>VOFF01000255.1_pt1 | contig 160000 bp, 223 predicted proteins | sample 5384061 | NCBI WGS metagenome assembly VOFF01 (sample SAMN12384725, study PRJNA508395) | human gut metagenome | isolation source: healthy gut E | host: Homo sapiens | reverse complement strand
GCTGCATGATAGAACGTGCCAGATACAGTCCGATCCCCACACCGCTCTTTTCGGCAACCGCGTTTCCCCTGTAAAAACGCCCAAATACCGCCGCATGCTCCTCCTCACCGATGCCGATTCCCGTATCCGTCACTTCCACGCAGGCAAACAGTTCATAGGAACAGAGTTTTATGGTAATCCCTCCTGTGTTCGTATATTTGATCGCATTATCGAGAATATTTCCCAGTGCTTCCATGGACCATTTCTTATCAAAGTACGCATAAACCGGTGCGTCTTCCTCTGCTTTTTTCGTCCCGGAAAACGCAATCGCAAGTCCTTTGGCGGCTGCTTTTTCCCGGTAACTTTCCATACCGTCTACGACCAGTTCTGTCAGCGGCGACAAGCGCATCCATTAAAAACTGTAATTTTTCACTCTGCTGCCGCAGCTTTTTTACGGAATCCTGTGCTGCTTCCCCCAGCGGTTCTTCCTCCAGCAGTTCCGTATACAATAAAATATTTGAAAGCGGCGTTCGCGTCTGATGGGAAATATCTGCAATCAGTTCCTTGATTTTTTTCCTCTCCACGTCTATGCTTCGCACCGAAAGTTCCGATGCCGCCAGATACTGCGCCAGACGGTTTTCCAGCGATGACTGCCGCGACTCATCAAATGTGGTCTCGGAAAAGGTGCCGTTTATCGCCGCCCAATATCAAGCATATCGGAAAGTCCATCCATTACCTGTTTCTGCCGGTGTCTGAAGAAAAGTTTTTACTGCTGCAAGCACTCCTCCCTGCCGCGTCTTCCGTGATCAAAGATGCATTATTTTTCTTCCATTGGTTTCTTCCTGATTTGTTTCAATCCTGCAAAAAGACGAAGCTTAACGCTTATTGCTTTTTATCATTTTCAATCACACAGGAATGTTCTTTCGTCTTCTTATCATAATTGATTCCTACGAGCAGAATATTTCCTGTATATGGCTCTAACGATTGCGGATACTTTCTGTCTTTTTATCTGTTGTAAGGCGGTATCCGCAGTTTTATTCCATTTCAGTTCCACAACCAGTGCCGGATAATCAGCTTTATATTCCGGTTTTGGAATATAAACAAAATCCGCAAAACCACGGCCGGTCGGCAATTCCCGGACGGGTTTAAAATAATACTGCATGGAACTTAAGTATGCGATCGTAAGTACACTGCTGAGCGAATTTTCATCATGGTACATAATCGTTGAAGAATACCCAGTATGAATTTTCTCAATCCCCTTTGCAACCTCCATTCCATCTTTTTCCAGCGTTGCATCTAATAACGCTAACGATTCTTTTTGAAATGTCACCATCTCATTCCACCTGGTACGTTTCACTGCATGATTTAACTCGTGCCGGATTTCTTCATTCGGAATAAAAACATGCCGGCTGTCCTGATCATAAGCCAGATATCCCAAATGAATCAGGTACGTAAGCACATCATCCCGATTTGCAAAACTTACCGTGTCATTCTGAAAGGATGTCACATCCACTTCTACGGATGCGCCCGACAACATCTCGATAATTGCAGATTTCAAGCCATCAAAATCCATGTTGATCAGTGGCACAATTGCCTCATAGCTTCCGGTATTTGACCAATAACTTTTATACTTTCCATTTAACATGACACTGACAACGGCCTTCGGATTATATACCTGATAATTCTCTAATAAATAGCCATCATACCAGGATTTCACCTGTTCATAACTGCATCCGTATTGTTCACACAATCCGTGGACTTCTTCTTCTGTAAACCCGACGTAAGGAGCCATCCGTCCTGCATCGAGCATGGTAAACTCTTCAAAATTATTAAGTGCTGACTGCGTTTTTAATTTCTTAATCGGTAAAATTCCCGTCAAATATGCTAACGCAATGTATCTGGAAGGTTCTGTGCCTTTAAACATTCCTCTGAGAAAATCAATATATGCCTCCTGCAATGTATGATTCTGTGCCTCATCTCGAATCAAAACATCCCACTCATCAATGATGACAACAAATTTATTGCCCGTAGCCGCTTTGATATAGGACATTGCCCCATAAGCAGTCCTGACCGCATCCGGAATGATCTGTCCGTATGCTTCCCTCAGTTCCTGTAAAATTCCCTCATTGATATAATCTACAACATGATCTGTATCTTTGGCATCCATCATGCACCACTGTACATCAAAATGGATCACATCATATTTATTAAGATTCTTTTCATATGATGAAACTGTACTTATCTCATAATTTTTAAAGAGCTCTTTGGAATCACATCCCCTGCTGTAATAAGCAGAAAGCATGTCTGCAGTCATGGACTTTCCAAAACGTCTCGGACGGCTGTTACAGATAAATTTTGATGTGGTATTTATCACCTGGTTGGTGTATTCCAGCAAACGGGTTTTATCAATATAAATTTCTGAATTGACTGCTTTAGCGTATTAAATGAAGAATAGCCGCTTCCGAAATCATCTATTTCCACCTGAAAGCCGGATTTCCTGAACCGTTCAATCATTTCAAGTTCCCCTGCGGTTCCGGTCATAATTGCGGTTTCCGTAATTTCCAGTTTCAGTGTGGAAGGAATGATTTTATAGGTTTCAACAAGACTGGTAATTGTTTCATATACATCCATATAGTAAAAGTCCTTGGTCGAAATATTTACGGATATATACAGATCATCCCGCCCGGCTTTCTGCCATTGTGCAAGTTTTTGTACGGCAAGTTCCCACACAAACCGGTCAAGCCGGTAAATCAGACCTGTTTTTTCAAAAACTTCAATAAAATCCCCCGGAAAAATCAGACCGCGTTTCGGATGCTGCCATCGGACGAGAGCCTCTGCCCCCAGTAATTTTCCTTCCGATGTCACCTGTGGCTGTAAATACATGCAGAACTGTTTTTCGGCAAGTGCTTTATCAAAATCACCCACCAGCTGCTTTTCGGCAACGGTATCATGAAATATCGTGTCGTTATAGTATGCAATTGATTTATCATAGTTTTCACCCAGTGTCTTTATTGCAAGATTGGCTTTATCACACATAATGGATACTTCTTCATTCCGGTCTGTGATTTCATAAACACCGACATAAATATGAAGATGATACAGGTCATTGTTAAATGCATGCCCCATGGTCTGTATCGCATCCATAAAATCCTGCTCTTTAAATTCTTCTTTTTTGGGATGCATATTGCAAATTTGTCACCACCGGTGCGTCCATAGACGCTCCCTTCCCCACATTGTGCTTTAAGAAGATCTGCTTCCATTTTAAGGACTTCGTTTCCTTTTTCAAGACCAAAGAGATCGTTGACCAGTTTAAAATCTTTGATATTGGAACAGATCAGCAGCCACTCTTTATCCGGATTTTCATTTAAAATTTCCGATGTTTTCTGGGCAAAATAATTCTTATTATACAATCCGGTAAGCGTATCATGTGTTGCAAGGTATTTTTCTTTTTCAAACGCAATATGTTTCTCCGTATTATCAATTAGATTCAGGAAAAAAACCTATGTATTCATTCTTTTTGTCAAACAGTTTTCTGTATTCGATATCAAAATAATAGGTTTTGTTGTCAATAATGGTTTGACCACTCCATTCAAGGGAAGCCGAATTGTTGATATCATGTTCTTTTTTATCCAGCCCTGTACATCCTCCGAGATCCCGGAAATGGAATCCAGTGAACTGTTAAATATTTTCAATGCACGCTCATTGGCATACACACATTCGTTATTTATATCAAAACATATCACAGCGTTATTCATTTCGGTTACAACGATGGACAGTGTTTTATCTACAAGTTCACGCGGAGAACGGTACAGTGTCAGGTAACAGATCAGTATTGCTGCGCATACAAAAAAAGGAAGTGACACATCAATCGGAAATTCTAAAATTCCACATATAAATTTTGAAACCGTGATCACACACATTAACACAAGTATCGGCAAATATTTCTTACGATAAAAATCCGGTATCTGTATAATTTTGATTATAAACGATGCAATAATACAAACTACCAGACCATATGCAAACACATAGTGAAAGTAAAAAATAATGGATTTGTCGGCTACATGATACATATCAAAATTCGGGAATCGCACGGTTTCTATCGTAAATACGTTATGAAAAATTATATTTAAAAACAGTAAAATTCCATCCAGATATGCAATTATGAAACACCCCTTTTTAAACGTGAAACCTCGTGAAAAACACGCGTATACTGCTGGGAATACTGCAATACATATATCAGCATCAGATCAAAGGAAAACCGATAAAGTGCTTCCATTATATAAGAAAATGTTTCATTTCCTGAAAAAGCAGACAAACCATTGCTAAGGATCGTAACAATTGCAAAAATGAGGATTTCACAATGGAAGATGCCACATCACTTTTTATTTTTCTGGAATATTTGATACAAATAAGAATTGGTACTATCATCAGGCATAATAAGATCATATAAAGTTTATCCATGAAGACGTTAAACCTCCATTTAATAATAATTTCTATAACACTCCTGTTTTAGGGTAACTCCCTTATTATTTATAATAACCTAATTTCACCAGATTGTCTAATATAATTCCATTTTCCCTATCCTGAAATATGGCAAAAAAGGACGATATGATTTCTCATATCGCCCCTTATCGCCCTCTGTATGATTTTAGAAATCTGTCAATGTAGCAGCTCTCTTCTCTAAGAAAGCTCCCATTCCCTCTTTCTTGTCGTGTGTATCATTGACAACACCAAACAGGTTTGCTTCCATCTCAACGGCATTCTTGATGTCCATGTCGTAGCCGTTGTTGATTGCTGCCTTGGCAACGGAGACTGCGTAGCTTCCCTTGGAGATGATCTTTGCAGCCATAGCTTTTGCGGTAGCCATCAGCTCTTCTTTTGCAACTACCTTATTTACAAGACCGATGCGGTATGCTTCGTTTGCATCTACGTTGTCACAGGTGAAGATCATTTCTTTGGCACGTCCCATACCAACAAGACGGGCAAGTCTCTGTGTACCGCCGAATCCAGGAATGATACCAAGACCACACTCCGGCTGTCCGAAGATGGCATTCTCACTTGCGATACGGATATCACATGCCATAGCGATCTCACATCCGCCGCCGAGAGCAAAACCGTTGACAGCAGCGATGGTAACCTGACGCATATTCATTAACTTGAAAAATGGAACAGAAGCCTTGATGCCGAATGCACGTGCTTCTGGAGCTGTGAAGTTTACCATCTCAGCAATATCAGCGCCTGCTACGAATGACTTGAACTCGTTGCCCTTCTTATCCGGACGCCGGTTAAGATGACTGCTTTGATATCATCGTTTGCTTCAATCTCGCTTAAGCATACGTTTAACTCATCCAGAGTCTCACTGTTTAATGCATTTAATGCTGCTGGTCTGGAGATTGCTAATACAGCGATTCCGTCAGCTACTTCCAGAGTTAAATTCTTGAACTCACTCATTGTATAAATCCTCCTAATCCTAAATGTCTTTCGTAACGGTATATGTACCTGATTGTCACGAATCATCGACAGTTTCATATGGAATAATCGTAACACTTTGTCAAAAATTTGTCAATCCTATAAGTGTCCGTAAACGCAGAAAAACAGCCGGATTTCCGGCTGCTTTCCCTATGCAACCCTGTGCTGCATATGATTCTTTAAAAACAGATAATCGATGCCATCTACCACCTGTTTATTGACCAGCACAATATTCTCAATGTCTTTTGCAGTATCAATCTTACTGCTTAAATACTTATCATGCATTTTCTGAATATAATCAAACAGTGCCTCCTGGCTGGCAAACTGCCGATGCCCGCATTCATTCAACACCTTCGGTGCCTCCGTCTTTAAAAAGAGCGCGGAGTTCATGTTTGAGATGTTCTTCATAAGCACAGTGTTCTTTAAATCCTCCCGGATAAATCTTATTGTGCGGAAAGGTAAAATAATCTGCTACGTAATGCGTGATCTCCCCCAGATTCATGTAATACATCCGTTTCCGTTTGGGAAAACGGTTCTCTTTTCCATGGATCAATGCATCTATATCCTTCCTGAGTTTTGGAAATGTACCGGTAATCTCATGCCGTTTATAGATAAAAAGATGGCTTACAATCCGGCAGGACACTTCCAATATAAAACGACAGCCAGTGTTTTTCAGCCCTTCGTCCTCTGTGTTTGCTACAATATAACGTGCCAGTGAAATATGTGACTTCTTTCTCATGTTTTCCGTCCATCCTTTCTGAAATGGCTTTTGTGCTGTAACAATTTCCCTGTCATCATCATATATCCAGGGCTTCAAAAAAACAAGAGAAATTTTGGTAAATATCATTGGAAATTTTTGGAAAAAAACAGCCCGCTACTTCTCGTTCATCTGTTTCATATAAGTAATAAACGCCTCCAGTTCCAGTGGTTTTTGCATACAGGTATCCCTGATAGCAATGACAGCCCAGCGTATCCAGTAGATCTCTCTGCTCCCTGTTTTCCACAAACTCTGCAATTACATTTACCCCAAGTTCCTGTCCCAGTTCAATAATCGAACGCACAATTTTCTGATTCGTATGGCTTTTTAAAAGTGGGCGGGTCAGTGAACCGTCCAGCTTGACTACATCAAAATACTCTGACTGCAGGTACAGCAGGGAAGTATGTCCCATGCCGAAATCATCAATCAAAAGCTTATGTCCCTGCTTTTTGAGTTCTTCAAGTTTCCGGACAACCACATCCGTCTGCAGAAGGATATCCTGTTCTGTAATTTCAATCCAGAGCATATGGGCATCTATCTCTTTTTGTTCCATTGTCTGCCGGATATATCCCTCAATGTCCCACAACAGGGAGTGTGCGGTAATGTTTACGGAAATTTTAAAATCCGAATCATATTGTGCACGCGTCTGCACAATTCCATCCGTAACCTCATCAATGATAAACCGTTCCAGTTCCGGCAATACCTTTCCCGCCTCTGCAAGATAAATAATAAGTGGTGGATATATCATACCATATACTGGATGGTTCCAACGCAGCAGTCTTATCAGCACCAATACAGATACCATCGCTGTATACCTGTGGCTGATAAAGCATATACAGTTCTTTATTCTTGATCGCATGCTTTAAATCAAGCAGGAGCATACGGGAAATCATTCCGATATGGTCTCCGCGCGTCAAAAACACCGGCTGGTCAATCTGTTCTTCCTTTTCCTGTAATTCGTGTATCAGAACCTGAACATGACACTTGGCTTTATATACCTCCATCCTCTGATTCATCTTCAGGAACGGAAGGTAAAACAATATCCCTGCCAGAATTCCCACTGCCTGCACGGCAATTCCCTTCCAGGAACCGCTGGCAAGATAGCCACCGATACCAACCGGTGTCGACCATACTACCTCATGGGTAAGAACCGGCAGGAAACCGCATACCGTTGCTGCATATGCCAGGCAATAGCACACCACCGGTGTCAGGACAAACGGAACCAGCAGAATCGGATTTAATATGATCGGAATACCAAATGTAAGCATTTCATTTAAATTAAAGACTACCGTAAATGATGCCAGCCCTGCCAGCTTTCCGGTACGTTCTTTGCGGAAGAACAAAAAGCAATGCGATCAGGACACTGACCGTTGTGCCACAGCCTCCCATTGCCACATACACATCGTAAAATGCCTTTGAAAAAACAACATTTCCTGTGACACCAAAATTATGGACTGCCACTGCTTGCTCCAGAATATGGCTTCCATGCAAACCGAAAAACCACATCAGATTTACCGCGAACGTATAGAGCAGTCCGGAAAGGAAATTACTGTAATCTGCAATATTCTGACATGCTGCATAGAAAATATGGTTAAACCACTGATAACATCCATAGATTCCGGTAATTCTGCCAATAAGCAGATTCAACCCTCCCGAACCGGCTGCAACAATACCGAGTGGAATCAGTGTACGGATTGCCAAGACACAACCTCCCCCCATCCCCGCGGTATACTGTTCCAGCATCAGTTTATGGCATCTGCGCAGCTTTGAAAATGCCATGCAGGACAAATAACCGATAAACATTGCCGCAAAACATCCGGTCGTTCCCAGTCCTGCCACATCAAAATCTTCTGTTCCCAGATTCAGCTGTGCGCTGAATGCGGCAAGTGCCACAACCACATACATAACGACATTTTCCAGCGATTCATTTTTCTCCATTGCATAACTGTACGCAATGGTAATCACCAATGCTACAGAAAAAATACCGTATGTTCCCTCATAAACCATTGTAAGGAAATCATAAAACCATCTCCCACCCCCCTGCGTCAGAAACATCTGGTACGGGGCGACCGGAAAATCACGGACAGCACAGGCAATCCCCCCTGTCAAAACAAGTGGGATTATCATTCCCAATGCACATCGGACGACATGGGAAAAAAAGCTGTTCTCAAATTTCAGCATTCCTCTTTTTAATACTTCTTTCATACCCTCTCCTACCCAAATTGATTCTTCTTGTTTTTTTCTTTTATTATCGCTCACTTTCTGACGAAAAGCAACGAAAATGTACAATTTCAACAAAAAAGCACCGTACAAAAAGACTTTTTAGGTAATTTCATACGGTGCTTTTTTTTTTATCGTTTTCAATTATTGATTGTCTGATTCTCCCAGCGACTGTAATCCTTTCAACAGCTCCCCGGCATCAATATCACTAAGTTTATTCAGGGCTTTTTCGAATTTTCCACACCATCACTGCCTTCTGCACAGCCATGCCCACAGGTCATGCAATTATGGGTACATTCTTCTTCCATCTTATTTATATCTCCCATAGGACTGCCTCCTATTCATGTTTTGGAACGATTTTCTCAATTCCTCCCATATATGGCTGTAATGCTTTCGGAATGTTTACGCTTCCGTCTTCGTTCAGATTATTCTCCAGAAATGCGATCAGCATACGTGGCGGAGCAACAACGGTATTGTTTAAGGTATGTGCAAAATACTTCCTGCCATCTTTTCCCTTTATGCGGATCTTCAGACGTCTTGCCTGAGCATCTCCCAGATTGGAGCAGCTTCCTACCTCAAAGTATTTCTTCTGACGCGGAGACCATGCCCGACATCACAGGATTTCACCTTCAGATCCGCCAGATCGCCGGAGCAGCACTCCAGGGTACGCACCGGAATATCCAGACTGCGGAACAGATCTACCGTATTCTTCCAGAGCTTGTCATACCATGCTTTGGATCTTCCGGCTTACATACCACAATCATCTCCTGCTTTTCGAACTGGTGGATACGGTAAACACCACGCTCCTCAATACCATGTGCTCCCTTTTCCTTACGGAAACATGGGGAATAACTGGTCAGTGTATATGGAAGCTTCTCCTCATCGTTGATTGTATCGATGAACTTACCGATCATGGAATGCTCGGAGGTACCAATCAGATAAAGGTCCTCGCCCTCGATCTTGTACATCATGGCATCCATCTCATCAAAACTCATAACACCGGTCACAACGTTGGAACGGATCATAAATGGCGGAACACAGTAAGTAAATCCGCGGTTGATCATGAAATCCCTTGCATAAGCGATTACCGAAGAATGAATTCTTGCGATATCCCCCATCAGGTAATAAAATCCGTTTCCGGCAACCTTTCCGGCAGCATCGAGATCAATTCCGTCAAAACGCTCCATAATATCCGTATGATATGGGATTTCGAAATCCGGAACATATGGATCACCGAATTTTCGATCTCCACGTTGCAGCTGTCATCCTTTCCAATCGGTACGGATGGATCAATGATATTTGGAATTGTCATCATGATCTTTGTCACTTTCTCGGAAAGTTCCTTCTCCTGTGCCTCTAACTCAGACAAACGGGCAGCATTTGCAGCTACCTGTGCTTTGACTTCTTCTGCTTCATCTTTCTTTCCCTGTCCCATTAAGGCACCAATCTGCTTGGAAAGTTTATTACGGCTGGCACGCAGCTCATCTGCCTCGGACTGCGCAGCCCTAGGGCCTTTGCATCCAGTTCTATTACCTCATCCACGAGTGGAAGCTTATGATCCTGAAATTTCTTTTTGATGTTTTCTTTTACAACATCCGGATTTTCTCTTAAAAATTTTAAATCTATCATGGTTCCTCCTAATTAATGCATCGGCTGCAGCGGATATTTATCGGTCAGTGTTTTAATGATGGCTTTTGCCTTCTCAACAGCCGGCTCTCCCTCTTTGATGAGCATGGCAATTGCCTCAGCTACCTGATCAAAATCGTCCTCTTTTAATCCTCTGGATGTAGCTGCCGGTGTTCCCAGACGGATTCCACTTGTCACGAATGGTTTCTGTGGATCGTTTGGAATCGTATTCTTATTGGCAGTGATATGCGCACTGTCAAGAAGTTTCTCCACAACTTTTCCGGTCAGCTCATATGGAGTCAGGTCAACCAGCATCAGATGATTGTCTGTTCCACCGGATACGATCTTAATATCACGCGCCTGTAATCCCTTGCAGAGTGCCTGCGCATTCTTAACGATCTGTGTCTGATATTCTTTAAACTCAGGCTTTAACGCTTCCTCGAAACATACCGCTTTGGCTGCGATCACATGCATCAGCGGACCTCCCTGTGTACCTGGGAAAATAGCCTTGTTGAAATTATATTTTTTATTTGTTTCCTCACTGCAGAGAATCATACCGCCACGAGGTCCACGCAGTGTTTTGTGTGTTGTCGTTGTTACTACATGAGCATATGGAATCGGGCTTTCATGATAACCGGAAGCAACCAGTCCTGCGATATGAGCCATATCTACCATGAGTACCGCATTTACCTCGTCTGCGATTTCACGGAATTTCTTGAAATCAATCGTGCGCGCATATGCAGAGGCACCTGCAATAATCATCTTTGGCTTGCATTCCAGTGCAAGCTCTCTTACTTTATCATAGTCAATAAATCCCTCATCGTTAACTCCATAAGGTACCACATGGAAATACGTACCAGAAAAATTCACCGGTGAACCGTGTGTCAGATGTCCGCCGTGATCGAGATTCATTCCCATAATGGTATCACCCGGCTTTAAAATTGCAAACTGTACTGCCATGTTTGCCTGTGCGCCAGAATGCGGCTGTACATTGACGTACTCACAGCCAAACAGTTTCTTTTGCGCGCTCTCTTGCCAGTTCCTCAACTACATCCACGCACTCACATCCGCCGTAATAACGCTTTCCCGGATACCCTTCTGCATATTTGTTGGTCAGAATACTTCCCATTGCAGACATAACCGCCGGGCTCACCCAGTTTTCAGATGCGATCAGCTCAATGTGGCTGTTTTGTCTGTCAAACTCTGCAGTGATCGCTGCTGCAATTTCAGGATCTACTGCCTGTATATCTTCCAGTGTATACATAATATTCTCCTTTTCAACTCTTTTTTTTCCCCATTATACCGAATTCTTCGGTGCAATGCAACCATTCCACTCCTTAGAAAACAAACGGGAGCTGCCGTGCAGCTCCCCTGTTTTTAATATTTATTTCTTTTTGTCTTTGCTACTGCTGGTTTTAACAATTTGTCCTTGCCAAGATGCAGTTTCATGACATACCATAATGCAGCTGCAATAAAGATGGAAGAATACGTACCACTGATCAGTCCAATCATAAGCGGTAATGCAAACTCACGGATGGAAGATACTCCGAGGATAAACAGCAGCAATACCATGATGATGGTTGTAATGGAGGTATTCAGTGAACGGGAAAGTGTCTGTGTCAGAGACCGGTTTGCCACCTCTGCCAGTGTTTCCGGTGTCTGTTTCTTCATTCCCTGCATGTTCTCACGGATACGGTCAAAGATAACAATGGTATCATTGATGGAATATCCGACAATTGTAAGTATGCAGGCAATAAATGTATTACCTACAGAAATACGGATCAATGCATAACCTGTCAGCATAACAAGTACATCGTGTACCAGTGCAATAATCGCACTTCCGGCGAAACGGATGTCCTTGAAACGGAACCAGATATAAAAACAGCATGAAAAATACATGCAACGATCAGTGCCTTGACCGCATTGGAACGCATCTCATTACTGATGGTAGAACCAATACTCTGGCTCTCGATTGTGGATTCATCCACACCAAACTTGTCCACAAGCATCTGATTTACTTCTTCACGTTCGCTCAGGCTCAGTGTCTTTGTCTTGATTGTCACAACATTGCTGCCGGATACGGTACTTGCCTGGATCGCATTATCATTAATAACCTTTGCGACTTCCGGTACAATCTTGTCCTCTACCTGTTCAACGGTATAATCCTTACCAAAATCTGCGGAGATGGATGTACCACCCTTAAACTCCAGACTGAAATTCAAAGCGCCCTTTCCGGCTGCTCCGTAACCGATCATTCCAACAAATCCGGCTACGATCACAACGAGGGAAAGAATAAAACATACCCAGCGATGCTTCATGAAATCGATGGTCTTATGTTCTTTTGCACGTCCGTATAATTTCTCGTTTCTGCATCCAACCGCATAAAATGCCAGATTTAACAGTCTCGAAATGACAAGTGCAGTGAACATGGAAACAATCAGGGAGATAATCAGTGTATATGCAAATCCCTTTAACAGTTCCGGAACCAAGCCACATCAGTACCAGCGCTGCAATAAAGGTGGTCACGTTACCGTCAATGATGGCTGACATTGCCTTTTTGTAACCTGTTTTGATGGAAGTCAGTACAGACTTGCCGGCTGCAATCTCTTCACGGATACGTGAGATAATAATAACGTTCGCATCCACCGCCATACCGATACCAAGGATAACACCCGCGATACCCGGAAGTGTCAGCGTAATTTCAAACAGATAAATCAGAGCTACCGTTACGGTTGTATAAATGGCAAGACCAATGGATGCAACCACACCAGATAAGCTGTAATTTAAGATCATGAAAAGCATCACAAGGATCAGACCGATGATGGCTGCCTTGACACTGGAAGAAAGTGCTTTTCCACCCAGTTGTGCCCCTGCTACGGAAGATTCCATCTCTTCGAGCTTTAAGTTGATCGCACCTACACGAATAAATGTTGCAAGCTGTTCCGCTTCATCATAATCAGACATACCGTTGATGACACAGCTTCCGTCTTTGATTGCGCTCTCTACTTTCGGTACACTGATGAAATGATCATCATAGTAAATACCGATAGATTCTCCTGAAGAAGCTGCCTTTGTGGTTGCCTCTCCAAACACATCTGCTGCTTTTTTCTTTAATGTCAGCTGAACAACCGGCTCCTTGGTACTGGTAGAGGAAGACTGGTTATACGCTGCATTGGCAGACTTTACATCATTACCGTCCATGATTACAGAACCATTGTCAACCAAATTCTGAATGTCATAATTCAGTTTGTATTCCCCTGTGGAACTGTCATAACTGTAGTTTTCATTACCGTCCGAATCTTTCTGTACGATAAAATACAGCGATCCCGGGCTTCCCAGATCCTCAAGTACGGCATTTGCATCATAGACACCAGGAATTTCTACCGTAATACGGTCATCGCCGACCGGATATACCGCATATTCGGTACTGTAACTCTCGGCACGCTCTTCAAGCTTTGCTACCGTATCATTGATATCTTTCTTGGATGGATTCTTATCCTTGATCCGGTAAGTAATGGACACACCACCGGAAAGATCAAGACCAAGTTTAATACCTTCGGCTTCCGTCTTGTTGTCAGTTTTTTTTCTGACTTGTGCTTGTCGCAGACATAATCGTGCTCGTGTAATATCCCAGTCCGATCAGACAGGCCAGGATAATCGCGATTATAGCGACGCCCTTGCTTTTTTCATGTTTGCTTCCTTCCTATTCCTTTAATTTTCCGCTTCCGCAGCTTTTATCATGATTGCGCATTCAATACGTTTCTTCTGGAGTTCACATCCCAGATCATAAGCATCTGTGATGGTTCCGTGGAAATTGTACGAATTTGCAGCACATCCCCCACTACAGTAAAATCTGGCAAAGCATTTACGGCACTTTTCTTTTGCATAGACATTGCAGCATTTAAACTCGTCCTGCAGATTCGTGTTTTTCACGCCATCCCAGACATTTCCCATCAGAAAATCTTCATTTCCGACGAACTGGTGGCACGGATACAGATCTCCCCACGGTGTGACCGCAAGGTATTCCGTTCCGGAACCACATCCGGACAGACGCTTGTACACACAAGGTCCACCTTCCAGATCAATCATGAAATGGAAGAAGTTGAAAGAATTTCCTTCTCTGTTACGGCACCATCTCCGCTGCCAGTTTATCATATTCTTCAAAGAGAACCGGAAGATCCTCTTCCTGCAGTGCATATTCATCGGTCGGCTGTGCGACAACCGGCTCCACAGAAATCTGCTTGAATCCCAGATCGGCCAGATGCAGTACATCCTTGGAAAAATCGGTGTTGAAATGGGTATAGGTACCGCGGACATAATAACGCTCCTGATTCCGGCTTTCTGCAAGTTTCTGGAACTTTGGAACGATCAGATCATAGCTTCCTGCCCCCTTCCGGAACGGACGCATACGGTCATTCACTTCTTTTCTTCCATCAATACTTAAAACGACATTGTCCATTTCCTTATTTGCAAATTCCATGATATCGTCATTTAGCAACACCCCGTTCGTTGTCAGCGTAAAACGGAAATGCTTGTCATGCAGCTTTTCCTGTTCCCGTCCATAGGCAACCAACTGTTTTACCACATCAAAATTCATGAGTGGCTCTCCTCCGAAGAAATCCACTTCAAGATTTTTCCGGTTTCCGGAGTTTGCAATCAGGAAATCAAGTGCCTGTTTTCCTGTCTCATAAGACATCAGGGCTCTTCTTCCATGATATTCGCCCTCTTCCGCAAAGCAATAGCGGCATGCCAGATTGCAGTCATGTGCAATATGTAAACACAATGCCTTTACTACCGTCGGGCGCTTCTTAAAATCAAAAATCTTCTGTTCGTAAGCATCTTCCGTAAACAGGTCTCCCTGCTCCTTTAACTGCTCTGTTTCTTCGATTGCTTCTGCAATCTCCTGTTCCGGATACCGGGATTGTAACTGGGCAATGATCTCTTCCCTGGAGTGATCTTCAAATAATGCGATCACATCATAAGTCACATCATCCACCACATGAATGGCACCGGAGTTTACGTCTAATACAATATCATAGCCATTGTTCTTAAACTGATGAACCACTATAATATTTCCTCTCTTTCCTAAACATAATAAAACCGCGCGCTACGCACGCGGCTTTATTATGCCTTATTTTTCTTACCTTAGCGTTCGGGCTGTGTAAGTAATCACTCCGTGATTACTTACACTTCTCGCAGGTCTGGTTACCAACGGTACAGGAAGTCTTACATGCAGACTGACAGGATGTCTGGCACTCACCGCATCCGCCCTTCTTGATGGTGTTCTGTAACTTTCTGGTATTTAATGTCTTAACGTGCTTCATAATAATCTCTCCTTTGTCTGTTTTTTTGGATTTCCCGTCTAGCTGTATTATTATAGCACAGTGGTCACCATAAGGAAAGTCTTTTTTACAGTCACACAGCCCTTACTTCTTTTTCCACCGCACGCTTCCCAGCAGTGCCGCTGCCGTACACAAAAATCAGAATCGTCAGGTTTTCTCCCTCCAGCGCAATCCAGTGCTGTTCCCGTATGCAGGAACAGACATACAGAATCCCGAAAAAAAAGCCTCCCAGCATAACTGCGCAAAAAGGTATGGCACCACATTTACATGCGCGCAGGATTTTTCCACCGATGAGACCGGAAAGCGCATACCATGCCGTAATTCCCACCCGGATCAGTTCCACCGACAATCTCATGGAATAGGAAATCCCGCACCATAACAGAAAAAGCGCCGCGGAGAGCAGACATGTGCCTATAAAGCAGCCTGCAAACTTTGCGACGTTTCTTCCTGTTTTATTATTTATTTGTTCCTGCCCATTCTCCACACATACTTCTCCGGAAATTGTCCTCCTTAGAGTTTATGGGAAATACGGCTCTTTTATTCCATTTTACAGTTCGCAGTTATTTACGGTTCTAGGGAACGGAATGACGTCGCGGATATTTGCCATACCCGTCAGATACATCACGCAGCGCTCAAATCCAAGACCGAATCCGGCATGTCTGGCTGATCCGTATTTGCGCAGATCCAGATAAAACTTGTAATCTTCCTCTTTCAGCCCCATGTCCTGAATACGTGCCAGAAGTTTATCATAATCGTCCTCTCTCTGGCTTCCGCCGATGATCTCTCCGATTCCCGGAACAAGGCAGTCTACTGCTGCAACTGTCTTTCCGTCTTCATTGAGTTTCATGTAAAATGCCTTGATCTCCTTCGGATAATCGGTAACGAAAACCGGTCTCTTGAAGATCTGTTCGGTCAGGTAACGCTCATGCTCGGTCTGCAGATCACAGCCCCAGGATACCTTATAATCAAACTTGTCATTGTGTTTTGACAATATCTTAATTGCTTCTGTGTAGGTCACCCGTGCAAAATCATTGTTTACTACGTTCTCCAGACGATCCAGCAGGCCTTTGTCCACAAAATTATTGAAAAATGCCATTTCTTCCGGTGCATGTTCAATCACATAATTGATCACATACTTTAACATGCTTTCCGCAAGCATCATATCATCTTCGAGATCTGCGAATGCGATCTCCGGCTCAATCATCCAGAACTCAGCCGCATGTCTGGTTGTGTTTGAATTTTCCGCACGGAAAGTCGGTCCAAACGTATAAATATTTTTAAATGCCATCGCATAGGTTTCTCCGTTTAACTGACCGGATACGGTAAGATTGGTAGGTTTTCCAAAGAAATCCTTAGTATAATCCACGGTTTTATCCTGTTTTTTCGGCACATCTTTTAAATCAAGCGTTGTTACCTGGAACATTTCCCCGGCACCCTCGCAGTCACTTCCGGTGATCAGCGGAGTATGCACATAAACGAAATCGCTCTCCTGGAAGAATTTGTGGATCGCATAAGCAGTCAGGGAACGTACACGGAACACCGCCTCAAACGTATTGGTTCTCGGACGCAGATGTGAAATGGTACGCAGATATTCAAACGTGTGACGCTTCTTCTGCAACGGATAATCCGGTGTGGAAGCACCTTCCACGGTTACCTCTGCTGCCTGGATCTCAAACGGCTGTTTTGCTTCCGGCGTAGGCACCAGCTGTCCTTTTACAATGACTGCTGCTCCGACATTAATCTTGCAGACTTCCTCATAATTCTCCAGACCATCTCCATATACAACCTGAATCGGCTCAAAAAAGGTACCGTCATTCACTACAATGAATCCAAAATTTTTTGGAATTACGGTTACTTCTTACCCATCCGCCGATCGTTACCTGCTGATTTTCATATCTGATCGTATTTTTGAAAATCTCTCTGACATTTACTAATTCCATACTGTCCCTCCGTTAAAAATCTAATCTATCCCTTAGTTGTTTTTATTGAACCCTTTCGTTTTCCGATGACTCTGTCGTCTGTGTATCCGGTTCTACGGTAATATTGGCTTTCTCCACAACATACGAAATCGCCTGATTGACCACATACAGCTGACGAAGTGTTTTCTTTCCATCCTCTTTATTTCCACCACCATAATATTTATATACCGCATTTTCATCTGCCATCTGGCTGTTGCCTGAACTTACCAGATAATCTACAAATGACTTAAAATCATCATCACTGATTGTAATATTTTCTTTTTCCGCAATCCGTCCAAAGATAAATTCAATTTTGATCTGCTTGATCATCAGTTCTTTCCACTGTTTTTTCATATCATCCACGGTGGTATTGTTATTCTTTGCATACTGTTCCAGAGTCTGTGTATCATTGCAGTTGTCTGCTTCAAATTCATGCTGATATTCCTGCAGACGCGCATCCAGATACTCATCCGGAATCGTCACTTTACATTTATCCAGCAGATCATCTTCAACTGCGCTGATACTTGCCTGAGACTTGGAATTTGCGGCCTGCTTTTCGAGTACCTGCCGTACATATGCAACCAGATCCTTTTTTCGTGGTGATCTTCTGCTCGGTAAATGCATCTGCTACCATGTCATCGGTCAGCGTGTCCATGGTAACCGGCTTATAAATTCCCTTGATTTTGAATTTAAACGTTGTTTTCTTTCCCGCCAGATCCGAAGACTGGTAATTCTCCGGGAATGTCACATCCGAACTTACTTCTTCCCCGACTTTTGCGCCGACAAGCCCATCACTGAATCCATCAATGTAATTTGTCTTCTGTGTGGCATCACAGTTGTTCGCCACATCAATCATTGTGTCTGTCGCAGAACCGCCATCAAATGCATCCCCGTCGAGATATCCGGTATAATCCACCTTGACATAATCATTCTTTTGAACCGTATCACGGTCTTTTACCTCAACTCCGGTGATTCCGTAATATGAAAGCAGTGACATCAGATTCTGCTCCACCTGATCATCTGTCACATCATAATTTCCGGAGATTGTAACATCAATCCCTTTATAATCTGCAAGTTTCGTCACAAGTTTTGACAGATCCAGCTTCATCTGTGCGCTGTGCGGTCCGTCAAACACTTCACTTGCCGTCTCCTGTGTTCCCTGCTGGGTACTTGCTTTTTTATCACTGTCTTTACCACATGCCCCCATGGATAATACCATCGTCATGCACAAAAAAGTATAACCACTCTTTTTCTTCATAATGTCCCAAATCCTTCTTTTTCTTTCCTTTTACAACTAATTAAACATACCATAAATCCATAGAAAATACAAACAGTAAACGTTGATTTTACAGAAATCTTTGCTACAATAAATTTTAGTATATAGAGGAGGAAATCCACGATGAAACCAATAGGAATCGTATTATTAGTGATTGCCATTATTCTGGTAGCCGCTATGATTGTCCTGTACTTTCTCGGAAAGAAAGCACAGAAGAAAAAAAGAAGAACAGGATGAGCAGATGAAAGCCGCTGCGCAGACAGTGACGATGCTGATCATCGACAAAAAACGAATGAAAATGAAAGATGCCGGCCTTCCTTCACAGGTAATGGAACAGGCAAACAAACTCATGCAGCGCGCCAAACTTCCCATCGTAAAAGCCAAAGTCGGACCAAGAGTCATGACACTGATCGCAGACGAGCAGATCTACGATGAGATTCCGGTCAAGAAAGAAGTCAAGGCAACCGTCAGTGGTCTTTATATCACAGGCGTACGCGGACTCCGTGGACCGCTGGAAAAACCGGTCAAAAAGAAAAAAGGATTCCGTGCAAAGCTTCAGGAAAAGTACAATGAAGCCAATGCCAAGTTGAAAGAATCCAAATCCGGTTCCAGCAGCAAAAAGAAATAATGTGTTTACAGGAAAAAACAGGAAAAAGGCTTATCTTCCCCACCGGGAAGATAAGCCTTTTCTTTCATGCAGATTCTATACCGTTGTTCCACAAATCATGATTCTTCCATCTGAAACAGCTGCATATTTCTTTCCAGAACCTCTGCAATATTTTTAAGGTTCTCTGCATTCTGACTGATATCATTGATAACCGAACCAATTTCCATCATGGAAGCTGAGGTCTCCTGTGTGCTTGCCGCATTTTCCTCTGCGATTGCCGACAGACTCTGTACCGTATCTACGATCTTATTTCTTGCATCCTCAATCTTTTGTGTCTGTTCTTCTATGGATACCATTCCATGGATGGACAAATTGACACCTTCATGCATTTGTTCAAAAACTTCTGCCGTCTTTTTCACTTTTTCGTTCTGCTCCTGCATGATTTTCTTCACATCTTCCATCGTATGTACTGCAGTTTCGGAATCTTTCAGCAGTTCACGGATAATATCCTCAATCCGCTTGGCAGATTCGTTGGACTGTTCTGCCAGCTTCTGGATCTGTGCTGCCACCACCGCAAAACCTTTTCCTGCCTCCTCCTGCCCTGGCAGCCTCAATGGAAGCATTGAGTGACAGCAGATTGGTTTCATCTGCAATGGAAGCAATCAGCGATGTTGCATCCTTGATCTTCAAGGCAGAATCATTCGTTGTATTGGTCTGTTCATAAATCACATTGATGGACTCGGTTGCCCTCTCATTGATTTCTCCCAGTTCTTCCAGTGCCTTTTTTTGGCTATCTGTCCGGACTCATTCATCACATCTGCCGTCTCGTTCATGGATTTTACCTGGCTTGTAGAATCCTCAATCATCGTACCCATGGAAATAATGGACTCGGTTGCCCCCTGTGTCTCCTGTGCCTGACTGGTTGCACTGGTTGCGATCTCATTTACTGCGGTCTCCACATTATTTACGTTTCCTGCTGTCTTTACCGCGTTATTGTTTAACGTTTCCGACGCATCAAACAACTGTCCACTCTGCTGCCGTATCTTCTGTACAATTTCCGTCAGAGCCTCTTTCATCCGAAGCACGGCATTTGCAATGCTTCCGACTTCCCCACGATGTGCGGCACATTGTTCCAGTACCTGATCGTTTCGCAGATCCAGCTGTGCAATCCGGTTCACGGAATCTGTAATCTTTGATAACGGACGTGTAATCCGTGTTGCAAAAACAAACGCTGCCAAAGCCCCGAGCAACAGCAGCACACCTGAAATCAGGATTCCCCTTTGCTCCAGCATTAATGCCGGTGCAAGAAGATCTGCATCATCCGCCGTGACTACAAGGATAAACTGTTTTTTGCTGGTATAACATGCGGCAAATTTTTTCTCCCCCTGAAATACATACTGCACAGTCTCCGGTTTTGGGATACTTCCCCCCTGTATCTCTTTGAGCATCTTTTTGACAGCATCGTTTTCTACCGGCTGCCCGATTTTCTCAGCGGTAGGATGATACAGCATCGTTCCGTCAAATCCGACCAGATAGGCATAAGCTGTCTTGGCTCCTGCGATATCTAGCTGCTGTAAAATGTCCTGTGCAGCTTCCGGATTATCTAAAAGATCAATATTTACCTGCATGGCACTTTCCATCTCCCTTCCATACGAAATGGAAAGATCCAGCAGATAGTCGGAATAGATACTGCGGATATTGCTTTTTACCCCAGGCATAATCATGAGTGTATACAATATTACAATCACTGCCGCCACAAGAATCACTACCGCAATAAACTGCGTTTTCATAGAATGCCAGAAAGAAATTTTCTGCTGCCTGTGTTCCGTATTCATAATGATTTCCCCCTCTGTTATCATTTTTTACATTATACCACAACTCAGCATTTTTTCACAATATTTAACAATTTTTTTTTCGTTCATTTTCGTTTGTTTTCGTGCATATTCATTACTTACGTCTGTTTATCTGACAAGTTTGAATGCCGGGTCCTGTTTCGGATTTGCCAGAATCCGGATATGGCAGTCCGCCAGATGCTCATTGTTTATCTCCAGCGCATATTCCACCTCAACCGTAATCTCTTCCTCTTTCTCCTGCACATCCACACGGTAGGCATCAATTCCCACCAGCAGGCTGCCGTATGGGGGTATTATAATATGTAATATTTTTTTATTTTTTTCAAAAATCATATGAACGTTGACAGCACCCTTTTTCGTCAGTTCCATATAATTATCACGCACTTTAATCATGTTCCTGGTCGATTCTTTCTGACCTTCCATGACCTCCTCGTACATAAAAAAATGCTTGCCATTCCGAAAATAATAATCTCCCGGGGAGATCACTTCTATCGTGTCATTCTGTTCGTTTTCCCCGATCTGCAATCCCTTGATGGACAATAATACGTCTTTTGTCATAGCCAGTTCCTTCTTTTCCTTGATATCTTAACGCACATTGGCGTGCTTCATTATCATAACCAGTTTAACGGAAATAATCAAGGAATTTCCACCGGATCTGCATTTTTCCAGAATCAAACACATCTGCATATTCTTCCTGTGTCAAAACTTCACGCAGCTCCTCACCGGAAGATTCATCCATAACCTCATATACCGATCCCTGAAAACACATATTCGGATACAGCACACACCACCAGTTATGTCCTTCTCCTTTTTCCCAGTGTAATCTGCAATGCACGGTATTTGCCTGCAGGAAACGTATAATCCCCATACGTTTTCACAGGGAAATCCACATTGGCAAGCCTTGCGCTGGCACCGTATGTATAGCCGTTTTTTGTGCAGCGTTTTTTCCGCTGTTTCTATAATTTCGTCCATGTGGTCCTGCACAATTTTTTCGGTTTGCGCCCGGTCTGTTACCTTTTTTAGTTTTTGCCCAAGCATATGCCCCACCGCATCCCGGACCTTTAGTTTCACATTCTGGTCGTCCTTGGCATCACTGTTTGCCAGTACATGAAACCGCAGTATTTTTTCTGCAATTGCCGGCTGCAGTGGGTCCACCCTTTCCTTTTCTGTTGCGTGCGCAGTTCCCGCAGCAAGAACCGTTAACATACATAAAATGATAAACATGCTTTTTTTCTTTTTTCATTTTCCCACACTCTCTTTCCTCTGATAGTAAGAGCATTTCCATTATTTTTCCTGTTTATACAAAAACCTGTCATCCGGTACGCGGTACATGGTTTTCCAGAAGATGATATGGTCTTCTGTTTCCAGATATGGCAGCATAATCTGCAGGATATGGTTTTCCTTCTCGTCCAGCAGCCTGCCAAGCTTAAACAGTTTTCCTGATCCCGCTGATTCCTGATTCTGCAGATACTGTTCCAGATAACTTCCCAGATCCTGTGGCAGATCTTCTTCTGTCTCAAACAATGCCAATGGATCTTCCGCCACACATACATAGATGTTTCTTGGGAAAAAGTCCGGTTTGTTTCAGATAAGAAAGAACATCCGCATACCGTCCGGTATCCTCCATCAGATTTTCCCCGAAGACAAGCACTTTCATATGATTGCAGTCTGCCAGTTTTTCCAGCCGGCTATCATAGGTCTGCACACAGCTTTCCATCGTCTTTCCCGTGACAGGCGCGATATTCACACGCGCCTCTTCCAGATCCGTATTATCCTTCTGGCTCAGCTTGGGAAATCCATAACCAAAAAGAAATCTGTCCATCCTTTTCGTCCACAACCGCCATCATTGGAAAACAGCGGTCTTCGAGTTCTGTGGCACTGCATCCGCAAAGCAGCTGCTGCACAGACAATACCAGTGCAACATATTTTTTTATTTTACCCTTCATGCCGTTTTTTCCCCTTTCCCCACAAAAAAGTACAAACAATGGCAGGAACAAAAACAACAGGATTCCGATATACAACAGATAATCCCGGAACCATTCCCCATGGCTGCTTTGGTGGAGCATTTCTGCCACCCCGAAAACGGCAGCCATCACCCCACAGAGATACCATTTTTTTATGCGTATCTTTTTTCCGCAGTTTCTGTACCAGTTCCTGTGCATAAAACAAAAACACAGTCACAAGTGCAAACAGCGTAAAAAACCAGATGGCGATCATAAAGGCATCCAGCCGCTTCAAAAAACTTCCCCTCAGATGGATACTGCTCATCAGCGTAATTGCCGGATATTTCATGGTCGTCAGGGAACGGCTTCCAAAACTGCCCAGCAGGATCACATACAAAACTGCAAGAACACCTATGGCAAACCACATTGCCGCATGCACGGCATGCACCAGCTTCCCCCATTTTGCTTTCTGCACATAGGAGGGAAAAATGCAAGCAGAAACAATGGAATCAGACAAAAAAAACTGCCAGACTTCCTTTCATCACCGACCCGGTATCTGCCTGAAAAAAGCCATACAGATATTCCATCTCCAGATCCCCCGCCGCAATCAAAAGCATTACTGCAAGAAGTACAAACAAAACGACAAACAAAATCTCATACACCCGTGCACGGCTTTCAATCCCGCCACACACAGCATACCCTGCCGTCAGCAATACCAGAATCAGAATCAGGGGAAACGACTCCCCTGCAATCAGCCCCTTTTGTATCACGTCCGAAAAGATATATGCCCCGTATCCTGCCATCCCGGTAAAATAGACCAGCAGTAACACCAGAAAAATTTTTTTCATCCATGCCGGCAGAATCCGTTCCATATAAGTGACCAGATCCGTTTCCATCTTTTTTAAAACATATGCAAGATACCACAGATACAGGCTTCCCATAATGCCGCCCAGCACAATGGATGCCAGACCGTCATTTCCCGCAAATGCCGCCAGCTGTGAGGGCAGAATCAGCGTACTTTCCCCTACAAAATCGAACACAAACAGCCGGAACACCTGCCGCGTTGATATCCGGTTATTATTTGAAAACATATCGTTCCTCCGTTACTGTTTACTCAGCCTATTTTTTCCGCAGACGTATCCGCTCCCCACGTTTTGCATAAATGGGTCTTCGCACCATTTTTTTCAGTGGTGCACGCCAGATACTGTCGCGTTCATCATGATAATCATTGACATCTGCCCCCACAAACGGCATGAGATACGGAATCCCAAAGCTTTCCAGCCGCGACAGATGGATGAACACCGTAAGCAGTGCAATCAAAAATCCGAAAAATCCAAGCCATGCGGACAGGACAATCACATAAAATTTCAATATCCGGAATGAAAAAGCAAATTCTTCATTCGGAATGGAAAAGGAACAAAGCGCGGTAAACGCAACCACAATCACCACAATCGGACTGACAAGGTTGGCATCCACAGCTGCCTGCCCGATAATCAGACCTCCGACAATTCCGATCGTATTTCCCATTGCCCCCGGCAGCCGGACTCCCGCCTCCCGCAACAGTTCAAAAGAAATCTCCATGAGAATGACCTCCAGTGCCGCCGGAAAAGGCACACCGATCCGTGCCTCCCAGAAGGATAACAAAAGCGGTGTCGGCAGAATCTGTGTGTGAAAATTTGTCACCGCCAGATACAGTCCGGGGAGTGTCATGGCAAAAAAAGCTGCCATGTAACGCAAGATCCGTGCAAACGTTGCCACACCAAAGCGATTATAATAGTCATCACTCGTCTTCAGAAAGGAGTTCAGATCTGTCGGCAGAATGAGAGCGACCGGAGAATTGTCGCATAACAATACGATTCTTCCCTCCAGCACCGCAAGTGCTGCCCGGTCCGGCCGCTGTGTCGTCTGAAACTGTGGAAACGGTGAATACCATTTCTTTTCCGCCAGCTGCTCTAAGATTCCGCTGTCCATGACCCCATCAATCTCATATTCTGTAATTTTTTCCCGGATCTGACGCAGCACGGATTCATATTTCAGATCTGCCATGTACACCAGGTCAATTGCTGTGTGCGAACGCACCCCCTCCTGTACTTCTTCTACTTTAACCCGTGTTGATCGCACACGCTTACGGATAAGAGCCGTGTTGGTTTTGATGGAATCGGTAAATCCCTCCTTCGAACCGCGGATCACCTTTTCCGAATCCGGTTCCTGCACCCCCATGCCGGGATATCCTTTGTCGGCAATCTTTAATGCATGTCCGTATCCATCCACAAAAAAAGGATTGCATCCCCGTGAGCATCCCCTGTGCTGCATCCTCTATGGTATCGTACGGTGTCACATCTGAAATCCCCATCGCATTCTCATTGAGTACCTGATTTAAGTCTCTGTCCGGCAGCTCCGATAATGCCGCCAGCAGTCTCCCCAAAGCCGTCGTTTCCAGCAGCATATTGCTGACTGCCACCTCAATATATGCCAGAAAACAGCGTCTTTTTTTTCCTTTTCCCAGACGCATTTCCTTCATTTTAATATCTGCACTGTCTGCAAACAGCTGTTGAAACTGTTTTATATTCTGCTCAATATCGGTCGAAATTTTTGTATGCCCCATTTTTACATTCCTATCTCTTTTCATCCCATAAGGGCCTGTATACCTAAAAAAAGACAGACACCAAAAGGTATCTGTCCTTACTATTTCCATCTGTTACATAAACTATTCATTTTCTGCTTCATCCTGACACTGGATTACACTTTTTTACTGCCACTGCCTGGTTTTTTTACATGCTTGTGCATGGCAAGCGTTGCCGCTTCTTTATCCCTGTTTTTCAGTCCCTCCGCAATCGCATTATGTTCTGCAATCAATACCGGATAATTGTCCGGATTTTTGATATATTCCACACGGTACCGGTAGATCTGCTCCCGCAGATTGTTCAATAACGTCACGAGTTTCGGATTTCCCGTTGATTCAAAAATAACATCGTGGAATTTTACATCCATCTCGGCAATCATTTTCACATCTCCGGTCTTTGTACTGTTTTCAAATTGATCTTTGACTTCTAAAAGTTTTTGCAGCTCTTTCTCTGAAATCTTATCACATGCAATCTTTACGGCAAGTTCATCCAGCGCCTCCCGGATTTCCAGAACATCTTCCATATCTTTGAGTGTCATCTTTGCAACCTCTGCCCCTTTGCGTGGCATGGTTACAGCAAGTCCCTCCTGCTCGAGCATACGGATGGCTTCACGGATCGGTGTACGGCTCACCCCAAGCTTTGCTGCCAGCTGTAACTCCATAAGCCGCTCTCCCGGTTTGAGATCTCCTTTTAAAATTGCCTCTCTTAACGTATTAAATACAACATCTCTCAGTGGCAGATATGCGTCCATATTGAGCGTCAGATCATCTGTCATGTTATCGTCTCCATTTCTGTTTGTGTGAATTATTACTTTCTCCTGTTGTTGTAGATCGTGGTCAGATATACCTGTTTTGCAAGACCGGAGCGTTTCATTTCCCGCAGCGCACGCTTTGCCGTTTCTCCATCTTCAAAAAAGACCGAATACGGTAGGACCCGCTTCCGCTCATCATGGAAGCTTTTTGCACCCGAACGCATCATCTGCTGTTTGATCTCTGCAATTACCGGATAGTTTGGTATCGTAACCGATTCCAGTACATTTCCCATATGTGCACAGACACCGTCAAAATCTTTCTCCCGGATATCTTTCATCAGTGCATCAATATCCGGATGGTTCGTCTGTTCATCCAGCTTCAGGTTCTGATATACAAATCTGGTCGATACCGAAATGGATGGTTTTGCAATCAGCACCGGACATTTGATCATCGGCGGAAGCTGTGTCAGTTTTTCCCCGATTCCTTCTGCCAGTGCCGTTCCACGCATAAGACAGTAAGGAACATCTGCCCCGATCTGTACCCCACGCTTCATCAGTTCCCTGCGGGACAATCCCAGATCATACAACTGATTCATCGCATACAGCATGGCGGCAGCATCCGTGCTTCCTCCTGCCATCCCCGCCGCTACCGGAATTCTCTTTGTCAGTTTTACGGAAATTCCATCTGTAAGCGCAAACTCTTCCTGTAACAGCCGTGCCGCTTTATAGACCAGATTATTTTCATTTACCGGCAAAAAAGAGAGGTTGGAAACAATCTGTATCCCCGGCTCCCGGATCTTTTGAATCTCCAGAAGATCGTACAGATGAATGGTCTGCATGATCATGCGCACTTCATGATATCCATCTTCCCTGCGCCGGACCACATCCAGTCCCAGATTTATTTTTGCAAGTGCTTTGAGTGTTATTTCATCCATTTGTATTTCCTCAGTATTTTGTATACACCGATTGTACTACAAAAAATACAATCGGTCAAATTCTATTCTCCCTGTTATTCTTTCCACTTTCTTCCGAAAAAATAAGTCACAAAATAGATCACAGATGCGATAATTACAATCATTGGGCGGTTGCAACGTTTGTATAATAAGACAGAATCAGTCCCATGACGCCCGAGAAAACGGAAAAAATTATCGAAAAGACATGGTATTCCCGCATATTTACCGACAGATTTCTGCTCGATGCCGCCGGAAGGATCAGCAATGCATTGATGATCAGAATACCTACCCACTTGATGGAAAGCATCAATCAGTGCTACAAGTACCGCAAAAACATAATCCATCAGTTGTACCGGAATGCGCTTGCTCTTTGCCAGTGCCCGGTGAATACAGATGGCATTCAGCCAGTTAAAACAGGTGATCCAGAACAAAATCGTAACGATAAAAATAATAACAAGATACCCGATTTCCTTTTTGGTAATGCTCAGAACATCCCCGACTAAAAGACTCGAATATTTACTGAAATTTCCGCCTTTTGACAGGATTGCCAGACCAATCGCAACCGAACAGGAGGAAAAAACCGAAATAATCGTATCGGTTGATACGGTACTTCTGCTTCCGATTTTGTTTAACAGCAGCGCGAATACAACTGCAAAAATCACCATGGAAATATTCGTATCCGGAATTCCGCATACCACTCCTACAGCAATTCCCGTCAGTGCGGAATGCCCCAGGGCATCCGAAAAATATGCCATTTTTTTATTGACAATCATGGTTCCCATCAGCCCAAACAGTGGTGTGATGATCAGTATTGCGGCCAATGCCATCTTCATAAAACCATAATCCATCCAGGAGGTCCAATCAATCATTTGTCTCATCCTCCTTTATCCATGTTTCTTCTTTTCCCGCAGAAAAAATCCGTTCAAATTCGGAACTTTCGTATACTTCTTTTTTACCGTTCCCTGCCTGAGGACTCGTCTTGTCCAGAAGCACTACATGATCCGCATATCTTGCCACGTAATCCAGATCATGTGAGATCAGAATAATCGCAAGATCATAATGTTTTTTCAGATAATCCATCGTTTTAAAAAAGTTCCATGCCATTCTGGTCAATTCCGGATACCGGCTCATCCAAAAGCAGCCGATTCGGCTCATCCATCACCGCCAGTGCAAGAAGCACTCTCTGCAGCTGTCCTCCGGACAGATTACAAACCTGTTTGTCGATCAGTTCTTCTGCCTCAAAAATGCGCAGATGCGCTTTGATCTTTTCATATAATTTCCGGTTTTTCGGCAGAAACACCGGATATCTCGACTCATAGCTTGCCAGCAGGTCATAGACACTGACCGGTGTATTTTTTCGATGTTAATCGATTGCGGGACATATCCGATTTTTAAATTCTGCATCCGTCCGTCTTTGGTATCCCGAAACTCAATATCTCCCGTATGCGGGATGTCCCCCAGCATGGCACGGATCAATGTCGATTTTCCGGCACCGTTTTTTCCGATAATCGCATTCAGCGATCCACAGTGCATATGAAGATTCACATCTTTTAAGATTTCCTGCTCACTGAACCACACCCCCAGATGGTTCACCTTGATGCAGTGAAATCCACACGGACTAATGATCTTTCGCATAAAATGCCTCCTCAAGTATCTCCATGTTTTTTTTCATACCGTTAATATAACTGTCTTTTTCGTAAGTTCCGCGATTCAGCGGGCCAGATATAATACCTTTGCATCGGACTCTTTCCGGATCGTATCTCCCATACTCTTTCCATACAGTTCTTCTGCAAGAATGTATTTTACATGCCCCTTGCGGACAGCAGAAAGCACATCCGATACTTCTCCTGCGCTGACCTGCCGTTCCTCATCGAGATCCAGCAGATAGTTTACCTGCAGTCCATAGTCCTCAGCGACATAGGCATATGCTTCATGAAACAGAATCACCGACTGACCGGAAATTTCCTGTTTTAATTTCTCCTGACGTTTTCTCAGTCCGTCCAGTTTTTCCAGATATGCCTTTACCCCATTCTGATAGGCACTGCTTCTTTCCGGATCTGCTCCAGATAATCCATCGGCAATCGTCTGTACCTGTGTCTCATAAGCAGAAACGCTCATCCATGCGTGGGCATTGACATCCCCATGGGCATGTTCTTCTTCTGTTTCCCCCTCATGATGATGTATATCGTCCTCCTCCCCGGAGAGCAAAGAAATATTCTCACAGGCTTCTATAATTTTCAGATTCGGGTAAGCCTCTGCAACTTCCTTCATAAAGCTTTCAATTCCACCACCATTGATGATAAACACATCCGCCGTACTGAGTAACTTCATATCTTCCGGTGTCAGCTGGAAATCATGCAGGCAGCCGGTCTGCGGCTCACTTAAATTTTCCAGACGCACTCCGTCTGCATCCCCGATTACATTCTCAGCCGCAATATACATTGGATAAAAGGAAGTCACAACCGTCAGTTCCTGTCCATCCGTCTGTTCCTGTGTCTGGCTGACGTACCATCCGGTAAGTCCCATTCCTGCCACCAGAATGGCAAAAAGCATGATTGCAGTATACAAATACTTTTTCTTCATTCTACTTTTTTTCACTTTCTTTTTCTGTTCTTTTCGAAGTGTCTTTTTTACCGGGCGGTCTGTCTTTTTCCAGCGTTCTTTTTTCTTCGGTTCCTGCGGTGCCGGCTGCTTTTGTTTTGCCTCTCTTTTGGCATTTTCCGCCTCGATGTACCCTTGCGGAAGTTCAATAACGGATTCTACAATCTGCCAGATTTCTTCCCGGCCCTGTTTTGACTCCGCAGAAAACGGAATAACGATCGTTCCCGGCTCCACTTGCAGGATATCCTTTATCATTTGCACATGTTGCAGGATTTGCATCTTTTTTAATTTGTCCGATTTTGTTGCAATGATGATTGGCGCAAATCCCTGATGAACCATCCACTCATACATCATCTGATCATTTTCCGACGGTTCATGACGGATATCAATCAGAAGAAAAACTGCTTTCAGCCGTTTGGATGTATGCAGATAATTTTCGATCATCTGTCCCCATTTCGCCTTAATCTCAATATTTGCATTTGCGTATCCGTATCCCGGCAAGTCCACCAGATACATTGCCCATTCATTGACATTGTAAAAATTTATGGTCTGCGTTTTTCCCGGCTGGGAAGAAGTACGCGCAAGCGATTTCCGGTTCATCAGCGCATTGATCAGCGATGACTTTCCCACATTGGATTTTCCGGCAAAAGCCACTTCATCCAATAGGTTGTCCGGAATCGCACTTGTAATTCCACAAACTGTCTCCAAATTCACATTTTTGATAATCATATTTATTCTCCTGCAAAAAGAATTTGGGCTGCATTATACAAATGCAGCCTTAATTACCTGATCCATATGTTCTACCGGTATGATCTCCATATCTCCAACGATCTCTTCCGAAATTTCGGCAAGATCCTGTTCATTCTCTTTTGGAATACAGACCGTCTTCATTCCGGCATTCTTTGCCGCAAGCAATTTCTCTTTTAATCCGCCAATCGGAAGTACACGTCCGCGCAGTGTAATTTCCCCTGTCATGGCAACATCTGCCCGTACCGGCTTCCCGGTGACCGCAGAAAGAATTGCGGTTGCCATGGTAATTCCGGCAGACGGTCCGTCTTTTGGAACCGCACCTTCCGGAACATGGATATGGATGTCATGTTTCTGGAAAAATTCCGGATCAATATGGTAATCTTCACTGATGGACGCGAATATAACTGATTCCGGTCTGTGCAGACTCTTTCATGACGTCTCCGAGTTTTCCGTCAACACCACACTGCCCTTGCCCGGCATCAGATTCACCTCAATCTCTAAAGTTACACCACCCACACTGGTCCATGCCAGACCGCGCACAATGCCTACTTCATTCTTTTTGTTTTTTTCTTCTCCGGACGATATTTCAGTTTTCCGAGAAAATCTTCCAGATTTGTGCCGGTTACACGAATCATTTTCTCATCGCCCTCGTAGATTCTGCGGGCTGCTTTGCGGCAGATTTCTCCGATCTGCCGTTCGAGAGAACGTACACCTGCTTCTCTGGTATAAGAAGAAATCACCATTCGCAGCGCTTTGTCCGTAATCTTTAGTTTGCCATCTGCAACTCCGTTTTTTTTCAAACTGTTTCGCCAGCAGATGATCCTTTGCAATATGGAACTTTTCGTTTTCCGTATAACTGCTGACTTCTATAATTTCCATACGATCCAGAAGCGGTCCGGAATATCCTGCATGGAATTGGCACTTGCAATAAACAGTACCTCGGACAGATCCACCGGAAGCTCTACATAGTGATCCCGGAATTTATGATTCTGTTCCGAGTCAAGCACTTCCAGCATGGCAGAAGCTGTATCTCCCTTATAATCGCTGCTCATCTTGTCAATTTCATCCAGCAGCATCAGTGGATTTTTGACTCCCGCCATCCGCAGTCCATTGACGATTCTTCCCGGCATTGCTCCCACATAGGTTCTGCGGTGTCCGCGGATCTCCGCTTCATCCCGCACACCTCCGAGTGAAATACGAACATATTTTTTATCCAGCGCACGGGCAATCGAACGCGCAATGCTGGTTTTTCCGGTTCCCGGAGGCCCCACCAGACAAATAATCGGGCTCTCTCCCTTTCCGGTCAGATTACGGACTGCAAGAAATTCCAGAATACGTTCCTTTACCTTTTCGAGACCGTAATGATCCTCATCCAGAATCTTCTGCGCATGCTTTAAGTCTTTGTTATCCTCCGATACTGCATCCCACGGAAGTTCCAGTAAGGTTTCGATATAACCACGGCTTACCGTACTCTCGGATGAATTTCCTGAAATTCCCTGAAAACGCTCAATCTCCTTATGAATTCTTGCTTTCACTTCCCCGGAAGCCTGAAGTTCCTGCAGTTTCTTTTCATACTCCTGTGCATCGGTTTCTGTATTGGATTCTCCCAGCTCTTCCCGGATTACCTGCATCTGCTCCCGAAGCAGGTAATCTTTCTGGTTTTTATCCACATGTTCCTGCACTTTTTCTGGAAATCACGCTTTAAAGCCAGAATCTCTGTCTCCTGCAGCAAAGAAGAAAGCACCGCCTCATAACGTGCTGTCAGCGTGACAGCCTCTAACAGTTTCTGTTTCTTTTTATAACTGATTACAAGGCTGTTTCCCACATAATCAAGAAGTTTTAAAAGATCCGTCTCTTCCTGAACCTGGCGCATCACATCCTGCCCGATTTTGCCATGTACTCTTGCATATTTTGCAAACGTTTCCTGCACACTCAAAAGCATTGCAGACTTTGCCTGCTCCGGAAGCTGTTCATCGTCTTCCTGATCATACACGATCACACGCGCTTGCATATAATCGGCTGTCTGTGTATATTCATATATCTCTGCGCGCCCGATTCCTTCGATCAGTACACGCATAATATTTTTTCTGTAATTTTACGACCTGACGAACCACAGCCAGAAGCCCCACTTCATACAGATCTTCTCCCTGAGGATCTTCTTTCTCTGTATCTTTTTGTGTGACGATAAAAAGCTTCTGGTCTCCTTTCATGGCTTCCTCGACAGCACGCAGGGATTTGTCCCTGCTGATATCAAAATGAGCCACCATGCCCGGCAAAATCGTCATTCCCCGCAGTGCCACTGCCGGAATTGTCAATATTTTATCTTCCACTTGTATCTGCTCCTATATTTCCAGACGCATCCGGTCTTTTTATGAAGCAAGTTCTTCTTTTACTTCTTTCTTCGGGTCCTGCTCAATTCCAAGAATCTCTTCTCCATCTAAAGCAAGATTGTTTTCCACCATCTTTTTATCTACCACACACTTGCTGATGGAATCATCCGATGGGACACGATACATCAGATCCAGCATTACCGCTTCCATGATGGCACGCAGTCCACGCGCTCCGGTTTTGCGCTCTAATGCCTTATCTGCAATTGCTTCGATTGCGCTGTCCTCAAATTCCAGTCCTACCCCATCCAGTTCCAGAAGTCTGGTATACTGTTTGATCAGAGAATTCTTTGGCTCTTTTAAAATACGGATCAATGCGTCGCGATCCAGCGAATCTAAAGATACGGTAATCGGCACACGTCCGATAAACTCCGGAATCAGTCCAAACTTCACAAAATCCTGTGGCAGTGCACGCTTAAATGCATCCCCCACATTGATGTCAGACTTTGACTTCACCTCTGCATTAAATCCGATCGCAGAAGCGTCCATACGTGCCTCTACAATTTTCTCCAGACCATCAAATGCTCCGCCGCAAATAAACAGAATATTTGTTGTATCAATCGGAATCAGTTCCTGCTGCGGATGCTTTCTGCCTCCCTGCGGCGGTACCGATGCAATCGTTCCCTCAAGGATCTTAAGCAGCGCCTGCTGTACACCCTCGCCGGATACATCTCTCGTGATGGATACATTCTCCGATTTCTTTGTGATCTTATCGATCTCGTCAATATAGATAATGCCGTGCTGTGCACGCTCCACATCATAATCTGCAGCCTGAATCAGCTTCAAAAGAATGTTCTCTACATCCTATCCCACATAACCGGCCTCTGTCAGTGTCGTGGCATCTGCAATTGCAAACGGTACATTAAGTACACGGGCAAGTGTCTGCGCCAGAAGCGTCTTTCCGGAACCGGTCGGTCCCAGCATCAGAATATTGCTTTTCTGAAGTTCCACATCATTTTCCTGATCTGCAAGCACTCTCTTATAATGATTGTATACCGCAACCGAAAGTACCTTTTTTTGCCTGATCCTGCCCGATTACATAATCGTCCAGAAACGCTTTCATTTCTTCCGGTTTAATCAGATTGATTTCTTCCTTTGCAGAAGCCGGAGCTTTTTCTTCCAGATTCTCTTCCTCAATGATCTCTGCGCAGATATCTACACACTCATCACAGATAAATGCACCATTTGACCTGAAATCATTCTTCCGACCTGATCCTGTGTTTTTCCGCAAAAAGAGCAGCGGATTTTGCCATCATTCTTTCCTGCCATAATTTATTTACTCCTATAAATGAAAAATACCTCCGGCAATGACCGGAGGTTTCCACATAACTATCTATTCGTGATCACTCCATCGATCAAGCCGTAATCTGCAGCTTCCTGCGCGGACATATAATTGTCACGTTCCGTATCTGCTGCAATTGTCTCATATGGCTTACCGGTGTTTGCAGCAAGAATTTCATTCAAACGTTTCTTTGTCTTTAAAATATTCTCTGCCGCAATCTGAATCTCTGTTGCCTGTCCTTTGCACCACCGGAAGGCTGATGAATCATGATTTCTGAATTAGGGAGTGCAAAACGTTTTCCCTTTGTACCACCAGCCAGAAGAAACGCACCCATGCTGGCTGCCAGTCCGATACAGATTGTAGATACATCACATTTGATATACTGCATGGTATCATAAATTGCCAATCCGCCTGTTACAATTCCACCCGGAGAATTGATGTATAACTGAATATCCTTGTTCGGATCTTCCGATTCCAGAAACAGAAGCTGTGCAACAACAAGACTTGCGGTTGTCTCATTTACTTCTTCCCCTAAAAAGATAATTCTGTCTTTTAACAGACGGGAATAAATATCATAATTTCTCTCGCCCCCTGCTGGTCTGTTCAATGACATAAGGTACTAAACTCATAGAAAAATCGCCTCCTATATTTATTACATGCATCCTGCGATGCACCTCAATGAACAAAAGACCGGTCTGGTATTCTCCCAGACCAGTCCTTCTCTGTCGTAGTTTTCAATATTAAGCCTCTGCTTCTGCCTCAGCTTCTTTTTTTTTTCTTTCTTTGTCTTAGCCTTTGCTCTTTCTTTGATGTTGTCCATGATCAGTTCAACTGCCTTTGTGATGGCAAGTTCTCTCTTCATGGATTCTTTCTCGCCTTCGCCCATGTACTCTTTGAGCTTATCAGCTTCCATACCGTAATTCTTTGCCATCTTCTCGATCTCTGCATCTACATCTGCATCAGATACTTCGATATTTTCTTCCTTAGCGATCTGCTCTAATACGAGACTGCTCTGGATACGGGTAAGAGCTTCCGGACGAACCTGCTCCTTTAATCCGTCTACGGTAAGACCGGAGAACTGTAAGTACTGATCCATGGAAAGACCGCTCTGTGCGATTCTCTGAGCGAATTCCTCGATCATTGTCTCACACTGTGTATCGATCATTGCCTCCGGAATCTCCATCTTTGACTTGTCAATGATCTTCTGGATGGCTTCGTCTTCTTTTGTACGCTTTGCTTCATCCTGTTTCTTCTTCTCCAAGTCTTTCTTTAAGCTTTCCTTGTACTCAGCTAATGTATCAAACTCAGATACATCCTTTGCGAACTCATCATCAAGCTCCGGAAGTTCCTTTGCTTTGATCTCGTTGATCTTAACCTTGAATGTAGCCGGCTTTCCAGCCAGATCAGCAGCCTGATACTGCTCTGGGAAAGTAACATTTACATCTACTTCATCGCCAACATTCTTTCCAACCAGCTGATCCTCAAATGTATCAATAAAGGTGTGGGAACCGATCTCTAATGAATGATTTTCTCCCTTGCCGCCCTCAAATGCAACACCGTCTACAAATCCTTCAAAATCGATCACAGCGGTATCTCCCTGTGCAACTGGTCTGTCTGTTACATTGATGGTTCTTGCATTGTTATTGCGTTCTTTTTCCAGAGCTTCGTCTACTTCTTCATCGGATACAGAAGTATCGATCTTTGTAACGGTCACTCCCATGTATTTGCCAAGTGTAACTTCAGGCTTTACAGCAACTTCTGCCGTGAAAATAAAAGGCTTGCCCTTTTCAATCTGTACAACGTCAACAGTCGGACGTGACACAATATCAATTCCGCTTTCGTCAACAGCTGCTGCATAATTCTGCTGCATCAGAGCGTTTGCTGCATCCTCATAGAATACGTCAACTCCATACATCTTCTCGATCATGGCTCTCGGAACTTTTCCTTTACGGAATCCCGGAACACTGATCTGCTTCTTCTGCTTCTGGTAAGCTGACTCAAGTGCTTTCTCCAGATCCTCTGCTGAAACCTCGATGGTAAGTTTCGCCATATTCTTCTCTAAATTTTCAACCTGTACACTCATCTTAATTGTTTCCTCCTTATATATATCAATTCCATGTACGATCTATTTTTCCGTGATGGTACAAACAGGCATACTACGACCACCACAGTCATTTAAGCATTATAGCATACGAAATACATATTTGCCAAGTGTTTTTTTATTTCCTATAATAAAAAACAGCGTATGGCCTGTAAAAAGCCATACGCTGTTTTGTTTTCCGGCAGAAAGTCCTTATTTCATCTGTTCTTCCTGCTTCATGATCATCTTCTTGACCATTTCTCCACCAATAGAACCTGCCTGTTTGGAAGTCAGATCCCCATTGTATCCATCTTTTAAAAAGGTACTCCAAGCTCGCTTGCAACCTCTTCCTTAAAACGTTTCATTGCGTCCTTTGCCTCCGGTACTGCCATACGGTTTGTACCGCTTGATGAATTGTTGTTACCTGCCATAGTTCTTCACCTCCTGTATTTTATATGCCTGCATAAAAAAGCCGGCCTGCACACAAGAAGGCAGGTCGGCTTTTGGGGTCAACTTGCTGTTCTCATGTGCCTGAGTATAGTGTGACCAGAACCAGAGGAATTATGAGAACAAAAAGCTGACAATTTCTGGAACCTGTTTATGCGTATACAAGTCCGGCTTTTACATGTTCTATGGTTGCATCATCGGTAAAATAACGGGCAACTGCAAGACCAAACGGTACGGCAGTTCCCATGCCGCGGCTTGTAATCACATTTCCATCACATACTACCGGGGAAAAGAATACTTCTGCTCCGGTCAGTTTTTCTTCAAATCCCGGATGACACGCAGCTTTCTTCCCATTTAAAATTCCGGCCTGTCCCAGCACACTCGGTGCTGCGCAGATTGCCGCAACAAGTTTTCCTTCTTTTGCAAACTCACGGATCACCTGACTGACCGTATCATCTTCTCCCAGATGAACCGTTCCCGGCATACCGCCCGGCAGAATGATCCCGTCATACGCGGAAAAGTCAGCCTCCTCTTTTGTCGTGTCTGTCATAAATGTCACATTGCGGGAACTGGTCACCTGCTTTGTTCCGTTGATGGAAATCATGTCAATTTCAAGTTTTGCACGGCGCACAATATCCACAACCGTCAGTGCTTCTACTTCTTCACATCCGTCTGCAATAAAAATTCCAAGTCTGCTCATATTTATCATTCTCCTTTTCGGTAATTGCTATGATCTATTGTAGCAATTTCTTACAAAAACGACAAGCACACAATCGGAGGATTTCCATTTGACTCACCTGCCATTTTTGTATTATACTTTCGATAGTTTATGAGGAGGGAATATCATGACTTTAGATTATTACCGCATTTTCTATTATGTTGCCCGTTATAAAAGCTTTTCCAACGCGGCAGAAATGCTCGGAAGTAACCAGCCCAACATCACCCGCTGTATGAATATTCTGGAAAATGAGCTTGACTGCAAACTGCTGATCCGTTCCCACAAAGGGATTCAGCTGACAACCGAGGGCGAGCACCTGTTCCGTCACGTTGCCATTGCAATTGAACAGCTCACCTATGGAGAAAAAGAAATTATCAAAAACAAGAGCCTTGAAAGCGGACAGATCACCGTCGGAATCAGTGAAACAGCCATGCGTCTGTATCTTTTGGATAAAATCCAGGAATTTCACAAAGATTATCCACATGTGCGCCTGAAAATTTCCAATCATTCCACCCCACAGGCCATCGATGCCTTAGAAAAAGGTCTGGTTGATATCGCCATGGTCACTTCTCCTTTAGAAATCCGAAAACCTTTGCGTAAAACCGCACTGCGCAGCTATCATGATATCCTCATCGGAGGCAGTGCTTACAAAGCAATCGCCAGCCGGAAGCGTTCTCTGAAAGAACTCGAAGATTATTCCTTTGTTTCTCTGATTTCCGGCACTGGAACAAGTGATCTGTATATCCGCTTTTTCTATGAAAACCATATGCGTTTTTCTCCGGATATGGAAGTTGCCACGACAGACCAGATTCTTCCTATGGTGCGCAGTAATCTCGGCATCGGTTTCTGCCCGGAAGGAATTGCCAGACCCGCTGTAGAACGCGGGGAAGTGTATGAGATTCTGTTAGAAGAAGAAATCCCGGAACGTCAGATCACACTCGTAGAAGACAGTGGGAAACCACAAAGTATCGCTGTACAAAAACTATTAACTTATTTTAAATGAGGAATTCTATAAAATGGAAATCGAACGAAAATATCTGGTAAAAAAACATTACCTGAGCACTTAGAACAATATCAAAGTAAAAAAATCGCACAGGGATACCTGTGTACGGCACCGGTGGTACGTATCCGCCGCTCCAACGATGATTATTATCTCACCTATAAAGGGGGAAGGCCTTATGGTGCGGGAAGAATACAATCTACCGCTCACCAAAGAAGCCTACGAACACCTGCTTTTAAAAAAATCGACGGACTTCTGATAGCAAAAACCCGCTATCTGATTCCATTAAACGATCATCTGACTGCAGAACTGGATATCTTTGAAAAAGATCTCGCTCCGCTTTCTCTCGTAGAAGTGGAATTTGACTCCATAGAAGAAGCCGATCGCTTCACCGCACCGGACTGGTTCGGAGAAGACGTGACCAATTCCGGAAAATACCATAACAGTTATTTAAGTCAGCACGGACTGCGCTAATCAGCGCAGCCGGTTGGCAAATTCATACTGTTGTCTGGTCCGGATCACATACCTTAAATCGTCATATCTCTTATCCAAATCTCCCTCCGGAATCACGGTATCCATCACAACCGCCATCGTATCAATCATGCTATCTGTGATGACATCCCTCATGGAAGTCAGAATATTATATTTTTGATCAAAACTGTCCGCTTCAAGAAACTCCATAAGCTTTGGTTCCACTTCCGCTTGTGTCATGTCCGGCTCTATGGTATTTTCTATCGTCTTTGTCTGCTGCGTAACAGGCGGCTCCATAACAGGCGGCTCCTGCTTTGCTTCCGGCATCGGTTCATCCACACGCTCAAAACGATATTTCTGGCTCACCTGCGGATACTTCACATGATCCACCTCACTTACAAACATGGATAGTGGTCTGGCATACACCCCGAAATCTCCATACAATGCCTGATAGATCACTAATTCTTCTCCTGTCTCGGAATGTTTTGCAACGGTAATCACCTGATACAATTTATTTTTAAAGTGCCGGTATTTTTCTCCCGGCATCGGTCTGCGTTCCATGGATATCCTCCTCACCTGTGTCTTTATTCTTCCATTAACTGTTCTAAAATATGTTCCGGCTGCCCGTCAAACAAAACCTGCAGCATTTCATATTTTTTCCTGCTGGCCCGGTCAGTTGCTGCTTCATAAGTATCTTTTAACTGTCCGGCACGGGAAATCCCGTTTTCCAAAAGCTGCAAAATCGGCTGCCGAAACTCATGTTCATAGAAATATGTAATTTTTTCCAGTTTTTCTGCTGGTGGCAGCTGTGCTAGTTCCTGATCCGATCCCAACTGATAATAAAACGTAAGGGCTTCTATCTTTGGTTCCTCTTTTTCCAGATTCTCCTTTAAAAGTGCAAGCAGATTTTCGATCTCACTCTGCAGCAGAAGTTTCTGATCCGAAGCATTTAATGCTTTCATTCCCAGACGCAGGATCGTATCATATGTGGAGTGAAACTCCTGATCTTCCTTGCTCACCAGAAATTCATGGTCAAAATTGTTCTGCATCTGCCGGAGGTCTTTTAATAATCTGCCAAACTCCTTCCGATCCGCAGTCTGTTCTGCAATAAGCATCTGTTCCATCAGCTGTGCATCTTCCTGCACCCGCTTCGTCTGTTCCCGGCAGCGCTCGTAACGCTCTTTCTGTTCTTTTTGTGTTTTTCTTCAGACGGTCATACTGTTTCTGCCAGCTGCGAAATGCCCCCATATCACAACCGGCCGCTGCCAGTGCATCTTTTATATTTTCTATAAAATCATTTCTCCCAAACATATTTTATCACCTTCGTTCAAACACTCTAACTGACATTATACCAAAATTAATGGAAATGTGTTACAATTATTACAAAATAATGAAACCGGGAGATACTATGTTAACCTCTGACGAAGTATTAAACTTAAATTATTACAAAAAAACGAGCTATACCGGCTGGATCAAAATGGTCACATGAGAAAAAAAAAATTGTATTAACAAAACACAAAAACTCCGGGAGCCTTTCCCGGAGTTTTCATGTTTCTCATCGCGGTTGTATCCGGATGATTTTATTTGTCTTTTGTTGCATACATAAAGTACTTCATACCATAGATGGTAGAGTAAATGCCCTTGATATTTGACTTTAACATATAAATATCATTGTAGTAGTAAATCGGCATTACTGCACCGGTATCCATCAGCATATCCCTCTGCCTGATGCATCAGATCCACACGTTTGGAGAAATCAGCAGTTGTACGGATCTCTTTGATCAGCTTATTATAATCTGTCCAGTCCGGTGCAGAATCGGAAGGCTTGTCTCCCTTTCCAAGCTGCATATCGTTGTTACCGGAATCCGTTGTAAAGAGTTCTAACATATTGATCGGGTCGTTGTAATCTGCCAGCCATCCCTCGCGGGCGATGGTTGCCGGACTTACGGTCTTCAATAAATACATTCCAGTCTTCCGACTTAATCTCCATATTGATCCCCAGCAGTGCGAAATCCTGCTGCAGGGACTCCCCAACTGCAATATGCGTACTGTCATCGTTGGTCAGGAACGTCATGGAAATTGCCGGATCACACTTGTATGAACCATCTCCGTTATCCGTAAATGTATAACCGGCACTTTCAAGCAGCTTCTTTGCTTCCTCTACCTGGTCTGCACCTGTCTTGTCTGCATCATAGTAGCTTGTATCATCGGTCTTGAATACTCCGCCGTTACCGTCTGACATACCTGCCGGTACGAAAGAATCTGCGGCAATCTGTCCGGTCTGTCCTACATTCTCCACGATAAACTCACGATCAATCAGCAGGTTCATTGCTTTACGCATAGATGCTGCCTGCTCTACGGTCTTTCCGTCAAAAATCGGGTCGTTTACGTTAAAACCAACATAATAAGTTCCAAGGTTTGGAATGATATGGAAATCAGAGTTCTTTCCATTTAATGTTGAAATCTCATCGTTTGGAACAGTATCTACAAAGTCAAGGTCTCCACTATTGTATGCTGCATAGGTTGCAGTATCATCTGCACTCAGCATGATGTGGATCTCATCCATAGTTACATTGTCTGCATCGTAATACTTCGGGTTTTTTACATAAACCATGCTCTCGTTGTGCTTCCATGATTTTAATGTATAAGCACCGTTTGATACAAAGCCAGCCTCCTGACACCACTTACCCGGATTCTTTCCATCAGGATCCGCTTTTTCCACATCCTTCTGGTATACCGGGAAATAAGTAGGAAATGCCATCAGGTCATTGAAATACGGGCATGGATTGGTCAGTGTAATTTTTAACGTATAATCATCAGTTGCCTCTACAGCAAGTGAGCCGTCATCATTTCTTGCAATAATATCAAACAGATACGCATAATCAGCTGCTGTTTTTTCATCCGCAGCACGGTTCCAGCTGTATACGAAGTCGTTTGCTGTTACCTCTTCCCCGTTGCTCCACTGGGATTTTATCATCTTTACCGTATAAACAGTTTCATCATCGGATACTTCCGGCATATCAGATGCCAGCTGCGGAATCAGCTTGCCGTCCTTGTCGTAGGTATAAAGACCCGCGAAAGAATTCACGATCATACATCCACCATCTACGGCAGAGTTCAGTGCCGGATCGATGGTTTGTGGCTCGGAAGCAAGGTTAATGCTTATCTGGTTGTCCGGTGTTTTACTTACACTGGAAGCCATTGCTTCGGTTCCGTCCGTCTTTGCAGAGTTTCCTTTTGATGAACCACATGCAGCTACGCTAAGAGCCATTGCAGCAACCAGCATGATTGATACAAGTTTCTTCTTCATAATTGTTCCTCCTGAAAATTATTTATATGTTTCACCCTTGCGGGAAAAAACCTTATTTATTCCAGCATGCAACCATATGACCATTCCCCCTGTCGGTCAGCTGCGGCATCTCCTGACCGCATTTCCGTTGCATACTTACATCTTGTACGGAATGGACATCCGGTTGGCATTTTCAGCGGACTCGGAACATCCCCCTCCAGCACGATTCTATGACTTTTTCTTGCTGTCTCCGGATCCGGAATCGGAACTGCGGACAGCAGACTCAGTGTATATGGATGTATCGGATTTGCATTTAACTCATCTGCATCCGCAATTTCCATCATCTTTCCCAGATACATAACTGCAATCCGGTCGGAAATATGATGTACAACCAGCAGGTCATGTGCGATAAACAGATAGGCAACTCCAAGTTTTTCCTGTAATTCCTCAAACATATTGACAACCTGTGCCTGAATGGAAACATCCAGTGCAGATACCGCCTCATCACAGACGATAAACTTCGGGTTTACCGCGAGTGCTCTTGCAATACCGATACGCTGTCTCTGTCCACCGGAAAACTCATGCGCATAACGCATGGCATGCTCTGCATTCAGACCGACCAGTTCCATCAGATCGAGAATCTTTTCACGGCGCTCTTTTTTATTTCTGTAGAGTTTATGCACATCCAAAGGTTCCCCGATAATATCTTCCACCGTCATACGGGGATTTAATGAGGAATACGGATCCTGAAATACCATCTGCATTTCCTTGCGGTATGGCATCATATTGACATCCACTTTTTTGCCCATGACCGGTTTCCCGTTCGTATCCACGATCACTTTTCCGTTTTCATCGTACTGTTCTCCACTGTCAAAGAGAACTTTTCCGTCAAACGTAATCTTACCTGCCGTTGGCTGGTACAACCGAAGCAGTGTCCGCCCTACCGTTGTCTTTCCACAACCGGACTCGCCAACCAGACCAAGTGTTTCTCCCGGGCGGATGGCAAAGGAAATATCGTCCACTGCTTTCAGCGGAATGGTGCTAAAACCCTGATGCACCGGAAAATACTGCTTCAAATGTTCTACTTCCAGCAGATAATCATTGTTTTTTTTCTTTTCACTGCTCATTGCTGCCGCCCTCCTGTGCTTCATAAATTTCTTTTTACATTCATCCAGCAGCTCGCCAGATGGTCTTCGCCCACACGAAACTCCGCCGGCTGCTGTTTTAAACAGATCTTCATTGCCGACTCACAACGCGGACAAAACGCACAGCCCTCCGGCATCTGCAGCAGGTTGATCGGTGTACCGCCGATCGGCACCAGCTTTTCGTTCATATTGTCTGCCTTTGGGATGGAACGAAGCAGTCCCTTGGTATACTCATGTGCAGGACGATAGAAAATATCATCCGCTGTACCGCGCTCGCAGACACGTCCACCGTACATGACAAGAATCTCATCACACATACTTGCAATGACGCCGAGATCATGGGTTACCATGATAATCGCCATTCCAAGCTTTTTCTGCAAGTCCTGCATCAGTTCCAGAATCTGTGCCTGAATTGTCACATCAAGTGCCGTTGTCGGCTCATCTGCAATCAGGATATCCGGTTCACAGACAAGTGCCATGGCGATCATGACACGCTGACGCATACCACCGGACAGCTCATGCGGGTACTGCTTCATACGGCTTTCCGGCTCATTGACACCAACCAGTGTTAACATTTCAATGGCGCGCTCACGCGCCTGTTTTTTATCCTTGTCTGTGTGGAGCAGAATTGCCTCCATCAACTGATTTCCAATCGTAAATACCGGATTTAAGCTGGTCATCGGATCCTGGAAAATGATGGAACATTTTTCTCCGCGGAACTTCTGCATCTGCTTTTTGTTCCACTTGGTAATATCCTCGCCGTGATAAAGTACCTCTCCTCCGGTAATTTTTCCGGTCTCCGCCAGAATCTGCATGATGGAATATGCGGTAACGGATTTACCGGAACCGGACTCGCCTACGATTCCAAGGGTCTTTCCCGGTTCCAGATTAAAGGAGACACCATTTACCGCACGAACTTCCCCAGCATCCGTAGCAAAGCTGGTATGAAGGTCTTTTACTTCTAATATATATTTATTTTCTTCGCTCATATCCTTATCTCCTTAATTCAGTTTTGAATCAAATGCATCTCTCAATCCATCGCCCAGAAGGTTCAGCGCAAGTACGATCAGACAGATCAGCACTGCCGGAATTACCAGACGGTACGGATACGACTGCATTGCTGAACGCGCATCGTTTGCCAGACTTCCCAGGGAAGTAAGCGGTGCAGATACACCAAGGCCAAGGAAACTCAGATAACTTTCGGTAAAAATTGCACTCGGCACCTGAAGTGCTGTCGTAATAATGATAACGGACAGACAGTTCGGCAGAATATGACGGGTCAGGATGCGGCTGTTTCTGGTACCGATACAGCGTGCTGCCAGTACATATTCATTGTTTTTAATTGTAAGAATCTGTCCACGGATCAGACGCGCCATACTTACCCAGTACAGCAATCCAAACACAATAAACATGGAGATCATATTGGTTCCGAGTTTTTCAAACATGGTTCCCTCAATCAGTGGCTTTAACCGTTCCTGAAACACAACCGAAAGCAGAATGATAATGAGCATATCCGGCAAGGAATACACAATATCCACGATACGCATCATGATCAGATCCACTTTTCCACCAAAATATCCCGCAACCGAACCATAAACCAGTCCAATGATAAGTACCATGATTGCAGCGATCACACCAACCGAAAGGCTGACTCTCGTTCCATAGATAACACGGATAAAGTAGTCACGGCTTAAGCTGTCTGTTCCGAAGATATGCGGAAACAGTTTCTCACCGGTACGATCCATGTACTGCTGCTCTAATTTCGAGTACTCAAACGGTGCCATATTGGCTGCGGTCTTGTCACGCTTGCCGTCCACTGTAATGATATCCGAATAGCTGTATGGTACAAAAAAACGGTGCAATAATGATCAGTGCCAGAATCAGAACCAGAATCACAATACTTCCCATTGCCAGCGGATTCTTTTTTTCAGACGTTTCATGCCATCTTTAAAAAATGTCGTTGACTCGCCCATGACATCCTGCTGCTTCTTCTCTTCTTCCGTTGCCTTTATAAAATCGCCCTTATTAAATTTACTTAAATCAATCTGTGCGGACAGTATCTGCCGCTTTTTTAATTCTTCATTTCCCTGCATTATTCTAAGTTCCTTCCTCCATCATTATTCAAATGTGATTCTTGGATCAATCAGTTTATATGCAATATCTGTAAGAAGATTTGCAACTACCATCAGAACCGCAAGGAAAATCGTGATTGCCATAATCATAGTGTAATCACGGTTGACAATGCTTGTTACGAATTCGGTTCCAAGACCACCAATGGTAAATATGTTCTCCACAACCATGGAACCTGTCAGAATATAGGCAACCATAGGACAACATATGTTACAACCGGAATCAGGGCATTTTTTCAGCGCATGCTTAAAAATAACTTTGAGCCGGTGCACACCCTTTGCCCTTGCAGTACGGATATAATCCTGATTTAGCGCATCCAGCATACTGGTCTTTGTCAGACGTGTGATATATGCCATCGGATATGCCGCCAGTGCAATGATTGGGAGCAGATAATTCGGATTGCTCGAAGACCATACCGGAATCCATCCGAGTTTTAAACAAAATACAAGTAAAAGCAGCGTTGCCAGTACAAAAGACGGCATTGCCGTACCCAGTGTCGTGAAAAATACGATCAGACGATCCGGCAGTTTATTTCTTGTAAGTGCTGCGATACTGCCCAGTATCACACCGATGATAATGGCAACAATTGCCGCAACTCCACCTAATTTTGCAGATACTGCAAACTTTCTGGAAATCTCTGTTCCGATATTTCTTCCACTGTGAAGTGAAACTCCCCAGTCGCCATGCAGCAGATTGTTCATATACAATACATACTGTTCCGGAACCGGCTTGTCCAGATTGTACCTTTCCTCCAATACCTGCTGTGCTTCCTTGCTGGTCGCTTTCTCCTTATTAAACGGTGCCACCAGGAATCAGGTTCATTACGAAAAACGTAATGGCACTTTACAATGAGTATTGATAATATCGCTAACAATACACGTTTTACTAGATATTTACTCATGTTCTTCTCTCCTACCTCTTATTGAGTATTTAGTAATTTCATCGTATTATCTCATTGCTTCATTAGCTCTGTAGCACGTTAAAGTGCTTCAAAAAAAAAGCACGTAAACATGCCCCCTTTGACATTATTTGCGTACCAATTTACCTCAATGGATCATACAAATGATAATTTGTATTATACCTTCATAAAATATTTTGTCAATATACAAAAAATGGGTATTGTATGCTTTGTACCTTATTTGTTACGGTTTGCAGGGTAATCTGTGAACTGTAACCCCTATTTATAATATTTTCTTCTTGTCAATAAAACAAAAAAGATGTCCGGTCATCCCAGACATCCTGTAGGATATGGGCTTAAGTGGACTCGAACCACCGACCTCACGCTTATCAGGCGTGCGCTCTAACCGGCTGAGCTATAAGCCCTTGTGCAAAACACGTAATATACAATACAATATTTTTTCTATTCGTCAAGTAGTTTTCCCATAATTTTGTCATTTTTTTAAGCAAAAAGTAATTGACATCTGCACACAATGTCGTTATAGTTAGTAAAGTATCTTCTATAATAAAAGATACAAAAACTACATAAACTTGCGGGCATGGCGGAATTGGCAGACGCGCTAGATTTAGGTTCTAGTGGGAGACCGTGCAGGTTCAAGTCCTGTTGCCCGCACGAAAAGAGACTATCCTTACTGTTAGTCTCTTTCTTTGACTACAATTACAAATGAATAAGAGGTAAAGGAGATTTTACTATGAGAAAAGACATGACGATCGGAAATCCAATGAAGATCATTCTTCTTTTTTTCCCTTCCGGTTCTGCTTGGAAATCTGTTCCAGCAGTTCTACAACATGGTAGACACCGTGATCGTAGGCCAGTATCTTGGGGAGGATGCACTGGCCGCCGTCGGTTCTACGGGCTGCCTGATGTTTCTGGTTCTCGGTTTCGCCAACGGAATTGCCCAGGGATTCGGTGTCATGGTATCCCATGCATTCGGTGCCAAAGACATGAAGCTTCTCCGTCATTACGTAGCACTTTCACTGCTTTTAACGGTTGTAATTTCCATGATTCTGACCGTTCCTACGGTTGCGTTTTCCCGCCAGCTGCTTCTGTGGCTGAATACTCCGGAAAATATCATCACACTGGCAAACCGGTACATCCGGGTCATCTTTGCCGGTATCTTTGCTACCATGGCATATAACGTAGCATCCGGTATTTTACGCGGGATCGGTGACAGCCGGACACCACTTTATTTTTTGATCCTGTCCAGCGGTCTCAATATTTTTCTGGACATCTTCCTTATTGTTGTGGTAAAACTCGGCACTGCCGGTGCCGCTTATGCCACCGTTATCTCGCAGGCGGTTTCCGCAGTTTTATGTTTCATCGTCATGTTCCGCAAACATGACATCCTGCGGCACCACACGCGAAGATTATTACTGTGATTTTCATGAGATCCGCCGGATGCTGTCTGTGGGAATTCCGATGGCTTTAAACTATTCCATCACAGCAATCGGAACCATGATCCTGCAAAGTGCCGTCAACGTGTTTGGTTCCAGCGTGGTAGCTGCTTTTACTGCTGCTTCCAAAGTCAGCAACATTGCCACCCAGACCATGCCGACACTCGGTACAGCCATGGCAACCTACTGCGGACAGAATCTCGGTGCAGGAAAACATGACCGCATTTTCCGCGGTATGAAAGATGCATTTTATTTATGTTTCTTTGCAGCCGGAGCCGCCGCACTGCTCTGCTGCCTTGCCGGACCTACGATGGTCGGATGGTTCATCCACAACCCATCTGAACAGACACTGCACGCAGCAATGCAGTATCTGCACATTGCAAGTATTTTTATGCTGCCTCTGGCATGGATCTTTGTATACCGTAATGGTCTGCAGGGCTTAGACCGTGGTCTGGTTCCCATGCTCAGCGGTGTTCTTGAACTGTTCAGCCGTTATGCGGTTATCCTGATCGCCGCAAAGCCTTTTGGATACGTGGGTGTATGCAGTGCCGATGTTGCAGCCTGGCTGACAACCGGTATTTTACTGATTGTTACGTATATGATTTGGAAACAGCGTGTCAAAAAACAGCTAAATGCAGAAAATGCCACCATGAACTGCATCAAATAACTATTCTTCCATGTCGGAAAAAGGGAGCGTCACCGCTCCCTTTTTATTTTATCTCATAAGTTGTTCCGGTCAAAAGGTATGATTGATGATACCTTTTGGATTCTTTTATCATCTGATTTATCCACAATAACCGTTATCTGCGGAGTCCATTTCGCTGCAGTACATCACTACACGGTTTCCAGTTGTAACTGTTCCACAGCCTCGCGGATTTCCTGCGCATGTTCCTCAAATCTCCGCTCATTCTGTTTCATGATGACGATAAACTCTTCCCCTCCCCAGCGGACCAGAATCTCGTCCTCGCATAATCTGGACCTCCTCACAGCTTCCGATACCGCAACTAATGCTTCATCTCCAGCCGAATGTCCATACATATCATTAATACGCTTAAACTTGTCCAGATCATACATTGCAATCGCAATATCCACAAACAACAGCCCATGTCCTATAGCCTCATATGGAAGTGGTGCTGCAATACCAAATGCCATAAAAATAAACAGTTCGTATACTTCTTAGCACAAAAAAAAAGACCTATAGCAAACCACTATAGATCTTTCAGTGAGACACGGGGGATTCGAACCCCCGACAACCTGATTAAAAGTCAGGTGCTCTACCAACTGAGCTAGTATCCCATAATTTAATTTTTTAAGCAAGCTGGGCTAGTTGGATTCGAACCAACGAATGCAGGAATCAAAATCCTGTGCCTTACCGCTTGGCGATAGCCCAACAAATAATCGTTGCACCTATCGCAACTAAGGTGGATACAGGGATTCGAACCCTGGGCCTCCAGAGCCACAATCTGGCGCGCTAACCAACTGCGCTATACCCACCATAGAGATGTTATCGTACCATTTAGAGCGCTAACATCGCTCGCAGGAACGCGCATGTGCTCGAAGGGATTCGAACCCCCGACCCACGGCTTAGAAGGCCGTTGCTCTATCCAGCTGAGCTACGAACACTCATCAATATCGCTTTCGCAATATCAGAGCGGGTGATGGGAATCGAACCCACGTATCCAGCTTGGAAGGCTGGTGTTCTACCATTGAACTACACCCGCATGTAGTCGGGGTGACAGGATTCGAACCTGCGACCTCCTGGTCCCAAACCAGGCGCTCTAGCCAAGCTGAGCCACACCCCGAAGGCTATGTTGTTGCGTCCGTGTTGTTTGTGTCTCATCCGTGACGCAAGATAGATTATAGTATAGCCTGGCAATAAAGTCAACAACTTTTTTTTTGAATTTTTCAAATATTTTTTCAATTTCATCAATAAGCCCCAGAAACTCGGCTTTTTTCAATAATTCTTTCATCGCACGCAATGCCTTGCCTCTGTGACTGATCGCATTCTTCTGTTCCGGAGAAATCGCTGCCGATGAGCATCCGTATTCATCCAGATAAAAAATCGGATCATACCCAAAGCCGTTTTCCCCTTCCGGTTCCCAGCCGATATATCCTTCCATCGTCTGACGGGTCACCAGTTCCCTTCCATCCGGAAGGACAGCCGCAATCGCACAGACAAAGCGTGCGGTACGTTTTTCTTTCGGTACGCCATCCAGACGGTCAATCAGATTTTTGTTTTTCACATCGTAAGAAGTATCCTCTCCCATATAACGGGCAGAATATACGCCCGGCTCTTTATTCAGTGCATCGATTTCCAGTCCGGAATCATCAGCCAGAACAATCGCATCCGTATGTGCAGCCACCGCCCGTGCTTTGATCTTTGCATTTTCCTCGAAAGTAGTTCCATCTTCCACAATATCCACCCTGATGCCGGCTTCCTTCATGGATACAATATGTACATCACAATCCGCCATAATCTCACGGATCTCACGCATTTTATCCTTGTTTCCCGTTGCAAAAATAATCTCTGTCAATTTAATATCCCTCCTGAAATGCTTCATTGATTGCGTTATAAATACCCTCAGCTGCCTTTTTTCTGATAACTTGTACTGTTCAGCAGATCCAGTTCCTTATAATTTGTCATAAATCCTACCTCAATCAGTGCCACCGGCACCTTACTTGTGCGGATAATATAGATACTGTCTCCTTTTAGCAGCCCCCGATTCTCACTGCCCGTCGTATCCACGACATTTTTCAGGCAGATCTCCGCCAGCTTCTTACTCGACAGCTTTGCGTCATCCGATTCGCTGTACATTACCTGGGTTCCCTTCACTTTGGTAAAGTTTCCGGTTGCATCCGAATTGTTATGTACGCTGATAAACAGATCTGCATTTGCCTTATTTGCCAGCTGAACCCTCTGATCCAGCGTCGGATTCGTATCCGATGTACGTGTATAGTACACCCTGATCCTGCGTTTATCCTCATCAAACAGTTTTTTCAACTGCTGTACGATCGCCAGATTAAGGCTTTTTCAGAAATTCCAAGTTTTACGGCACCTGCTGCGTGGCTTCCGTGTCCGGCATCCACCACAATGACTTTATCATAGATATCGTGCGGATCAATAAAATCAAGGTAAAGGCTTCCCTTTTTGAACCGGTTTTTCAGTTCATACACCTGATCCAGCTGAAGTGCGATCACGCCCTCTTCCTTATCCTTATAATAAGCCATGGATGCTATATGATCACTGCTTCCCTTGATGGCATACTGCTCGAAATAATCATCCACACCGCCCGCAAATTTGATATAAATGGTCTGCGTCACATAATCATTTTCAATTTCTACATCTGCTTTTGAAATTCCCTCCGGTAGAGCAATCTTAAGCTGCGCGTTCAGATCCTTTGACTGCTCCACCACCGCTTTCGGATTCGCCGTTGTAGCGATCAGATTTCCTCCGCCGACTTCCTTTTTTTGCTGCTCGGCTGCCAGAACAGCCCGTTCATGTATATCCGGGAAAAAGAAACCGACACGCAGACAATCACCGTCAGGATTCCCGACAGTACTGTCACCCACTTTAAAACGATTTCGTCCATCTTAATCCCTCGTAAATGCTTTAATGCAAAGATTGCAATCTTTTTTCTCTTTTACGTTTACAAAGTTTTTTCCATTTAAACTGATATAACCCTCTCCGTCATCCAGATCCACACCCTGTAAAATTTTCTCTCCGGTATCATATTCGATTGCCATCGGATGTTTGGTTCCGGGTGTTTTCAGGTATACCAGCACGGCATAACGTTCCCCTTTTTTCAGAGAAACCTTTGTATCAAAATCAACGGTGTAATATCCCGCTTTCTGTAACGTTCCGGATGCAAGCTGTTCTCTCTGCGCAAAAAGACTTCTCATTTTCAAAATCGTGCACCACATAAACTTCATACTGTGTGTTTGCACCGGTCGCATAAAAAGAAGCAGCAGACAATGTTTCGCTCCCTTTTGCCTCAAACACATTCGCCCCGTAAATCTGGTCACTGTCATATCCTAATTTTCCAACCCAGCCGCACAGATCACTCTGATAGATGTGATCATAATTATGTACATCATCTACCCGCGTATATGCCACATTATGCGTACCAATATTCGTATCGTAGTAGGACACATAGAAAATTCCGTTTTCTCCAAATCCATCTCCCCAGCTGTTCTGGCAGATAAACGCACCGTCTCCCTCCAGCGGAGTATTGAAATTGGATCTCGAATAATTGTCATCCCATCCAATGATCACTACATCATGATTCGGTTTTTCCGTACCAATATAACAGTACGCACTTGTATTCTGATTATAATACACCGAACTCCCCTGTGAACTTCTTATGGTACTGTAAAGGGAAGATTCCACACCGCCATATTTAAATACCGCTTCTTTTATTCCTTCGTAATCTTTACCGTCAATAACCTGCATTTCCTGCACATGACGCACTGCTTTCAGCGAATCATCCGTCATCCCGTCCCCATACGGATCGTCCTTCTCATAGACCGGTCCCTGCCATGCCGCCAGATAAGCCATTCCCATGGTATATTCCCCGCCATCATACTGATTGGCATGAAAAGAATTGCTCATACTCATATGGTCCACGGAAAAAATTAACTTTTTCCTCCGGTCGCAGGGGGAAGACTCCAGGGCACTGGTTGCGGCAAACGCCCAGCACGTACCATAGGAACCCTGATTGTATATCGTTGATACCCGGTCACGCTCCCTTAAATCATAGGAAGCCGGAACAATCGCAGAAGTATCTTTATCGGATGCCGTAATTGTATTACTTGCGATATCGAAACTGCAACTGTAACCTAACAGGTTGGACAGATCTTCCAGACTGACAACCAGCTGGCCTCTGACTTCCTTTTAAAGCGGATGAAATATCTACTTCATCCCCATTTAAATACGCCTTTTTCTGACCCACATCCATCGATACGGACTGACTGTGTTTTTCCACCAGAAGACGTTTTTTATCGTACACATGTGCACTGCAACTCAGCGCATCCCGCAACATGCTGACAGGAACCATAATATTGCGGTTTTTGTCCATGTAAAATTTCGATTTACTGTCATTGTAAGTCTGGTTATCGATTACGGCATGAATGGTCTGCCCGTTGACTTCCTTTGCCACCATTGGATTCCATACCTGTGTATCCAGTTCTCCTCCGCGGAACCGTCCCACCTGTGCATTGTCCACGCCCAGGATCTGAAATTTTAAAATAAAAACCAGCGCCAGCACAATTGTAAACGCAATATACCGTTTCGAGTATTTCATATATTACTGCTGTTCCTTCCTTTCGATCGTTTTCTCTGCTTCTTCTCTGCGTTTCGACGGTTTTGGCCCCATAAACTGATAAAAATAGGTTTTTATCATACCATTATAAATCTTTCTGTTTTTATCTGCCTTTCTTCCTATATAACGCTCCGCATCCTCATAACTGGTAATCATATACAGTGACCAGCTGTCAAGTCCTGCATAAGCCTGTCCGATCTGCGTATACAGCTCCGGAAGATCCTCTTTCTCCTCGAGGCGCTCTCCATACGGCGGATTTGTAATGACAAACCCATATTTTTTCGGATGATGCAGATCCGCAACCGCTCTCTGCTGAAAATGAATCAGATGATCCACGCCCGCACGCTTTGCATTCTCTCTGGCTGCTTTCACCACTTCCGCATCGATATCATATCCCTGAATATCTACCTGGATATCTGCATCCATAAGATCCTGTGCCTCTTCTACCGTGTCATACCACAACTGTTTCGGAATCATATTTTTCCATTGCTCTGCGGTAAACTGCCGGTTCATTCCCGGTGCAATATTTGCTGCAATCATGGCTGCCCTCAATCGGGAACGTTCCACTTCCGCAAAACGGATCTACCAGAATACGGTCCTTTTTTTCCACGGTGTCAGCATAATCAGTGCTGCTGCCAGCGTCTCCGTCAGCGGAGCCTTGCTGGTCATCAGACGATAGCCTCTCTTTGTGCAGGGAATCCCGGAAGTATCCAGTGTAACCATTACCTCATCCTTTAACAGGAAAATGCGTACCGGATAAGGTGCTCCATCCTCCGGAAACCAGTTCAGCCGGTATACATTCTTCAGACGCTCTACCATCGCCTTTTTTGCAATTGACTGAATATCCGACGGACTGAACAGTTTACTTTTAATAGAAGATGCCTTTTTTACCCAGAATTTTCCATCCTTTGGAATATAGTCTTCCCAAGGCAGAGCTTTTATCCCCTCAAACAGTTCATCAAATGTTGTTGCCTTAAAACGTCCTACCTGCAACAGCACTCTTTCTGCACTGCGAAGGAATATATTTGCACGGCATATGGCTTCCGCATCTCCCGCAAATGTCACTCTGCCATCTTCTACTCTTGTAATTTCATATCCTAAATCATAAATTTCTTTTTTGTTACCGCCCGAGTCCAAAATGACACGGTACAACCAATTCATATGTATCCATAAATGTTCTCTTTTCTACTATAATGTATTGCATGGTCTGCAGTTCTATTGTTACATATTCTCACGATTTTTAAAATAGTTTTTCGAAATTTTTTTCATCGCCTCATAACCACCAACCACACTTGCCACATGATACCCCTGTTCCCAAAGCATACGCGCCATCTGCATGTTTCCTCCCCCATGGTCGCAGTACAAAATCAGCTTGCGGTTTTTCGGCAGACGGGCAGTTCCTCGTTCCAGCTGATCATACGGATAGCTGACGGCTCCCGGCCAGTGTTCCCTCTCATACTCTTTCCTGTCACGGATATCAATTACCAGTGCCCTGCTCTCCCTTTGTTTCTGCCCTCAGCTGCGATGCGTAAATCAGTTCAAAATCTTTCACAATATCCTCCAGAATATGCCGTTTTCATTAAAAAACAGATTACACGCTGTCCTTCGTGTAATCTGTTTTTTATTATATTATGCAATTTTATGCATTTTGTTTCTGCCTAGCGCATATTATCAGATGCGGAATCAGACACATCTCCTGCCTTATCTGATACCCTGTCTTCTGTCTTGTCTGATGTCTTATTCACAGATTTGTTGGATGTTCTGTTTTCAGACTTGTTGGAATAACAATCAGAGACACGATTGCTTCCGCTGCGATTTGTTGCACTGTTTGTTCCTGTACTGTTTTTTTTGACATACTTTTTTTCCTCCTTTAACGTTTCCCCAAAAACTGCATGGTTCAACGAATACAATTATTTAGTACAGGAATAGTTTCTCAACTTTTCGAGAAAATATTCATTATTTGATTGCAATCCATACCGCAATCCATTATAATAACTTTTGAAAAAGAAGTTTTTTCTTCTTTTCAATGTTATACCTCTTATTAATTATTTATACTCCCCCTCAAAAAGAGCCGGTCAGACGACCGGCTCTTTTTACTTTTCTTCATATGCTTTCATTTATATTTATGCATTCATTCCCCCCGTTTTGCAGCTGCACCAAAGGCTGCTTTTGACAGCGGAACTTATAAAACAGCTTCATAAGTCCATACTGTATCACTCCTCCGGTCAGAACCAGTACAATATCTGCCACAATAGCCACCAGTGGATGAATGAACCTTTGGGATAAAAAAATGCAGTCCGATTTCCAACGGCATTCCGACTCCAAACATAAAAATGTACATAACAATCATCGATACCACAAAAAATTTATAACATACCCCGGTAAAAAGTAAAATCACAAATGCCCACATACCGGTCATAAGAAGTTTTACTCCCTGATCCGCAAAATTTTTTCCGGAAATCATGCAGGAAATCACCTGCAGAAAAAATGCTCCAGCCAAACATAATCAAAATTTGTCTACACATCTTCTACAGCAAGAAGTGTCTGCAGCATATGCATATATTTGTCAATCCTATACTTCCATTTTATGATTTTGTTTTCTCCGTACCCGGCTCAGATGCTGTTCAAAATATCCTTTATTGATAAATTCTGCCAGCGCATACTGTTCCAATACCGGTACGGTACAGGAAAATCCGCCGGAAGTTTTTTTTGTAACGTTCCATCAGTCTCTCCGGCAAAATCATATATCCCATACGAATGGACGGTGACAAACTTTTAGAAAATGTATTGATATATATGACCGAACTGCTGTCATCCAGCATAAACAATGTCTCTACCGGCTTACCAGGCATGAAGAACTCACTGTCAAAATCATCTTCCACAATAAAATGATGTTTTTCTCTTGCCCATTCAAGATATTCGTATCGCTTCCCTATGGTTGCCGTAACCCCGGACGGAAAACTGTGAAACGGTGTCACGTGCAGCACATCCGCCCTTGTCTGTGCCAGCACATCACTCCTGATTCCATCTTCCCCCATAGGCAGCATTTCACAGACCGCACCCGTTCCCTCATAGACTTTCCGGATCTGATGATAGGACGGATCTTCAATTCCATAAATTCCCTCATAGACTTTCCGGATCTTCCGATGATAATACGTTCCGATCTTCCACGATAACGCAGCAGATAAATCTTATCGCACAGCCCTCATTTGGTGAACGATACAGCAATTCGGAATCGAACCTTAAAATACAGGTACTGTGTCACCACAACATCTCGGATTTTAAGTCCTTTCTCCATGTATTACATGTATTCGCGTCTGCCAGTTCCGCCACGCCGGCATGAATGGAAGTTTTCCGGGCTCGAACCCAGTTTTCTGCTTTTAAGGCAGATGCTCTCTGTTCACGCTCGAACCTAATGGATCCTTTATTATATAGGACTCGAACCCGTGACCTCCGCCGTGACAGGGCCGATGATCGGACTCGAACCGATAACCTGCTGATTACAAATCAGCTGCTCTGCCAATTGAGCCACATCGGCGAATAAGCCAAATTTTTGATGCTCAGCTGAGTATCAGCTTTACAGTCAGTGACTCCAACGGGAATCGAACCCGTGTTACCGCCGTGAAAGGGCGATGTCTTAACCGCTTGACCATGGAGCCATATTTATCTCTTACATAAGAACATCTTACATAAAATAACTCCCCGAGTAGGGCTCGAACCTACAACAACTCGGTTAACAGCCGAGTGCTCTACCATTGAGCTATCGAGGATTATCAATTGAAAGTATATACTTTCAAAACTTCATACAGATTTAACCGCTTTTTAATCAAGCCCTCGACCTATTAGTAACAGTCAGCTCCATGTGTTGCCACACTTCCACCTCTGCCCTATCTACCTCGTCGTCTTCAAGGGGTCTTACTTCCGAATGAGGGATATCTCATCTTGAGGGGGGCTTCACGCTTAGATGCCTTCAGCGTTTATCCCTTCCCGACTTGGCTACTCTGCCATGCCGTTGGTCGCCAATAGATACACCAGTGGTCCGTCCATCCCGGTCCCTCTCGTACTAAGGACAGCTCCTCTCAAATATCCTACGCCCGCGCCGGATAGGGACCGAACTGTCTCACGACGTTCTGAACCCAGCTCGCGTACCGCTTTAATGGGCGAACAGCCCAACCCTTGGGGACCTGCTACAGCCCCAGGATGCGACGAGCCCACATCGAGGTGCCAAACCCCCCCGTCGATGTGAGCTCTTGGGAGTGATAAGCCTGTTATCCCCAGGGTAGCTTTTATCCGTTGAGCGATGAATCCCACTTTATACCACCGGATCACTAAGTCCTACTTTCGTACCTGCTCCACCCGTCGGTGTCGCAGTCAAGCTCCCTTCTGCCTTTGCACTCTGAAAATGGTTTCCGACCATTCTGAGGGAACCTTTGAGCGCCTCCGATACCCCCTTTCGGAGGCGACCGCCCCAGTCAAACTCCCCGCCTGGCATTGTCCCCCGCCCGGGTCACGGGCGCTGGTTAGAAACCCAATACTGCAGGGGTGGTATCCCAACAGCGACTCCACTCAAACTGGCGTTCAAGTTTCTCAGTCTCCCACCTATCCTGTACGTGCAGTACCGAATCCCAGTACCAAACTGGAGTAAAGCTCCATGGGGTCTTTCCGTCCTGGCGCGGGTAACCAGCATCTTCACTGGTACTTCAATTTCACCGGATGCATTGTCGAGACAGTGCTCAAATCATTACGCCTTTCGTGCGGGTCGGAACTTACCCGACAAGGAATTTCGCTACCTTAGGACCGTTATAGTTACGGCCGCCGTTTACTGGGGCTTAAATTCAAAGCTTCGCTTGCGCTAACCTCTCCTCTTAACCTTCCAGCACCGGGCAGGCGTCAGCCCATATACTTCACCTTTCGGTTTCGCATAGACCTGTGTTTTTGCTAAACAGTTGCTTGAGCCTATTCTCTGCGGCCACCATTCAGTGGGCACCCCTTACTTCACTACTTCATTTCGCTCCGCATCACGCCTTCGGCTTATATGACGGATTTGCCTGTCACACACCTACCCCGCTTGTACCGGTCTTTCCATTCCCGGCTTATGCTTTCCACATGCGTCCCCACAGTTCTGTTTATATGCGGTACAGGAATCTTAAACCTGCTGTCCATCGGATACGCATCTCTGCCTCTCCTTAGGCCCCGACTTACCCAGAGCAGATCAGCTTTACTCTGGAAACCTTGGATATTCGGCCGGAAGGATTCCCACCTTCCTCTCGCTACTCATTCCGGCATTCTCTCTTCTTATCCCTCCACTGCTCCTTCCGGTACAGCTTCGTCGGTTTTAAGAATGCTCCTCTACCACTCCTTACGTGATTCCACGGCTTCGGTGTTGTGTTTCAGCCCCGGACATTTTCGGCGCAGGACCTCTCGACTAGTGAGCTGTTACGCACTCTTTGAATGAGTGGCTGCTTCTGAGCCAACATCCTAGTTGTCTTCAATTCCCACATCCTTTTCCACTTAACACACACTTTGGGACCTTAGCCGGTGGTCTGGGCTCTTTCCCTTTTGACCGCCCAACTTATCTCGTGCAGTCTGACTCCCGTTCATCATCTACATGGCATTCGGAGTTTGATATTCTTTGGTAAGCTTTGACGCCCCCGCGGAAATTCAGTGCTCTACCTCCATAAGACTAAAACGAGGCTAGCCCTAAAGCTATTTCGAGGAGAACCAGCTATCTCCGGGTTCGATTGGAATTTCTCCCCTATCCACACCTCATGCCCACCCTTTTCAACGGATGTGGCTTCGGACCTCCAATGCCTTTTACGGCATCTTCATCCTGGACATGGATAGATCACCCGGTTTCGGGTCTACTCGTACTGACTTACCGCCCAGTTAAGACTCGCTGTCGCTTCGGCTCCGTGCCTTAAGCACTTAACCTTGCCAGTACGCCCATCAAGGTTTCACGTGTCTCGATGTACTCTGGATACCGCCTTGTCAGTTTTCCTTTTCGCTTACGGGGCTTTCACCCTCTCTGGCTGGCTTTCCCAAAACCTTTCTGCTAGAATCACTGAATCAATTATGCGGTCGAACCCCGCGGTGCACGCACCACGGTTTGGGCTCTTTCCATTTCGCTCGCCGCTACTCTGGAAATCGATGTTTCTTTCTCTTCCTCCGGCTACTTAGATGTTTCAGTTCACCGGGTTCCCTTCCATACGTTATGGATTGGCGTATGGATGACTGGAGTCCTTCCAGCCGGGTTTCATTCAGACATCTGCGGATCAAAGATTATTTGCATCTCCCCGCAGCTTTTCGCAGCTTATCACGTCTTTCTTCGGCTCTTAGTGCCAAGGCATCCACCCTGCGCTCTTTTTTTGCTTGATTATTCAATCCTCGTTATCATAGCGTTGATAACTTTCGTAACCAACTTCTGGTCAGTTACTTATTATTCATTAAAGAACTTTTACGGTTATTACGATGTCTTGATCAAATAGATATTTAATCATCTTATCATTCTGTATGAAGTTTTCAAAGTACATTTCTCAGCAGATATTATTTTCATCCGCTGATAATGGAGACGGAGAGATTCGAACTCTTGACCCCCTGCTTGCAAGGCAGGTGCTCTCCCAACTGAGCTACGCCCCCATATCAATCTGGCAGCCACCTGCTTTCCCATGCCGTCTCCAGCATAGTATCCTCGGCCGCTTAAGTCTTAACCATCGTGTTCGGGATGTGGACGGGTGTTTCCCCTAAGCGCACATTCTGATTCGCGATTACTAGCGATTCCAGCTTCGTGTAGTCGAGTTGCAGACTACAGTCCGAACTGAGACGTTATTTTTGAGATTTGCTCCCCCTCGCGGGATTGCTTCACTTTGTTTACGCCATTGTAGCACGTGTGTAGCCCAAGTCATAAGGGGCATGATGATTTGACGTCATCCCCACCTTCCTCCAGGTTATCCCTGGCAGTCTCCCTAGAGTGCCCGGCCAAACCGCTGGCTACTAAGAATAAGGGTTGCGCTCGTTGCGGGACTTAACCCAACATCTCACGACACGAGCTGGCGACAACCATGCACCACCTGTCACTTCTGTCCCGAAGGAAGAGCACATTACATACTTTGTCAGAAGGATGTCAAGACTTGGTAAGGTTCTTCGCGTTGCTTCGAATTAAACCACATGCTCCACCGCTTGTGCGGGTCCCCGTCAATTCCTTTGAGTTTCATTCTTGCGAACGTACTCCCCAGGTGGAATACTTATTGCGTTTGCGGCGGCACCGAAGAGCTTTGCTCCCCAACACCTAGTATTCATCGTTTACGGCGTGGACTACCAGGGTATCTAATCCTGTTTGCTCCCCATGCTTTCGAGCCTCAGCGTCAGTCATCGTCCAGTAAGCCGCCTTCGCCACTGGTGTTCCTCCTAATATCTACGCATTTCACCGCTACACTAGGAATTCCGCTTACCTCTCCGACACTCTAGCCCGACAGTTTCCAATGCAGTACCGGGGTTGAGCCCCGGGTTTTCACATCAGACTTGCCGCACCGCCTGCGCTCCCTTTACACCCAGTAAATCCGGATAACGCTTGCACCATACGTATTACCGCGGCTGCTGGCACGTAGTTAGCCGGGGCTTCTTAGTCAGGTACCGTCATTCTTCTTCCCTGCTGATAGAGCTTTACATACCGAAATACTTCTTCGCTCACGCGGCGTCGCTGCATCAGGGTTTCCCCCATTGTGCAATATTCCCCACTGCTGCCTCCCGTAGGAGTTTGGGCCGTGTCTCAGTCCCAATGTGGCCGGTCACCCTCTCAGGTCGGCTACTGATCGTCGCCTTGGTGGGCCGTTACCCCGCCAAACTGCCTAATCAGACGCGGGCCCATCCCATACCACCGGAGTTTTTCACACTAAGCCATGCAGCTCTGTGCGCTTATGCGGTATTAGCAGCCGTTTCCGGCTGTTATCCCCCGGTATGGGGCAGGTTCCCCACGCGTTACTCACCCGTCCGCCACTCAGTCACCAAACCGTCATCTCCGAAGGAAATCAAATCGAAAGTGCTTCGTTCGACTTGCATGTGTTAAGCACGCCGCCAGCGTTCATCCTGAGCCAGGATCAAACTCTCATGTTAAAAGTTTTGTCCTGCCAGAATTAAATCTGGCTTTTAATCAGAAACAATGTCCTGATTTACTGTTTTAAGGTTGCTTCTTTATAGAAGCGTTCTTTGAATTATTCTCAAAATCTTTCAAGGTTTATTTCACTGTTCAGTTATCAATGTTCGTTGTTGTTATTTTCAACAGCTTGTATATTTTATCATATCTTCAAGTCGTTGTCAACAACTTTTTTTATTTTCTTTGTTGTCGTTCTTTCGCGGCAACTCTGATATCTTATCATGTCTGTCGCTTTTTGTCAACAACTTTTTTGAATCTTTTTTTTGATTCAAAGCGGAGAAGGAGGGATTTGAACAGGGGTGTCCCTTCGGCCAGCTTGGGTACTTCTCCATATAGCTGCTCAAATCATTTTCTCTCCCGAGAAGTTATGATATTGACACAGAAAAAGAATTCTTTCGAATTCTTTTTCAAACGGCTTAACCGCCTAGCGGAGAGGATGGGATTCGAACCCATGCGCCCTTTCGGACAAACGGTTTTCAAGACCGCCTCGTTATGACCACTTCGATACCTCTCCGTATTCTGTTTTTCGCTGTTCATCTGAATCAGCGCAAGACATATATTACCATCCCCGGCTCTTTATGTCAATAACAATTTTTCATTTTTTTTGCTTTTTTTTTTAAAAAAACTTCTGCAATTAACAAATCTTCCGGTGTTGTGACCTTGATATTCTCGTATTTTCCCTGAACAAGCTTGACTTTATGACCGGTAAACCGTTCCACAATCATTGCATCATCTGTGATCCTTTCGCCGGATTCTGCTGCCTGCCACATTTCCCCCATATGCTTCCATTAAAAAGTTCATAAGAAAAGCTCTGTGGTGTCTGTACCGCCCACAGACAGCTTCTGTCCGGTGTATCCACAGCATAATGTTTTGCATTTCCCACTTTGATCGTATCTTTTACCGGTACACCAATCACACATGCATGCTCCTCTTCTACGGCACGCATGGACAACCGGATTTCCGTTTCATCAATCATCGGACGTGCCCCATCATGGATCAGAACATAGTCGGTGCCCGCAGCTGCTTTTAATCCTTCATATACTGACAGATAACGTTCTTTGCCGCCCGGAATCACCGCGCGGACTTTTCTGAAATCACAAGCCTCTACAATTTCTTTTCTGCAATAAAACATCATCTTTTCCTGTTACCAGTATAATATCATCTACCGGACTCTTTTCAAATGCATACAGACTGTAATAGACCAGCGGATGTCCACACAGTTCCATAAACTGTTTGGGTGTATCACTTTGCATTCTTCTTCCACTGCCTGCCGCAAGTACGATCGCTGTATAGCGTTTCCTGTTTTCCATCTGGTCATTCTCCCAATTTCAGATTCGGAACAGCGTTCAGATCCAGACCTGCACGTTTTCCCGCAATAAAGTCATAATATGCTGCAGCACCTATCATCGCTGCGTTATCGGTGCACAGAATCGGCGAAGGATGATAAAATTTCACCCCTTCTTCACGGCACATCTGTTCCATAGCCGCACGGATTACTCCGTTGGATGCAACTCCGCCGGCAATTGCAAAACTGTCCATATGATATTCGCGGATTGCATGCCGCGCATGATCCACCAGCACATCCGTCACCGACTGCTGGAATGATGCTGCAACATCCGCCTGATTAATTGGAAGATTTTTCATCCTGCATCCGTTCAGATAATTCAGCACCGCAGACTTTAATCCACTGAAACTGAAATCATATACCCCATCTGCAATCTTTGCCCGCGGAAAGGAAATTGCCTTCGGATCTCCTTCATGGGAAACTTTTTCAATTTTTGGTCCTCCCGGATATCCCAGCCCGATTGCGCGTGCCACTTTATCAAATGGCCCTCCGGAGACCACAAGACATAAAAACGGTGGCTTCAGATCAGGATTTTCAATATAATTTGCGCTGATATGTCCTTCTATATGATGTACCCCTACCAGCGGAATGTTCGCAGCATAGCTGATCGCCTTGGCCTCTGCCACTCCAACCAGCAGTGCACCAACCAGCCCCGGCCCGTAAGTCACACCAATCGCATCCATATCCTGTAATGTCATATCTGCATCCGAAAGTGCCTGTGCGATTACCTGATTGATCTTTTCAATATGCTTTCTCGATGCGATCTCTGGTACAACCCCTCCATATAATGTATGGAGAGCAATCTGTGAAGAAATTACATTCGAACGCATATCCCGGCCATTCACCACAACTGCCGCAGCGGTTTCATCACAAGAGCTTTCAATTGCAAGTATTTTTATAGTCTGTTCTGTGTCACTCATTTTTTTATTCTTCCTCTGTCGAATTCCCCTTGATTTTATAAAATGTACGGATTTTCCAGTCTCCGTTATCGTCTTTTCTAAGCACATACATCTGGTAGGTTTTATCAAACTTTTTATTTTCTTCCGTAAAATAAGAAGCTGTGACATATGCCAGTTTATCCCCGTTGCTGTCATCCGTCAGGTATTTTACATCATCGCTGTCACATACATTGGTCTGACGGATCTTAAAGGAACGGTTCTTGTAATCCGCAATGCTCGTCTCCACCGACTTCTTGTAATCATCCTTGGAATTGTTATCGGCAAGATCCTGATCAAAAAGCATACGCGCCTGATCAATCAGCTTGTCGAACTCATCATCCGTATAATTTCCGGAATAATAACTGGTAATGATCTGGTTATACAGTTTAATCACTGCGCGCGGAGTTTTCGGATAATCATCCGTCAGATTTTTTTCATTGATTCTCTGAACCACCGTCAGATTTTCTTTCGATGCCTGTGAACCATCGCTGTTTTTCATGAAATAAAATCCCACGCACAATAAAACAACACATACTGCTGCTACAACGGTAATCCCAACTTTCTTCATACGCCTATTCCTCCTCAAATGTTAATTCCACACTCTTTCCATCTTTGCCAAGGTATGCATTTGCGAAAATATCCCGCACCTGTGGCATATAATCCTCCGCCCTTACCAGAGACGGAGAAAAATGGGTCAGCCACAGTTCTTTAACTTCTGCACGCTTCGCCATATCTGCGGCCCTCATAAAACGTCATATGTTTGTACTGTTTTGCCTTATTTAACTTTTCTTTTTCTGCATACATGCCTTCACAGATAAATAAATCCGATTCTTTTGCAGCGTTTACAATGGTATCCAGCGGACGGCTGTCTGTACAATACGTCACTTTCAGACCTTTTCTTGCCGGTCCGAGTACCATCTGCGGCTCATAGATCACACCATCCTGCTCGATGGTCTCCCCTTTCTGCAGGCGGCTCCATAATTTCATCGGAACATTCTGTTCTCTGGCACGCTCCACCGAAAAACGTCCCGCACGATGGATTTCCACCGAATATCCGTAACAAATGACATTGTGCTTTACACGGAACGCATGAATGTCATATCCCTGGATAGAAAAAAGATTCTTCCGGCTGTGTCAGTTCTATACAATTGATCTCAAACGGAAGTTCCGGTGCAATTGTCCGCAGTGCCGTCACGACACGTGTGAGTCCTTTGGGCCCGATGATCGTAAGCGGTTCTGTTCTCTCCGCATTTCCCATCGTCAGAAGAAGCCCCGGAAGACCGCTGATATGATCCGCGTGAAAATGTGTCACGCAGAGAATATCGATCGGTTTAAAGCTAAGTCCCGCCTCTTTGATTGCAATCTGGGTTCCCTCACCGCAATCGATCAGCAAACTGCTCCCATTATATCTGAGCATAAGTGATGTCAGCCACCGGTACGGCAGCGGCATCATTCCTGCAGTTCCTAACAAACATACATCTAACATAATCGTTTCCACTCCATAATATCTGCATCCTCTCTGGGAAACTGATAAAAATTTTTTCGCACTCCAATTTTTTTCAAATCCACATGTCCGGTATAAGTGTATCGCCGGCTCATTTCCGGAACGTACTTCAAGTATGATCCGGTCAATTCCATGTTCATCTGCCCATTGCTGCATCCTAAGAAGAAGCTCTCTTCCGCAGCCTTTTTTACGCATTTTCCGTGTCACTGCCACATTGGTAATCTCTCCCCTCCGGCGGCATCCGGTACATGCCAATATAACCTGCGATCTGAGGATCTTCCGCCACGAAAAATATGGCATCTTTCATTCCATCCAGAAATCCCTGTTCACTCCACGGCTGGGAAAAACATTCTTTTTCAATTTGTGCAACAGCCGGAATGTCTTCCGCGGTCATCTGCCGTATTCTCATATGCGAAAATCCCTTGCCTTTTCCTGGCGTTCTCTTTCCGCCTGCGACAGGCGCAGATAATCCGGCTTGTGTGCAGCTGCATCCTCAGCCTTTCCCTGACGGTATAAAATGCCGCCGAGTACCGCAACACATGCCGCACGCTGCTTATTGCAATGTGCAGGTGCAAACAGGTATGGTACCTGTAAATTTTCTTTCAGGTAATCGGCAAAAACCGGCACACCATCGCCCAAAAATACGGTTTTCTTTCCACTTTCATTGATCTTTGCGGTAATTTCATCGATTCCTGCCGCACACTGTGGAAGAAGTGTCTGCATCTGCCCGTCGGAGAAAGTATACAGTCCGGTATAGGCCTGCTGCCGGCGCGCATCCATAAGTGGGCACACCTGCTCCCTGCACCCCCACAGATTATATGCCAGGGCATCCACCGTCGGCACGGAAACAATCTGTTTGTTCAAGGCAAGAGCGAGTCCCTTGGCCGTTGCAGAGCCGATCCTGAGTCCCGTAAAAGATCCAGGTCCTGCGGACACTGCAATCACATCAATCGTATTCAGATTAAGTTCTATCATTTTTGCGACTTCATCCAACATTGGAAGAAGTGTCTGTGAATGTGTTTTTTTATAATTGATGGTATATTCTCCCAGCAGATTGTCGTCTTCCGTGACCGCAACCCCTGCCACCAGTCCTGAACTGTCCAACGCTAGTATTTTCATATTCTGTCCTCTATCTGTCTAAAATTGTTATTTTTCTGTAGTCGAAACCTTTTTCCAGGTCTTTTCAATGGTGATCTCCCGGTAATGATCCGGCAATATCTCTTCAATCAGATTGGCCCACTCAATCATCGTCAGACCCTCACCGTAAAAATAGTCCTCATATCCGATCTCGTCCATCTCCTCGATATCCCCGATACGGTAGACGTCAAAATGATAGAACGGCATCCGCCCCTCTTCATATACCTGGACAATGGTAAATGTCGGGCTGCAGATCGGCTCTTCAATTCCAAGTCCCTGTGCGATTCCCTGTGTAAAAACCGTCTTGCCGACTCCCAGATCCCCGACAAGTGTATATACCTCCCCAGGCTGTGCCTCTCTTCCGAATTTTCTTCCGAGCTCTAAAAGTTTCCTCCGGGGAAAAAGTTTCAAATTCTATAACTTTTTTATCCTGCATACTGCCTCTACGCCTTCATTCTGAGTTTATATTTTTTCCAGTTTCTGTTCTGCAAGTGTCCGGAACGCTGCATACTGATCTCCAATCTGCTCCATAGGAATAATATATGCGCTTTTCCGATTGCTGTAGATTAAAATCTGCTTTGCATTCGCTACAATCTTATAAATTGCCTGCCACTCCATATCCCCAGTTTCTTTTCCCTGGGATACATGAATATTTTTCTCTGTAATTTCATAATGCAGTGTGCCGGCAAGCACCTTGTTTGTCTTCAGGGTCTCCTTCGCACGAAACCACAGTGCAACCGGGATATAAAGAAGAAACAAAAATCCTACTGCAATATAGAGCAGGGTGTAAGATGTTTTTCCATTCTGAAAACTGATTCCAGCCATAACAAATCCAAGAATTCCAAGCGCAATGGAACTCCATCCCTGAAACCCGGTATACGTCTGGTACATATTAAACCGATACAGGTCTTTTGGTGATAATGTAACATCAAATGACGCTTTCATGCCTTCTTCTCCTATCCAAAATAAATGATAAGGCTTTCTGCGTATCACACAGAAAACCATTACGTTGTATCATATTATAACAATTTTCCAAACAAAAGAAAAAAAAAAAAGGAGCACCCCACGGGTGCTCCCAAAACCATTTAGTATTCACTTAAACGTCCTTTTAAAACTGGAGATAACGGTTTGTAAATCAGCATACAGATGACAACTGCAATCAGTCCTTTTACAATTGTAAATGGAAGATTAAAGCAGATCAGGCACTGCAGTACACTTTTCATGGATGGTGCAATTGCCTGATACATCTGCATGATGGCTTCCTCTGCCATACCAGCCTTGTAATATACCGGGTAAACCACAAAATAATTGGAAAACACACTGACTATTCCCATGACCAATGCTGCAACCAGACCACTGACTACCGCACTCTTTTTTTTGGTCTTTTTTATGTTTGTAGATATTACCTGCAATTGCCACAAATACGGCTCCGAGAATAAAATTGGAAAGTTCTCCAACAAACATACTGTTTGAAAATGCCAGATGGAGAACATTCTTGATCAGACAGATCAATACCCCACACACTGGTCCGAGCGCAAAGCTTCCAAGTAGTGCCGGCAGATCCGAAAAATCAAATTTGATAAATGATGGCATGATCGGAATGGCAATCTCCAGATACATAAGCACGAACGCTACGGCAGAAAGCATCGCTGTAACCGTAATATAGCGTACTTTTGTATTCATGCCTCCCTGTTTTACTGCTGTCTTTGTCTGTTCACTCATACGAACTCTCCTTTCAGAATCAACGGAATTCCAGAGGAGTGTTGCCTGCATATATGATCAGGAAATAAAAAACCGATAGATTTCTCTATCGGGGTTCTTTTTCTATCATACAGTCAACAATGCAAACATTAATTTGCACTTTTTCTTCTCTCATCCAGACTATACTGTCGGTACCGGAATCTCACCGGTTCGGCTGCAAAAAGCAGTTCACGGACTATACCGTCGGTCGGGAATATGCGTCATCCGCAGCACCCTGCCCCGAAGAATTCCTTCTTTATTTTTCATCGTTATTATATTCACATTGTCCGAAAATGTCAACACCGGCTGGACTTTTTCCCATCCATTTGCTAACATAATTTCCATGAAGATTTCAAATATATTACGCACGGACAAAACTTTAGATTTTTCTTTTTATATCATCGGCTGGGTGTGTCTTATTCTCGCACTCGTGCTCGGACTTGCATGGAAAAACGGTTATTTCCTGTGGATATTCCCTCCGGATGGCTGTGTCCTGCACAATCTGACCGGGTACTACTGCCCCGGATGCGGCGGCACACGCGCAATTCATGCCCTGCTGCACGGACATATTGTGCGCTCTTTCTTTTACCATCCGATTGTTGTGTATACCGCTGTCTTTTTCGGCTGGTTTATGCTGTCCCAGACCATAGAAAAAGCATCCCGCGGACGTTTTGCCATCGGGATGCATTATCGTGATATTTATCTGTGGATCGCGCTTGCCATTGTACTTCTCAACTGGCTGGTCAAAAATCTGTTTCTCGCCGTCTTTGGCATTGCACTTCTTGGATAAACATTCTATTTCTGATTTTTCAGTTCCTGTTCCAGCTCATGCGGACGCAGATCCACACCGCGAGATGCATCTCCTTCCGGGTCTTTTCCAAATGCATAATCATTTCCCGGCAGAATCGCATTGAGCACGATTCCGGCAATCGCTGCGATGGCAAGGGATGTCAGGGTAATGGAAGTGCTTCCGATCGTAAAGGTCAGTCCATCTGAGAATCCGAGACCGGAAACTAAGATCACACCTGCAATAATGAGGTTTCTGGACTTGGTGAAATCCACATGGTTTTCAACCACATTTCTTACACCGATAGCAGAAATCATACCGTAAAGAATAAAGCTGACACCGCCAATAATGGATGCCGGCATCGAAGCAATAATCTCTGCTACTTTCGGGATAAAACTTAAAACGATCGCATAACATGCCGCAAGACGGACAACCTTCGGATCATGTACACGGGACAACTCCAGAACGCCTGTGTTCTCTCCATAGGTTGTATTTGCGGGTCCTCCGATCATTGCAGAAATGGAAGTTGCAATTCCATCACCGATCAGGGTACGATGCAATCCCGGGTCCTCAATAAAGTTCTGTCCTACCGTTGCAGAAATCGCGGAAATATCTCCGATATGCTCCATCATGGTCGCAATGGCAATCGGTGCCATGATAAGAATCGCTGTAAGATTAAATTTCGGCAGGATAAACGGTGGAAGTCCGACAACAGCCGCCGAGGAAACGCCGGAAAAATTTAAAATAACAGATCCGTCCGGATTCGTAAAACCAAGTCCCTGCAGAACCAGTGCGAACACATACGAAATCACTACACCGAGAAGAATCGGAATAATCTTGAACATTCCTTTTCCCCAGATATTGAAAATAATGATGACCGCCAGTGCCACAATTGCAATGAGCCAGTTTGTGGATGCATTGCTGACCGCAGACGGTGCAAGGCTCAGTCCGATACAGATAATGATCGGGCCGGTTACCACCGGTGGAAGGAAACGCATCACACGTTTTACTCCAACGCACCGGATGATCAGTGCAAGGATCAGATACAACAATCCTGCCACAACAATTCCGCCACACGCATACTGCAGTTTTTCTTTATCTGCCATATTGGCAAATATCCCGGTATCCAATGCCGCAACGCTGGAAAAGCCTCCCAGAAAAGCAAATGAAGATCCCAGAAAAGCAGGAACCTTAAATTTGGTACACAGATGGAAAAACAAGGTACCGAATCCTGCACAGAACAATGTCACCTGTACGGACAATACCTGTGAGGTACTCTGAAAATAGCTGTTTACCAGAATCGGTACAAGAATTGTCGCTCCGAACATAGCGAACATATGCTGCAGACCAAGCAGCAGCATTTTCGGCGTGCCCAAAACCCTGGCATCTCTTATAATGTCTTTTTTGTTGGTTCATTATGAAAAACTCCTCCTAATAATAGTATATTCTAATATCCGGCATTCAGCCGGAGCATTAGCTTATGTTTGATGGGATCTCCCCGACCACATCCAGATAAAAAATAACCAGTGTCTGTGACTGGTATGGATATACCCAGAGTGACCCGATGCCTAAAGACAGCAGACACAGTATCTGCAATCCGATAAAGCTCAGATAAATATAAAATAATCTTCCTTTATTTCCCTTCATGATCTGACGGCTGATCTTTAATGATTCGCGTGCCTTCATCTGCGGATGATCCAAAAGCAGATACAATGCCAGTGCATACCACATCTGCACGAAAACTGCCAGAATCGTGCTCACAATACCAAGTATCACCAGTACTGCAATCGCCGCAGGCGACTTGTCCAGGACAAAAAATAACACAGCACCTGTGATCACAGGAATACAGCTGATCAGCGTTGCAATAATCAAAAGCAGTCCTGCAATGATATAACGGTCCGGGTGATTTTTAAACCCGTAAAATACCATGCCAAGTGTCATTTCTTTTTTCCGTGCAAGTGACAGATGAAGCTGAAGGATTCCGACAGACAATACCATGCTTAAAAGTGTGATCAGAAATTCCGCCACATAAAACATGATCGTCACCGGAAGCGGCTGTGCATCTTTCTGCAACATGGAAAATGGGAGTTCTACCGCCAAAGGAATCAGTGTGGCGGCAAGAAAAGACTCCCATTGGTATTTTATAATTTCCATTTAAATTGTCTCTTGCGATTCGTTTTAATTCTTTGCAAGGTAGGTTCATTTGTTTATACTCCGTTTCTGTAACTGATTGCTTTTCTCATTATAGCATGGCTATGCAGATGCAACAATCTTTTTATTTTGCCATGAACTGCTCCATCAGTTCATTATAATCCACGCCCTGCATATCAGAATAGGCCTTTAAAAAATCCATCGATACTTCCATACTGATGGATGGCATACCCCAGAACCGATGCGTACAGTCCGATAGCCGCAACCAATGCCATAATCCCCAGAATCATTCCGATCTGTGCTGTCGAAGTATAAGACATCATGCCTCCGCGGGAAAGTGTTGCAAAAATAACCGCCAGAGCCCCCACACGGCACAGCAAGATACAGACAGGTGCAGCTTAGTAATGCAATTGATCCAAGTATCAGGGAAGCTGCCTCCATGCGTGCAGATCTCCGGCTGCGATACGGCTGATTCGGATTTGGTTGATAAGATGATCCATACATATCCATAATACGTTTTCCTTTCTTTTTAGGATTGCTTTTATTGTAACATTTCATATATAATAGGAAAGTATTATTTGACAGGAAAAGGACTATTAAGGGGAAAATTTATGGATATTAATACAAAAAATTGCGGAAGAACTCGGCATTCGAAAAACAACAGGCCTCCGCTGCCGTAAAACTGATCGACGAAGGATGCACCATTCCTTTTATTGCCCGGTACCGGAAAGAAGCTACCGGAGCATTGAGTGATGAAATTTTACGAAATCTCTATGACCGTCTGGTGTATCTGCGAAATCTGGAGGACAAAAAACAGACCGTACTGGCCTCCATTGAAGAACAGGGAAAACTGACGGAGGAACTGCGTGCACAGATTCTCGCGGCCGAAACACAGGTTGCAGTGGATGATCTGTACCGCCCGTACCGTCCGAAGCGCCGTACCCGTGCAACCATTGCAAAAGAAAAAAGGCTTAGAACCACTCGCCAACCTGATCCTTCTTCAGAAAATGACAGTTTCTCCTCTGGAGGAAGCCGAAAACTATATAAACCCGGAAAAAGAAGTTTCCACCGCAGAAGATGCCTTAAACGGTGCAAAAGATATCCTTGCAGAGTCGGTCTCCGACAATGCCGATTTCCGTACCCATATCCGGGAACTGACTATGAAGCACGGACAGCTTTTATCCGCTGCAAAAGATCCCGAAGCCGAATCCGTCTATGAGATGTATTATGAATTCAGCGAAAGTCTTTCAAAGCTTGCCGGACACCGGATTCTTGCCATCAGCCGTGGAGAAAAAGAGAAATTCCTCACAGTAAAAATTGATGCACCCGTGGACCGGATTCTTTCCTATCTCGACCGTAAACTCATCACCGCACCTTCTGCTCCCACAGCAGCTGTACTGCATGAAGTTACAGAGGATGCTTACAACCGGCTGATTGCACCTGCCATTGAGCGCGAAATCCGAAACGATCTGTTTGAAAAAGCCGAAGACGGTGCCATCCGTGTATTCGGCAAAAACTTAGAGCAGCTCCTGATGCAGCCTCCGATTGCCGGTCAGGTTGTGCTCGGCTGGGACCCGGCATTCCGTACCGGATGCAAACTCGCTGTGGTGGATCCGACCGGAAAAGTACTTGATACTACCGTAATCTATCCGACTGCCCCGCAAAACCGCGTGGACGAAGCCAAAGCGGTACTGAAAAAACTGATTTCCAAATACCATATTACATTAATCTCTCTGGGAAACGGTACTGCTTCCGCGAATCCGAGCAGATCATTGTACAGCTTCTCAAAGAGATTCCGGAACCGGTACAATACATCATCGTAAACGAAGCCGGTGCTTCCGTTTACTCTGCAAGCAAGCTGGCAACCGAGGAATTCCCGAACTTTGATGTCGGACAGCGAAGCGCCGCATCCATGGCGCGCCGCCTGCAGGACCCACTCGCAGAACTCGTAAAAATCGACCCGAAATCCATTGGTGTCGGCCAGTACCAGCATGACATGAACCAGAAGAAACTGACCGAAGCGCTGGACCATGTCGTGGAAGACTGCGTAAACCGTGTCGGTGTGGACTTAAACACCGCTTCTGCCTCCCTGCTGGAATATGTCTCCGGTGTGAGCAAAGCCATTGCCAAAAATATTGTAGTCTACCGCGAAGAAAACGGAAAATTTGCCTCCCGTTCCCAGCTTCTGAAAGTAGCCAAGCTTGGACCAAAAGCCTATGAACAGTGTGCCGGCTTCATGCGCATCAGTGACGGAAAAAACCCTCTGGATGCCACCGGTGTACACCCGGAATCCTACGCAGCCACGAAACAGCTGCTGGAAACACTCGGCTATACGCTTTCGGATGTGACAGATCGCAATGTTGCCGGGATCTCGAAAAAAGTCCGGGATTACAAAAAGCTTGCACAGGATCTGGAAATCGGTGAACTGACTCTCCGGGATATCGTAAAGGAACTGGAAACGCCTGCCCGTGATCCGCGTGAGGATATGCCAAAACCAATCCTGCGCAGTGACGTGCTCGAGATCAAAGATCTGACTCCGGGCATGGTATTGAAGGGAACCGTGCGAAATGTCATTGATTTCGGTGCCTTTGTGGATATCGGAGTCCATCAGGATGGTCTGGTACATATCTCGCAGATGTGTGACCGCTTTATCAAGCATCCGCTGGAAGTCGTCAGCGTCGGGGATATCGTGGAAGTGAAAGTTCTGAGTGTGGATGTGAAAAAGCAACGGATTCAGCTTACAATGAAGATCTAACATTCAGGAAACAATTTTTAAAGAGAGGTCATATCCTGTCATGGTTGTGGCCTCTTTTTTTTGTCACCCTGCCAGCGGATTATTGACCACTGGATTACTGTTCACAGGTTACCCTGCGAACAGTAACACCGCTGGTACAGATTCTCAACTTTTTGATATTTACAGTTGATTTCTGCATGCAAATAAGATATTCTGTCTTTAACACATATAATTCCAAATCTGATGAGTCATTCGCTCGTTTATCCACTGGAATTTTAATTAAATACAGGATCAAAAACGACTCGGTTTTCCCGTTTTTTTCGGTTGTAAAACTATGTTGTTTTGATATATACTAAAGGAAAGGCAGGATACTACATGGGGAACACTGACATTGTGGCAGCTCCGCTGTCAGATGCCAACGAGAAAAACACTACAGAACACAGCACTATTTTTGATGATGTATTCCGGACAATTGCACAGAAAATGCCACAGCTTCTGATTCCGCTGATCAATGAAGTTTTCCACACTTCCTACAGTGAGGAGGAACCCTTTGAACAGCTGCGGAATGAACACTATGAAAAATTCGGAACCGTGGTCACGGACTCCATTATCCGGATCGGCAGCCATATTTATCATCTGGAGTGCCAGTCCTCAAAAGACAAAACGATGGTCATACGCATGTTTGAATATGATATTTCAATTGCTATTGAGCACGCTTCTTTTGAATCAAATGATATCTGGGAAATTGAATTTCCGCAGTCATGTGTACTTTATATCCGCAATCACCGTTCACTTCCGGATTTTCACGAAGCGATTGTGAAGTTTGCGGACGGTCAGAAAATTCGTTACCGCGTTCCGATCATACAGGCAAAGAAATACACGGTCGATCGGATTTTTGAAAAACGGCTGCTGATTCTGCTTCCATATCATATCTTACGATATGAGCATTTTTTGAAGCACAACGGAACGGATTCGAAGAATGTGCAGCATCTGCTCGACGATTTCCGGAAGATCAACCGAAAGTTAGAGGAAACATCTGAGAAGGAACAAAAGTCACATCTTTATATGGATATGATTGTTTTAATCGAGGAGATTGCGGATTATATTATTCCAGAGGATAATGAGATCAGGAAAGGATTGGGTGAGATTATGGGTGGTAAGATTTTGAAATTACGCTCTGAAGAGTTGTTGGAGCTTGGAGAAGCTCGAGGGGAAGCTCGAGGGGAAGCCAGAGGCAGGCTTACCGGACTACATGAAGCCAAAATTGATGCAATTCAAAATATGATTGATCTTGGTTTAACCAGAGAACAGATTTTAAGAAAATATTCTCCAGAGGAATATGAAGAGGCGATAAATTCTATGTCGGTAAAAGCATGACATAATCCGTCTATAACTGTATTTTTTCTTATTTCTATGCTATGAGATGTATTTTAATTATATCTCATAGCATTCATGAAAGAACATTCGTTCAAATTACCATTATAATTACAATTTCATACGTTTGATCATAACTGCTTCTGTTTCTTACACTTTCCATATTGTAAAAACAGATGCTTATGATATATACTAAAGGTAAGGCAGGACATTACATGAGGGAACACTGACATTTCGGTAAACACGTTACCAGATGCCAACACAGAAAACACGACAGAACACAGCACTATTTTTGATGATGTGTTCCGGACAATTGCACAAAAGATGCCACAGCTTCTTATTCCGCTGATCAATGAAGTTTTCCACACTTCCTACAGTAAGGAGGAACCCTTTGAACAGCTGCGGAATGAACATTATGAAAAATTCGGAACCGTGGTCACGGACTCCATTATCCGGATCGGCAGCCACATTTATCATCTGGAGTGCCAGTCCTCCAAAGATGAAACGATGGTCATCCGGATGTTTGAGTACGACATTTCGATTGCGCTTGAGCATGCTTCTTTTGCGAAGCATGCGATCTGGGAAATTGAATTTCCGCAGTCGTGCGTACTTTACATCCGCAATCACCGTTCACTTCCGGATTTTCACGAAGCGATTGTAAAGTTTACGGACGGTCAGAAAATTCGTTACCGCGTTCCGATCATACAGGCAAAGAAATACACGGTCGATCGGATTTTTGAAAAACGGCTGCTGATTTTACTTCCATATCATATCTTACGGTATGAGCATTTTTTGAAGCATAACGGAACGGATTTAAAGAAAGGGCAGCATCTGCTCGACGATTTCCGGGAGATCAACCGGAGACTTGAGCAAACATCTGAGAAGGAACAAAAAGTCACATCTTTATATGGATATGATTGTTCTGATTGAGAAGATTGCGGATTATATTATTCCGGAGGGTAATGAGATCAGGAAAGGATTGGGTGAGATTATGGGTGGTAAGATTTTGAAATTACGCTCTGAAGAGTTGTTGGAGCTTGGAGAAGCTCGAGGGGAAGCCAGAGGGGAAGCTCGAGGGGAAGCCAGAGGCAGGCTTACCGGACTACATGAAGCCAAAATTGATGCAATTCAAAATATGATTGATCTTGGTTTAACCAGAGAACAGATTTTAAGAAAATATTCTCCTGAGGAATATGAGGAAGCATTAAATTCTATGCCTGAAAAAAGTATAGAACGATCCTAATGTTATTTAAATCTCCAAACTGATGAAGATAAAACTACTCAGTTTGGAGATTATTTGCCAAATTGAATTGCTTTTTTTACCAACGGGCAGAATCAAAAACAGGCGCATACAAAGTCTTATCAGCTTTGTATGTGCCTGAATCCATTCTTTGTTATCAGATCTGATATTTTCTTTAATCTTATGGAAAATAATCAAGGTAAACATTTCCACCTCAACTGACATTTTTTACCTTTTCAAATAACATAACCAATGAAATATATTTACATGTTATAAAATTTTCCATGGCTCTAAAAACACATGTTTAAATACATCCATATTAATATTTTTTTTTATTTAAAACAGCTATAAATACATATTTTTTTCAACCAACTATCGGATATGAAAAAATTTTCATTATGTGTTTCATAATTTTCAATATTATTTTGTGCTCTCCACCATTTTCCACATTCTCCAGAAGCCATATCGAATAGTAACATAGAATGTGTCGTTTTTCGCCATTCTATACAAGGAAATCATTTCAGAATTCAATTGTACATCATATCCTAATATTTCTTTTATATTAAAAACACTATCATCATAAATTCCACTATCTCTAAATAAAAATTTACCTCCATCCAATCCTATCCAACAAGTATCTCCTTGTTGTAGCTGTTTATATATTCCATTATACATTACATCGGAGGATATTTTCCAAAAAAGTTAATGAACCATTTTCGTATATATTTCCCAACGATTTCAAAGAAACTTTAATAACGCTATCTTGTTCATTTGCTCCCACAAAAAAACATGCATAATCATCAAATGGAAAACAAACATATCGATCATAAAATTCTTTCGGCGATATCCAACTTTTTTCTTTCTTTTTTATATAATCCGGAATTTGAATTTTTTCCTTTGGTTTTTTAATATATGTATAAAGAATCTCTTTTATTTTTTTCATTGCAATTTCTTTTATTTGTAAAAAATCATTTATTTTTTTTACCTTTTCCCTATCTCGAATAATGGAAGCATAATATCTCATTAAGAAGGCTAAAACAGCATTAATTTCACCTGTACGCAAATTATTTTTTTCACACTCTTTTTTTTTTTCTATCGGAACAAGTCCATATTTTTTTATTAAGTTTACGGACATTTCCCAATGTCCTCTATCGGACATAGCATTTGTCAAAATATATGTTACTTCCTCATTTGTTGTAGGCAATCTTCTTGTCTTATATACTTTTTTCAAAAAAACAATTTGCTTTTTTCCACTTTATCAAAAAACTATCAAATCTGTTAATGAAAAATATATATCTTTCGTCCCATACTTTTTACTCATAAAATACATTAATGCATGTAATTCAGTAATAAGCCAACAGTATCCTGTTTTTTTCCTGCTCTATTTCATTTTCCAAGGAGAAGGGTTGGGAAACATATTATATATCTGTTCTGGTTCCCAGTTCTTTTCTAAAATATCCAGCAAAATGTCCTTATTCTTATTCATCTACTAACAAATCCTCTCCCAGCATTTGATTAACAATATGTGGTTTTCTTAAAACTAATTCCATAAGTGCTGGATATAACACCTGATTAATAGCACATTCAATATGATCAATATCTATAACTTCCATTTGTCTTTTTTCACTCAATGCCCGAACTGTACATCCACCTCTGCAAAAAAAATTTCCAGTAACACTTTTTCACACTCGACTGCTTTTTTCATCTTAAAAAAAGCCTTATCTTTATCAATTGTCATTTTAATTTGTTCTATTAATGACTCTTTCTTATATATGCTTCCAATCACAAAACTTGCATCATCCGTTAATTCACATGGATAAATATTTCCATCCATATCAAATACAATCATTTTTTCCCCACCACAACAACCACAAGAAAGACATATCCGCATATTCGCGAAACAACAGGTTTTTCAACTTAATAAATATATTGTGTTCCATTACATCATAACCACGCTCCTGCAATTCAATAATTTTATATAAAATACGAAGTTCTGTATCCGCAATTTCCTGCGTATTCAAACATTGATTTTGTCCATGTGTGTATGTACTTGCATGCACAAAATTTAATTTTATATTACTTATGTGTAAGTCCAAAACCAAATGTTCAATTATTTTTTTTCGATATGTACAGCAGTTTGTTTTGTTATAGTAGTAATTGTACCTATTTTATTTTTTTATAGTACCTTTGTGCTTGCAAAAGATTTTTTTACAGTATCATAGCTGCCTTTACCTGAGACAAATGTTCTCTGTAAATCATGACATTTTCTATCCCCATCAATACTAATTCCAATACCTATATGATTTTTATAAAGTTCCTCTATAACATCATTAGTTAATAATGTTGCATTTGTTTCAATTGAATAATGTACTTTGGTTTTGGGGAGTTATAAACTTTGTTAGTGCAATTATTTTATTCTTTTCTAACAAAGGTTCTCCTCCCCATGCCTGTACGCTGATATTTGCAATTTTATATTCGTCACAATACGTTGTAATAAATTTTCCAATATCCCGTAATTTTTCTGTTGAAATACAATTTTCTTCTTGTTCCAAATTTCTCAAGCAATAATTACATCTTAAATTACATTTATTTGTCATATCAATCATAAAAAAAACTCTGGTCGAACTTCTATCTCTTTTTCTTTACTTTCTTTAATATTTGAACTTATAAGAAATTTTCGACTTTTTAATATTCTGTATAAATATTCCGGAACAGTTTTACATTGTAAAACATTTATGACAGTGATATCTGTTAAAAAGAATATATCCACACTTTTTGAATCATAAATGCTTTCGTACCTTCAATGGCAACCATAGCTCCTGTAAATGTAACATTTTTATCTATTTGAAATGATTGTATATACTCTATCCGCATTTTCAATTAACTCCTGTGATATCATTAATTCAAGTATTTCATCTGCATCCTTACCCAGTAATTTTATTATTTTTTTATTCTCAATTCATCTTCTGTGATTGGAACTGATAAATATTCTACCAGTTCATTTGCACACTTATAATCCATACCTGATATCATAATATTTTTTCCAAAGTCTCACGATAACAAAAAATTCTTCCTTGACGATCAACAAATATATTCGCGTAAGGAGATATACTCAACATATTTTTTTACTTTCATTCCATAAAATTTGTGTTTTTTTTCATCTTATAAATATGGCTTCACAAGCCGTTCTCCAAAATAATCAAATGCTGTCTTGTAGGTTCCATTACAGATTTCATATGCTTTGCATTCCCGACAATATTTTTCACTGACAGCAACATTTCTTTCTGCCTCCCATCAGGTTATTACTATATGGATCTGCATATCCCTCATACACTATATCTTTTTTTAAAGACATTAATTTCCAATAATACACATCACAGGCACACAAAGGAATATTAATTGCATACAGATGCCTTTTACTTCCATGTTTCCTTTTATTTAAATATAGATCAAATGTATTTTCCAATTGTTCTTTTATATCTTCGGATGATAAAAAAGCTTTTTCCAATTGTTTTTTCTCTATACCAACATAATCAATTCCACAAAATTGTATATTTACATTTTCAGGAAATTCATTGTCACAATACAAATAAAATTGTTCCAGTTGTCTTATATTTTCTTTTGTAATACAATGCTTAATTTCAATCTTTGCCCCCAGTTCATACATATTTTTCAGACCAGCAACACTTTTATGAAAACTTCCTTTGCTTTTATTTACCAATTCATGTTTCTCTGGAATCGAACTATGTAAAGTTGTAATTATACGTAATTTTGTTATATCTATACATTTTTTTTTATTTCATTTACAAAAGCATTATTTGCAAAATTTTCTCCATTACTTAAAACCGTAACATACATTCCGCATTTTTGTGCAAAAGATATAATTTCAATAAAATTTGGATGAAGTGTTGGTTCCCCCACCTGAAATTGTTATCTGCATACAATGTTGTTCCTGTAATTGTTTAAATAAAAAAAAAACAGAGAATTGACATTTACAATTTTCTGTTCTAATTTTTTCCCTTTTTGTACAAGGACAAAAACTACATTTTTCATTGCATATATAACAAATTGCAACATATACACCGTTTTTCATCTTTCCTCCATAAAGCCATAACGGTCAGAAATTTATTTCTGACCGTCGACTCATATTTTTTACCAACTACTTGCCCCACCATTATCATTGTTCCAACCATTATGTGTCCACCCTACCATGGAACAGTCCACATCTTCCATGATAATACGACTCTCATTTTCATTTACACACTGTGAAATTGATATATCTTTTCCCAACTTTTCTGAATAAATCTTTTTTTTTCCTGCATAGCACTTTCCTCCTTTGCTTCAGATATTTACAAATAAATCATATAATAATCCTCCTATCTTCCTACCAGTAAAAAATCTGTTTGCTCATGAATTTTACTTGAAAAATCGTATCTATTCAGAACCCCGTTAGTTGAAAATGATATCTGGGTTTCCGTTCAGTGCTTCGCGGATAGCAGTGAAAGCATTGATTCCATGCTTGCGTGCTGATCCGATGTAACTCATGATAGTAAGATATTCCTGTGCGCCTTCTTCGCTTCGGAAAGTAGCTGTTAATGTTCTGTTCTTCTTCGTCAGGAAATCAACCTGCGCCATAAGCTGACGAACGAATTCTTCTGTGATGTTAACTGGCATTCGGACCACCTTCTTTCCGAGGAATTTTATGTTTTTATTGTATCAGAAACGCTGTAAAAATGCGAATCTGTCACAAAATCTACTCAGCGAAATGACAGTGGATAAGTATTAAATTTGAAGGTGCAAATTGCTAATAAATATATTCAAAATCGTCTCAAAAGACGAAAATGAAGCGAATGAAATACGGATGATAGTGCTTTATCCACAAGACAGCCATCCAAATAAAAAAACAGCATTTTTATTCACAAAGTAACAGCAAACCGGAGTAGAAAAATTTTTTCAATTCTCTGTTTTTGCACAACAAGTGGTTATTGAACCCGAAGGAATTCTGAATAGTTACGAAAAATCTATTTATTCTCTTTTTCATAATCCTCAATGTCCGCAAACCACCTTTTTACCATATTTATAATATAAAAATACAAATCACCCGGTGCTATTATTTCTAATTTTTTTTTTAAATAATCTTCAAGTCTTCTTATATGATTACTCATATGTTCCAATACCATTTCCGCTCTATATTCAAGATCCATCTCTTCATCCGGCATTTCAAAATATAAGAGTGAATTTTTTCGTTGTTCCCGAATGTCTGATATAAAGTCACACAAATCATCTGTAAGCCAGCTAATTTTTCCGATAAGATCTGCTGCTTGCTCAATCGCTGCTTTCGACATTTCTTCTTTTAACGAAAGTAGTAAAACAGCCTTTTCAAATTTAACAGATTTATCTGTCAATAGCCCTATCACTTTTTTTGATTAAAAGCTTCCTTTTCCAGTAACAAATGTCTCCACATATATTGTTCGGATGTAAAAGCATCTGATATTAATTTTAAAATTTTTTTCCTTTAATTCTGTATTTTCATATTCCTCTATATAATGATCAATCTCCTCTAATAATTCACCCAATTCAAAAAAAGAAGCTTCCTGCCTCCTTCTTTCCATTGTTAACAAATTTATAATTTTTTGCTGCTCCTCTGTGCAAAAACGCTTAGAATCCAATATTTTATCCGCTAAACAACAAACTATCAAAAATTTCAATCCGATACTTCTTTGCCTCTTTTTTTTATTTGGCCAAGAAACTCTATTTGATACAATGATAAAAGTTCAAAATTATTTCTGCACATTCTTTGCAAATTAAACTCATATTTTTTTTCTATTCCGTTCAATAACTCAAGAAGCTTTTCTGTCTCTTCATCCATTTTACAAAAAGTATGATTCTCACACCATAAATTAGCTTTTTCCCATTGCTCCTTATTTTTTACTAAAAAATTTTCATACAAAAAGTCATAATATTTTTTTTCACTAATCATTTTCTTCTCCAATTAAAAATACAGAATTAACATCATCATTCCATATATTATAAAAAACATTTTGGAAATGCTGATACAAATTCTCTTGCATATTGCGAAATATATAAAAACTTGGTCTTTCTTTTTTTTTCTATTATATAAGGAGAATATAAGTCAATTTTCATATAGTCCATTTCTTTTTCTTCAAATTTTACAATCATAATTGCATATGGTAATACAACTTCTGTCATTTTTACATGTATATGTCTTTTTTGCAACTTTCTTTGATATTTGCTCAAGAAACGTAATTGTACGCTGAATCAACTGTTTCTTTACTATATATCTATGCTCAAAATTTTCCTTAAATTTACATGCATCCAATTCTGCTTTGCTCTCTGGTTTTTCAATAATATTTCTAAATTTAAATTCTTTTCGTTATTCTTTTTCTTTTGTTCAATAATCTCCTCCAATAGTGTTATATTTTGTTCGTTTTTTTTTCAATAAACTGTTTCCATTTATGCAAACCATTTGAATTGCCTTCGCATGTACCAGTTTTTCCACAAGATTTTTTCTGTCTTCATCCATCTTTTCCCGTAAATTCATGCAAATATTAAGCCTAAATTCATCTTTTTTATCTGAAAATTGTTTCTGATGCTGCTTTAATCGTTCTGCATCAATATCTGGAAGCATATGATTTTCCGATACAATATAATACAATAATTCTGACAATACATATTTATTCTCATATTTTTCTAATTGCAACAATAATATTTCTTTAACTCCATTCGGAATAAACATGTTCTTTTTCAGCAAAAGTTTTTTTATCTTTAAGAATATATTTCAAATCTTCCTTCATAATATTATCTTCTATATCCTGAATTCCATCTTCCCGAATACAAAAAAAATTTTTTTCTTTTTGATACAAACACAATTTATTATAAAAATATTGAAATGTAACACATGGTTTATAAAAAGCTATATTTCCAAACCCCTGTGATGCATAGTTTCCGTACTTTCCAAATTTTTCTTCCCGAATATCATTCATTTTCTTTTCATATTCAAACTCTTCATAAGTAGAAAATTGTCCATTCTTTGAAATTTGATATGGGAAAAAAATATGTAAAAAAAAGAAACAATGGCTTACAATAAAAATAAAAAGTAATCCGTTGCAAATAATTTTGTAATAAGATAATGGCTTTCCTTAGTTTTTCCTCTCATATGTATTACATTCCTCTATTATTTTTCATCTCATTAAGTACTTCATTAATTTTTAACTCCCGGGGTAATTTTTTGTTATTTTCAACATATTACCAATCAATGTACCACCAGTATTTTTTATATCATCCTCATCAAATTTATGTACTTTTTGGTGTCTCGTCACCTTCAAGAAAATGACTCATTTCTTTTTTTTGCATATTATTAATATCCGATTTAAACTTTCTTGCAGCTTTTACAAACTCATAAATATTTGAGAATTCCTCTCCAACATTTTTATCATTTTCTTTTTTCTTCAATGCATTTTCAATATCTCCTTTATGCTGTTCCCAATAGAGAAACTCCGTATGAACATTGATATTTCCTAATGCACCTATCATAACTTTTACTCTTTCTTTATCCGTGTCCAGATCATGTAATACTTCAAATTTATTTTTTATAGATACCTCATACTCTTCCAAAGGTTGGATAAAATCCGTAACAAATTCTACAGATAAATTATTTAAATGATTTCTTTTTCCATTTTTTCTTTGCGTCCAGGCAATACAAATTGCACTTCCTGCGGTAAATATGCTAACAAACACCATTACTACCGTAGTAATAATAGAAAAAAATACTATCTGCACCAAAAAAACTTTTGATTTATAACCATCACCCTTCATACTCCCTTTTTTCCTTAAAAGAATAGGGAACCAAAGAGTTCCCTATTAGTCAATGGTTCATTATGAAATTACTGTAACAGAGAAAGTACACCCTGGTTAGACTGATTAGCCTGTGCAAGCATAGACTGTCCAGCCTGTGCAAGAATGTTGTTCTTGCTGTAGTTTACCATCTCTTTTGCCATATCTGTATCACGGATACGAGACTCAGCAGAAGATGTATTCTCGGAAATGTTATCCAGGTTGTCGATGGTGTGCTCTAATCTGTTCTGTACAGCACCGAGTGCGGATCTCTGGGAAGAAACCTTAGAGATTGCATCGGAAATAGCATCGATTGCGTAGGTTGCTGCTGTACCGTTCTTGTCAGTTACGTTTAAGCCCTTGATTCCAAGGTTTGCAGAATTCATGGTGTCGATGTCGACAGTGATCTTGTTAGTCATGTCAGCATCTGCACCTACATGAAGGCTGAAACTTAATGTATTGGCAACTTTTGCCTGACCAACTTTGATGTTGAATGTTCCGTCACCAGCATTGTATGCCAAATCACTCTTATCACCATTCTTTACCTCTGCATTTCCTACAGTATCGCCGATCTGGTTTGCAGCCAGTAACTCTTTTCCTGCAAGCTCATATGCTTTCTGCTTTGTGATAACAGAAGTATTATTATCATCAATACCATCTGCCTTAGTATCATCAATTGTTGTAATGGACTTTGTTCCCACTGAAATTGTTGCACTCTTAAGAGCAGCAATAGCATCTGTACTTGCGTATGCAGGAGTTGCACTATCCTTATCAGCTACCGATGGCTGCTCTGCATAAAAACCAGCTGTTTTCAGAGCTGTTTGTCCATCTGCCGCCTTATCATAATATGTAAACTCTTTACCATTAATAGTGACTTTATCACCTGCTTTTCCTGTGATTTTTGAATCTGTAAACATCTGCTTTACATCTGCTTCTTCTCCGCCAATGGTATAATTCTTTCCGCCGATACTTACGGTATCACCAGCATTCAAAGTTTTCATAGTAAATGTAGCAGTTCCATCGCCATTATCAGTAAGAGTTCCCTTTAATCCAGCATCATGAGCCTTAAGATTAATTGTCTTCTCACCATCATCACCCTTTAACAGGTAAATCTCATTGAATTTGGTTGTCTCAGCAACACGGTCGATCTCTGTATTTAACTGGTCGATCTCATCCTGAATAGCCTTACGGTCTGTATCCTTGGAGTTTGTACCGTTTGCTGCCTGAACTGCAAGCTCATTCATACGCTGTAACATGCTGTGAACTTCTGTTAAAGCACCTTCAGCGGTCTGTACAGAAGATACACCGTCCTGAGCATTGGAAGAAGCCTTATCCAGTCCACGGATCTGCTTTCTCATCTTCTCGGAAATAGTAAGTCCTGCTGCATCATCTGCTGCACGGTTGATTTTGTAACCGGAAGATAACTTCTCGGTTGACTTAGCCTGTGCTCCGGATGTGATACCAAGCATTCTGTTTGCGTTTGCTGCCTGCATGTTGTGTTGTACTACCATACTCATAATTGAATCCTCCTTGAACTCCCGCTATGCGGGGTATTATGTCTTTTCCTCCGGAAATCCTTTTCCTAAGGTGTTCTTATTGCGTCACTTCACAGTAACGCGTCACAAGCATCTGTGATGCTTTGCAACCTTGTATATTTAGCCATACACCGTTCGATGTACCGCAATAAGCGAAGCGTCCCGGGTGTGCCCCGCCTATTACCAGAATTTAAAACTGATCAGGAGTTAAATTTATCTTTCAAACTCTCTGCATCTTTCTTTTGCCTCTGCCTTCATCCGCTCATTCCACAGAATTCGTTTAATCTCCTGCTGTGCCTCCCCTGGAAATGCCCGGCTCTGCATAATAGGTTTCTCTCTTTCGTGCCGGATTTTCTTCCGTGGTACTTCTGGCAATGTTGAGTTCCCGTGGGGCATCAATGAGCAGCCTTGCGTGATTTCCTGAACCACCTACATAGACCACACGGATGTTATCACCAATGTTTACATATTGCCCCTGTTTCAATGAAAGTTTCAGCATTTTGTTACCTCCATGTATGTATTCCATACCCTGTTTCCTCGGGTATGTCCTGCGCATTTTCTTACGCATCTGCATTTTTATAAAATGCTTCTTTTTTTTTTATTTCAAAAAATGCGACAATGTTTTATAGAATGTTGCATTTTATGTCACAAAAAGCACTTTATTTTTGGCTTGAAAGGAGTAATTTTTATGGGAACAACACAACCGATCCGTAACCGACAGGAACTGCAAGATTTCAGTTCATACTACAAGCAGGTAAAACCGCATCTGCGAAATTATACTTTAGTTGTATTGGGATTAAACACTGCACTGAGAATCAGCGATCTATTAAATCTTCGCTGGAGAAGTGTCTATGATTTTAAAAAGAACTGTTTTCGGGATCACCTTTTTGATATGGGAACATAAAACAGGAAAAAGAAATTATATTGCGATAAACCAGAACGCGAAAAATGCCCTGTATCTATATTTTATGGAAAAGAATCCTGATCCGGAAGAATATGTTTTCTCCAAACGGACAAACCCTTATAAACCGCTCAGCCGTTCACAGGCTTACCGCATTATTAAAGAAGATGCCCTCACATACAACCAGTGAAGAGGCGATCAGCTGTCATTCTCTCCGGAAAACCTTTGGCTATTATGCATGGCAGGAAGGAGTCCAGCCGGCTCTCTTAATGAATGTCTTTAATCACTCTTCTTTCCACATCACTAAACGGTATCTCGGAATTGAACAGGATGAAAAAGATCTTGTTTATCTGAACATCAATTTATAAAAATATGGGAATGCTTTGTTGCTGCACCACAATACAAAGCGTTCTCTTCATAATAAAAACATTTGACTTCTATTTGTAAATACGTTATTCTATTTCCAATAAACACATATAATTCCAAATCTGATGCCAGACAGGCACTGCCGGAAAAGTAGTGCAAAGCAATCATGGAGAGTATTTCGCTCGTAAATCACTATTGGAATCACTCATAAAACCGGTCATAACAACTGTTTCTTATATTTTCCATATTGTAAAAACAGATGTTTATGATATATACTAAAAAGAAAGGTAGGATACTACATGGGGAACACTGACATTGTGGCAACTTCGTTGCCGGATGCCAACGCAAAAACACTACAGGACACAGCACGATTTTTTGACGATGTATTTCGAACCAATGTCACTTAGTTAAGCTTTTTATTGGTTCACTATGAGGCAAACCTCTAACAAAAATTTATAAATTATAGTTGACACATCAATCAAAATGTGCGGCCGCTCTCGTTGCTGATATATTTTTAAGGTAACGAGAGCGGCCCTTGAATTAGAACTATATTTCATTCTGATTCAAGGAGGTTTACCTATGACATTTCCTGAAATTGTCAAAACTACACTTTGGGACATTATTGATGAGATGTCCCGCTCACTTTCTTTTTTGTAAAAAATCCAGATAAGGATTTTATCCGCAAACGCAAACTTGATTTTAAGAAAATGATGCATCTGATCATTTCTATGGAAAGCGGAAGCCTAAATCATGAACTTCTCAAATTTTTTTGAGTATGATTCCTCAGTTCCTACTGGCTCTGCTTTTTATCAACAACGTTCCAAACTTTCCGTTTCTGCATTCCGTCACCTTCTCAAGGAATTTAACCTTAAATTCCCTTAGAAAAAAATTTCGCGGAAAATACTATCTTATTGCGTGTGATGGTTCTGAATTTAACATTGCCAGAAATCTTAAAGATGCAGATACTTTCCACGAACCAAATGGTAAATCGGTATCCGGTTTTAATATGGTTCACACCATCTCTTTATATGAGGTATGTTCTAAGCGGTACCTTGATTTAGAAGTCCAGCCTGAGCGTCTTAAAAATGAGTTTCAAGCTATCTGCAATCTTATGGATCGGTATGCCTATGGGGGGTTCCCCATTTTCATTGCTGACAGGGGATTTTCCAGTTACAACGTTTTTGCCCATGCAATCGAAAATAATGTTGATTTTTTAATTCGTGCTAAGGATTTGAATGTACAGCGTTTTCTTGGCGTCGGGACTCTTCCTGACAAACTGGATACAACCATAGAGCTGATTCTGACCAGAATACAATCTAAAAAGAAACATAAACATCCCGAAAAAGAATCACAATACCGCTATATTTGTAAAAACATAGCTTTCGACTATCTTAATCCAGCTGATATTTCCGATGAATATCTGCTGAAACTAAGAATCGTCCGCGTTGAAGTATCCGATGGTGTTTTTGAAAATATTATCACTACACTTTCCGAAGAAGACTTTACACCGGACGATATAAAATACTGTTACAATCTCCGCTGGGGCATCGAAACTTCTTTTCGCGACCTAAAGCATACCATTGAGCTACTAATTTACACTCTAAAAAACAGAGTATGTTGCATTTGAACTGTGGAGCAAGCTCATTTTGTACAATTTCTGTTCGATAATTATTTTACATGTACCAGTCAAAAGCAGGAATCGCAAATATGAGTACCAAGTCAACTTTTCTCTCGCAATGAAAATCTGTTTTGATTTTCTAAGAGGAGTCGCACCACCAAATGTAGAAAGCCTGATAAGTAAGTATATCCTACCTATCAGGCTAATAGGAACTATGCCCGACAGCATAGAGTCCAAAAACCAATCAGCTTCTCTTACCGATTTGTATAACATAGAGTAACTGACAATTCTAGTATACACTAATTTTAAGGCAGACGAAAGTCTGTCTTAAAGTCGTGCCTGATATTTATATGATCTTTTTTTTGAATGAAGATTGTTTTAATCTTTTTTGTTTACCACATCCTTTTCACGCTAGATGCACACAAATCCATTAATTTGTAAAAAGCTTAACTAAGTGACATTGATTTCGAACCATCGCGCAAAAAATGCCGCAACTTTTGATTCCACTGATCAATGAAGTTTTCCACACTTCTTACAGCGAAGCGGAACACTTTGAACAGCTGCGAAACGAACATTACGAAAAGTATGGAACGGGACTCAATTATTCGGATCGATAACCGCATGTATCATCTAGAGTGCCAGTCAACAAAAAGATGAGACGATGGTCATCCGGATGTTTGAGTATGATATTTCGATTGCAATTGAACATGCTTCTCTTGAAGAAAACGATATCTGGGAGATTGAATTTCCGCAGTCATGCGTACTCTATATACGCAATCACCGATCTCTTCCAGAATATCACGGAGCGATTGTGAAGTTTGCGGACGGTCAGGAAGTACATTACCGCGTTCCTGTTTTGCAGGCGAAAAAATATACTGTGGATCAGATTTTCGAAAAACGACTGCTAATTTTACTTCCGTACCATATCTTGCGGTATGAGCATTTTTTAAAACACAATGGAACAGATTCGAAGAAACTGCAGCATCTGCTGGATGATTTCCGGAAAATTAACCACTGCTTGGAAAAGGCATCGGAAAAAGAAAGCAAATCACATCTCTATATGAATATGATTGTCTTAATTAAAGAGATTGCGAATTATATTATTCCGGAGGACAACACTATCAGGAAAGGATTGGGTGAGATTATGGGTGGTAAGATTTTGAAATTACGATCTGAGGAATTGCTGGAACAGGGAGAAGCAAAAGGTAAACTCGAAGGTAAACGTGAAGAGAGACTCGAAGCGATTCAAAATATGCTTGATCTTGGTCTGACCAAAGAACAGATTTTAAAAAATATTCTTTGGAGGAATACGAAAAGGCATTATATTCCATGCCCACAAAGGTTTAAGTAATATTTTTATTTTTTTGAATTTAGGGGTTAAGTAACATAACAATCGTCCGATATATTATGTGTAAATAAAAATGCAACATTCTATAAAAGAATGTTGCATTTTTTATTTCTATATTTTACTCAAACACGATCCTATTTATACTACTTACTTTTTTTATGGTATCTTCAAACGCTTTCCGCACATCATCATTATGGCTTGTGATAATAAGGACTGCATACTGCCCTTTCGTAAAAACCAACCCATCCGAATCCGGCTGACCTGCTTCGGTTCATAGGACTGCAGCAAATTATACCGATCCTGCTGATGCTTTGTCAGGCTTTCTTTTGCCTCATCTGCATCTGCCTTATCTTTCATGGCAATTACAACAATTTCATCTGCTTTGTGTCCATCCGAAGAATAGCTTACAAAATAACTGTCCACTTTTTTATAGTCCATGTCAGAAATATTGGAAAACTTATCTTCTGCATCTTTTTCTGTGCTGCTGGCATTAAGCATCTCCGGCAGATCCGGATCCGCTGCTTCCATAGCCGTGCGCAGGTCATACATACTGACAGAACCGGACGTGTTTTTCTTCGCACCACATCCCACACACATCACCAGCATGGTCAGCACCAGCAGAAGTTTCCAACCCGTTTTTTGTTTTTTCATCTGTTATCTGGCCTCCACAGTTTCTTCTGTACTGAACGTTGCCCCATTTTGTGCCGCATCATCCATGGTCATATCCTTATTTCCGATATCAGCACTTGCGCCATCCATCATCATGCCATCTCCGTTTGCAGATTCCAGTCCCTGAAATGCTTTCTGGACAGCCTTGTCGATTTTTTTCTGTTCTTTTTCGCTGATATTCTGGCTTGTATTGTCCGTGTTATATCCCGGCATGGCAACATTAAACAAATATCCTTTTCCATCCGGATCCTGAATCCAGTTGTAAGTTCCCAGACTGTATGGCATATCCTTATAGTTTCCGGACATCAGGAAATTGTCAATGGAAGAAGCTATGGCATTTGCCACCTGCGCTTTTTCCTCTGTAATATCCTCTTTAAACGCAACCATGACCCCGCCAAGCTTTTTGTCCATAGCAGCACGCAATGCTTTCGGCAGATCATATATACTGTCCACGGTTTTCTTATTCTGGTATGCCATATTGTACTTTAATGAGTTAGCTGCCGGGAAGTAATCGCATTTCCTGCATCGGAATAAATATCGGTAATGTACCAGTCTCCGTCAATTTTTACCACATCCCAGCTATGGAATTTTTCTGTATTATGTTCCACTTTACATTCAATTCCCATCATCTGCATGAACATGCGGAATGTCGTTGCATAACCGACGCATACGGCATTGTGGTATTTTAACACACCGTATGGATTATCACAGTCTTCCTGTGTACTTGGAATAACGGTCAGTGCCCCGGAATCCTGCTGGAGCTTTTTGGTCATCCAGTCATACACCGCCTTTTCCTTTTCAAAATCAGACATGCTGTCCGTAATCTTCATATCTTTGATCGCTTTTTTTGCCATATCAAGGGTTTCTTTTTCTTTGTCTGTCAGCTTTGAAGTATCGCCGGATTTGTAGGCATCCGAAATATTTGTGGTAGGTTTGATCTCATAATTATCTGCGATCTTTACGTAATCCTCGGTAGTCTCAGGATTTTCTTCCTTTTTTCTGCTCTGCAATATAGGATTTTAAAGTCACCAGATTAAACGCAGAAATCGTGGTACTTCCCACAACGCCTGCTGCAAGAATCACCGCTACAATCCCTTTCCATGCACCGCCTTTTTTCTTTTTCTTTCTGCTCCGGCTGCACCGGATTACTTTTTACGCTTTCATAAGTTTCCATATGTATTTACCTCATATTTTTTAATTGATGTATTTTTTCTACTGCACCTTTATTATAGCAGTTTCACATCCAAAAAGGCTATCTTTAAAGAAACTTAAATAAATATTAAGATCCGTCTGTACGAAAAAAAGGACATCCACAGCGAATGTCCTTTTCCCCATATGGTATCATCCTTATATTGCATCTTCCTCAATATGCTCCCCTGCCCTGTGCAATGATTGACCGGACGTGGTCATCTGCCAGGGAATAAAAAACAGATTTTCCCTCCCTGCGGCATTTGACTAACTTATTCTGTTTTAAAATCCGAAGCTGGTGGGAAATTGCAGACTGTGTCATTGACAATGCCGCTGCAAGATCACAGACACACACCTCTGCTTCAAACAGGACAAACAGGATGCGGATACGGGTGGAATCTCCAAACACTTTAAATAATTCTGCAAGATCATACAGTTCCGTTTCTTCCGGCATCGTGTCATTCACGATCTTTAGCAGATCCGGATGTACCTGATTTTCACTACAGCATTCAATCTTTTCTTTTTCCATGAAGTTCCTCCTCTCCACCGGAACATTTCCGGCAGAATTATACCCTATAATTTTTTACAAAAGTGCGCGGATTGCATTCAGCACAGCAATCACCATAACACCGACATCTGCAAAAATTCCCATCCACATATTTGCAATACCTATCGTTACCAAAAACAGGCAGAGCAGTTTAATCCCGATTGCAAAACAGATATTTTCATATACAATCCGCAGGCACTTTCTTGCGATACGGATTGCTTTCGCAATCTTGAGCGGATCATCATCCATCAGTACCACATCTGCTGCCTCAATCGCCGCATCCGATCCAAGTGCTCCCATAGCGATTCCAACATCAACACGGGAAAGCACAGGTGCATCATTGATGCCATCCCCGACAAAGGCAACGGTACTCTTTTCTTCCCTGGTCTGCAACAGTTTTTCCACTTCGGAAACTTTATCTGCCGGAAGCAGCTGGGAATGTACTTCCGTGATTCCAACCTCCCCTGCTACCTGCTGTGCTACACGGTCATCATCACCGGTCAGCATTACCAGTCGGTGCACGCCGGAATTTTTCAGTGCCTGCATGGCAGCCGCCGCATTCGGCTTGAGCATATCTGAAATCAGTATATGGCCGGCATAAACACCATCGACTGCCAGATGTACGATTGTACCGGTACAGCTGCAGTTGCGATACGCAATTTTTTCTTTTTTCATGAGTTTGTCATTTCCTGCCGCAACCCTGTGTCCGTCTACCGTTGCGATCACACCATGTCCACCGATTTCCTGTACATCTGTGACCCTTACCATAGGCTTTCTGCAGGCTGATACTGATCGGATGTGTGCTGTGACACTCTGCCAGTGCCGCATACTCCAGCAGCTGTTCTTCCTTTTTCGTATATACCGGATGTCCGGACACAACCGGACAGCTGCCGGATGCACAGTTTGTTCCATGAATTCCGCAGACTTCAAATACCCCCTGCGTAATTGTTCCTGTCTTATCAAAGACAACCGTGCGCGTTCCCGCAAGTGCTTCCAGATAGTTGGAACCCTTTACCAGAACACCCTCTGCACTGGCACCTCCGATTCCTGCAAAAAAGCTGAGTGGAATACTGATGACCAGCGCACACGGGCAGCTGATAACCAGAAATGTCAGTGCACGGTAAATCCAGATGCCCCAGTCTGCCGGAAGCCCCATAAACAGCATGCGGACAAGCGGTGGCAGAATTGCCAGTGCCAGCGCGCCGTAACAGACTGCCGGTGTATAATAATGTGCAAATCTGGAAATAAAATTCTCGGAACGTGATTTCTTGAACTTGCATTCTCCACCAGATCAAGAATCTTAGAAACCGTAGACTCTCCAAACTCTTTTTTGTGGTGCGGATCTTTAACAGTCCGGAAATATTGATACATCCACTGATGATTTCCTCTCCCACAGCGACTTCCCGCGGAACACTCTCTCCCGTCAGTGCACTGGTATTCAGGGAAGAATGTCCTTCCACAACCACACCATCGATTGGAACTCTTTTCGCCCGGCTGTACAAATAATCACCGTGCCGATCTCCACCTCATCCGGATCTACTTTTTCAATCTGACCGTCTGTTTCAATATTTGCATAATCCGGCCGGATATCCATCAGATCACTGATATTCCGGCGGCTCTTACCGACTGCATAACTCTGGAACAGCTCTCCGATCTGATAAAACAGCATAACTGCAACGCCCTCTTTGTAATCACCGAGGGCGATCGCTCCGATGGTTGCCACTGCCATCAGAAAATTTTCATCAAACATCTGCCTGTTACAGATTCCTTTCCAGGCTTTCCGCAGAATATCATAGCCGATCACAAAATACGGAACCAGATAGAAAAGAAAACTCCAGCCACTTTGGTATGGAAACAACGCTTCCTGCAATCCCGATGATAACCAGAAGCACTGCTGCCACAATAATTCGTTTCAATACTTTTTTCTGCTTTTTATTCATGGTGCCCTCCAATCTGACTGATACCTATGGAAAAAGCCGGATTTAAAGAAAGATCTCACAATCATCTTCCACTTTCTTACAGTTCTTTAACACATCCTGCATAACCGCTTTTGCATCTGCACCCTCTTCAAATTCTACGTTCATCTTCAGTGTCATGAAATTTACAGTTGCATCCTTTACTCCGGTAGTAGCTTTTGCAGCTTCCTCCATTTTGTTTGCACAGTTTGCACAATCCACATCAATTTTGTAAGTTTTCTTCATCGTCGGTTTCCTCCATTCATATGTTTGATTCTATTATAGCGTAAAGTTCGTAAATGTCAATATATTTTTAATACGCTGGGATTGTTTTGGAATTGAATTTTCCAGACCATTTTTTAACAAACCGATTTGCATGTGTTTTTTAAGAAAATCAAGTGTTCTATCACTTTCCAAATTGATGGTGGACATATAGAAAATAAAAAGATTGATTATGTCCCACTTGCATCGTGTGTTGGGACATATATGATATATTTTTCCAACTATGTCCCACTTATCACCGCCATCGAGACATATGTTCTCCTTTTGTGAAATCTGTAAGATTTATTACAGGATTTATGATAAACAGGTTATGTAAGATGTACTATCCGGTTTCTGTAATCCTTTTGTAAAAACAAAAAGAGTGGATGCTTTGGGACATCCACTCCACATGCCGGCTATGCCATGCCGTTTACGGTTTTATATTTATAGAGCATCTCCGCGTGGTTTTGTTCTTCCACCTGGATATCTGCCAGAAGTTTGCGCACATCGGAATCCCCGAATGCAAACACATCGGTATTATACGTTCCGGACACCATTTTTTTCAGAACCAATGCTGTCTGTAGCAAGGAAATTATCGTTTTTCTTATCTTCCGGATTGGTCATGGAATCATATGTTGCCTTTGGCTCATACATCTTTCCATCCCTGTCATTGACGTTGCAGGACGGGACACTGCCTTTCATGACCTGTTCCAGAGACTCCACATGCTTTTGCTCCTTTTTTTCTCAGATCGGCAAACAAATCCCGAAGCACCGGGTCCTTTGCTTCCTGTCCGTAACGTTTGTACTTCTCCACGCAGGAAAGTTCCTGTGTGTGCAGATCCTCAATTGTAGCCATCTCTTTTTCTGTTAAAACCATGGTTTATACCTCTTTCTTTCCATAAGATAATCTTGTTGATTGCAGAACATGAACACTCCGCAACCTTCTCCTCTAGTATCTGTAAAAAAATACAACACATACCTGGTAAAATTTCGTCAAAAATTTTATACAATGTTTACAAAAAGGTGGATTATTTTATGGAAGAACGAGAAAAATTAAAATCCCGTCTGGGATTCATTCTCCTGTCAGCCGGATGTGCGATCGGAATCGGAAACGTATGGAAATTTCCATACACTGCCGGACAGGGCGGAGGCGGTGCCTTTGTGCTGTTTTATCTGTTGTTTCTGATTATTCTCGGACTCCCGATCATGACGATGGAATTTTCGGTTGGACGTGCCAGCCAGAAAAGCCCTGTCAAAGCTTATTACGCTCTGGAGAAACCGGGCCAGAAATGGCATATCCACGGATATATCACCGTGATCGGATGCTATCTGCTGATGATGTTTTATACAACGGTCACCGGCTGGATGCTTCATTATTTTTATATGACGGTCACCGGACAGTTTCAGGGACTGGATGCCAACGGTGTATCCGGACAGTTTACCACAATGCTGAGCAAACTCTGACCATGGGCTTCTGGATGGTGGTAGTTGTTTGCGCCGGCGTATTTGTCTGCTCCCGTGGACTGCAGAACGGTCTGGAAAAAAGTAACAAAGGTCATGATGACTTCTTTGCTTATCATCATGATCATTCTGGCGGTCAACAGCTTTTTTATGGATGGTGCAAAAAGAAGGCCTTGCCTTTTATCTGATCCCGGACTTTGAACGGATGAAACAGATCGGTATTGCAAAAACGATTACGGGTGCCATGAACCAGGCATTTTTCACGTTAAGCCTTGGAATCGGCGCGATGGCAATTTTGGGAAGTTATATCGGAAAGGAACGCTCTCTGCTTGGTGAATCGGTAAATATTGCCATTCTGGATACATTTGTTGCTATCACCTCCGGACTTATCATTTTTCCGGCATGCTTTACGTTCCATGTTGACCAGACTTCCGGACCAAGCCTGATTTTTATCACCCTGCCGAATATTTTTAACCATATTCCGCTTGGCAGACTCTGGGGAAGCCTGTTCTTTTTTGTTTATGTTTTTTGCAGCGTTTTCCACAATCCTGGCAGTATTTGAGAACATCATCTCCTGCGGTATGGAACTGACCGGATGCAGCCGCCAGAAATCCTGTGCCGTTAATCTGGTACTGATCATTGTACTCTCCCTGCCATGTGTACTCGGATACAATGTATGGAACTGGAAAGGTTTTTCAATCTTTGGCGGGTCTGTGCTTGACCTGGAAGATTTTCTGGTAAGCAACCTGTTCCTGCCTCTCGGTTCCCTGGTATATCTGCTGTTTTGCACAAGCCGCTACGGCTGGGGCTGGAAAAACTACACAACCGAAGCCAATACCGGAAAAGGATTAAAAATTAAAAACTGGATGCGCGGCTACATTACCTATATTCTGCCGCTGATTGTGCTTTTTATCTTTGGATTTGGCATTTATGATAAATTTTTTACAAACTAAGGAGGATTTCTTATGTATCACGCAAATGAATCACGTTACGAAACCATGAAATACCACCGCTGCGGCGACAGCGGACTGATGCTGCCGGAAGTATCTTTGGGCTTCTGGCACAATTTCGGAGATACCGGTGTGTATGAAAATATGAGACAGATGTGCTTTACGGCATTTGACCACGGGATCACACATTTTGATCTGGCAAACAACTATGGACGCAGCCGGGCAGTGCGGAGGAAAATCTCGGGAAGATCCTTCGGGAAGAGCTTTCTTCCTACCGCGATGAACTGATCATCAGTTCCAAAGCCGGTTTTGACATGTGGCCGGGACCTTATGGAAACTGGGGCAGCCGCAAGTACCTGATTGCCAGCCTTGACCAGAGCTTAAAACGGCTCGGTCTGGACTATGTGGATATTTTCTATCACCACCGCATGGATCCGGATACGCCGCTGGAAGAAACCATGGGTGCACTCGACCAGATCGTGCGAAGCGGAAAAGCACTGTATGTCGGTCTGTCCAACTACGACGGGGAAACCATGAAACGCGCAGCTGCCATCTTAGAAGATCTGCACTGCCCATTTATTATCAACCAGAATTCCTACAATATCTTTAACCGTACCATTGAAGAAAACGGTTTAAAACAGGCCGCAGCAGATGGGAAGAAAGGAATTATTTCTTTCAGCCCGCTCGCGCAGGGTATGCTGACCGACCGCTATCTAAACGGTATTCCAAAAGACAGCCGTGTCAACACGGACGGACGTTTCCTGCATGCGGATCAGTTTGATGAAAAGCGGCTGAACAGTATCCGGAGCCTGAATGAGATTGCGGCTGCCCGTGGTGAAAGTCTCGCACAGATGGCGCTCAAATGGGTCATCCGTGACGGTGTGGTCACTTCTGTTCTGATCGGAGCTTCCCGCCCGGCACAGATTCTTGAAAATCTGAAAGTGTTAAACTCTGCTCCGTTTACGGAGGAGGAACTGGAAAAAATTGATCAGTGTGCACTTTCTCTCTAGGTAAAACAAAAACCCCGGATATTTATTTCCGGGGTTTGTCTTTTCCTGCATCTGCTATTTGACTTTGACTTTTAATTTTAAAACTTTGGTCTTTCCATTGTTTAAGGTTACTGTCACGCGAATGGACGCAGTTCCTTTTTTGTTCGATTTTATGGTACCCTTCTTGTTTACAGATGCAATTTTTTGTTATTGCTCTGATAAGAAATGCTTTTTACATTGTCCATATTTAAGGTGGCTGCCAGAGAAACCTTCTTTTTGTTTTCCCTTCTTCACCTGAACGGTTTTATTCTTCAATGTAACCGTTTTTAATATTTTCGTTGTGACCTGATCCATATCTTTCTGATCCATAAGGACGTAATTCTTATTGGAATCTGCTGAAAAATTCACATTTCCGGCTTTTGTAACCGTATAACTCTTGTCGTTTACAAGGACATAGGCACCTGTCTTTTGATCTTTTGCACACACATACAGCTTATTTCCGGTCTGTATGTCTGCTGTATTTACGGTCAGTGTATAGCTTACGTTGCCAGCCGGATCGGTGACCCGGATCGTCACATCTGTGTGTTTTCCATTGTTTTCTTCCATGGTTTGTTTTATCAGATCAGCGGTCACCGTTGTTTTGATGGCTTTATTTTTCCGGGTTCCGGTAACGGTCACGGTTGGTGTATTTTGTCCGGCCGTGTTTCCATCGGACGGTGTTTCTGTACCGGCTGTATTTCCGTTAGACGGTGTTTCTGCATCGGTTTTGTTTCCGTTGGATGGTGTTCCCCCTCCGGCTGTATCACCACCCGAAGTATTTCCGCCACCTCCTCCGGAAGATGAGCCACCTCCGGTTGCTCCACCGCCTCCGGAAGATGAACCGCCTCCGGTTGTTCCACCACCTCCGGAAGATGAACCGCCTCCGGTTGTTCCACCGCCTCCGGTGGAACTGTCCTCTTTGATTGTAACGGTCACGGCTTCACTTGTCACCGTTTCGTAATAAGTCTGTCCATCCTTATCATCCGGCTCATATACTGCCTTAAACTGATAAGAACCGCCACGTTTTAAGCCTGATACAACCGTATCGGCTTCCCCCATATACGAGTTTTTCCTGTGCCTTTATTATGGTTCCGTCCTGATAAAAAGAAATCGAACCAAGCGGAATCCTGCCATTTCGGACTCCATCTACCTGTGCATACAGATGTACGGAATTACCGTTTTCTGTCTCTGCCGTAAGACGAATCGATGGTTTCGCCGCTGTAATGGTAAAGGTTCCGACTTTTTCCTCTATCACATCGTACTGGTTTCCATCCACTTTAAACCAGACATCATAACTGCCCGGCTGCACCGGAACAACATTTTTCCCATCCTGCCGATAGAAAACTTCAGGCTTTACCTGCGAATCTACCGTCTTTCCGTTGTCCGTTCGGACTACATTTACCGTGGAAACAAAGCAGCTCTGTTTCAGCCCTGTGTATGCAGCTGTCTGCTGGATGGTATCATACTGCATCGTTACGGCAATTGGATTTACCTTCACGGTTTCGTTTGCCTGGGAAGGAAGTGCCCTGTAGTTTCCATCGACTGCTCCTGACTACGAAACTGTAATTGCATTTTCTCACATCTGAAATCCGTTTGCCTGCCTCTGAACCCGGAATCTTTATGGCTGCCTCTCCGTTTTGAAGAGTGTTACCGGATACTTCATAAGGGGTCTGGTTAATGTATACCGAAAAACCAGCAGACGGCACGTTCTGTCCCTGTAAGCCGCTATTCTGTATAGACCGTCTTCACGGTAAGATTCAGTTCATCCTGCATGGACACGGCCGTTGATAATCCATTTATCGTAGTGGTTGTTTCCTTTTTGGAAAACGGGTGAGCCGGAAGTATCCGGATCATTGTTTACAATCAGAGTTACGTTCTGTTCGATCTGTTCATCCGCTGAAAAAGGACGGATTTTGATATGGTAGGTTCCCGGTTTTACCGTAGAACTATTAGCCGTGCTATAGTACATTGGTGTGATCGCATTACTCTTTCCATCTTTTCCCGTTTCGAACATCAAATTAAAATCCGGAATACAAATAAAACTACCTTCCTCATTCGTAACCGTCTCTGAAGAAAGTGTTTTCCCATTAAATGTCACTTCATATTGTAACGGAACATAGACTAAATCTTTAACTGTCTCATCTGTTTCATCCGGCCAGCTCACGTCTGCCAGATATGACTTTCTACCTCCAGAAATCTCTGAAACCGTTGTAGTAATTACCGGATTTTTTATGGTCATATTTTTTACTGCAACCGGTTCCGGTTCATTCCCTGACAACTCACTGGTTTTCCAGATTTCTCCGTTTCCAGACGATGTCCGTTCCAGTGTCATTCCCGCCTGTCCGTCTGTCGGTGTAAAAGAAACCACCGTATCCGCAGCCCTTCCAAGTTCCAGATAGGTGTGATTATACTCCGCAATTCCGGATTTTCCATTTCTTCCATTTAAGGTTTCAAATGTAAGTGCACCCGTAATGGTATCTGTAACATTCAGCGTCTGTTCTTTTTCCTAAGATCAGTCGGTTTCCTGCTGAATCCGCACTCACAATCGAATGTACCTGTGGAGTTTCCATCTGGGAAAGATCAATCGCACTTGCCCCTTCCAGCCTGACCGTACAGCTGTCCAACGCTGCCGGTGCAAATGTTCCACCGCCCTTTACTGTGAGGTTTCCTACTTTGCTTATACCTGGAATTCCGGTATAGGACTGGTCGGTATCTATGGTCAGAAATGTCTTCCCTGCGTGATTTTCAGATACTCCGTACACCTGTTTCGTATCGGAACCGGTAAGTGAAATTTCCACATCGCCGGAAACCGTATATTGTCCATCCGCTGCCGGTGGATCCGGCTCCTGCGTGGAAAACCAGTCATCCTGATTTACATATGGTTCAATGGCACCGGATGCATAGATTTCCCCATTTTGCGTACCGGAAACGTGCGCAAGCACGATCTGTGTCTTACCGTCATATGTTCCGTTCATGGAACCGGCATAAATATTCCCCAGATTGGTACCACCACCCGTAATCAGAATCTGTGCCTCTGATCCCGGATGATTCCCCATATTCTTTCCATTCTCATAAAGGGATCCGCCAAAGATATCTACATAACGGAATCCGCTGTCGCACGTAACATTCTCAAGAACAAGTTTATGCCCATTTGCAAAAATTGCATCGTGCAGACGATTGGAAAACCGCAGCGTAATGTTTTTAAATGTCACATCCGTATTCAGGATAAATCCCCCCTTACGGTTGGAAAAAGTATTTCCATTTCCGTTGACGGTCACGCTTTTATCAAAAATAAACGGTTCCGCAGCCTCGGCATTTAAAAAAAAAGCACCACTTCCCAAAATTGAGATTTCATCCCCATTGCCGGCAGCCGCATAGGCATCCTCAAATAAATTGTAGGGATTTCCATAGCTTCCATCTCCAGAATGGGTAGAATTTCCATCTTTAAATTCCGTATAGATCGTTCTTGCCGCTGTCTGCACAGCCTCCTGCGCCTTTACCGGCACGACAGGCTGCACGGTAATACACATGGTGAGCACGATAAAAAATGCCCATAGACGTTTTGCTACATTGTCTGGTTTCATCTGATTGTTCTTTTTTCATCCATTTCTCCTGATAATAAGAACAGGGGGGATGAGTCAAAAACTCATTCCCCTGTCACTTCATTGATAGTCTCTACCATCATCCTAACATGGTTTCCGATCATCGTCAACAAATTTATGACCTGTTTTTATACCTATATCATCTGCTGATTTTATATTTTATTATTTCTATCTGTTCTATCTGTGTGATATCAATCTTCTGATTGAAAATATAACGAGCCCCACAATATTTCATTTCACTTGCAGATGCATAGCCATCTCCAAACTCTTCAAGATCTGTACCATCCATGAAAGGATGTTTCTTTTTTTCAGTTCCTTTTCTGTCATCGGTAAGAGGTAACTCTCCTATGGAATATTGCTTTCCGTCTTTTGTTGTTGCAACTACATGATAAAAACACCCTTTTTCTCTCCAGTCATTGACGGGACAAATACTAACCGTATAAGGTGTAATTTCAACAGGGATTGTTTTTTTTTTTTCTTAACATCCGCTTTTAACATCTTCTCCTTCATTGGAACAACTTTTCCCTTAACCAAAACATTTTTTAATGGCGTATTTGAATTATCCGGTGATTGAAATCCCTTATATACTTTCGGATTTTTCCACGCAGTATCATCGGAATAAAAGCCGCACACATTGATCTGAATACCATCACCTGTATCTATTACATCCACCTTACTGGTAGTATCTAACCCACCTAACCAATAATTTGTTCCTTCCAAAGATTTTACGTTCGGAAGGAACACCTTTGCACGCATAACCTTCGTATTTGAAGCAACCTGAATTGATGATATGATTATCTTTTGCTCTTTTCTGCCATCATCTTCTCTACTGTTTGATTTTGCATCAGAATTTTTTCCACACGCACACAGACAATATAGCATTGTAAAAATTAATAAGTACAGACTGATTTTCTTCATTCATAATCCTCCAATTTCTTTTTCTTTAAAACACTAAGGATTAATATGCTTCCTATCACTATAATTCCAATGCCAGCCACATATTTCATCGAACTTCTGCTCTGTACTCCAGCTCCTGTACTTACCTCAGAATCTTCAATATGAGTATCTGAAATCTCCGCTACAGACTCAAATGAATAGACACCGCTTTCCACATTTTGAGTTTCCGGAATTTTCTCCATAACCGGATACTGATACCCTAACGAAATCCAGATACGTGCTGTTTCTTCATCCATCCCAAGTGCAACCGGCTGTCTCATTCCCGGTTGACTTCCCACCAGTACTACTCTCGTACAGTCCGATAATGCCTCTCGTTTTTCCAGAAGTATATCATAGTAAGGTTCCACTGTATGTTCTGCTGTCTCTGTAATCATCCATTTTCCAGCATGATTTTTTACTTCTTCCTGTTCTGCTTTTGTCAATACAGACTTTGCTTCTTCACGCAAAGGAAGTCCTTTGGCTACGGTAAACATTCCATATGTCTTTTCCATTTTAAAAGGAATGACCCATACATAATTTGCACTTTCCAGAGCACTTGTGAGTTTTTTCGTATCTGCCGTCTGCAATTTTATAAGATTACAATCCACATATACTTTTAATGCCTTGTCATAATCGATGGTTGCATCCGGCTCTTCTTTTTTCATTTCATCCTGTAAATTACTGATTTCTGTCCAATCCCTGCTCGTTATTAACTGATCCTGATCTGAAACCGGTATTTCCGCGGCATACACAGCAGAACCTGCTATCGTATAAATTGTAATCATCATAAGCATTATTTTTAAAATATTTTTCATAGCTATTCCCCCTAATCCAATTTCCAATCACAATTTCTGTATGGTCTCCCAATTCGTTTCCACGTTCCAAAACCGATATGGCATCTGTTTCTATTTCAGGATTTCCTGCAGCCGCGCATCTGTATGCAGGAGTTCCTTCGCGCGATCCCTATATTGCTGCTCATGCAGATACGTATAGCGAAACGGTTTGATCGACGGTGCCAGATCAATTGCCTTTTCAAAATCCTCCCTCCGAAGATCCAGTGTTTTTACATAATCCCAGAACCCCGTCTGCGTAAAGATCGTGTCTACCCTCCGGTAACGATGATCCTGCACAACACTCATCAGATAGGTTGCAATGCCGACCTGAATCCCATGAAGCTGCGGATGCTCAAGCATCTTGTCCAGCGCATGGGAAATCAGATGTTCGCTGCCGCTCGTTGGCGCACTGCTGCCCGCAATCTCATTTGCAATTCCGCTCATCGCAAGAGAATCCAGAAGTTCCTTTAAAAAACAGATCATCCTGTATCGAAGTAAACGGTGTGCGCACAAAACTGTTGACTGCTTTCTTTGCAATCATAACAGCAAAATCGTTGACTTTTCCGTACCCATGTTCTTCCTCAAAAAAATCCAGTCATACAGTGCCGTAATTTTTGATACCATATCGCCGATTCCGGAATATAAAAATTTCTCCGGTGCACTGCGGATAATCCTTGTATCCACCACAATCCCATATGCAAGTTTTGCCGGAACGGACTTGCGGCGTCCTTCCACCAGAAGGGAAGCACTGGCACTTGAAAAGCCATCGCTCGATGCCGATGTCGGGATGCTGATAAACGGCAGATTTCGCAGAAATCCACAATATTTCGCACCATCAATCACTTTTCCGCCACCGATGCCGATGACTGCCTGCGTCTTCGCCGGCATGGAAAATGCAAGACTGGTCAGATCTTCCAACCGCACGGTATCAAGTTCCTGATATTCTAAAATATCAATGTCCTCCTGCTGCAATGCTTCCATAACGGTAGAACCAAACATTTCTACAAGACCGTTTCCAAACAATACAACTACTTTCTGTAACTGTAACTCTTTTTAAGTAAATCCCCAGATTGTCCAATGCACCCGCACCGATCTTTAAAAGTGCCGGAATGGAAATGTGTTTTCCTGCCATAATAAATGTTCTCCTTCTCATTCTCTTTTCTATTGATTTTAGTATAAACAAAGGTTCCTGAAATTACAATCAATTCCCCCGAAAAAACGCACACGCTTCTCTTTACAATTATGGGTAAGAAAAAAAGACGATTTCCTGCGAAACCGTCTTTTTCTTATTAAAATTCTGACGAAACTCCTGTAAATTTACTTTGTCACTTTGATCGTCATCTTTACAGTCTTTGTCTTTCCGTTCTTTAAAGTGACTTTTACTTTCACAACTGCTTTGCCAGCTTTCTTTGCGACAATTGTACCATTTTTATTCACTGTTACAACCGGCTTTTTGGAAGATGTATAAGTGATCTTCTTTACATTTTCCATGTTCAGGTTCTTATCAAAAGTAACTTTTGCCTTCTTTCCGTTTGCAACCGTTTTCTTGGTATCCTTTAATGCAACACTCTTTAAGATTTTACTGCTCAGGGCTTTTGCATCCTTCTCATTCAGCAGTACATAATCACCGGCATCTTTGGTATCCGCTGTCACAGTTCCGTCTTTGGAAACCTTATAAGTTCTGCTGCTGATCAGGACTTTTTCTCCTGTCTTTTTTATCAACTTTTACAAGTGTCAGCTTTTTGCCTGCCTGCAGATCCTTCGCATTGACAGATACGCTGTTCATCACTTTGCCGGAAGCGTTCTTTGTTGTCTGGGTAATCGTGATGTCGCTGGTTCCTGCCTTTTGACTAATTTTGCAACCACATCTGCTGAAATTGTAGTCTTCTTTATCTCGGAAGCATTCTTTACTGTTTTGTCCAGCTGTGCCCGGGCATCTGTCACTTCTCCCTTATCGTTCTTTTCAACGGTAAGTGTCGCATTTGTATCTTTTGCAATATTCTCAAATGTTTTGTCCGTTTTCCGGGTTTCCGATGGTTTTGTATCTGGTGTTGTATTTCCGGTATCCGGTGTTGTTGTGCTGCCGGAATTTCCACCAGAGGTACTGCTGCCGGAGGAAGAATTTCCGCCATTATTTCCACTCTGGCTGGTCTGTTTTACTGCAATCAGACCATCGGCATCTGCTTTCGCAGCTTCCGCGTCACTGATCGTTGTTCCTTTGAATGCATCAAAGTAAAGTACCGATTCCACATCTACCGCGGAACCTGCCGTGTTGGAATTACACCAGAGTCCGAATGCCTGCACGTCTTTTAAAGCATCCCCACTAAGTTTTCCACCCGTCTTCCCTTTAAAAGCTGAGAATGGAACGGTTACTTCATAGGCATCTTCTGTCTTCGCAAGATTGGTCAGATATACTTCATATTCTTCTCCTCCTGCCTTGATCTGTACAACAACCTTCTGCCCTTTTCCATCAAGTTTTGTCCAGAATTTCAATGCATTATAGGCTGAAAAATCTGTATTGCCCAGACTTGCATTTACCAGACCCGTCCAGACTTCCGAACCGGTTGTTTTTAATTTGTAATGAAATGCAGCACCATATGTACCGTCTGCCTTATGCTCCTGATCCAGCGTAAAGACGAACTGCATCCAGCGGCAGAATTTCCACCGTAAGCTGCATCCAGAAGTCCATTACTCCCGACATAGTAGTCAAAATTTTCCAGCACACCTGCCGGAGCTTTGTCCTTTTCTTTTCCGATACTCAGATTTGTGATCGTGGACAGTTCTTTTCCATCTGCAACAAGTGTAATGGATGCTACATCTGTTTTTCCGATCTGATCCATTTCCTTTTGTGTCAGCTGCGCCGTATAGCATCCATCGGAGCCTTTTGCAGCCGGCAATGTCAACTGTTTGCCTTTTGTCGTATCCTTTACAACAAACGATACCTCATCGGCATTAGAAACACTTGCCTTTAACACAGTTGGCTTTAAAATCGTATCCATATCAAACGGTGCTACCATGTATCCGCTGACATCTTTGTAATTATCCGTCTTTACTCCTGCGTACTTATCGATATTGCCATAGAAATTCGTACCGTTTCCAAATACTGAATCGTCATTGTTGTAGTAAGAAATGAAATCATTGATCATTTCCTGTCCCATGGTATCACTGTATTTATACGGCACATAGAAATTGGTATCGCTGAAATTTGCCCATACCATATAATATGGCATGTCGTTTTTTCTTTGCGATATCATTCACTTTCTGATACCAGTTCACACCCGACTTTGCCTCACTGACCGGATTATTTTTTTACAAGAAGCCCTTCGTTATCACTTCCATCCTTTTTCATCACACGTACACCGGTCTCCGAAATCGCAGCCAGCTTGTTATGCTGTTTTTGCAAGTGATGATACAACCTGACAGGTCTGATCCAGATGATCAAAGAATGAAGTATCACTCTCTGCCGGATAAGTATTAAAGTCGTTGTAATAATCAAATGCCAGAATGTCTACACAGGCATCTCCCGGATACCGCGACATATACTCTGCCTCGGTCTCCAGCGGTCCGTTTGGCGAATACACATAAAGCATATTGTGCACGCCTTGGGATTCCAGATAATCTCTGGTATATGCTAACTTTCTGCGGTGTTTGCACTGCCCCACCAGAACCAGCCGCCGGTATCCTCATGGAATGGCCGGAAAATCACCGATATTCTCTTTTTTTCCAATGCATTGGCATAGAATGCAATCGTATCAAGATATGCCTTAAATACCTCATTCTTCTCTCCACCAGGCAAAATCTTCTTTAACGAATCACCGGATAAATCTTTTGCTTCATTAAAATCACAGTTATAGAAATCGTAGGTTCCATCTGCATTCTTTTTTAATCTTTGCGTTGGTGAAATTCGGCATATGGGTGGATAAGGTAACGATTGCACCGTTTTGGGCCGCCTTTTTGCTGTAGTCAATGGAATTCTGCAGTGCCGATGCCGCATCCGTACCACCAGCCTCGCTTCCAAACAATGCCAGGGAGTCAATGCCGAAAATACCGCTGACGGAACCGGTCACATCTTTTACATCTCCCAGATCGTTGTTTCCTACGGAATGGCTCACATCATTCTGATGTCCAAACAGTACCTGATCACTTTCGGTCAGTCCCTGCAGATATGCATACAATGCCTTTGCGCTATTGCTGGCATCCGGATCTGTCATGGTCAGGGTTTTATCTGTTGCTTCTGGTTTTGCCTGTGTTCCGTCTGTATTCGGTGTTGCGGTAATTGTCACAAAATCACCACTGGCATCCTTCTGGGAAAGTATCAGATTATCCAGATAAACATCCCCTGCAAAGGAACTGTTGGCTCCGATAAGTCCGATTGTCAGATCATCCATTGGTGTGGCAGACGGAGAAAATCCTAAAGTAACTGTAACTTTCTTATATCCGTTTCCTGCATCTGCTGCCCGGACGAATCTATGCTGGTATCTTTATTGATTCCGCTGTTGGAGAAAAAATTTTATCTTGGAAATATTACTGCTTTCCGGATAAATCAAATCCACACTCACCTGATTATAATTGCTGATATCAGCCGGTGTCTTCGGTATGAATTTCACTTTTGCCTCACTCCATGATTCGCCGGAGTTGGCTGTATAATTCAGGCTTACTTTTAATCTTCCGTCTCCGCCATTTGCGTCATAGGAAAGTTCCGGAGCAGCATTTTTTGTTCCACCGTGGAAATACTGATATCCGGTTTCACCTGCCCACAGATTTACCTGGGATTCATCATTTAAATCAGAAAGAACGGTTGGCTCCTGTTTGGTCAGTTCCTGTTTATCGCTTGATAAATTTGTGAGAACTACATTTGAAAATGTCACAGTTCCCTTAAATCCGGTTCCCACAAGAACGAATTCAACATCCATCAATGTATCCGGTGTTATTCCTGAAAACTTTACTTTCAGATCAGCTGAATAATTCTCCCCATCTTTCGTAAAAGAATCCTGCTGCAGCCACTGGCAATCCATACTGTTGTTCCATCCCCAATCTGATCCCAGTTTTGTTACACCCTGGATATTCAGATGCGCTTTATCTGCAGCCAGCGACTGATAGGATGCTTCATCCAGTGTTACCTTTGCAGTTAATTCATACTCTTCATTCACATTTCCCAACGAGCCATTGATGGAATCATTATATACAAAAAGTAATTTTTCCTGCACCATTCCAGTCTTCTTCTTTCAATCCTGAAAAAAATCAATGGTTTCTGTTGTTTTTGCGTCCTCATTTTTGTACAGTTCTGTACGTGTTACTGTTGGCGCTGACGCTTCATTTGTTTCCGCCGCATACACAATCTCGTTCTGTAAAAATGTGCACGCCTCCGGTGTCAGCGACCCCATCATTGCTGCTGCCAGCGTGATGGCAACAATCTGTTTTCCTACCCTTCTCATGTTTTTGCTCTACCTTTCCTTTCTTCTCCATTTTAGTTGCAAAAACCTTCCAGCACCCTCCATCTATCCGGTTTCACTTTAAAAAAGCAATTGCACGCTGCTTCCCATATTTCAGGGAGAGGGTACTGCATACTTGGGGAGTGCAGTAAAAATATGGGAACCAGTGTGCAATTGCTTTCTTTATTTGATAAATTCAGTATACCACAAAGTAATTTTAAGTCAATATTTAGTTAATATAAAATTAAACATTGTAAAGTATTACTTAATTTAAAGTTTTTTATCCTTTTTTAATCTTTTAATTGGGCACTTTGCCAAGGGACGAAAGTACCAGTTCCTTATTAATTGAAAAAAGCACCTGTAAAACAGATTATGTTCTGCTCTACAGGTGCTAATATCGTGCAAGTTCTTTTAAGCTGCCTTCCAAAGAATAACCCCCTCTTTTTGTACATTCTTATAAAATGGAAGCACTTCCCCCACTTTTTCATATTTTCTTCTTTAATATCAATGATAGAAAAAATCTTATCATAACGTACCATTTTTTTCTGCACCTATTCCATATTTTCTTTTTCATAAGATTCCACCAGTCAAAGAACAATTCAAAAATTAAGGGGACGATCAAAACCATCCCCTTAAAAATTTTAAATATAATTAATCAATTTTTCTTAACATTGCCAAGTCAAGGTTACACCAGTCATTTGCTCCTGCTACAGAATAAACCCCGATCTCCAACGTATGATTTGTAACAACAATCTTGTCTATACTAAAAATATTCCAATTAATGTCACTTGTTTCAATCGTGGTATCAAGCTCACTTCCTCCATAATTTTTTGCATAAAGTTGTAAAACATCCTGTTTCCCATTTGTCTTTGCCCAAATTGAGAATTTATATGTTCCATTCGGAATATTTGTATACGTTTTATATACAGAACACGAATACTCTTTATCATCCCAAAATGTTAATTTGTAATCTCCATCATATGCATCACCATATTCTGTTCTTACAGTATTTTCATCTGACGAATCACTTGTCCATACATTCCATCCACTCGGTGAAATAGTTATCCCATTCTGTTCAAAACTGATATTTGTCAATAAATTTTCACACGGTTTATTAAGCACCTTAATAGAATCTAATGCATTTCCCTGAAAATTAAACAACGTCATGTTATCCCATGTATTACTTGGAGTTACGGTATCATTTTTATACGCAACCCCTGCAGATGTAGCATATGTTCCACCTTCTACAGGTATCCATTCTGGTTCCCAATAAAAATATCCAATACCTTTATCATCTGGTACATTTAAAATGATTGATTCCAGATCATTCATAAATTCAAATTGTCCTTCTACTGTTGCAGGATATCCTCCAACTTCTTCATCTCCACTAATGAATACATTTCCTTCACCATCACCATCTTCCGTTGTCCATGCATACGCAGTTTCTACAACACACACTTCTTTATTATAAGTGGTCGCCAAGTAATTCAAATTATACTGAAGCCCCTCCATGGTTCCATGCCACATTGGATAATAAGATAATCCAAATACATCAAAATCCAAGTTTGGTGACTCTTTCAATAATCCACCAAAATACCAGGTATACAACTGATTTTTTCCACCCTGATCCAGATGAAGCATAATTTTGGTACTCGATGCAGCAGAAGCACGTACTCCAGAAATTGCAGATTCTAAAAAGACCCGCTAATCCGGAAAAATCCTCATTCGTCCCTATTTTGCCATCTTCATGAAGAATCCCCGATGATATTTCATTTTATCCTTTTTACCCCTCCGGCAACCAATCCATTCTGAATAAATCGCTGTAAGCACATAAAGATGATCATGATCGGCAGGGATGAAATCACTGCTGCTGCAGCAAACAAAGTCCAGTGCGCAGCAAACTGATCACTGATAAAGGACTGCAGTCCGAGTGCAAGCGTCATTTTTCCCGGTGTCTGCAAAAAAGATTGAGGTAATCACATATTCACTGTATGTTGCAATAAACGAAAACAGGAAGATCACGGCAAGCTGTGGCATTGCAAGCGGGATGATGATCTTATAAAAAACCTGGAATTCATTTGCTCCATCCACCATTGCAGCTTCATCCAATTCCACCGGAAGTCCATCGATATAAGATTTAAGTAACCAGATATTGTAAGCACTTCCACCTGCAAGCACAAGAATGAGTGCAAAGCTGTTGTCCACCAGCCCGAACTTATAAATTAAAATATAGTATCCGGCAACTGCCATGCTGTTTGGAAACACCTGTAATATCAAAAGTGCCATCAGCCCATATTTTCTTCCCACAAACCGCAGTCTTGCAAACGCATACGCTGCAAGTGAAGTAAGCACAAGTTGTATGATTGCTACAATAAAGCAAAACTTCAGGGAATTAAAAACCCAGATTCCAAAATCCGTTTCCCGAAACAGTTCCACATAATGTTCAATGCTGAATTTTTCAGGGAACAATGAGGACAGGAAAAAGCTGTCACCCGCGGAAAAAAGAGGACATAACAATCCATATGACCGGAAACAGCACCACGATCATCGTGATCCATATGACCACCCTGCTTCCCCACAGTGTCCGTTGTTCTGAGGCGGATATTTTCTTTTTATTTTTCATTTAATCAACCTCCTTAAATGAGCCGGACAGCCGCATATTAATCAGCGTAAATGTTCCGACAATGATAAAGATCAGCACACTGAACGTTGCAGACAGTTCATACCGGTTCGACCATGTGGTCATCTTATAGGTGGTACTAGCAAGGATATCCGTATAACCCGCAAACTGGTTATCCACTCTCGCCGGTCCACCTTGTGTAATCATGTATATATTTCCAAAATTGTTAAAATTAGCCGCAAACGAAGAAATTACAAGAGGAATGGAAAGTTTCGTCACCATCGGCAATGTAATGCTCTTAAAGCACTGAAATTTTGATGCCCCATCCATTTTAGCCGCCTCATAGTATTCACCAGAAATCGCCTGTAGTCCGCCAAGACAGACATTCATCATATAGGGAAATCCCAGCCACACATTCACGATAATCAGCCCAACCCTTGCCCAGAATGGATTGGTCAGCCACGGTACATTCCAGGCAATACCGATTGTATGCAGTAAATTATTGATTCCACCATACTGCTCATTTAGCAGGCCCTTGCCATGCGAGGATTGCAATCGTAGATGGCAATGCCCACGCACAATCAGTACTGCACGGTAAATTTTTTGATTCTTTCATATGCGGATTGTTTAACAAAATGGCAAGAATCAGTCCCATTGCATAGGAACCTGCCGTACTTAACAGCGCAAAACAAATCGTCCACCCAAGTACCGGGAAAAACACATTTTTAATACTTCCGGAAAATACGGTCAGATAATTTTCCAGACCCACAAACGTGTAATCTGTCAGATGATACATGTTGTAATTAGTAAAAGATAAAATCACCGTATAAATAATTGGCAGACATGTCACCAACAGAATCGAGATCAGTGCCGGTGCCAGATAAGTATACCCAAGCGCATTCTTTTTTCTTTCTCATGCCATCACTACTTTCCTGAATTCATCAATTCAATCGCTTCTTTCAACTGCGTAACCATATTTTTTGGCAGCTTCCTCTGGTGTTTGCTCCCCAGACCACATCGAACGGATATTGTTTGTGTGGATACTCCAGAGCTGTCCCATTTCTGATACGGTCGGCATCGGCTCTCCATCATTGATCTGCTCGACAAATGCCTGTGTGTATGCATTACTCTAGATCTCATCAAGTTTCTGATCTGCCAGTTTTGCCGGTATACGGTCACCCGCCTCATACATGCCAAGTGCACCGTTTTCCATCAGATAGGAAATAAAATCCCATGCTGCATCCTGATTTTTATGCTGTTGCTCACAAAACTTACCTGTGTACCCACCGGGGTCACAAACGGCTGTCCGTGGAAAGTTGGCATTTTTGCTACAGCAAATTTAGTTCCTGCAGAGGTAAAACCGTCAATATCCCATGGTCCACCAATATAATAAGCACATTTTCCGTTCTGGAAATTACTTCTTGCGATATCGGCTGTCACATCTGCCGTGATCAGTTTATATTTATTGCACAGGTCATTGATAAAGGCATAGGCTTCCACACTGCCCTCATTATCAAGACCGATGTCTGCCGTGTCATATGCCCCATCCTGATATTTAAAAATATAACCTCCGCAGGCTCTCACAAAACCAAGATCGTAGTATATGCTTGTTGCATCAAACTGTACACCTCCGTCTGTGGCTGCCTGATCGACCAGTTCTTCCCATGTTTTTGGAACTTCCGATACAAGATCTGTGTTGTAAAACAGTGCAGTAGTCTCTACGGAAAGTGGTGCTGCATATCGTTTTCCATCTACATAACATGCCTGGATGGCTGCATCGGAAAAATCCTGATCCGCATACAGATCCTGTGGCACTTCTGCAGTAAGATCTGCGTTTACATAATCTGCAAGCTGGTCATTTGGAATCCCCACCACAGCATCCGGTCCGGAAGCACTTTTTACTGCCTGTGCAAACTGCTGGACAGATGGAGACTGGTGAATGACTTCTACCTTTCGTCCGTTCTTTTCTCCCCATTCATCTGCATATTTCTGAATGGTATCCACTTCCACGTTCATGTTCGTCCAAATCACGAGTTTTTCCCCAGAAGCTTCCCTTTTTCCGGTTCCAGTTCCACTTCCACAGCCAGTCAACATTCCCACTGCCATTGTTACAGCCAGCACAGCTGTTATTAATTTTTTCTTCATATGATTGCCCTCCTTTACATTGTTTTCATGTTTATCAGCGCGCTGTTTGCGTTTCCATTTTCGTCAAACAATGCCATATTTGCCATGGCATTTCCTGCTGTCATCTTGTCTTTCATGTACTTGCTGCCACTCTTACTTGCCCACGTACAGTCCGGTATTGGCAGCCATGCCGGTTCCCAGTAAAACACACCGATGCCTCTTTTATTGTTTACACTTCTTACCGTTGCAAACAAATCCCGCAAGAATGCTTCCTGTCCCTGCTGTGTTGCCGGGTATCCAGTGATTTTTTCATGCTCCTTCGAATAAACGATTCCGTTACAGCCAAATGTTTCCGTAGTATAACCAATTGAAGTCTCTGCAACAAGCACATCTTTGTCATACCGGCTGCTGATATCATTCATATTATCCAGAAGAAGTGAAAGACTTCCGTTCCAGTGCGGATAATACGACATTCCAATAATATCAAAATCCAGCGCATACGATGAAACCTGATCAAACCACTGTCGATACATTTTATTATCCGTTCCGAAATCCAGATGCAATACGATCCTTGCATCCGGACACTCCTCGCGCACCCCCTTAATCCCTGCCTTCAGAAGATGTGCCATATTTTCAGTCTGTTCGATGTAACCATCCGGCCACAACAGCCCTTTTGTAATCTCATTTCCAACCTGCACCATAGTCGGCACAAGCTTGTGGTTTTTCAATGCCTTTAACGTATCTACAGTATGCAGATACACCGCCGTTTCCAGTGCCTCCCGCTTAATTCTTTCCCAGGCTTTCGGTTTTACCTGTTTGGCCGGGTCTGCCCAGAAATCACTATAAGGGAAATCAAGCATAAAAATCCATACCGCTTTGTACAGTTCTTTCTGCGATCTCAATGGTGGTCTCCAGATCATTTCCACCTCCCCGTAAGAATTTCCGTTTCATCATAGGGATCCGGCCAAATCCGAATCCTTACGTTATTGGTTCCGCATGTCTTTAAAATTGCAAACAGATCTTCTTTTTTCCCGTTCAGCCGATAGGACGCACCATATTGTTCCAGTTCTTTCACCATGGAAATATCCATACCCTTAATAAATTTCATAACTACTCCTTCACAAGTGTAATATCATCAATGGTTCCCCAGCCGCCCGGTGCTGTTGCCACGTGTGCTCCTACTGTGATTGCTCCGTCCGTTGGTGTAATGCCCGGGATTTCCACCGTATACCAGTTAACATACCCCTGCAATTTGCCATCTGCTTTTACCTCTTCGCCATCCACGAGCGCATAAAAATATACGGTCGGATTTTCATCCCCGGCTGCATCACCCTGAATATGAGCGGTTAGTTTGTAGGTGCCATCCTCAAGTCCACTCACTGTCTGTTTCATGGAAAAATCCACCGGATTGTTTCCTGAATAAAAATGCAGTGACTGTGCACCTGCAAAACAGTCTGTCTCACGATCATAAACATCTAACTCCTCTGTAACATCATTGTTGTTTGTCACCGTCCATCCGGAAAAATCTGGTTCTTCAAAACTTCCGTTGATCAGATAATTTCCGTTTTCATCTGGCGTACCTGTTGTATTTTCCTTCTGTTCTGCGGCAGCAACTTCTGTGCCTCTCTCCTCTTCAATGTTCTCTGTTTCTGTAGCTTTTTGTGTTTCCTCCGCATCAGCATTAATACCAGATGTGTTTCCACATCCTGACAATGCTACTGCCATGCTCGCTACAAGGACTGCATGTAATAACTTCCTTTTCATAAATGTTCCCCCTTTTCTAAAATTAAATCTTTACTAATATTTAAGTAAATTGTTTACTTATTAAGAATGTATCATCTAAACCTAATAATGTCAATACTCACAAATACACTTTTCACTATATTGCCAATTTTTATTTTTGTATTTTATGCAATATATACAAAAAAGGCACAAAAAAAGATGTTCGCAATCGAACATCTTTTTTCAACAACTCTTCCGGAAAACTGGAATTCCATTTACAAACACCAGCTTGGTTACGCGTCCGCCATATAGTACCCTGTTTCGCAACAGATCAAGCGCGGTTTCACAGATACATGGAATATCAATATGAATAGTAGTAAGGGGTGGTGATAAATACTTTGCAATATTCACATCATTGATGCTAAAAAAACCGCCACCTGCTCCGGAATCTGTATATTGCCTTCATTTAAAGCCTGTAGCACACCCACCGCCAGTGTGTCACTTGCCACACAAAGTGCTGTTGGCAGTATCTCTTTTTAAGCAGTTCTTTTCCCCATGCGGTAGCCATCATCCACCGTAAATCTCTCGGAAATGAAAATGTACTCCTCATTGAGATACCCATAGTATGCAGCGCTCTGTCGAAATGACCACTCCCGGATATCCATGGAAGGTTTTCCGGTGTCAATATTTCTATCACTGCCCCCGATAAATCCAATCCGTTTATGTCCTTTTTCCACAAAGTAATCAACCATCTGTGTCACAAACGAATCCATATTGGGCTTCACGGCATCAAAAAGTTTTTCATCCGGGGATGTGCCGATAAACACGCCCCTTTTGCACCGTTTATACAAAGCATTGATTTCTTTTCTGGTGAGCCATCCAATCGCAATAAAGGCACTTAAATCTTTCGGAACATGATCCATGCCGTCCTTTCGGTCATAGATACTGAGCTGAATATTCATCTTTTTTGCCTGCTTTATTATCTCATCCTTTACCCCGTGGTAAAAGACATCTTCGAGTTCATCCTCGTGGTCAACAAAATACAGCAATGCCACATTTTCGATCTTGGGATAGATTACTCTCTTTTTGTATCCGATTTTCTCTGCTGTGGCAAAGATCGCCTCTCTTGTCTCATCACTAACAGAGATTCCCTCATCATAATTGAGTACCCTTGAAACTGCTGAGCTCGAAACCCCTACGATTTCTGCAATTTCTTTAATTGTCGCCATACGATTCCTCCAATGTTTTCATGGATTTCTTTATTGATAAATTCTGTTATAATTATTTTACATAAATATTTTACTTTGTCAAACAAAGTTTTGCACATAAAAAGGCATACATTCCTCAAAGGATCATGTATGCCTTTACAAACCGTTACCCAGTCTTATTTCGTAGAAACCGTAGAAGCAACAAATTCCAGATTTCCCTCCATCTCAACCTTACCATAGCCATACGGAAGAATAAAATGATCTCCCTTCTTCACGCTGGTATGGTTTAAGAGTCCGTTTCCTTCTACCACGCTGACGATCAGGAACGGATATTCCTGCTCAAATTCAGCCTGACCTTCGACTTTCATGTGGAATACCTGATAGTACTTGCACTCGATCAGCTTCTGCAGTTTGTTTGCCTCTGCCTCACCGGTCTTTATCATGCACTCAGAAAGCGGTGCTGCCGGAACTTTGATGACATCGAGACTCTGCTGAATGTGAAGCTGACGCGGCTTCCCATTGGAAAGGCGGTCATAATCATAAACACGGTACGTAATATCACTATTCTGCTGGGTTTCAAGGATGGTGATACCACCTTTGATCGCATGCACGGTACCCGGATCAATCTGAATAAAGTCACCTTTCTTTACCGGAACTTCGCGGATCAGCTCGCTCCAGCGTCCGTTGTGTACCATGTCTTCAAGTTCTTCGTGTGTCTTTGCGTTGTGTCCGATAACAAGCTTGGAATCCGGCTCACAGTCAAGGATATACCAGCACTCCATCTTGCCAAGAGAACCATTTTCATGCTCTGCAGCATAGGTATCATCCGGATGTACCTGAATACTTAAATCCGCCTTTGCATCAATAATCTTGATCAGCAGTGGGAATACTTTCCCCTGTGTATTTCCAAAAGAGTTCTTTATGTTCCTCCCACAGATCGGATAATTTCTTTCCCTTATACGCACCGTCTGCAATCGTACAGGTTCCGTTTGGATGTGCTGCGATTCCCCAGCATTCTCCGATGTCATCGCCCTCGATGGAATATCCATACTCTTCACGAAGCTTTGTACCACCCCAAATATTGTGGGTAAATACCGGCTCCATAAAAAGGATCTGCTTATACGGCTGGTTACAACTTAAATTTTCTCCATTCATTCTCATCACCTCTCTGTACCAATATGCGGAATCTTTTGCAATCCTGCGTTGGGTTGTGTAGTCTACATAAACAAGTCCAAAACGTTCTTTGTAACCTTCTGCCCACTCGAAGTTATCCAGAAATGTCCAGAGGAAATATCCGATCACCGGCATTCCCTCGTTAATCGCACGCTGTACCGCTCCAAGATATGCATCCAGAAACGTAATCCTCTCTCTGTCGTGCACCTGTCCGTCTGCGGAAATATTGTCAAGATCCGACATCCCGTTTTCCGTAATATAAAGCGGCAGTCTGTAACGCTCGGTAAGGAAACGGATGCCATAGTAAAGTGCCTCCGGTGTCACCGGCCAGCCGGTTCCTGTCTTTGCTGTGCCCGGTGCACGGTCCACATACTCCGGGTCTCCATCCGCTCCACAGCGGATCATGTAACCGTTGTAAATATTCTGTCCCACGAAATCAAGTGGCTGATGAATCAGCTGCATGTCTTCTTCGGTAATCTCCGGAAGATAGTCTGCAAACTTCTCCAGCCCCTCTTTCGGATACTCTCCTAAAAATACCGGATCGGAAAACCATGCCACATTCCAGGTCCAATTATCCATCGGATTTTCAAATCCAAAGTACACTTTCTTTGCTGCTGCGATATCATCGGCACTCTCTGTCGCCGGATATGCAACGCCACAAGTCGGAGCATATCCAACCCGTATCTTCTGTTTTGCATATTTGCGCAGATTGATGACCGCCTGACCATGTGCTTTCATCAGATTGTGTGCCATCTGAAAAGTCTCCGGAATGGAATATTTCATTCCCGGTGCATGTACCCCATTTAAGTGTCCCAGTCCAATCGCACACTGCGGCTCATTGATCGTGATAAAATCACTGCACAGATCGGAGAAATTTTCAGCAACAACTTTTGCGTATTCACCAAACCACTGTACCACCTCATCGTTCAGCCAGCCGCCTTTTTTAAACAGCTCATACGGAAATTCCCAGTGAAACAGCGTAATAAACGGACGAATTCCATTTTCTTTCATGCAAAGAATCATATCACGATACATCTGCACAGCTTTCTCGTTGACCTTCCCGGTTCCCTCCGGAAGAATCCGCGACCAGCTGATGGAAAATCGATAGTTTTTAATGCCAAGCATACGCATCAGTGCAAAATCTTCCCGGTACCGATGCATATGATCGCAGCAAACCTCTGCGGTCTGGTGTTCGTATACTCTGCCCGAACGTGCAAACTCATCCCAGATATTTTTTCCCCGGCCATCTTTTGCGTCGGTTCCTTCTACCTGATAGGCACTGCTTGCCACCCCCCCAGACAAAATCTTTTGGAAACATTCCATTCCTCCTTTTATTTTTCCGATGTGATTACAGAAATCAGCTCAAATGCGGCTGGCATTGTCTCATCCCCAGAGATCAAACGCACTTCCACCGTATGAGTACCGTTTGCACCGTGTACCATAACCGGAGTGAGTGTCAGGGAATCGCCCCAGTCCTCATCAAAATTTGCATCCAGTGTCACCGCATGTGCCTCATCGTGATCAACGATGGCAAGCGCCACCGGTGCCGGCTGCGTCACACAGCGCTTAAACTGCACGGCAATCTCACTTCCCTGTACCGTAAATGTAAGAGATGAGCCCTTTTCTTTTGCCGCCCAGCCGTTCTTAAAACAGTCTTTGACTTCTTCCTGTACTCTGGTATCTTTGACAAAGCCGTAATTTTCAGGCTCATAGTTACGATTATCCAACCGAACTGCTTTCTCATAGCAATTCTGTGTCAGTGGTGCAGGAAACTCCGGCTCTTCATCATCCGTCTGTGCCATGCGGATTTTATCCAAAGCATAGGTAATCACAGATGCAACCAGCTCATGCCCTTTGTCGTTTGGATGTAGATCATCCTCTGTAATCTCGCGGTTTGGAATCCGCCCCGCAACGACCTCCGGATAAATACTGCTCTGCATGCTGACCGCCGGAAGCTGATAATGTCTGGCTATCTGACCGTGCATGATCTGCGCATTTCCACCGTTATTATAATAAACATTGTGCACCAGCATCACAGCAGGTTCGTTTTCATCCTGCCATACACGGCGTACCAGTCCTTCATATGTCTCACGGAAAAATTCCGTCGATTCATCATTGACCGAAAATTCAATGATAACAAAATCCGGTTTATGGGAAAGCAGATCGGACTCGGCACGGGCCGTCCCGAAATGTGATGTTGTTCCACCGATTCCTGCATTGATATAATGAAATTTTGCCTGCGGAAATGTTTTCTCCCACCACTGAAATACGCGGTAAGCATAACACAGCTCCGGTGCGGATGCAAGACATCCCTGCGTGATCGAACCACCAAGGAAACCAATGTTTAATGTTTCCCCGGCCTCTGCCCTTGCCATTAATTTTTTCATCCGGTACAGATTGCCCGGATTGGAAATACCTCTTTCATATTCAATCTGCATTGTTATACTCCTTATATAATGTAATCAATTTTTTTAAAATTGATTACATATCCCAAATCTCCTCTCCGGGCTTTCGATGAATGCGGTAAGTTCCTTTACTCATCTGTTCTGCCTCCGGAATACGGATATGTCCCGGTGTTCCTTTTCCGTTCTGTGAATACAGGAAATGGTGTACCCGCGGACTGTTTACTGTTTTGCACACTTCCTCAATGGAAATGTCCCAGTTTTCGTTATGTTCCAATATTGTGGTTGTCAATATAAAGGTTGCCTTTGGATATAATTCCATGAGATGCTCCAAAAATCTGCGGTAATGCTGCCGCCAGTTCTCAGAACATGCACTGTTGTAATCCTCCGCCATATAATCCTCCGGGTGATTGTCGTTTTGTCCAAATGCCAAAATGACAACATTCGGTGTATAGCGGGAAAAATCCCATGGTTTTACTTCACTGAGTTCCGGTTGATATTCAATTTTATCATAACAGGATTCTATTCCCAGATAATCCGGCGCCATAAACCAGCCGGTTTTGTCAAGAAGGGCGATACCACCCTGTGATGTGTCATGCAACTGTGCATGCAGATTCCGCGCGGTCATCCACGCATAAGAATACCAACTGTTTGAATATTCCCCATCGTGTTCCGGATCCGGTTTTCCTGCATAATCTACGGCCTCTGACACCTCACCACAGGAAACACTGTCTCCGAAAACTTCGATTTTACGGGACGGAAGCGGTGCCGGAGTAAGTACCTTAGCATCGCTTCCCAATTCAAATCCCAGTAAAGTGACGATATGGCAGGAGTCCATTCTTTTAAACAGAGTGAGGGTATGCTCTGTATGTTCAAGATCCCTGGCAATCACATACGTTTCTGCCCCCGGATCCGAGGTGAGTAAGAACTGCCCCTGCTTCCCGTCCAATATATATCCCATCCGGCTCGACCAGTAAGCACGCTTATTTGCCAGTGTCACGGAAATTTCTGTTCCGGTAAAACAAATCTGTACAAAACTTGCCGCATAGACAAGCACCGGTGCTTTCGGATCATCAAAATCAATTCTTCCACAATATTGTAATCTCTTGTCGTCCGGTGAAATATGCATAGTTATCTCCTTCCGATTTCAGTGTCTGCAGGTGTTACAACACTGTTTGTTTTTATGTAATCTACAATCTCATCCAGTTTTGTAAATGCCAGGCCAACGTAACTGTCTGCCGCACCATAATAGATCGCGATCTTACCAGATGCACTGTCGTGAATGGTTGCACATGGGAAGCATACGTTCGGCACGAATCCGCGCTCCTCATACCACTCTTCAGGAGTCAGAAGAAAATTCTCACAGCGATACTTCACGATGGAAGGATTATCAATGTCAAGGATTGCCCCACCGATGGAGTAAACATATCCGTTACATGTACCGGATACCCCATGATAGAATAAGAGCCATCCCTCGGAAGTCTCGATTGGAGCAGCACCACCGCCGATCTTTAAGGACTCCCACCATTCGCTTCCTTTGCCCATGACATGTCTGTGTCTGCCCCAGTATACCAGATCCGGGCTTTCACTTAAGAAGATGTCACCGAACGGTGTATGACCACTGTCTGAAGGACGGGAAAGCATCATGAAGTTTCCATTGATCTTTCTAGGGAACAGCACGGCATTGCGGTTGAATGGGAGGAACGGATTTTCAATTCTTGTAAAAGTCTTGAAATCTGTTGTTTTTGCCATACCGATCGCTGCGCCGTAAAAATCCTGGCACCAGATCACATAATAGGTATCTTCTACTTTTACGAGACGTGGATCATATGCATAGATTGGCATAAATGGATCGCCGTTTTCATCCACAAACGGAATCTTGTTTTCTTCAAAATCCCAGTGGATGGCATCTTTGCTGTGTCCAAGATAAATATATGGAATACCATTGGTCTGCTCTCCACGGAACACACCGATGAAAGCATCGCCATATGGCATAACCGCACTGTTAAAAATTCTTGCAACACCCTTTACCGGATTTCTTCCAATGATTGGGTTTTCACTGTATCTCCAGATCGGTGCACCGTTCTGTGGTCCTGCCGGTCTGTCCTGCCAAGGTACGTTTGGTACCGGTGCTGTCAGCATCTTTACTTCACTCATAATCAACTCTCCTCTTATTTATGATTTTTTAAATACTCTAAGTTCTTCTTAATCAGGTCGCATCTCTGCTGTACACACAGTACGCTTCTTCCCGGATCCTGTGGGGTGTTGAATACGTAATCAATCAGACGGTCAATCGTTGTAGTCGCCACATGCATTCTTGTATCAGAAGAAGCATAGTAAATAAATACTTCGTTCTTATCGTTTACGATTGCACCGTTGGTAAATACAACATTGGATACATCTCCGACACGCTCCTCACATCTTGGTCCGATTAACGTCCGGATGGCTCTGCAATTACCTTAGACGGATCGTTTAAATCCGTGGCAAATGCATAGATCACATAGCGCAGACCTGCTGCAGTATTTCTTACACCGTGTGCAATGTGAATCCAGCCGCGGTCAGTCTTGATCGGAGTAGCACCTGCACCGTTCTTTGCCTCGGTAATGGTATGGTACTTACGGATGCTGGTCATCTTCTCTTCGTCAATGACTGCATGTGTGATGTCCTCGCAAAGACCGAATCCAATACCGCTTCCGCTTCCGGTATCAATGAAGTCATCCATCGGACGGGTATAGAATGCATACTTTCCATCCACAAATTCCGGATGCAGCACGACATTTCTCTGCTGCGGGGAACGAAGGGTCTTTAAGTTTTCCAGACGCTCCCAGTGCTTTAAATCTTTTGTGCGGACAATCCCTGCTGCTGCAACGGCTGCAGACAAATCGTTCACGCTGGTATCTTTGCTCTCAGAACAGAATACGCCGTAAATGTATCCGTCCTCATGCTGTGTCAGTCTCATATCATAGACGTTTGTCTCCTCCGGACATACATCATCCAGAAGGATCGGGTAATCCCAGAAACGGAAATTATCAATTCCGTTATCACTCTCTGCCACGCCGAAGAAGGACTTTCTGTCATTTCCCTCAATACGGGCAACCAGATAATACTTTCCGTTTAAATAAATTGCTCCGGAATTCATGACTGCATTGATTCCAAGACGTTCCATAAAGAATGGATTGGTCTCCTCGTTTAAGTCATATCTCCAGGTGAGCGGAATCATATCTCTTGTAAGAACGGGATTCACATAACGGTCAAATACACCATTATAAAAGTCACTTTTTTCATTTTTACGTGAAAGCAGCTTTTCCTGCTTTGCCAGTTCTACATAATATCTTTCATGCATTGTTTAAAGTCTCCTTATTACTTCCATACACATTCTTCCGTTATGATACGGACATTTCCAAGGTTCTACGATTGGACGGGGTCGCAATCGGACTGCCGTCCGGATGTACTTCCCAGAACCACTCGGAACCGGTTCTCTTATCAATGACGTGTTCTTTGATAAATTCCCATTCAGCCTCCGATGCCTCCAGAAACTTCGTTTTCTGCGGATGCTTCTGGTATTCATTCAGGAATCCGATCACAGTCTCTGCCTGTACCCACCAGATCCGGTGGTCATTCACTTCCCCTTTGCAGCATTCATTTGCCAGAGAATGACCGTCAAACGCAACCTCGTAGACATTTTCTGCAAGAGTCTCGGTAATCGGTGACATTTTTTCTTTGTAATGATCATCCCCAAGCACTTCCACACCGCGGTCATCAGCCATGCTGTCTCAATATCATGACCATAAGAATACAGATCAATGATGGTGTTGTAGTTCTTGTCAAAGAATACTTCCTGTCTCTTAAGTTTCGGATTGTATACCTTATCTGCAAATACATCCATAATCCACTTTAACCGCTCTCCCACCTCTTCATCATGGGAAACCCGGTAAAACTCGGTATAAGCCTCAAACACATGAAGCAGTGTGTTCATGGTTTTTTCGGCAAGCACACCATTTTCCGATAGCTTCTCATTGGATTCCGGCTGGAAGTCTTTGGTAAATGCTTCCAGATATCCAACCTCATCCGTACATTTGCTTTCAATAAGAAGCTGCAGTTCTTTGGCAAGCTTTAATGCTTCTTCATCCCCGGATGCATCGTAATAGGAAGAAAGAGCATAGATGCAGAATGCCTGATTGTAGGTATGCTTTGTTGTGTCAAGTGGCTTTCCGTCATAAGTCATGGACCAGAAGATTCCACCATTTTCTTTGTCGATGCAGTGATCACGCAGGAACTCATAACCGTGTCTTGCCTCGTCCAGCAAGGTTTCATCTTTCAGCAGTATGTAGGCATTCGCAAAAAACCAGGTGATTCTGCTGTTTAAAAATACATCCCTTTTCTGCTGTTTTGTCTACGTTTAAATTGTAGTCCATATATCCATAATATCCACCGTAAGTATCGTCCCTTAATGCTTTCCAGAAAGGAATGATATTTTCCGTCAAATGCTTTGTGACTTCTTCTTTCATCATGCTCTTATTCATCCCGATACCTCTTATTTTCCAAAATCATTAACCCTTTACCGCACCTGCTGTAATTCCACTGTAAATCTGTTTCTGGCAGCAGACAAATACGATCAGCGCCGGAAGCAGGGAGATAATAACACCTGCACAGATCAGATTGTACTTGCTTCCCATTGGTCCTACGAATGTGTAGAGGGAAAGTGCCATGGTACGGATCTCTTTTCTCATCAGGTAAAGGTTTGCTGCGTAGTATTCGTTGTACACACCAACACCCTTTAAAATACAGGATGTAACGATTGCCGGTTTTAACAGTGGAAGCATAATCTTCCAATAAATCTGCCAGTAATTTGCGCCATCGATAATTGCCGACTCATCCAGTGAAAGCGGAATATTTTCCATAAACTGAATGAAAATATACATGGAAATAACATCGGTACCACAGCTCATAATGATATAACCGCCCAGACTGTTTACAAGATGTAAATCTGACATAATCTGGTATACGGTAACCTGCATTGCTACTGCCGGAAGCAGTGCGGCAATTGTATAAAGGTTACGGATAAACCCATTGCCCGGGAACTTGAAACGGTTCAATACGTAAGCAAGCTGGGAACCTACAATAACGGATACGGTAAGCACAACCACCATAACTATGACAGAGTTTAAAAATGCACGTCCCATATTTGCTGTCTTAAATGCATTTACAAAGTTGTCAAAATTCAGTCAGCTTCCCGGGAATGCCATAACATTGGTATTCTGGTACTCGGCCTCTGTCTTAAATGCCGTTGTGATACAAGAAACAATCGGAATGATTGCACAGAATCCGAAAAAAGATCAGCGATGCATATTCCACAATAATCCAAATAATGCTTCCTACGGAATAATGTTTCATGTTTTTACGTTTTACTGCTGCTGCTGTACTACTCATTATTTCGCCGCTCCTTTCTTCATTTTCTCCTGTTTTTTGATCTGCTTAATCACCTGTTTTTCCGCCTTCAGCCGGGCTTTCTTTGCCTTATAGGATTCATCCTCCGACGCGGCATCCCTGAACACATATTTAAAGAACACATTCTGTAAGATCGTACAGATAAAGATGATCATCAGCAGAACAACAGACATTGCCGATGCCAGACCTACTTTCTGGCTGGTATGTGCGATCTTGTTCATAATTACGAAATACGTTCCTGTTCCGTTTGCACCGGTGGTGATTACGAAAGGTGCCTCAAACGCACTTAAGGAACCGGTGATGGAAAGGATAACATTTAATGTAATAATTGTCTTGATACTCGGGAGAATAATGTGTTTAAACTGCTCCCATTTATTTGCACCATCCAGGGACGCTGCTTCGTAGAGTTCGCTATCCACAGACATCATGGCACCAATAAACAGTACCATATTCTGTCCGGTATACCGCCATACGGAAGTCGCCGTCAGGGACCAGTTGTTTACACTCTGATCCTTTAACCAGTATGGAAGATTTTCTAATTGAAACCCACACCACTGCAGGATTGTATCAAATACGAATCCTCTGGTGAAGAAGAATTTAAAGATAAAACCAATGGCAATACCACTGATGAGGTAAGGGAAAAACATCAGCCCTTTGAAAAGATTTCCACCCTTTACCTTAAAGCTTAAAATTGTTGCAAGATACAGTGCAAGCACAAGCTGGATCAATGCACCGACCATATAGAATAAACTAAGTTTCAACGCCCCGAAACAATCGTTTCTTCTGAATACATCAAGATAGTTGTCCCATCCGACAAATTCGCGCCTGTCTATTGGCGTTGTATATTTCATCTTATAAAAACTGAATTTGATCATTTCCGCAAATGGAAAATAAGTAAATAAAAAAGAGTAAGAGCAATGGGATAATCATAAAACCGATACAGATAAATACCTGCTGGCCGGCTCTGCTCTTTGCCCATTTTTTTAAATTAAATGATTTTGATTTCATACTGTACCTTTATGCAGCGTGGAACTACTCTGTAATTTCTACGCCCTCAGATTCCTGAGCATCTGTCCATTTCTGGTTCCACTCGTTCATAATATCATCAAAGCTCTCATCGCCATTTGCTGCATGCTCAATGATTGCCTGAATCTTATCATTACCGCCGTTGTTAATGTTCAGTTCTGAATCAGCATTTAATGCATTTAAAAAGATCCTCTTCGCCTTCTACAGCCGGTTCATCCTCAAGGAATGTCACACCAGAGAAATCAAGCTTTGTATCAGAAGATGACTTTGCAACCGGAAGTCCATCCTCGTTGTAAGAAAATCCAGACTTTTCAGTCATCCACTTAACAAAGATTAAAGCTGCCTGCTTCTCATCATCAGAAGCGTTTACGTTGATACCATAAGAGTAATCTGCTCCGGCTGATGCATACTGCTCACCGTTTACAGAAATCGGGAATGGCATATATCCGATGTCATCTGCGTTCTCACCGGCTGCTTCCATCTGTGGGTAAGCCCATGATCCAAGTACCATACATCCGATCTGTCCGTTGTTTAACATGCTCTTAGAGCCTTCCCAGTCAGTTGTAGAATAGTCATCCTCGGTAAGTCCGCCAGCAACTGCATCGTAAAGGATCTTGTATACTGCATATGGATGTGTGCCATCGCCATAATCCTTGAATGGATCCTTTGTATGAAGGAGTTTCTGGTTGAAATATGTATTGTCACCAGTTGCATTGTTTCCGATATAAGCATCCCATGCACCCATTGTCCAGCCTGCTGCATAGTTTGTGTAAAGCGGAATTGCATCCGTCTTGTCCTTGATCTTCTTTAATGCATCAATGAACTCGTCCGGAGTCTTTGGAGTATCGGTCACACCGGCATCCTCAAACACTTTCTTGTTGTAAACGATACCCTGTGTCGTTGCTGTGGAAGGAACACCATATACATCATTTCCATAGAGCCATGTGTTTGCGTAGTTGATCTGCTGGCTCATCTCATCAAGTGTACCGTATGACATATAATATGTACTGAGGTCTGCCTTATCTACTGCCGGAATCATGGTAATGGTTTCGTACTGTCCGGACTGTAAATGTGTCAGTGCATCATCGGCATAGTTTGTATCTGTAGTGATTTCAACCTTGATATTCGGATACTCTTTGTTGAAGTCTTCCAGATAAGATTTCCAGTTCTTTCCGCCGTAATCATCGGTATCCATATCTGTTCTGTGGTTGAACATTGTAATTGTTGCGCTTAAGTCTTTTCCTGTTTCTCCCAATACAATGTCTGAATAGCTTACAAGACCATCTGCGGAAGCGCTGTCTGATTTCTGTGTGGTATCAGCAGAATCATTTCCCTTAGAACCGCATCCTGCGAATAATGTTGCGGTCATTGCAGCTACAAGACCAAGTGCCATAAACTTTTTAAATTTCATGTTGTTCTCCTCCTTAAACATGTGAATTATTAAGTTAATTTAAGTATACATTTTTTGTTAATTTAATCATCACTCTTTATTGCTTTTAATCATACCATATTGCGTTTTCAAACACATTCCCTATAATGCACAATTTTGCATTTACTTTTTTGTATATTATGCCCATATATTTTTATCCAAAAAGTAATTTTAAGTTATATTTTATTTTAAATTATTGCTTTTTACCTTTCATCCAATTATACTTAATTAAAAACTGGTTATGATTGAAAGAGGATGATTTTATGGAACAATTACAGCATCATGGGATTACAGGAACGGTGCCAAAGCATGTATTATCTGACAACATGAAAAACTTTACGGCTTTTTCCGCTGTCCGCACCAGCGGATGACGGCTTTATTCATCTGCTCGGAAAAGGCATCTGTTCCTTTCCGAACAATTGTTCCATGACATTCCGTATCAACGCGCCTTATCATTTTTTTATGTATATGAAGGCACTCTTTCTGTAACGGATGAACATCATACGTGTCGGCTGGCAGACCGGCACGCAGCACTTCTTCCGATTTCCGGTGCCCTCACGATCGAAATTTCAAAAGGCCGCTGCCACTATTTCCATATGTATATTTCCGGTCTTGCCCTCCTGCAGTTTCACACACTGCTCCCATCACCTCTTGCCTATCCGGCAGAGAGTTCTTCTATGTTTACGTTGTTCCATACGATGGAGCATTTACAGAATCTGCAGAAAGACACTTTTAATGATCCTCTGTCCATCTGCCGGATCTCCATGTGGATTACCAATATTCTTACGGAAATGGCAGTCTATTCCTGCCATCCTGCCACACACCGGGATACGATCCCGGATTATCTGCGGGAAATTCATCATTTATTTGACACACAATACGGAGAAAATTATTCACTGGACGAACTGGAAAATACGTATTCCGTCAGCAAATACCGGATCTGCCGCGAGTTTTCTAAATACTATGGGGCTTCTCCTGTCAGTACTTAAACCATAAGCGGATTGAAGAGGCTAAAAAACTGCTTCTGACTACCAACGACACCATACACGAAATCGGAAGCAAGGTAGGAATTCATAATACCAATCATTTTATCAATCTGTTTAAACGGGAAACCGGGGCAACCCCACTTGCATTTAAGCAGGATGCCCCGGTTTCTATATCCGAGCTACACTATCTTTAAATACCACATGTCCATCTACAATGAACACACCGGCTGTATAGTTTTCATTTGCAATTTTGCGGACAATCTTATGAATGGCTCTGCGTGCCATCTCCGATATATCCACCTCATATGTTGTAATTCCGATATCGCACAGCCCCGGATAAAGGAAATTATCAAATCCCACGACGGAAACATCTTCCGGAATCCGGTAGCCTTCATTTTCAAGTTTCCGGATCAGATACGAAGCTGCAAGATCGCAGTTACAGACAAATGCCGTCGGCATATCTTTCGGAAATTTATAATATTTTTCCAGATCCATCCGCCCGGTTTTGGTATCCCGGTCATCCATTACATAATCTTTTGGCACATCCATGCCGTGTTCCATCATTGATTTCAGATAACCAAGGTAACGGTCTGTAATACTGTTCGTCATACCAACGGTTCCCACATAGGCAATTTTTTTATGCCCCATGGAAAACAGATAATTGGTCAGCGCATAGGTTCCATAAAAACTGTTGGAAATCACGGTGTCAAGACCAACGGCATCGTTATAAAAATCCAGACAGACCACTGGCACGCCGCCCTCTTTTTCAATCTGTTCAATGTACGGCTTTGTCATATCTCCGAGAATAATCAGACCATCCACCTTTTTTTTCCTGAAGCAGAAGCGGCATCTGGTTTTCCAGCACACTCTCCCTTGAAATACTTTCGAGCAGCGTAAAACACCCACGGAAACTGCCTTCTTGTTTACTTCCTGATACATTTTCCAGTAAAAGGAATCGTATTTGTCCAGATATACTTCCTGTATCAGGACTCCGATATTATATTGTTTTTCCGCAGACTGCCGTTTCGTCTCTGAAGGACTGCGGTATCCAAGTTCTTCTGCAAGATTCTTTATTTTCTCCCGCATTTCCTCGCTGACACCTTTTGTCCGGACAAAGCTTTTGAAACAGTTACGGTGCTGACACCAACCTGTTCCGCAATATCTGCAAGTTTTACTGCTTTTGCCATAATTCCCTCGATATTTTTATACTCATTCATTTATGCAGCCACATAAACCGGCTAATTTAAGTTAATTTTACATTCTTTTTTTTCTTCTGTCAATTAATCTGCCACAAAATGGTACAGATAACTTCGGTAATCCCCTGCTCAGAAGGAACCAGCATACCGGCATTCATAAGCAGATCTCCACCATATACGCATTCGTTCTCCATCCCGCCTTCCAGACGATAATCCAGATTCGGATTCAGTCCCTGCAGACGTACCTTTAAGCTGTGGTAATTTGGCCGTGCGTGTACGGTCACAAAGGTAACCAGTGCTTCTTTTTTATCTTTGGATACCACCATATAGCAATCATAGAAATGATTTTCCCGGTAAGAAGCGATACGGTAATAATCCCCCTCTCTTACCAGATCGTTATACTTGTGATACATAGCTGTCTGCTGTGGAATCTGTTCCTGCTCTTCCTTTGCAATCTTTGTGATATCCAACTCATAACCAAAGGTTCCTGCCAGGGCAACTTCCCCTCTTGTCTTAAACGGGGTATTTCTGCCCACGGTATGGTTCGGGCAGTCCGAAACGTGTGCTCCCATTGCGGACAGTGGATAAATCAGTGCCGTACCTTCCTGAATGCCAAGTCTCTCGATTGCATCCGTATCATCCGAGCACCAGATCTGTGGGCTGTAATAAAGCATACCCGGATCAAAACGTGCTCCACCACCGGAACAGTTCTCCAGAAGAAGATCCGGGAAATCACGGGTCAGGCGTTCCTGCATCTCATACACACCAAGCACATAACGGTGGCTTAACTCCCCCTGGCGGTCTGCCGGAAGCGCAAGGCTTCCCAGATCGGTAAGCTGACGGTTCATATCCCACTTCACATATTCGATATTGGCACTGTTTAAAATTGCACGGATCTTTTCATAGATGCAGTCCCTCACATCTTTTCTGCTGAAATCAAGGACATACTGATTTCTCGAAAGCGTTCCGGTGCGTCCTTTCACAGCAATTGCCCAGTCCGGATGCTCTTTGTACAATTCCGAATCCGGGGAAATCATTTCCGGTTCCATCCAGATACCGAATTTCATGCCTAGCTTATTCACTTCATCTACCAGATAGTTCAATCCGCCCGGCAGTTTCTTTTCATTCACAAACCAGTCCCCAAGACTTGTACTGTCATCGTTGCGGTGTCCAAACCAGCCATCATCCATAACCAGCATTTCAATTCCGTACTGAGAGGCAAGTTTTGCAATATCTAAAAAGTTTTTCGGTATTGAAATCAAAGTAGGTTGCTTCCCAGTTGTTGATCAGAATCGGGCGTTTCTGATTGCGGTATTTGCTGCGGATTAAATGATTCCGATAGAAGTCGTGGAAATTACGGGTCATTTTTCCAAGTCCCTCTGCGGAAAATGTAAGGACAGCTTCCGGTGTATAAAATGATTCTTCACTTTCCAGTTTCCAGGAAAAAATCTGCCGGATGAATTCCCATGACTGCACGGATACTGTCAAACTGGCTTTTTCCAGCTGTGCGATAAAATTGCCGGAATAAATAAAATGCATGGCATACACTTCGCCGGCTGTCTGTGTCGTGGAAGATTTCATCCATGCCATAAATGGGTGTTCCTGATGGGAGGACTCCCCACGGATACTTCCCACACTGGTCTTTCCATATCCCAGCGGACGGCGGTCCATCTGGCGTTCTCTTGCCCATGAACCGTGAAGTGTCAGCATCTCGTAGGCATCATCATCCATATCCATGCATGCCGAATATGCTTTTGTGAGGTAAACTGCCTCTTTGCTCTGATTGCTGATGCGCACGCTTCTGGTAATCATATCGTTTTCTTCAAACACGGTATAATACAGATCCACATCCAGCTGCAACACTTCATCCCTGCAGCGAAGAATCAGTGTCTGTGCAGTATGCTCCCTGTCAAATGCGGACGGAAGTCCCGGAAGCTGCGGTTTCTGATCTGTAATTTCATAGGAAACATACGTCGGCATAACCGCATGCTGACCTGCCTGTGTACGCACGGCAATACTGCTTTCCCCTGTAATCTCCCACTCCGTTTCCCGAATATTCTGCCGGAAATGTGTCATAAAAAGAGCAGCACTCTCTTTCATTCCCAGACGGAACAAACGGTGCCTCTCCGGTGCGGAGCAGATAACGCAGATCCTGTCTGCGAACACGCCTGCCGTAATATACGTGACCCACAAAGGTCCGATGGTCTGCAAGACCTATGATATAGCTGGTATTCGCTGTCTCCAGGCAAAACAGATCCAGATTTTCATCAAATACGATACTCATGTTAATCCTCAGTATGTTTTCTTCTATAAATTTCACTGCCAGATCCTTGTTTTTTAAACCTGCTGCCAGACCTACCACACAGGTATCCGGATACCAGCCGGTTTTTTCCACCCACGCATTGCCTTTTAGTTTTATGCCAATCGGATATTTTTTCCCTGTCTCCGTACTTTTCACATACACAATATCATCTTTGTATTTTTCCAGTACCTCTTCCGGAAAACATTCCCGTATATCCGTAAAATAATCGAATTCTCCCAGTGAATAAAAGAAATCATAGTCGGAAAAAAACACATCCACGGACTGTGTCATAAAGAGGCTCTGAATCATCTGAATGCTCTCTGCGGATGCCCCGTCGTTCTCATTTGCCGAGGCTCCCAGATTACTGCTGACAAGCACTTCGCTTTTATCCGGATCCAGTCCGTTTTCTTTTAGGAAATCATTATAATAACCGGAATCCCCAGCCGGATTGTCAGCAGACTGTATGGCATTTACTGCCATAATTTCCATCCTTTTTGCGTAATATAATGGATGATCAGAAAGCTGATGGTTCCTATAATGGCAAGTGCGACCATGGTCTGCAATCCATAGTAATGAACCAGATACCATATTTTATCTTTTCCATGCAGTTCCTTTAACTTTTCTCTTTCTGTCTTCGGCTCCTCTTTTTTATAGAGGATGCTGTCTTCTCCTGCTTTGGAAAAATCCGGTTTTATATTCTTCTGATCATCCATAAATTTTATTCTCCTGCGTATGTAAGCATTGCGTTGCGCAGCTCATCCAGTTTCTTTTCGGAATCTTTTATGTCCGTTCCTACAACGCCAAAATAGAATTTGATCTTTGGCTCTGTTCCGGATGGACGAACACAGCACCATGCATTGTTGCTCAGTTCATAATAAAGAACGTTGCTTTCCGGAAGTCCGGTTGGTGTAACTTCTCCGCTTGTCATATCTGTTCTTGTATCTTTCTTGTAATCACGAAGTGCTAAAACATCCCATGCACCGATCTTTTTCGGCGGATTGTTCCGCATCTCGTTCATCATGCTCTGAATCTTTTCTGCTCCGTCCATACCCTTTAAGGTCATAGTCTCAAGACCTTCTTTGTAATAACCGTAAGTCTCATACAGGGAAACCATGGCATCCCAGAGGGTGATTCCGTTGGATTTGCACCATGCTGCCACTTCGCAGAGCATCATGACTGCCACGCAGGCATCCTTATCTCTTGCATAGGTTCCTGCCAGACATCCGTAGCTTTCTTCCAGTCCAAAGACGTACTCATAACTGTTCTGCTGCTCAAAAAATTTGATCTGCTCACCGATATACTTAAATCCGGTCAGTACCTCGATCAGTTTTACTCCGTAAGCTTTTGCGATTGCCTTTGCCATGTCGGTGGTTACGATAGTCTCAACCAGTGCACCGTTTGCCGGGAGTGTTCCGTTTGCTTTTTTCTCACGCAGAATGTACTCTGCGATCAGCATACCGGACATATTTCCAGTGAAGCTTACATACTCGCCGGTCTTGGTATCTTTTGCATAAACACCCAGACGATCTGCATCCGGATCGGTTGCCAGAACGATATCCGCATCTACTTCTTTTGCCAGTTTTAACGCAAATTCAAATGCCTTTGGCGACTCTGGATTCGGATAGGAAACGGTCGGGAAATTTCCATCCGGAAGTTCCTGCTCTTTTACTACATAGACATTTTCAAATCCCAGTTCTTTTAATACACGGCGTACCGGGAGATTTCCTGTTCCATGTAACGGAGTGTAAACAATCTTGATATCTTTTGCCATCGCTTTGATGATTTCCGGGTGGATCGACTGTTTTTTGAGTTCTTCCATATAACGGTCATCCATTTCTTTTTCCGATGGTATGATAAAGTCCTGCAGCTTCGGCCTCAGATTTCATCATAGTCTTCACCTGTGAAAAATCAGTGACTTTTGCCACTTCTGCAAGAATATTTTTATCGTGTGGCGGAGTAATCTGTGCGCCATCCTCCCAGTATACTTTGTATCCGTTGTACTCTCTCGGGTTGTGGCTTGCGGTAATGACGATACCTGCAATACATCCAAGTTCACGGACGGAAAATGACAGTTCCGGTGTCGGACGCAGAGATTCAAAACGATAAGTCTTAATCCCGTTTGCATTCAGGCAGAGTGCTGCTTCATCGGAAAACTCCGGGGACATGATACGGGAATCGTATGCGATCGCAACTCCCTTGTCCTGTCCGTTCTGGGAAATGATGTAGTTCGCCAGTCCCTGTGTCGCCTGACGCACGGTATAAATGTTCATGCGGTTCGTTCCCGCTCCGATCACGCCGCGCAGTCCGCCGGTTCCAAACTCCAACTGACGGTAAAAACGATCCTCGATCTCTGCATCATTTCCTTGTAGTGCCAGCAGTTCTTTTTTGGTATCCTCATCAAAATAATTGTCTGTGCACCATTTTTTGTATGTATCCATATAACTCATTTCAGGTTACCCCTTCTATTCAGCTTTTTATTTAAGTATACCATAATTTAAGTTTGTGTAAATATGTTTTTAGTCAGAATTTAAGCTAAATTTTCATTCTGAAACTTGTGAAAATTTCAATAGATGATGTCTGCTGCCGCTTTCCCGTAGACTTCATAATCCCCTCTTTTGACAGGATTTCTGCCGTCTCCATGCCATGCAGCCCATTCCCAGATGCCAAATCCGCCTACCCAGTCTCTCTTTTCGCAGGCATCAAACATCGCCTGAAACCAGTCTGCCTGTCCTTTTTCATCATAGTCCCCACGCACGCCCCAGTCATTCGGCACCTGATTGGAACCTTTCACAGACATACAGCCGGCTTCCGCAAAGAAAAAACGGCTTATCAAACTTCTTTACCACCTGTTCAATACGATCCAGCTGATTGTCCCAATCGTCAATCGGATAATACCCGCTGGATGAAATCACATCTACCGCATCCCACCATTTCACATTGTGTTCCTGGTACTTATCCGTATTGTAGGAAACCAGTCCATCATACCTCCGGCGAATTGCCGCAATCACTTCCCGCCATTCCGCTTCGCGGCGCCCGGTCTGCACCATCTCGCAGCCTGCAATAAACAGATCCACTCCGCACTGCTGCGCAAGTCTGGCATAGTGTTCCTGAAATGCCCGGTAAGAGGCGAACCAATTGCTCCACTTCGGTTCACACACGACATCTTCATCAAAGAAATTGATATGTGCACGCCATGTTCCGTCCTCACAGTTTGCCGTTGGCTTTAACGCCACCTTAAGGCCAAGCTGTTTTGCGTAAGCAATCATGGCAGTCAGCTCCTCATCCGATACATTCCGCTTGGTCCGGTAATCAATGTTCTCGGAAAATGCTGTCTTCTGCACACCGTTCGGTGCAAAAATCACATAGTTTGCTCCCGTCTTTTCTTTCATCAGTTTCAGACTCTGTCTGGTTTCTTCTTTTTCAAAGGTACCTCTTGCACAAAATGGTGCAAAGGTAACTGCATTGATTCTCTCCATGTTTTCCTCCATTGTGTTTTCCAGAAATTTACTTCAATATAGCATATTTTTTTCGGGAGGGGAATTGGTTTAAACATAAGTTTTTTTCAAAACGACGGAAGAAGGGAGTCATTCTCTTTTTCCAGAAAAATTTGCAAGTCAGCTCCGGTCCTGATTTCACGTACGTATTTGCGAGTTTGCAGGATTACGCTATTTGCGTTATTTGATGGAACTCCGGAGCAGTTGCAAATTTGTTCTTTCAAAAGAAATGATTCCCTTCTTCCTGTGTGTTGGGAAAAAGATAAGTACCAGGATAAGGATCACAAATCCATTTGCTTCTGTTTTGGCACGTGGTATAATAAATTTGCTTACACATAACAGAAAGTTACGGAGAATATAGGATGATGAATATAGATGAAAAAAAAAACTGGCACTGGAAGTGATTGCGCGACTGAAGCAGGCATACCCGGATGCGGCCTGCAGCTTAGATTACAATGAGGCTTGGAAGCTGCTCGTCAGTGTCCGGCTGGCGGCACAGTGTACGGATGCCCGCGTAAATTTGATCGTACCCAAACTATATGAAAAATTCCCGGATGTCAATGCTTTAGCAGATGCTCCTGTGGAAGAAATCGAAGAAATTGTGCGTCCCTGTGGACTGGGAAAAAGCAAGGCAAGGGATATCAGTGCCTGCATGCGGATGCTGCGGGATGTGTATGGTGGAAATGTTCCAAACGATTTTAATGCCCTGTTAAAGCTGCCGGGTGTCGGGCGTAAAAGTGCCAACCTGATTATGGGAGATGTCTTTGGAAAACCGGCCATCGTGACGGACACGCACTGCATCCGTCTGTGTAACCGGATTGGTCTGGTCGACCATATCAAAGAGCCAAAAAAGGTGGAAATGGAATTGTGGAAAATCATTCCGCCGGAAGAAGGGAATGATTTATGTCACCGCTTTGTGCTGCACGGACGTGACATCTGCAGCGCACGCACGACTCCGCACTGTGAGCACTGCTGCCTGCAGGATATCTGTGCACAGCGCATATAATCCACATCTGTGCATGTTACCCTGTTATGATTACACAGAAGGCAATGCTTCTTCTGGTATCAGCCTTTGCATATCCGGTGGCAGCGGTGCCGTAAAATTCATCGGCTGTCCGGTCATGGGATGCGGAAACGAAAGTTTCCATGCATGCAGTGCCTGACGGCCAATATCATATTGCTCTTTTCCACAGGAAAAAGTCTTTCCCTGAAAAATCTGTCTCTCCCGGAATTTTCATCGTCCCGACGGTCAATCTGATTTTCCCCGTATGCCGGATTATAAAGAAAAATCTCCCACCAGCGGATGTCCCAGATATGCCATATGCACGCGGATCTGGTGGGTTCTCCCGGTCTCCAGCTGAAGTTTTACCAGACTGCGGAACTTCTGTGCATTTCCGGTCTGCCATCCGGTCAGAACCCGGTAATGCGTCACCGCCCGGTCTCCCCGCTTAAGATCAACCACACGGCGCAGACAGCGGTCCTCCTGTCTGGCAATCGGGGCATCAATGACACCGGAAACCGGCATAACCATTCCCTCCACAATCGCAAGATACGTCCGGTGAATCCCGGGTGCTTTTAGTCCCTGCTCGGCTTTTGCCCGCACCATCTGCCCGAGGATCGCCGCAGAAACCGCATGTTTTGCCACAATAGTAAGCCCGGAGGTATCCCGGTCCAGCCGGTTGATACAGCGGAACACAAAGGGAACGCCCTGCTCTTTAAAATACCATGCCAGTGCATTGCCGAGAGAATTCTCCGGATTCCCGCGGGATGGATGAACCGGCATTCCTGCCGGTTTGTTGATCACAAGCAGATCCTCATCCTCATAAACGATGGCAAACGGCAGTTTTACCGGACGGATCTGTCCGGAATTTTCCGTTTCCCGAATCCATACGGTCAGAACATCCCCTTCTGCAAGCATGTGGTTCATATGTACATACGTTCCGTTCAGGCAGATTGCCTGTTCGTCTTTGCGCAGATCAACAAGATTCTGCCGGGAATACCCTTTTTCTTTTAAGAATCCACTGATTTTCTGTGGTTTCTCCAGACCGTTAATCTGATATAATACGCTTCTGTCCATAATGGTCATCATTGATCTCTTTGCCAGGTAAATGTCCCCTGTATGTAAGATTCTCCGGTCCGGAAGCTTTGATACGTTCTGACGGATACACTGTCTCCGCTACCACAAACCAGCCAATCACCGCAATCATCAGAAGATAAAATAAAAGTACTTCCTTTTTATTCCCCATATACTTTTTCATCTTTCAGTTTCTCACCCTGTCCTTTATACTTTATATTTTGCATTCATATGTTTTCTTTTAATTATTCCATAACTATACCAGAAATGCAAGCACCACGTTCCTGTTCACTCAGCACTGCGCCATGTCACGCAAAAAAGGGATTACCACCCATTTCGTGGTAATCCCCTGAAAAGAAAACTCAGATTGTTCCGGTTACGGTAAGTGTGCCTGCCCCCGGTGTCACTGTCCACTCGCCGGTTGTGGCATCCTGCGTGAAGGTTGCTGCCGGTACGGTAATCTGCCCTTCCTGCGTCGCAAAAGTACCGGTCGTGGCATTGTAGGAATAATTTGCCGGATCCGACCAAGCTGTTCCATTATACGATACCGCAAGATTCGAAAGTACCGGATCGAATGTATCTGTCACCACTGCGCCGGTTGCCGCCAGTGCCGCAGTATTTCCGGTATTCTGGATAAGGAACGTATAGGTCAGTGTTCCATTTTCCGTAACCGGAACCGGACTGACGGATTTGGTGATTGTCAGCTTCGGACCACTTTCCGCGATGACGGTTTCCTTTGCGGTAACCGGTGTAATTCCCCCCTCCGGAAACGGTCACCGTGTTGGTAATCTCCGATTCCGCCAAAAGAGGTGCAAACGCATTGGTTTCTGCCTCATATACAATGGTCACGTTTCCCCCCGCCGGTACACTGATCCCGGAAACGGAAAGGGGTGGTCCTGCCGTGACTGCCGGTGTGGTCTGTAAGATTCCATTGCTGTAATAACGCACGGTATCTGCCACATACGTCAGTGGCACCAGTGTGTCTGTGCCAAATGCATATGCCCCCAGATCATCTGCAACCGTCAGTCCTGTCATGGCTGTATTTCCGGAATTCACTATGCTCACAACATAGGTGACACGGTCATTCTGCCCGTATGTTTTGCGTACCGCAGTTTTGGTTGCGGCAAGTACCTCAAGGATTTCTCCCACTGCAACGTTGGAATTGGCTACAGCGTTTCCATAGCGGAGCTGTGCCTGATTGGTAAATATTGCCATTTTTTTTGCATCCTTTCATTTTATTCAGGTATGCTTTATCATATGACAGAAATTTTCCATATGTGCAGCCGCGCCGTCATTATTCTTTCAAATATATTTCCGGTCTTCTGTCCCGGAACAGCCCCCAGCTTCTTCTTTCTTCTTCTATTTCATCCAGATCAAACGTATGCAGGATAAAGCCTTCTGATACCCTGTCCATCTCTTCTGTCACTTCCCCTGTTGCGTCTGTGATAAAAGAGGAACCGTAAAACGTGAGGGCTGAGCTCTGCTGTCCATTTTCCGCGCACGGTTCCACGGTTTCTGTCCCGATCCTGTTTGCAGCAATGACCGGCATAAGATTACATGCCGCATGCCCCATCATGCACCGTCTCCAATGCGGCATGCTGTCGCAGCCAAGTATCGGCTCGCTTCCGATTGCAGTTGGATAGAAAAGGAGTTCCGCCCCTTTTAGTGCCATGCCTCTTGCCGTCTCCGGAAACCACTGATCCCAGCAGATTCCAACTCCAATGGTTCCAAATCTGGTATCAAAAACCTTAAAGCCGGTATCTCCCGGTGTAAAATAGAATTTTTCCTGATAATAATGGTCATCCGGAATATGTGTTTTCCTGTAAATGCCGCGCACACTTCCATCGGCATCAATGACTGCCACGGAATTGAACATCTGTCTGTGATCCCCGGCTTCATAAAAGCTCACCGGAATCACCGTTTCCAGCTCTTTTGCCAGTTTTTTTCATATGGATGACAGCATCATTTTCCTCTGGCGTTCTTGCATATCCATAATATTCATACCTTCTCTCCTGACAGAAATACGGTCTTTCGAAAAGTTCAGGAGGAAGAATGACCTGCGCCCCCTGTGCAGCGGCCTCCCTGATCAGTTCCGATGCTTTTTCTATATTTTCTTTTTTACATCGCTGCCGCAGCCCATCTGTATGGCAGCCACTGTGGTTTTTCTCATATCATGCTCCTCCCATCCTCCCGGAATCAGCCGGTATCTGCTGTGTAATACAATGAATGTTCCCACCACCGACAATAATATCACGTGCGTAAACCGGGTATACCTTCCTTCCGGGAAAAAGCCCCCCATGATGTTCACAGCCTCTGCATCCATCTCATCACCAAACTGGGGAATCAGTACTCCTCCATTTGTAATATAAAAATTAACATAACTTGCGGCAAGCCGCCCCTGCTTTTCGCTGCTCCTCCCCCCTCTTCAAAGGAAAAACCAGCAAGTTCATATTCCGTTATACAAACCGGCTTCCCCGGAACCGGGACTTTATGGACTATGAGCTTCCGCCCCCTGGCATCTGTCTCTTTTTCCAATATTGCAAGATCTGCAGATGACAAGGGATACTGCGGATCTTTGGAATCCTCCGTCCACGCAAGCACCACATGTCCGGGAGCGGTAAATGCACAGACATTGTCTATGTGTCCGTTTGTCTCATCGTTGTAGATTCCATATGGAATCCAGATGATTTTTTCTGCCCCAAGATAATCCTTTTAACTTCTGTCCGATCTTTTCTTTTGAAAGTTCCGGATTCCTGCCTTTGCTGAGCAGACAGCTTTCTGTCACAAGGATGGTTCCCTCTCCATCGGTATGGATTGCCCCGCCTTCTAACACAAACGGATGCGCATCATACAGATCATATCCTGTCTTCCGGCAAAAAGAGGACGCTACTTTATCATCCTTTTCCCAGTCTGCATACAATCCGTCACAGATTCCACCCCATGCATTAAAACACCAGTCAATTCCCCGTACCTGCCCCTGCCCATTGACAACAAAGGTCGGTCCGACATCCCTCGCCCATGCATCATCCGATGCAATTTCCATATAATGGACCGGATAATTTTTCTGATAGTTTTTTTCTTTCCGGACAGCTTCAATGATCATTTGTGCATGATCCAGTTCCCCTGCTTCCACCAGCAGATATACCGTCTCGGATTCCGCAGTGGCACATATGACATCCGCAAAAGCCTCTCTTGCCTTTTTTTGCACCATATATCCAGGAACCCGGCCGTTTCGGCCATATAAGTATTGTCCCTTTATGCGGTTCATACTCCGCCGGCATATGAAATCCATCCTGGCTAGGACAGCCTTCCTTTAAAATCTTCATATCCAAATCTCCTGATTACCCTGCATTCTTTATCCGCCCCCATAACCGCGATATCCGGAAGCGGCATACCGTTAAACGTATTATTTTTGACCATGGAATAAATTGCCATGTCACAGAATGTAAGCCTGTCACCCACTTTTATCGCTTTATCAAATGAGTAATCACCGATCACATCACCTGCCAGACAGGTACAGGAAGAAAGCCGGTATGTATATGCTTTCTCCCCTGCTTTTCCACTGTCCTTAAGCGGCGGACGGTACGGCATTTCGAGTACATCCGGCATATGGCATGCCGCCGAAGTGTCCAGAACCAGTATCTTTATCCCATTGTTTTCGACAATATCGAGTACGGTTGTCTCAAGATAGCCTGCATTCAGGGCTACTGCCCCCCCGGCTCAAGATAAATTTCAAGGTCATATGTTTCCTGCATGCGCCGGATGCAGTCCTCCAGTTTTTCCATGTCGTAACCGGCTTTTGTGATATGATGTCCGCCACCCATATTAAGCCATTTCCGTCCGTACAGCAGATCTCCAAACTTTTTTTTCCACGGCATCAAGTGTCGTTTCCAGCATCCGAATTCTGTTCACAGAGCGTATGGAAGTGAAACCCATCTATCTGCGACAGGTCAAAACCGTTTTGTATGGCTTTGTCAAGCTCTGCCCTCGTTATACCAAGCCTTGAACCTGTACCGCACGGATCATAAATCTCATGCCCTTCCTGTGTAGAACACTCCGGGTTAATTCTAAGTCCTGTACTTATCCCTGCAGCTGCTTTTTTGATTTTTTCCTTATGAACCAGAAACTGGGAAACGGAATTAAAAACAATATGGTCACATATTTTTACCAGTTCGTCCATTTCTTCCGGCAGATATGCCGGACAGAAGACATGGTTTTCTTTTCCCATCTCTTCCTGTGCCAGCCGTGCTTCATACAGCCCGCTTGCCGTCGTCCCGCTTAAATATTTTCCAATCAGGGGATATTCACAAAATGCGCTGAACGCTTTCTGTGCAAGAAGGATCTTTGCGCCCGTTCTCTGCATTACATGATGCAAAATCTTCAGGTTTTCTGTCAGTTTTCCCTCATCTATCACGTAGCAGGGAGTTTTCAGTTCACTAATCTTCATCCTTTCCTCCGGCTCATCAATCCATATGGACAGAAGGATCTGCTGTCTTGTAACAATCCACGGGTACCGGATTTTCGACTACCTTCCATGGAAGACCAAACTTATTCAGTGCCTCCATATACGGATCCGGATCCATCTCCTCAAGATTGAATACTCCGGGCTTTTTCCAGAGTCCTGTCACTACCATCATGGAACCGATCATGGCCGGAACACCTGTTGTATAGGAAATTGCCTGGGATTCCACCTCTTTATAGCATTCCTGATGATCGCATACATTATAAATATAAATAGACTTCTTTTTTCCGTCCTTTATCCCATTAAAAATACATCCGATATTTGTCTTCCCTACTGTCCGTGGTCCAAGTGATGCCGGATCCGGAAGCAGTTCTTTTAACACCTGTAACGGCACCACTTCTTTTCCGTCTACCATAATCGGATCTGTCCGGAGCATTCCCACATCCTCAAGGCATTTCATGTGTGTAAGATAACTCTGTCCAAACGTCATGAAAAACCGGATTCTTTTCACACCCGGAATATTTTTTGCAAGGGATTCTATTTCCTCATGGTGGAGAAGATACATATCTTTTTCTCCGACCTGGTCAAAATTATACTGTGCCCGCCACTCCATCGGCTCGGTTTCTACCCAGTGCCCATCCGTCCAGTAGGAACCGTTAGCGGATACCTCCCGAAGATTTATCTCCGGATTAAAGTTTGTGGCAAACGGATAACCATGATCTCCGCCATTACAGTCAAGTATATCAATGGTGTGGATTTCATCAAAATAATGTTTCTGCGCATATGCCGTAAATACCGATGTGACACCAGGGTCAAACCCGCTTCCAAGAATTGCGGTAAGTCCTGCCTCCTTGAATTTTTCCTGATAAGCCCACTGCCAGGAATAATCAAAGTAAGCGGTAAATCCCAGTTTTTTGCACCGCTTCTCATAAATTTCCCTCCACTGTGGATCTTGCGTATCCTCGCACTCGTAGTCTGCGGTATCAATATAGTCAACTCCACAGGCAAGACATGCATCCATAATCGTAAGATCCTGATAAGGGAGTGCCACATTGAGCACTGCATCCGGCCGGTACGAACGGATCAGTGTTTTTAATTCTTCCACGTTGTCCGCGTCAACCCTTGCCGTCTCAATTCTGGAAGCTGTTTTCCCTTCAAGTTTTGCCTTTAAATCGTCACATTTTGACAGGGTACGGCTTGCAATCATGATGTCCGTGAAAACTTCACTGTTCTGACAGCATTTTCTGATTGCCACCTGTGCAACACCGCCACATCCAATAATAAGTAATCTGCTCATTTTTACCTTCCTCCTGTATCATTTGTTTTACCGGGTTTCTTCCTCTTCGAGTAAGTCCTCTACATATTTTGGAAGCATAAATGCCCCCCGGTGTAAATTTGTAGTATAGTACCATGTTTTCATTCCAAGTGCATCCCATCTTTCTGCATCAAGATCATTCAGCGGATGATACTTTTTTAGAAGCGAATCCGAATAACCAGTACCCGGAAGGACAGGTCGGGATATGTGCCTGGTATACCCGGCTGATCGGGAATGACTTGTAGACTTTTTCTGTGCATTTTCCGGCATTCAGCCTCATCCTCGTCATAAAACGGGCTTCCATGCTGTTACACCATGATTCCGTCCTCCCGGAGAGCTTTATAACAGCTTCCGTAAAATTCTTTTGTAAAAAGTCCTTCCGTATGCCCCAATGGATCTGTTGAATCGTTGATGATCAGATCGTATTCATCATTTTTCCCGCGCAGAAATCTAAGCCCATCATCATAATACATTGAAATTCTGGGATCCTCTAACCCACATGCCACCTCCGGGAAAAATTTTCTGCATACATCAACAAACATTTTATCGGTTTCTACCACGTCAATCTTTTCAACAAACGGGTATTTTATGAGTTCTTTCGCCACACCCCCATCCCCGCCCAATAATCAGAATTTTTTTTGCATTGGGATGGACTGCCATCGGCACATGGGTCACCATTTCATCATATATAAATTCATCTGCATCGGAAAAAACAATTTCACCATCCAATGCTGCCATTTTTCCAAATTCATAGGATTTAAATACATCTATCTCCTGATATTCACTTTTTCCCGAAAAAAGCTGCTCCTCTATCCGGACATCCAGTTTTACATTAACTGTATGATATTCCGAAAACCACATTTGCATATCTTTACCTCCTGTTGCCACTCATGCCAGTACCTGAAGATATTCCACTGCCGGATCTTCGGTTCCCTGCATGGAGCATCCTTTTTCTTTTGCATACAGAATATATTCCGCAATCTCTTTTTTGTAATCCGTTCCCCTGGGGCAAGGATCGGAATCCCCGGTGGGTAGCACATGACAAACTCTCCACTGATGCATCCCACGGAATCTTTTATGCTTAGCGATTTTTTTCTGCATAAAAAAGCTTTCTGCGGAGATACCGCCACCTCCGGATTGATATATTCCCCGGACAAAAAGCCCTGTCCTGTCCCTGCTGTATAACCTCTTGATATCCTGCAATGCCCCTACCAGTCTCTCAATATCCTGAAGCCTGTCTCCGATGGAAATATACGCAAGGATATTACAGATATCACCGAATTCGATCTGTATGTCATATTCATCCCGGAGCAGGTCATATACTTCTATTCCGGCAAGCCCGATATCCAATGTATAAACGGACAGCTTGGTGACATCGTAATCGTAAATGCTGGTTCCATTTACCAGATCACGCCCATAGGCATAGTAACCGCCAATAGAATTAATTTCATTTCTGGCATATTCTGCCATTTTTGCAACTCTGGCAAAAGATTCTCTTCCCCGCAACGCAAGATTTCTTCTTGAAATATCAAGACTCGATAAAAGGAGATACGATGCACTGGTTGTCTGTGTCAGATTGATAATCTGCCTGACATGATCTGCTTTTACCGCTTTCCCGGTAAGAAGGATGGAGCTTTGTGTAAGGCTTCCCCGGATTTGTGCATGGAGATGGCAGACATGTCTGCGCCTGCTGCCATACCACATACCGGAAGGTTTTCCCCAAAATACAGATGCGTCCCATGTGCTTCATCTGTAAGCACCTTGATTCCTCTGGAATGAGCAAGTTTTACGATTGCCCGGAGGTCTGAACATATCCCGTAATACGTCGGATTGTTTACCAGAACCGCTTTTGCATCCGGGTTGTCCTCAATCGCCCTGGCAACCTGGTCTATTTCCATTCCGAGAGAAATCCCAAGTTTCGCATTCATCTCCGGATTCACATAAACCGGAACTGCCCCACAGAGCACCAGTGCATTAAGTGCACTTTTATGGACATTTCTCGGTAATATAATTTTATCGCCCGCCTTACAGGTTGACAATATCATTGCCTGCACTGCCGATGTCGTTCCCCAACCATGAGGAATGCATTTTCTGCGCCAAATGCATCTGCCGTCAGTTCTTCTGCTTCGCGGATAACAGAAACCGGATGGCACAAATTATCCAGTGGTTTCATGGAATTTACGTCCAGTTCCACGCACTTTTTGTCCAAGCAGCTGTACCAGTTCCGGGTTTCCCCTGCTTGCTCTTTTGTGCCCAGGCACGTCAAATGGAACCACTCTTCTTTTTTTTTTAAATTCCTCAAGTCTTATCATAAATTGGAGCTTTCTGCTGTCTATTAATATCCATTTACTACTCCTAACTCCTTACTGAAAAATAACAGGAGCCCTCCAAGTCATTTTAACTCAAAGGCTCTTTTTTCTTACATAACTTTATGCAAGTGCAGGTTCTTTTCCTGCAATAATCGCTTTCACTTCATTTTTCAATTCTGTATTCACTGGCCTTTCTCCTTTTTGTAACAGATATCGTCATCCCCAAAAGGCATCTGACCACACCTATATTATAACTTACCCATTTCTTTTATACAATCAATTTTTTTGCATTATAATCCATGATTGTTCTAATTTGCCACACCATTGATTCCATCATTGGTATGAATATACCTGTCAAAAACCATTTGAATAATTTTCACTTCATCCTCTGCCGTCTTCAATATCATTCAGCATCCGCATAAATTCCTGACGACCTTTTATATTCTTTATACCTATAAATCGTCCGCTCACTGACATTGTTCCGCTTCGCAATCTCCACCATCGTCATACCGCTCTTCTTTAATATACTTCCATACGCCTGATTTATATATTGTTATTATTCCTTACGAATTCTTTCAACTACACTTTCCTGACTCATCTTTTCAAACTGATACTTTGGAATCGCATATGCAATTCCACTTAATATCGGAACCATAAGCAGGCACGGCACGATTGTAAGATGCAGCCGGAAGAAAAATGCTGTACCGAGTGTATTTGCTAAAATCTTCTCTGCCCCAAACACAATTAATAATACTGCAATCACAAATGCGCCTCCCAAATATAGGAATCCCTCAGTCACTAGCATTTTCGATACCTGTTTTTTCGTCATTCCAACAACTTCCAAAAGTGCCAGTTCTTTTTTCCTACTAATTACAGAGGTTGCTGTTGTATTAAAGAAATTCATAATGCCAATAAATGCTAAAATAACGACAAGAAAACTACCGATCATATAATATTTTCTGACAAACCGCCTAAAGCTCGCCTTCATATCCAATACAGAAGAAACATTTATCATATCATTTTCTTTCAAAACATTTTTATCAATGTATTCTTTTATATCTGCTTATCCGCTCCCTTCTTGGCATCGATGGCAGCATACATTGCTGATTGATTTTCTGTCTGGGTGATATACTCTTCTTCTGGAACTAATACCGTAATATAGATAAGGTCTGCATACGGATAATCCAATGCATATGGCATCAGTGCTTCTCCAATGACTTCGTAATCTTTTTGGTTTCCATTTTTTGTACTCCATCTGAAAAACATCCCCAGTCTGATAATAAGAAACCGGATGCTCTGCATATTTATCACCATAATCTACAAGCACATAATTTCCGCTTTTAAATGTATCCCAAGAGCATTTTTCCCCTCTCCATTCTAATTTGTCAAACACCGACTCGCTGATTCCGAGAAAATGAACACTTACTGTATTGGAAGCCTTTGCCTCTTCCCAAACCTGTTCTTCATAATCGGTCCAGTTTTTTTCATATTTATCTGCGAATGCTTCCCATGTTTCCAGAAGTTCCGGCTCCATCTTGTGGGTTTCCTCAGAATAATACACATATCCTGTCTTAGCACTATCAGGACATTCGTCCAAAATCTCTTTGATTTCAGGTGTAATACCATTGAAATTCGTATTTAACAAACTGTTTGTCATCTGATCCAGTTGAAAATCGGATGCTAAAAACACTTTCTTGTAAGAATCAAAATCATATCCCTGCACCAACATCACGATACAATTGACAACCACCATAGAAAGAGCGATAGAAAGCATAACAATCAATCCCTTTTTCCAATTTCGTAACACATTTTGAACTGCCATCCCCCACCAGGTTACAGAAGTATTCTTTTTTATTTTCCTATGTGACTGCTCTCCTTCTGCCAAACGCAGAGCTTCCACAGGCGAAACTCTTTCCACCATTTTACAAGCCTGCAGACTGGAGAGATACACCGTTAAAAGTGTCAAAAGCGCTGCTGCAAGAAAAATCAAAGGATTTGCTGATACTACTGTCTGAGCCGTTTTTCCTGCCTGTGCACTAATTTGGGCATCTGCAGTCAAGGACGGAGCCATACAAAGACCTGCAAGATAACCACAAAGCAATCCGATTGGAATCCCAACTGCTGACAATCTCCATGCCTGCATACGTACAATTTTCTTCAACTGCTTTCCTGTTGTTCCCACGTTCTTTAACAGTCCATAAGCCCGGATATCCGTTTTCACAGAAATGTTAAAAATATTATAAATAATCAGGTATCCTGCCAATATCACAAATAGAATCATTACGATAAGGGAAGAAAATGAAAATGAATCCTCTTCCAAAAGATTATATGCCGGATTGACTTCCATTCCTGTCCCTGCTTTCGTAAATCCTGCTGTCTTAGATATATTTTCTGTTTTCTTTTCCAGATTCCAAAGGTTCTTGTACCAGACAGAATACTCTTTTCCTCCATTGTAGATGCCATTTTCTAATTCTTCCTCTGTAACAGGATAACAATTCTCCTTTGCATAGGATTCGGATACCCAGATCATCTGACCTAAAACAGCCTTATCACCCTGCCAAAATCCACATATCTGAAACGTATCTGTCTTATATTGCTTCAGCATTGGATTTACTTCCCAGGTCAGTGTTATTTCTTCCCCAATCTTAGGTCTAACACCCAGAGTTTCCAGTATCATGCTGCTAAGTGCTACTTCATTTTCTTTTTCCGGCAATCTTCCTGTGGTTGGCAGACAATTAAAACTTTCTGCCATATTTTCATCCGCATATCTGACCTCTACGGAAAAGCCAAACCGCTCATCCATTCCAGCTCCCAGAAAAATACCGGAACCATATCGCTTAACATCTTCACTCTGTTCGATTGTTTGTTGCAATCGCTTTGCATCTTCTTCTGACAAATTCTGCGCAATAGCATGGGCGGAATCCATAAATTGTTTGATTTCCGTTGCTCTTTTGGAAAGTATCATGGATACGCTCCCCACAAAAAGGCTTGTGAATAAAAGTGAAGTCAGCATGATTGCAATAACGGCAATGATATTTCTTGCTCGGTTCATTTTCATAAAACGACTCGTTAATAATCGTAACGTCTCTTTATTCTCTACTTTTACCATAAAATCGCCCCCTCTATACAAGACCACTGTCTGAAACAATTTTTCCGTCTTCAATCTGTAAAATCCGGTCTGCCATCTGGGCAATCTCTTCATTATGGGTAATCATAACGATGGTCTGGTGAAAACGCTTACTGGTTACTTTCAGAAGCCCTAATACGTCCTGACTTGTTTTTGAATCCAAATTTCCGGTCGGCTCGTCAGCGAGCAAAATAGCAGGTTTTGCAGCTAAAGCCCTTGCAATTGCCACTCTCTGTTGCTGTCCACCGGATAGAGCGCTTGGCAGGTTTTCCAATTTTGTCCGAATACCAAGTGTATCAATGATTTCATCTACATAACCTTTTTCTACCTTTTTTTCCATCCAGTTTCACAGGAAGAACAATATTTTCCCATACATTCAGCATCGGAACCAAGTTATACTGTTGAAATACGAAACCAATATTCCTGCGTCGGAAAATGGTAAGTTCTTCATCTGTCATATGGCTTAAATCCTGTCCGTCCACAATGACCTTCCCGGATGTTGGATTATCTAATCCTCCAATCATATGAAGCATGGTAGACTTTCCGCTCCCAGAAGTTCCAACAATCGCTACAAACTCCCCCTTTTCCACTTCTAAATTTACACCATCAAGGGCTTTGACTTCTGTTTCTCCTTGTCCATATATTTTTCTTAAATTCACTGCTTTTAATATATTCATGCCATCCTCCCATCAAAAAAGCCTGTATTGATCTTTACAATACAGACTTTATCATAACAATGTCTCCATCTTGTTTCTGAAATATCACCGTTTTGATACTATTCCTTTTTTGATATCGGGAGAAACACAGAAAAGGTAGAGCCCTTTTCTCTCTCTGATGTCACTTTTATATACCCCTTTTGTGCCTGAATGATCTCTCTTGCAAGGAATAAGCCAATTCCTACTCCTGGCTGGTCTGCCACTGACAGACTCCAATAAAACCGTCCAAATATCTTTGGTATTTCTTCTTTTTTCTATTCCAATGCCATCATCAATGATATCAATCTTTACAAAGAAAGAATTCTGCTCGGCTTTTACCTGAACATTTCCCCCACATGCTGTGTATTTAATCGCATTGTCTACAATATTTCCGAGTGCCTCCACGGTCCATTTTGAATCACATCGAACATGCAAATCCGTGTCACATAGGCTCAGAGTAATATTCTTCTCCCTTACTTTTACGTTAAACTGCTGCTGTATAGATCCAAGCATCTGCTTAATAGTAGTATCCTCCGAATGTACTGCGATAATCCCACTCTCCATCCGTGATAATTTGACCAATGATTGTATCAAAAAATCTAATTTGTCCGTCTGCTCTAAAATGGTATCTATCTCCTCCTGATTTCCATGATTCAATTCAGAGAGTATTTCTCCATAAATCTTCAAATTTGAAATAGGAGTCAAAGTCTGGTGCGCAATATCAGAAATAAGTTTCTGTATCACTTCTTTTTGTTCCTGTTGGTTCTTTCGTGCCAGAAAGCTACTGTCTAAATGTTGTTTCATGCTGTTTTCAAGAGCAGAATACTTTTCTTCTGATATTTCTGTCCGTTCCAGTTCTCCATCTATTGCGCAATCCAGCATTTTCTGCAGCCGGTTCAAAAAGCCTTTTTTCTTTCTGATAAAAAATACTATGCCAGAAGATTCCACTTAAAACAAAATATTCCTACAATCAATATAATTATTTCTATCATCCATTCACCGCCCAGGTATAACCAATTCCATAGACTGTCTTGATATATTCAGGCTTCTGCGTATCATCTTCTAATTTGTCTCTGAGACGTTTGACTGCAACAGTCAGCGCATGAGCATCCACAAACTCTGTATCTCCCTGCCATACCTCGTCAATCAGATATTCCCGTTTCAATACTTTTCCTCTGTTTTCACACAGCACTCTAAGGAGCTTTTGATCTGTCTTACTAAGTTCAATAGGTTCTCCATCTTTGAAAAATTCCATTTTATCGAAATAGAACTCAAATCCATCAAGCTCCATAGAATTTTTAGCTGCTGCCTCTTTATTTCTAAGCTGCACAGACACTCTTGCACGCAAAACCATCAAGCTAAACGGTTTCGTAATATAATCATTTGCCCCAGCTTCCAATCCTGTTACAATATCTACTTCCATGTTATTTACTGTAAGCAGAATAATCGACACCTGACTATTTTTCCTTATTTCTCTTACAAAATTAATCCCATTCCCATCCGGCAAGTTCACATTTAATAAAATCAATATGATATCTTCCTTTTTCAAGATTTCTCTAGCCTTCTGCAAAGTCTGGCACTGATAAAAGAAATAGGAATCATTCTTCAATGCTAGACGTATTCCATCATTTAATTTTTTGTCATCTTCAACAATCAGTAACTTTTCACTCATATTTTCTCTGCTTTCTTACAAATTACGCTAATTGTATCATTGCCAGTTTTATAAATCAAATCATTAAATCAAAATCTCCGACAGAAATTATCTTATAAACAGCAAAAAGCTCCCGAAGGAGCTTTCCACGCTTTCAATATACACTAATTCTTTCAACACAATCTCTTCTGCAGCATTCCATATTTGTTTTTCCTCTGCTTCACTATACAATACCGTTGTAAAAACCAATGTCCAAAGTAGGAAAAATTTGAGTAAATTCCGACACTTATTTTATGCAGTTCTATCTTTATGAGATTTCATCAACATCATAATACTTAAAATCCCGGAAGCAGGCACTTCCTCCTGTTTCCTCTGCCGCATAGCAGAACAGACCAAGCCGGCAACCAGTAAAATGATCCAGTTTGAAGTACAGCTTATGCACGGTTCCGATGGGTAGCCAGTCTCCCTTATTTACCCGGTAATAGCAGCGTGCTTCATCCTTCATGTTACAGAAATCTGCTTCAAGACGAAAATCCATCTGGTGTGATTCAACAACAGTTCCTTCCGTCATATCCAATATACCATCTTCTTTTTTATCCAGCATAAGGACTTCATATTTTCCATGACGTTTTGTAATGCCAACTGCAGCATAACAGCCCTGCAACGCACACAAACCTGCGACATCGCCCTCTTTCAATGCAGAAGCATCAACAGTAACCTCAGCTGCGCAGGACGGATAACTCATCCTTTGCGTAAGCGTATTTACTGCCTGTGTAAGCTCTGTACAAACTTCCCGTGTTGTAATTGTATAGGTTCCCTGCAATGCATCCAGATGATAGTACCGTGGATCTGGATCATGATTAAACTGCCAGCGCGGAAGCAGCCCATTACGGAAATCATCACTTCCCACTAATGGCTGATAAATATATCCTGGTCTGGTACTGTGAACCTCTATTTCTTCCGGCACATGTCCGTTCTGTCCAAAAAACGGAAAATGATCCTTCCAGGTAACCGGAAGCAGAATAGGAATCCGTCCAACTGCTCCGGAATCCTGAAACAGCATTGCATACCACTTTCCATCCGGCGTATCCACTATTCCTCCCTGTGCCACGCCCTGTCCACAATATCCACGATCATCACAAAGTACATCTCCACCCGTGAATTCTCCTTCCAGAGAATCACTGTAAAGCATGCTTCCGTCCGCATCCAGCGGTCTCTCAGGGAATGAACCAGAAAAAATATAATAATAGCCGTTTATTTTTTTGAATATGAGAACCCTCATAGCCTAGCTCCGGGTTCTTATGATCACTGACTAAAAGACGATGTAATCCGTCCTTCTTTGGTGCAGTCAAATCTTCATTCAATTCTGTAATCCAGATTTCATCATTTCCATATACAATATAGCTTCTGCCATCCTCATCAAATAATAAAGAGCCGTCATGATAAAAGCCTTCTATCAGCTGCTTTTTCCATGGACCATCTATTTTTTCCGAAGTATACAAATAAGTCTTACGGGTATCATTTGCCACAAAGCAGATATAAAATCGGCCTTCATGATAGCGCAGGGAAGCTGCCCACATGCCCTGTCCGTAAATATTCTGACCGCTTTTCAGTTGCTGCGCATCCGTATGATCCAACGTCTCATAGACATAAGTCACATGCTCCCAGTGCACCAGATCAAAAGACTGCAGAATCTCACAGCCCGGCATAAAGTGCATGGTTGTGGATACCATATAATAGGCGTCTTCTACGCGGAGCACGTCCGGATCTGGATAATCCAATCTTGTTATAGGATTTACATTCATTGTTTATTCCTTTCTGTTTATCTCCATATTCTTTCTTTGTTCTATTCTATTTTTTTACTATTTTATCTTTGTTTCTTATCTATACATTAACAGTAGTATGCTTTTTAGTTGTACGTAAAATGATATGCCCCTCACCATGACTCTTTAATGACACACTAAGGCTCTTTGGCTCTTCCACGTGCTCTCCGCTCCAAAGTTTACTCCATCATAAATCTCCAGATCGGCATATGGATATGTCACTGTCTTTATCACCCAGATTAAATACCGCGACATAATATCCACCCTTTGTATCTGCTGCAATCCACAATGCATGCTCTATACCATCGATTTCACGTCTCCACACCTGATGCGAATGCCGTGCATTTGCATGCATAGCAAGTATTTCAGAATTGGTTACCAGATTCATAGTGAATTCGTCAAACCCTGTCAGCTCTCCTCCCAGCATCAAAGGAGAACGCATGATACTCCAGAGTGTCAGCATGGTGATCTGCTCATCCTGTGTGAAATTCGTCCAGTTATTCACATCATATACCTGCCGTATCGGTCCGACCGGAAGCATATCGGCATCCGGCCAGTGCCCTGCACCTGCATGGGTGCACCATTTTTCTGCTCTTGAAAACATATCATATAACAGTTCCCACTTATCCCAGAAATCATCGGTGATTCTCCACATATTGGAAATCTGCTTATAAAGCTCTGCCTTTTCTAAAAAGAGCAGGTCCCGGCGACAGACTTAAAACCATGGGTCTTCCGCAACCATGCAATGCTTTGCTCAGCATAATCAGTTCGGATTCCTCATGTGGCAGTTCCCGTGCAATATCATCACATTTAATAAAATCCACACCCCAGGAAGCATATAATTCAAAAATACTGTTATAGTATTCCCGTGCCCCGTCTTTCTCAGGATCTACACCATACATATCCGTATTCCAGGCACAGATACTGTTTGTTTTGGCAATTTCCCGGGCATGTCTGTCACTGTTCATGATTTTCGTTTTCTGATGTACAGCCTGTCGTGGAATCCCTCTCATAATATGAATGCCGACCTTCAATCCAAGAGAATGGCCATATTCTGCCAATGGTCCAAAGCCCGCACCGTTTGCTGCGGAAGGAAAACGATTTACTGCGGGAAGCAGTCTTCCATACTCATCCATTACTACATCCGCAAAAGGATGATACTCATTGGTTGCAGCATAAGGCTCATACCATTGGATATCCACCACAATATATTCCCAACCGTACTCCTTCAGATGCTCAGCCATAAATTCAGCGTTCCGTCGTACGATATCTTCTGTAACAGCCGCTCCATAACAATCCCAGCTGTTCCACCCCATAGGTGCTGTTTTTTTCATCTTCATCTGTTTTATACCCTCTCGATATCCTGTTAATTCTGTCCGTAATATGCATTTGCACCATGCTTGCGGAAATAATGCTTATCCTGTAATTCCTGCGGATGAATCAGCTCGGTTCGATATGCCATCTTGGCAACCTCTTCAAGAACCACCGCATTGTGGATGGCCTCCTTTGCATCCTTCTTGCTCAGGAAAAAAGGACCATGATTCTTGCACAACACTGCAGGAACTGCCATTACATCCTTCTTCATGCGTTTAAATTCCGAAACAATCAGGTGTCCGGTATTTTCTTCGTAAGCAGAGTTAATCTCTTCCTTCGTCAGACATCTCACAGAGGGGATTTCTCCGTAGAAATAATCCGCATGAGTCGTACCATAACAGGGAATTGGGTCTATGTCAATACAAAATGAGAAATTCCAAATACACATAAGCATGGTACAATAGAAATATGCTGAAGGAGGATCTCATATGGCAAAGCAACATGACAAACAATTTAAACTTGATGCAATCCAGTACTATCAAGATCATAAAGATCTCGGAGTACGTGGATGTGCAGAAAATCTTGGCATCGGCTACAGTACATTAACAAAGTGGCTGAAAGACTTCCGGGAATCAGGTGATATTCCTGTTCGTGGTTCTGGTAATTATGCATCTGATGAGCAGAAGGAAATTGCCCGTCTCAGACGTGAATTACGTGATGCCCAAGATGCCCTTGATGTATTAAAAAAGCAATCAACATTCTGGGAAAATGACGGAAGCCATTTATCTCGAGGTGACTGAGAAGACGGAAGCTGCCAAAAAGGCTGGACGCCGGGTTTCCGTCTCCGGAATGTTGAAATTTTTAGGTGTCTCTCGCTCAGGATATCTTGCATGGCTCCACCACGTACCTTCTGATACAGAAAAACGTCGTAAAGCTGTAAAAGCAAAAAATACAGGATATTTATGATGATTCCAAGCAGAACTACGGTGCTCCGAAAATCACTGTAGAACTTCGAAAAACTGGTGAAGTCATTTCGGAAAGAACCGTTGGTACATATATGCGCCAAATGGGAATCCGTGCTCAGTGGAGCAAACCATGGACGATCACCACAAAAGATTCCGATTTCAGCACTGAATTACAAAATATCCTCGATGAGCAGTTTAATCCTGATCGTCCGAATGCAGTCTGGTGTTCGGATATTACCTACATCTGGACAATAGACGGATTTGTCTATCTGACCAGTGTTATGGATTTATTTTCCAGAAAAATCATAGCCTGGACGCTTTCAGAAACACTGGAAGTATCCTGCGTGATTGATACGATAAACAAAGCCAAAGCTCGCCGAAATATCGATCAACCATTAATTATCCATTCGGATCGTGGCAGCCAATATGTTGCAAAGGAATATAAAAAAGCAACCGAAAATATGCAGCGCAGTTATTCGAAGAAAGCTTTTCCGTGGGATAATGCATGCATTGAATCCTTTCATTCTGTTATCAAACGTGAATGGCTCAATCGCTTTAAAATCCGTGATTATAAGCAAGCATACCAGTTGATTTTTGAATATCTGGAAGCTTTCTACAATACGAAACGAATTCATAGCAATTGCAACTATATGTCGCCAAACGAATTCGAACGATTGTATAAAAAGAACGAACACTGAGGCTGAGCTTCTGGCAGGTTAAAATGGAGAGAAATTTCTCATTTTAACTTGTACTAAATCTTGACATCAAATGTGTAATATGTAGTTGTGTATACTTCTTCCTTTTTTTTTTATACAGAATGGAAGGATTCGATGCAGGCATTATCATAGGGGTTACCCTTCCTGCTGAATGAATGTAGCATTCCCTGATCCTGTAAGTATTTCTCGAATTCTTCACTGGTATCAGTATCATTACCTTGTCCCTTGAACACTTCCATATCAGTAAAAAGGACATCCCCTTACCTGTAAAATCTACAGTTCCGGAATGTCCTTTTTCCATACTTCACTATATTTTTTAACACATGATGCTACTTATCCACAATCTATACAATTCCAAAATGCTTAAACGCCTGCATAATCGCTTCTTCCTTCTCCGGTGTACATTGTGGCTGTCTCGCATTCTCTGATTTAGCCGGATTGAAGTTCTCACCGACATCTAATCCACATTTCTTCTTAATCTGTGCGATATACAACGAAGAAACCTTCAGTCCTGTCTTTTCAAGTACATATGCCTTTATCTGTTCATAGGTTGCTTTTCCCTTGAACTCTGATAAATCCATATCCTCCAACGAGATGTCAACCTTCACTTTCCTGCTGTCGGCCAGTCTCCGTTCCACTTCGGTCCGCGCTGAGCAAAGGTCCACCGGACCTTTAGCGCCCTTGGAAAGTAAGACAACCGTCTCAACGGTACTTTCATTTTCCCAACTTATATCATCTATCACAGTACCATTATAATATACTGGGAATCTGAAGTGTATATGTTTTAGAACTGCATTAGTTTTTTCTACCCATTCTGATACGCTTGGTGTAAACGTAACAAGTCCTGCCGGCCTTCTTTTTTAAAGTGTTCAGATTCGAACACTTTAAAATTCGGATTATATATTTCTTCCCATGTTGATAAGAATTCCAAAGTGCTTCTATTTCTTAACCAATTTCGAATAACATCCGCAGCTCGCGAATTATCCGATTTAGCAGCTGCTATATCTGTAATACAGATATAGTCATCTATGTCTTCATACGATACCGTAACCGGTATTCCTGAACTGTAATAACTCTATTCTTAGCCATTATTCTGTTCCTCCTTCGCCTTATTCATCTGCTCTGCCTTCACATAATACTCAAGCAGTCGCAGAAAGTACTTAGGAACACGCTTCTTTCCATGCTCCCAGTCACTAACTGTCATATAGGGAATTTCAAAGTACTCACAAAACTGATGCCTGTTCATGCCGGTACTTTCCCTTAGTTCAATTAAAATATCTTTTGCGTCTCTATCATCATTCATAATATAATCTGCCATATCTTTGCTCCTTTCACGCTAAGCGTCAATATTATATTATCACGCAACACGTGAATATTCAAGATTAAGTATATAATCCTGCCTGTCTCCAGACGCATTAGTCCACTCATATATCAATGCTACTTTCTGCGCGGTTCCAAGTTCTATGCTATCTCCATATTTCTCAATCATTCTTGCTAAAAAATCACAGCAGCGATTAAAGTCTCCCTGCTGTTGTCTTGTCATACTAATCATTATTTTCCTCCGTATTTTCTAATTAATGTTCTAAAAAGTCCGCTCATCTTGCTCACACTGCTCCATATATATCAGGCTGAGCAGCATGAGCAGGTATTTTACCTATATCAGTCAAACGGTGTTTTGCCGGCAACCGGCGTAAACTCCGCTTTGCATACATTGTGAAAGCCTCGACGATTACCAATACATTTCGCATCATAAATAAGTCCATATCTTTTCTGATTCTCCTTTATATAATGCAAAAAGCCGGCAGAAGCCCTCGGTTTTTCAAGGTTATCTTCACACCAGCTTACATAGATATTATAAAAATCCGTTGATGAAATCTTCTTCCCGATTTCAAATTGTAGATAACCTTCAGACTTCATAAATGCCAGGATATTATTTCCCTCCTCCTGTGCATCCACCAAATTCTGCTTGGCATCCACACTCTCCGTAAACACATAATTATTCGAAACAAGTCTTTGTAATCCTTCAAGTGCCCAAAGAAAAAAATCCCATCCCTTTCTTTCCTAAGTTTATCAATAAGATAAGGGTCATCTTCCCTACCATCAACCTTATCCTTCGTAGTCAGTATCAACTGTCTACGATAAAAAGCCGTCCGTTTTATCATAAAGTGCATGAAGACCGCCATTACCAAATGCTATCAGCCTGGCATATACCACACCCTGAAAGCTCTGCTGGCCTTTACGCTCCAAATCAATCTGATCCTCCAGTGTAACGATACTTTTTTATATGATTTGTCTGAGGGCAAAGCTTCCAGCTTCATATCATCATCCACCGTAATCAACATATATTCCAGATTTGCTCTAGCAAACTTATCTACCTCTATTTTCTGTAAACTACAGGAATACATATTATTTCCAAACAATTCTCTAAGTACAAGACCGATTCGAGATTTTCCTTCTCCACCTTTTCCAATGATAAGCATCATTTTCTGTGCTTTCGTGGTTGGCAATAACATATATCCCATGTACTCCTGAAGCGTCAAAATGTCATCCGGATTTAAAAGTTCCTCCATAAACTTAAGCCACCTTGCCGGCTTTTCCACATCAGGATCATATATTACTGGTAATCGGTTAAGACAAAAATCTTTCTGTTCTGAAAATTCCCCATTCAAGAACAAGGTTCCATTTGCCACATGAATCCTATCCGTCTGGAGTGGCAGTGGTTCTGAGTACGCCTCCAGCTTAATCGTCTGCAACAATTGTTCCACTTTTCTTGCAAGCCCCGATGTTACATAAGGACGGACCATAGAATAAATATCATTCTTAATTCCAGATTCATCAGATACAATGCCATCAATTGTAAATAAAATCCCATGAATACAAATCATAGGATGCATTTTTTAAATAGCACTCGGCAAATGCACCTTCAATTATTTTATCTTTATCATCCAGCCAATCCATGCTATACAGCTCTCTTCTCTGCGACTCGCTGCTCACCTTCTGCAATTCTGTAGTTAAAATGTCTTCTCTCAATAGTTTCAATCTCCTTTTTCAATTCTTCATAAATTTTCTTTTTTGTTCTTCTTCCGTGGATTCCAAAATAAAAAGCTCATAGTAATAATCCACTGTTTCAAAATCATCTACCGCTAACTTAAAAAGAGGACTCCAATCGGAATCCTCTACACTTTTTGGTGCATATTTAGTCTTCATTTCACGCAAATAGCTATGGAACTTTGATATTCTTTGGCAAAGCTCTCTCTTATCTTCTTCCCCTTTCCGGGCTTTAGATTTTTTCATTTCATAATTGCTTTCAAAAATTATTATGTTAAGATTACTCTTGTTTGTAACGCTTGTCAATCATTTTTTATCTGTGGATGTACATTCTTGTCATTTTGGGGTCATCATCACCTTGAACCATACATAAAAATTCCCATCCATATCGTTCATAGAAGCCAATATGATCCGTCACCAAATATAAAGGCGTTACTCCTTTATTTCTCTTATCATCAAC
>VOFF01001039.1_pt1 | contig 160961 bp, 226 predicted proteins | sample 5384061 | NCBI WGS metagenome assembly VOFF01 (sample SAMN12384725, study PRJNA508395) | human gut metagenome | isolation source: healthy gut E | host: Homo sapiens | reverse complement strand
CCCGCGCCGTGCCGGTGGTGAGAGCCATGCAAGCTGCAGCGCCACCAGCACCACCGTAACCGTGATGCGGTTGAGGATGCGGTTGAAAAAATTTGACGATCGGCAATCGGAACAGCATACCATCTCCCCTTTCCGTGTTTCTAATACGGTTAAGTATAACGCGGTTTTTCCCCTTTGCAAGCTTTTGGTGTCGGGTACACCGGCGTGCCGGCCGCCTTTATTCCTTATAAAAAAGTTCACCGGAGCGTCCGCAGATGCCCCGGTGAATCGAAATCATAGTATCATATTTTCCGCTCAGACGGTGGGTGCTTCGTTATCCTCGTAGCCCACCATCAGGCCGCCGTACTCCGCATAGTAGCTGCACAGCGCGCCGCAGGTGCCTACCTCCACCTTGGCCTCCGGGAACACGGCATGGACCATGTGCTTCAGCCGCTCCGCAGCGGCAGCGTTGCAGCAGTGGTCGATGTGCACCCGGCCGTTGGTCAGGCCGTGCGCCTTCATTTCCAGCACGATGCGCTCCAGTGCGCCGTGCTCGCCGCGGGTCTTGCACAAAACCTCCAGCTCGCCGGCATCGCTGGCCTGCCCGATGACCCGGATGCCCAGCATCCGCGCCACAGCAGCCACAGCGGGCTTCACGCGGCCATTGCGGGCAAGGTTTGCCAGAGATTCCAGCGCAAACAGCAGATGAGTGTGCTCATGGTACGCCCGGATCTCCTCACATACGATATCAAAGGGCTTGCCGGCCTTGATCAGCGCCGCCAAACGCTCCACCAGCAGCCGGGACTCCGCACCAGTAGACAGGCTGTCCAGCACAAAGACCCGCGCGCCCCCTCGTGGCTCTGCTCGTATTCCTCGCCCGCCAGCAGCGCGGCGTTATAGGCACCGGACAGCGTACCGGTAATGGTTACAACATACACCTCGTCTGCGCCCTCGTAGGCGGTGAGCCAGTCCGAGATATTGGGGCAGGAGGTGCTGGTGCGGCCCTTATAGGTGCGCATCATCGCCAGCGCGGGGGCATCCACCTCTGCGGTGTCCACATACTCCTGCTCGTCGGTCAGGATCTTCAGCGGCACGCAGGCAAACCCTACATCGGGGAGCTCGTACACATTTGCAGAGGAATCTACAACGATTTTGCTTTTCATATTTTTCTCCATTTTCAAGCGGCGCAATGCCGCGGTCATTCCTTTGTTTGTGACCATCATAGCAGTTTTTTAAAAACCTGTCAACTGTTTTTTCAAATTCTTTTACAAAGTTTTCGTTGCCCGTTGACCAATTTTCCAAAATGCGGTATACTATTTTACAGGCAGAAGTGCTTTTTGCGGAAAGCGATTGCCCTGCCTTTGCACAAAAACAACGTTCCTGCTTGCAAAAAGTGCAGGAGCATGAACGGAACAAGATACTATGAAAGCTGAAACCAAACTCCGCGTTGCGGCGTGTGCTGCGGGCTTTGCCCTGCCCCGGTACAACGATCTCCCCTCGGTAGGGCTGTATCTGGACCAGACGGTGCAGTACGTCAACAGCTATTTCCGCACCTTCTGCGGCGTGGAGCTCACCTCTTCCATGGTAAGCAACTACGTTAAAAAAAGGGGTGGTGGATCACCCCATCCGCAAAAAATACACCCGGGATCAGGTCGCATCCCTGATGTACATTGCAGTCTCCAAAACGGTGCTCTCGATTGAAAACATCGATGCCCTGTTTAAAAATGCAGCGGGCGCACTGCTCCGCCGGGACAGCCTACGATATCTTCTGCGAGGAGTTAGAGACTAGTCTTTCCGTGGTGTTCGGCGGCAAGACAGCCCAGCCGGAGGCCACGCTTAACGACGAGCGTCTGCTGCTGCGCAGCACCATTTTTGCAGCGGTCAACAAAATATATCTGGACTGCTGCTTTGATGCCTTGCGGCAGGAGCAGGCTCTGTGGTCGGACATCCTGCCGGATCTGGCGTAACAGAATAGCAGATATAGCAAAAGCCACCTGAAAAACGTAAGTTTTCAGGTGGCTTTATGTTGGTGGAGGCGATGGGAGTCGAACCCATGTCCGAAAAGAGCTCAGTGTAGGTGTCTCCGGGTGCAGGCGATCTACAACATTCCCGCCGCGCCACGCCGATCGTCAGGCTAGCGCATTGGTAGCTTCATGAGTTCCTGCCGGTCCGCAAAGCTTAAGTCCGTTCAGGTGCTGTGTCTAAAGGACGCCCCGGCCCCACACGACACAAGAGGCGGAACGCGCAGCACTCAGGCTGCGAGCAACTGATAATTATTGTTGTCAGTTAATTTTTTTGGAGGAGTTATAGAGCAGTTCCCCCGCTGCTACCCGCTGCCCAGACCTCGCTCCCCCCGTCGAAACCTTTACGCCCCCATATAAAGCACATCTTGCGATGTGCGGAAAGCTTGGTTTTCTGCGGTGAGCCGCAGTCTGCAATTGGAATGCTTAATAATACTTGCCGTTGGACTTCATGGCACGGTCAATGGAACGCTTTGCATCGCGCTGGGCGGCATCGGCACGCTTATCGTAGAGCTTTTTTGCCTTTGCAAAGGCCCACTTCCATTTTTACGCGGCCATGTTTGAAATAGAGCGAGAGCGGCACAAGGGTATCTCCCTGCAGCTTGCACTGCTGGTGCAGACGCCGAATCTCACTTTTGTGTGCCAGAAGCCGCCGGACACGCATAGGATCCTGATTGAACAGGTTGCCGTGGTCGTAAGGGCTGATGTGCATTCCCTTTACCAGCAGCTCGCCATTTTCAATATCTACCCAGCTGTCCTTCAGGTTGACCCCGCCGGCCCGCAGGCTTTTCACCTCGGTGCCTTTGAGCTCCACACCGGTCTCCAGCGCTTCCAGAACAAAATATTCGTGGCGCGCTTCGCGGTTGGTGGCGATGCTCTTGGTCGCCGGGCGCTCCTTTGTGGGTGCCATGCTGCGCGCCTCCTTTCTCCGTTCCGTTTGTTGTTTCAGTATACCATTTTTTCAGGGTAATGCAAGGGCTGTTTCTGACAGACGGCATGTTCAGGCCGCCGGTCAGCTTGCCCATCTCGGCCTCGGCGGTCTCGTCCACCTGCTTCACGGTGGCGTTGATGGCAGCAGCCACCATGTCTTCCAGCATCTCGATGTCGTCCGGGTCCACAGCCTCGGGCTTGATGGTGATGGACAGCACCTCATGCTTGCCGTTCATCTTTACGGTCACCATTTCACCGGCGGCGCTGCCGGTGTACTCGGCGGCTTCCAACTCGGCCTGCTTGGCCTTCATGTCATCCTGCATCTTCTGAGCCTGACGCATCAGGGAGTTCATATCGGGGCGGCCGAAGCCTGCGGGCATTCTTGCTTTCATGGTTGGTTCTCCTTTTTTTATCGTTTTTGCGTTCACTATCCTCAATCGACACCTCCTCTAGCCCCAGCTGTTCCAGCTTGCGAGAGGGATTCCTCGGCGTTGGCCGGCGGCGATTGACTGTCTTGGATTCATAGGGGCCGATGGGCACTGCCACGCCGGATACCTCGGCGATCAGCTTTTTGATCAGCTTCTGGCTTTCCTTGTTCACCCGGATAAAATCCCGGAAAGTCTTGCCGCCATCGATCAGCACGCGGGTGCCGTCAAAGTAAGCCTTGGATTTTTTCAGGTAGGTGTAGAGCATGGGATCCTGTTCCTGCAGGAGCTTGATGACCTCTGCCCACTGCGGGAAGGGATTGATCCCCTCTGCCGCCACCTTGCGGGGCTTGTTCAGCGCCGGGTCAGCCGTATATTCCGGCTTGGGCTGCTGGCGGGGAGGCTGGGCCGCAGACACTTCCCGTGCAGGAGCCGGAGGCTCTTCTCTCTGCGGCGCGGCGCAGCCGGGGCCGGCTCGTCCCAGGGGGCGGGGCCTCCGGTCACCGGCGGTTCCTCCGGCAGGGGCGGCAGCTCTTCTTCCGCAGAAGCTGCTGCTTCTGCCTTGGGCGGTTCCACGGGCTGAGGTGCCGGTTCCGGCTCAGACTGCTGCATCGGCGCCGGTTCCACAGAAGTTTCCTGCACGGGAGCCGATGCCGCCGGTGCACTTACAAAAGGCTTGACCGGTGCCGACGCAAACGGTCTGGGGGCCTCCTGTGCAGGGACCGCAGGCCGGGCGGCGGGCACAGCCTGTACCGCCACCTGCTGGGGCGGCTCGGACAGGCTGAACAGTGCCAGTTCCAGCTCGATGCGCTGGTCGCTGCCACGGGTCATGTGCTCCAGCGCCGTGCCCAAAGTGCGGATGGCGCGGATGGCTTCTCGCTGGCCCAGCTCGCGGGCCTTTTTCCAGATACTGCGCCTCCTCTTCCGGTGACACGCCGGAGAGCAGCGCCTGCCCGCCGGGCAAAGCCGCCAGCATCAGCGCACGGTAATGGGCAATGAGCTCCTCGGTCAGGCGCTTCACGTCCACCGACTGCTGCCGCAGCTGCGCCAGCTGTGCCAGCGCGGCGGCGGCGTCCTGTGCTTCCAGAGCGTCCGAAATTTGGAACAGGTAGCTGCGGTCGGTCACACCCGCCATGCGGCGCACCACGTCCGCGTCGATCTTTGCAGTGACGCCGGCGCAGGTATCCAGAATGGACAGTGCATCGCGCAGGGCACCATCGGCAAGGCGGGAGATGAGCTCCGCCCCCTCGCCGGACAACTCCAGTCCCTCCTGCCCGGCGATGTACTCCACACGCTGGGCGATATCCTCGGGGCCGATGCGGGTAAAATCGTACCGCTGGCACCGGGAGAGGATGGTGGCGGGCACTTTCTGGATCTCGGTGGTCGCCAGAATGAAGATGACATGTGCGGGCGGCTCTTCCAGCGTTTTCAGCAGCGCATTAAAGGCCGCCGTGGACAGCATGTGCACCTCGTCGATGATATACACCTTATACTGACAGGCGCTGGGGGTGTAGGCGGTCTCGTCCCGCAGATCACGGATATCGTCCACGCCGTTGTTGGAGGCTGCGTCCATCTCCACCACGTCCAGCAGGCTGCCGTTGTCGATGCCCTTGCAGATCTCGCACTCACCGCAGGGGTCACCGTTCTGGGGATGCAGGCAGTTGACCGCCTTGGCAAAGATTTTGGCACAGGTGGTCTTGCCGGTGCCGCGCACGCCGGTAAACAGATACGCATGGCCCACACGGCCTGCGGCGATCTGGTTTTTCAGGGCGGTCACAATGGCACGCTGGCCCACCACATCCTCAAACTGCTGGGGTCGCCACTTGCGGTAAAGCGCACGATACATGGCGATCTCTCTCCTTTCCCGGCCTTTGCGGCAAAAATAAAAGGACAGCGCTGACGGGGTTTGACCCCCGCCTTGCGTAACTCGGCATACGGATGCAGGCTTACTGAAACGCACAGAGCACACCGCTTAAGGCTGCTTGGTTCCCCACCTGACCTGGTTCACAGCGAGCCCATCGTACAGGACCCGCATCCGTATGCCGAACCACGCAGCAGGCGCTGTCCGGCATGGCACATTTTGTGGATTATTATACCATTTTTTCAGCAGCATTGCAAGTAAAAAAATGCCCCGCTGCCGTGAATTTCGACAGCGGGGCCTCTATTTTACGTTATTGTCGACCCGATCCGGTCGTGCGGCCAAAACTGGCACACAGAGCACGACTGAAGACAGGACTGGCAAGCAGTGATCAGGCTCATCTTGTAGACCTCGTCAGCGTTGCAGCCGCGGGACAGGTCGTTGATGGGAGCGTTCAGGCCCTGCAGAATGGGGCCGTAGGCAGCGTAGCCGCCCAGACGCTGAGCGATCTTATAGCCGATGTTGCCGGCCTCGATGCAGGGGAAGATGAAGGTGTTGGCCTGACCAGCCACCTTGCTGCCCTTGCACTTGACCTGTGCGACTTCGGGAGCAACGGCTGCGTCAAACTGCAGCTCACCGTCCACAGCCAACTCGGGATCCATTTCCTGTGCCTTGATCACAGCGTCATGGCTCAATGCCACGGTGCCGCCCTTGCCGGAGCCCTTGGTGGAGAAGCTCAGAACTGCGACCTTCGGATCGATGCCGAACAGCTTTGCGGTCTTGGCAGTCTCAACGGCCACCTCAGCCAGCTTTGCGGATGCAGCGATCTTGACCTCGCCGGTAGCCTTATCAACGGTATCGGTGTAATCAATGTTGACAGCGCAGTCGCCCATGGCAATGCGCTTCAGGCCCTCTTCGCCGCAGTCGCGATCCAGAATAAAGCAAGAGCTCACCAGATGTGCGCCCTTCTTGGTCTTGACCAGCTGCAGAGCGGGGCGGATGGTGTCGGCGGTGGAGTAGGTAGCGCCGCCCAGCAGGCAGTCTGCCTTGCCCATCTTCACCAGCATGGTGCCAAAGTAGTTGGACTTCTTCAGCAGGGCGGTGCACTCCTCAGCGGACTGCTTGCCCTTGCGCAGCTCCACCATGGTGTTGACCATCTCATCAAAACCTGCGTAGTTCTCCGGGTCGATGATCTCGGCAGCGGAAATATCAAAGTTACCGGCGGCGGCAGCAGCCTTGCACTCTGCCTCGTTGCCCACCATAACGACCTTCAGCACGCCCTCGGCCAGCAGCTTGCTTGCGGCCTCCAGAATGCGGGGGTCATTGCCCTCGGTGAACACGATCGTCTTGGGATTTGCCTTCAGCTGTGCTACCAGCGGTGCAAACATATCAGCCATTGTGATTACCTCCGAAAATGCTTTCCAAAATTTGCATTCCGTGTCTGTTGGACACAAGGATGCCTTTCTTCTTTTATTCTAGCACAGACGGCAAAAAGTTCAAGACAAAATTGTGTTTTTGTGCTATATTTTAGGAGAAAACCATTTTTTATTTGTGAAGAAATTATCATTCAGCTGCAAAGGAGATCAAACTGCTATGGATTGGGATACATTAAAGGCCGAGTGCCTTGCCTGCCGCAGATGTGAGCTGTGCACTGACCGCACCCATGTGGTGTTCGGGCAGGGTGTCCAGACTGCTGAGGTGCTGTTTGTGGGCGAAGGCCCGGGCCAGAGCGAGGACGAGCAGGGCCTGCCCTTTGTGGGCCGCAGCGGCCAGCTGCTGGACAAATACCTGTTTGCCATCGATCTGGACCGGGAAAGCAAGAACTGCTACATTGCCAACATCGTCAAGTGCCGCCCGCCCCAGAACCGTGACCCTCTGCCCGCCGAGAGCGAGGCCTGCATGCCCTGGCTGCGGGAGCAGTTCAACCTGCTGCGGCCCAAGATCGTGGTCTGCCTGGGCCGCATCGCCGCTCAGCGGATGATCCGCACCGATTTCTCCGTGACCAAGGAGCACGGCACCTTTGTGCAAAAGAACGGCGTATGGTTCATGGGCACCTTCCATCCCGCCGCCCTGCTCCGGCAGGCGCAGAACAAACCCGCCGCCTTTGCGGATTTTGTGGCCCTGCGGGATAAAATCAACGAAGTCTGTCTGCATACCTATTAACCCTTCCGCCCAAGTATCATCTCCCTTCATTTTTGCATACCCTAAAGCAAAAGTGAGGTGTTCTGATATGAAAACGATCCAAAGCCGTTCCCCCGATTTCTTTCTGGGGGCCACCACACCGGCGGGCTTCAAGGGCTACTTTGCGCCGCTGCGCCGGGAGCCCGGGAATGCAGCTGGTGCTGCTCAAAAGCGGGCCGGGCTGCGGCAAGTCTACTTTGATGAAGCATCTGGCCCAGGCCGCCGAGCAGCAGGGCCAGCGCATCGAAAAGATCCACTGTGCCAGCGACCCGGACAGTCTGGACGGGGTCATCTTCCTCGACCAGAAACGCGCCATCATCGATGCCACCGCGCCCCATGTGGTGGAGCCGGACGCGCCCGGGGCTGATGAGCTGGTGGTGAGCCTGTACCACACCATCGATGCCGGAAAGCTGGCTCCCCACCGGGACGAGGTCAAGGCCCTGTTTGCCCGGAATGCCGCCCTGCGGGGCCGGGCAGCCCGGTATATCGCATCGGCGGGCAGCCTGCTGCTGGACAGCCGCCGCGCCGAAGCGTGCAGCGCCAACTTTGAAAAGGTGCGCCGCTACGTCAAGCGGCTGTGCACCCGCCTGTTGCCCCGCACCGAGGGCACCGCCAGCGAGGAGCTGCGGCTGCTCTCAGCCATCACGCCCAAGGGGATGGTGTTCTATCAGGGCACGGTAGAAGGCGCTGGCCGACCAATGGTATGTGGTATTCCGGGACGACTACGGGGCAGTCTCCCGCCTGCTGCTGGAGCTCATCCGCGCCGAGGCACTGGCGCGGGGCTACCACATCATCACCTGCCCCTGTGCCATGCACCCTGAAGATCAGAATCGACCACATCTTCATCCCGGCCCTGCGGCTGGCTTTTTTGACCGACAACCTCTGGCATCCCATCCAGCTGCCCGGCGTGCAGGCCGTGCGCTGCACCCGCTTTGTGGACCGGGAGAATCTGTCCGGCTTCCGCGCCCGCCTGCGCTTCAACGACCGTGCCGCCTCCGAGCTCATCGACCAGGCTGTAGCCCTGATGGCTCAGGCCAAGAACTGCCATGATGAGCTGGAGACTTATTACCGGGCCGCCGTGGATTTTGACCAGGTGAATGCTGTTGCAGCAAATTGTCAAAAGATCCTGGGTCTCGGGTAGGCCCTGCTCTGTACAACCTGACCGCAGCGCAGAATTTCAAGAGAAAGGAAGTGAACCCCATGCCAACCATCCGTCTCTCTGTCCGGGAGCTGGTGGAGTTCCTGCTCCGCACCGGCAGTATCGACAGCCGCTTTACCGGCTTTGACCGGGCCAACGAGGGCGCACGCATCCACCGCAGGCTCCAGAAGGCGGCGGGTGAAGGCTACGCCGCCGAGGTGTTCCTCACGGCAGAGCGGACGATGGAGGGAATCGGGTTCACCATCGAGGGCCGTGCCGACGGCATTTTTACCGATGAGGACGGCACGGTGGTCATCGACGAGATCAAGACCACCGCCGTGCCCACCGATGCCATCACGGAGGACATGAACCCCTGCCACTGGGCACAGGGCATGGCCTACGGGGCCATCTGCGCCGAGCAGCGGGAGCTGGAAACACTGGATGTCCGACTGACCTATTACCAGATCGACACTGATGAGATCATCCGCTATACCCGGCACTTCTCCGCCGCTGAGCTGGATGCGTTTCTCAACGACCTGCTGCGGCAGTATCTTCCCCTGGGCACGGCGGCAGCTGGACTGGGTGGAAGCCCGAGACCGAAGCCTTGGGGCCCTGCAATTTCCGTTTCCAGCTTACCGTCCCGGGCAGCGCGCCCTTGCCGGGGAGGTCTATCGCGCCTGTGCTGCGGGCAAGGCAGAGCAGAAGGGCGGTACCCGGCTGTTCTGCCAGGCACCCACCGGCATCGGCAAAACGATGAGCGCCCTCTTCCCTGCCCTGAAAGCCATGGGCGAGGGCAAGGGGGAAAAGATCTTCTACCTGACCGCCCGCAACACGACACAGGCCGCTGCTGAGGATGCACTGGCCCGCCTGCGGGCGGCAGACCCGGCGCTTTCCCTGCGCAGCGTGACCCTGACCGCCAAGGAGAAGGCCTGCCTGTGCAAGGATGCTGAGGGCCGTCCCGCCTGCCTGCCGGAAGCCTGTCCCTACGCCAACGGCTACTACGAGCGGCTGAAGGATGCGCTGGCCGACCTGCTGGACAGCGCCGTCCCCTATGACCGGGCCGCCCTGACCGAGACTGCCCGGCGGCACAGGGTCTGCCCCTTTGAACTGGGGCTGGACCTGAGCGAGTGGTGCGATGTGGTCATCGGGGACTACAACTATCTGTTTGACCCCACCGTGCACCTGCGGCGCTTTTTCGATGCGGCGGGCGACTACATTTTTCTCATCGACGAGGCTCACAACCTGCCGGACCGGGCCAGAGCCATGTACTCGGCGCGCTTCTGCAAGAGCAGCCTGACCGATGCCAGACGGGCCATCGGCAAAGGAAAAAAGCGCACTGAAAACCGCGTTGACAAAGGCAGACAGGGGCTTTCTGGAAGCGCGCCGGGCGGTAACGAAGCTGGTCCCCCCGCCGGGGTTCAGCGCCCACCGAACCGCCGACGGAGGATCTCGCCCAACAGACCAGCCTTCTGGACACCGAACCGGAAGAAGCCGTCTTCTCGCTGCCGGAGCCTTTGCTGGCGCGGGATGGCACAGTCTTTTTTGCAAGAGCTGCCGAAGGAGCTGTTCCGACTGCTGTTCAGCCTGCAGGCCCCCTGCAGGACTGGCTGGAGGCCAACCCGGAGGCCAATGCCCACGCCCAGCTGCTGGAGCTCTACTTTGCGGTGCAGGATATCACCCGGGCAGCAGAGCGGTACGACGCGCATTTTGTCACCCAGCTGACAGCCCGGGGCAGCGAGCTGGAATGGGAGCTGCTCTGCCTTGACCCTGCCCCCTTTGTGGATGCCAGCCTTGCCGCCGGGCGGGCTGCGGCACTGTTCAGCGCAACGCTCACCCCGCCGGGCTACTACCGCTCCGTGCTGGGCTGTCCCGATGCCCGGGCTGTGGCACTGGAAAGCCCATTTCCGCCCGAACATCTGGGGCTCTACTGCCTGCCCGGCATCTCCACCCGCTACCGGGATCGGGAGGCCAGTGTTCAGGCCGTCTCGGATGCGCTGGCCGCACTGGCCCGGGCCAAGGTGGGCAACTATCTGGCCTTTTTTCCCAGCTATGCCTATCTGCGGCAGGTATATGAGGACTTCACCGCCCGTTACCCGGACATCGGGACGCTGGCCCAGGAGAGTGGTCTGGACGACGCGGCTCGGGCGGCCTTTCTGAACAGTTCGGCCCAAGCCCCGCAAAAACACTGCTGGGCTTCGGGGTCATGGGCGGCATCTTCGGCGAGGGAGTAGACCTTGTGGGTGACCGGCTCATCGGCTGTGCCATCGTGGGGGGTGGGCCTGCCGCAGGTGAACCCCCGTCAGGAGATCCTGCGCCGCTACTATGACGAGGCGGGCGGCACCGGTTTCGACTACGCCTACCGTTTCCCGGGCATGAACAAGGTGCTGCAGGCGGCGGGCCGGGTCATCCGCACGCAGGAAGACAGGGGCGTGGTGCTTCTGCTGGATGACCGCTTTGCCCGCACCGAATACACCCGCCTGTTCCCCCGCCACTGGCACCAGCTCCAATACCTGCGCAGCACCACAGAGCTGGAGCAGCAGCTTGCCGCCTTCTGGGCACTGAACCAATAGAAAAAAAGCCTGTCAGCGCAAAAACCGACAGGCTTTTTCTCATGCTCCGGACATTTTCCGGCTCTTACTTCTTTCTGGGCAGGGATCTGCGCAGTTCATCCCAGGCAGTCATCTCCACCAATGTGGTGGCGCGCAGGGCGGCAAACGCTTCATCCAGATACTGCATCTCGCTCACCGCGCGCATGGCGTGATCCGAAATGCACCACTTCCCAACGACCGTCTGCGCCATCCAGTAGACCATCCGCTCGGTCTTTTTTCCGCTGTTTGGTGCCCTCGCGGTAGCGGTCGGTGTTCTCCGCATCGTTCACGGGAACACCTGCCGCTTTCAGCATCTCACAGCACTCCCAGGCGGCATCCACGATCATCCTGCGCTGTTCCACTGTGGTGCGGGAAAGTTCCCCATCCACCGCATAGCAGGCATAGGCGCAGGGCAGGATAAAGGCGATGTGGCTCTTGAGCCACTCGTCCATATCGCTGTAATAGGTCAGCTTGTAATGAGTCCCTCAAAGGCAGCCTGCAGCCGCAGGCGAAATGCGCCGGACAGGGGTGCGGTTGCGCCGCCGACAGTCATTCCCATCCCCATGTGCACACTGACCAGCCGGTCATGCTCCCGGCGGCCCGCATTGTTCTGGAAGCCAAAGGCGATCTTATCCACCGGGCGCTGCATGGCCTGCAGCATCTCCTGCGCGTAGGGATCATTGCCCACAAAGATGAAGTACTGGCTCCGGTTTGCCTTGAGGATGGGCAGCACATCGGGCAGCTGCCCGGCCTGCACCGCCACAAACACAAGGTCATACACATCCTCGGGGGCCAGCACGTCTATTGTCTGCATCCGATCCACGTTGTTTTCCGCTGGAGCATGTGGCGGATGGTCAGGCCCTTCTGGTCAATGACTGCCTTCCACTCGCCCCCCTGGCCAGCAGGGTGACCACATTTTTCTTTTGTTCTGTGCCAGACTGTGGGCCAGCTGACAGCCCTGAACGCCTGCGCCGTACACCAAGATCCTCATAACGAGATCCCTCCTGTTTTGCATGATCAGCCCGGCCAGAAACACCGGGCTGTTACTTTTTCAGGAACGAGAAGAAGCCCTTTTTTTCATAGGGCCGGGTCTGCACGCCGGTCACAGTGTAGCCCGTTTCGGCAATGGCAGCCTTCAGCGCCTCCACATCCACCGGCTGCTCCGAGATGATGACCGTCTCGCCCCTGGTGTGGGAAGAAGTCACTTTGTTCACCCGGGCGGTCTTGCGCACCACATCATTGATGTGGCTCTCGCACATACCGCACATCATACCATCGACCCTCAGAATCGTTTCTACCATTGTTGTCCCCTCCATGCTGTATCTGCGGGCACCCCTGTCAAACTGCACAAGTCCAGCCCGCTGTTTTCGTCATTTTGTTAGTTTTAGCTAACTCATTTTGGAAACAAAAAGGCTCCTGCCCCGCACAGCACTGCTCTGCGGAACTTTGCCGATCTGTTTTCAGTTTTATCATACCATACCGGTGGGCAAATTTCAAGCTGCCCGCAAAACCGGCTAAACGGACTTTATCAAAGGGTCAGTTCATGGAAAACAGCGCTGCTTTCCAGCTCTTTCCATTGCATCGTGTTTCCTTCCAGGGTCATGTAGCTGTGGGGGCTGTTCTCCTTGGGGATGCTCACAGAACCCGGATTCAGGTAAAGATTTCCCTGCCCGAACTCTGTCCAGGCCGGAACATGGGTGTGCCCATGCAGCAGCACATCTCCCGGGGCCAGCGGCGGCAGATTTTTCACATGATAGATATGCCCGTGGGTCGCATAAATAAGCCGCTGCCCCACCGGAAGCACCGCATAATCGGCCAGCACCGGGAATTCCAGCACCATCTGGTCCACCTCCGCATCACAGTTGCCCCGCACGCAGAGCAGCTTCCCTTTTCCCGTTCAGCAGGGGGATGACCTCCTTGGGTGCGTACTCTCGGGGCAGGTCGTTGCGGGGGCCGTGGTAGAGCAGGTCGCCCAACAGAAACAGCCGGTCGGCTCCCTCCCGCTCAAAGGCCTCCAGCATTTTGCGGCAGTAGTAAGCCGACCCGTGCAGGTCTGACGCGATCATCCATTTCATGGCAGATCCTCCTTTTTGTGCGTTCTGTTCTTATTTTACCGCCGCCGCGCCCCCTTGTCAAGGGCAAGGACCCGTTGTAAAAAGTCATACTTTTATTTTAAAAAGTCCTTGACAAGTATCCCTGTGATGTGGTATCTTTGAACCAATAAAATATCGTGTGGATTTTTACAGCATTCTGCAACTTTTCGCCACACAATGGTACAAAAGCCATTGTGTGGCTTTTTGCTTTGCCTTCAAATCCAAATCTGACCCTCAGGAGCAATGAAAATGAACGATACTTTTATGAAAACCAGACCGGTGTTCCCGCTGCTGCTCTCCATGGCCCTGCCCAACGTCATCTCGATGCTGGTGAACAGCCTGTACAACATCGTGGACAGCCTCTTTGTGGCCCAGATCAGCGAGCAGGCCATGACGGCGCTTTCGCTGGTGTTTCCCATCCAGAACTTTGTCAATGCAGTGGCCATCGGCTTTGGCATCGGCATCAACGCCCAGATCGCGCTCTACCTCGGCGCAGGCGACCACGAAAACGCCAACCGGGCCGCCACCCACGGCATGATGTTTTCCCTGCTGCACGGTGTGCTGGGCATGGTCCTCTGCATTGCCATCATGCCCGGCTTCCTGCGCCGCTTCACTGCCGATCCCGCTCTGGTGGACATGGGCGTGACCTACTCCACCATCGTGTTCCTATTCTCGCTGGTCAACATGGCAGACCTCGCCTTTGAGAAGATCTTCCAGTCCGTGGGCCGGATGAATGTTGCCATGGTGGCGCTGATCACCGGCTGCGTGACCAACATCGTCCTCGACCCGGTCCTCATCTTCGGCCTTGGGCCGGTGCCCGCCCTGGGCATTGCCGGTGCGGCCCTTGCCACCGGCATCGGGCAGGCCGTTTCCCTTGTGGTCTACCTCTATGTCTACTGCACCACCGAAGTCGCCGTCCGCTTCTCCCGCCGCTGCCTGCGGTTCGATGCCGCCCTTGACGGCAAGCTCTATGCCATCGGCGTACCGGCCATCCTGAATCTGGCCCTGCCCAGCCTGCTGGTCACCCTCCTGAACGGCCTGCTGGCGGTCTACTCCCAGAGCTATGTGACGGTGCTGGGCATCTACTACAAACTCCAGACCTTCCTTTACCTGCCCCAACGGCATCGTGCAGGGATGCGCCCGCTGGTGGGCTACAACTACGGTGCCCGGGAGCATGGCCGTGTGTCCAGGCTCTACAACCTGACACTGGGCCTGAGCGCCGGGATCATGGCCATTGGCACCCTGCTCTGCCTGACCATTGCAGGCCCGCTGATGGGTCTGTTCGCCTCTAACCCCGAGACCATCGCCATCGGCCAGACCGCCCTGCGGATCATCTGCCTGGGGTTCATCGTCTCGGCAGTGTCTACCACCTCCTCCGGCGCGCTAGAGGGTCTTGGCAAGGGCGTGCCCTCGCTGGTCATCTCCCTCTGCCGCTACATCATCTTCATCATGCCCATTGCGTGGGTGCTGTGCGGCCGCATGGGCCCTACCGGTGTCTGGCACGCCTTCTGGATCACAGAGGCCCTCTCTGCCGTGATCGCCTACGCGGTATATCACAAGGCAGTCCATCAGAAATAAACCTCTCTAACAAAAATTCCCGCTCCATCGAGCGGGAATTTTTGTTATCATCTCTTCTTTTTGTGGAAGGCTGCTCTCAGATCAGGCCCAGGGTTTTGAGCTCCTTTGCCACGCCGTCCTCCGTCACAGCCGGGCAGATGCGGTCGCAGAGCTTTTTCAGGTTGTCAGAGCCATTGGCCATGCAGACGCTGATGCCTACCACATCGGTCATCTGCAGGTCATTGTCGCTGTCGCCAAAGCCGATGGTATCGGCCAGCGAACACCCCAGATCATCACAGATGGCCTTGATGCCAGTGCCCTTGTTGAACTTGCGGTTGATGAGTTCCCCGTTGACGATGGCTGACGGGGTATCCCCAGCCGGGACTCACAGAAGATGAACTGGTCCTCATACAGCTGCTTTGCCTCGGCAAGGCAGGCCTCGTTGGGGGCGATGAACACCACCTTGTAAACCGGCTCTCCGTGGTATTCCTCAATGGGCCGGATGGTCATGCCATACTCCATCGTTTTGCGCCAGCGCTCGGCCTCGCTGTTCAGCTGCCCCGGCTTGCGGGGGAACAAATGGGCGAACCGCTCGATCATCCTGATGCCGCCGTAAGTATCATCCCGGGCTTCCAGTGTGCACTCGGCACCGGCACGCCCCAGCACCTCCCGCAGGCCCTCGACCTGCGCAGGCTCCATGGGAAGATCCACGAGAATTTTCCCGTCACAGCCTACATAGCCGCCTGCAGAGCAGACAAAGCCATCGAAACCGTAGGCAAGCAGCGGTTTCGTCATGCGCAGGTTGCGCCCGGTGCACAGAAACACCTTGTGGCCGTTGGCCCGGGCCTGCCGGATGGCCTCCACGGCACTGGCCGGAACGGTCATTTCACCGGGCGGCAGCAAAGTACCGTCAATATCCAGAAAAATCAGTTTTTGCTTCATAGTTTCCTCACTCTTTCACTGCCAGTTCATGGTAAAGCCGCGAATCAGCAGACCCACGGCCAGGATCGCCAGCAGTACCAGCAGAACGGTGCGGTTGGCCTGTTTCTGCTTCTGCCTGGCCCGGGCACGGCTGTTCCTGCTGCCGCCCTGCTTCCGGTTCTGGGGTCTGCCGCCGGAGCTGCGGCCGCTCGTGTTCTGCTTTGTGCTGCTGCGGCGGGAAGCACTGCCGGAAGTCCCCTCTTTCTTCCTGCCCGCAGTGTTCTGGCCGGACCTTGCCGCGCGGGGTGCTCTCTTCCGGGGCCGCCGACGCAATGGGCTTTTTGGCCCCGCAGCGGCTCAGATAATCCTCAGCCAGCCGGTAATACTGGCCCAGCTCACTGGTGCGCAGGGGCGCGCCTGCATATCCTTCTTCCAGTGCTTCCACGGCCTCGTTGAAGAGGATCGCCGCCTGCGCAGCCGCCGTGCGGTCGGAGGCATGGGCCGCTTCATTGCGGGCAGTGCGCACCGCGTTGCAGGCCCGGCGGGCAGCAGCAGGGTGCTCCGTATTGCCCAGCGATCCAGCGGGCGGGCAGCATCCTTTTCAGGGTCCAGCAGCACCCGCATACACAGGGTGGTATCCAGCTGCTGCCAGCTGTTTCGGCCCGCCAGATCGGGCAGACGGTCATAATATTCGGGGCTCTCCTGCTGGCGGGTGCGGATGTGATCCAGCAGGGCTCCCAGGCTGTGCTCCCCGGGTTTGTTCTCCCAGTGCCAGCGCAGTAGCTTGCGGCTGATCTCATCGCAGGTAGTTTTGATCTCAAAAGCGGTTTGCAGTGCTTCGTCAGGCATAACGTTTCTCCTTCGTACAACCAAAAAACGGAGGAAGCGCAGCCTCCTCCGTCATTCATTTACATCATAAACTGATAATAGACGAAGCCCCACAGCGCAATGCCTGCGCAGACGATGGCGGTGATGGGCGGGACCCAGCGGACGAGGGTCTCGGCAATGCCGTCACGGCTCTCTTCCACATCGTCCTCCTCATCGTACTGCTCCACCTCGGGTTCCGGCTGGCGGGCCGGGGCGGCACGGCGGGCAGCAGCAGGCATCACACGGGTGCCCTCGTCATCCACAGCCGCTGCACCGCTGCCGGGGAACGCCGCGCGGGTGGCGGCATCCAGCACCCGGGTAGGCTCTGCTTCCGGAACAGGGGTGTGTTCCACCGGCGGTGCAAAGCTGGTCGGAGCGCCGACAGGCTCTGCCGGGCGGGCCGTCGGGATGACCCGGGTGGGTTCTGCCTGCACCGGCGCGCTGGCCACGATGCGGGTCGGCTCTTCCTGCGGAGCGGCGCTCACCACGCGGGTGGCCTCCGCCGCCGGGGCCTGCTCTGCAGGGGCGGCCTTCTGGCCGGGCTGCAGCAGGGTGTTCAGGGCGTTCTGCAGCAGGATGCGGTCACAGCCGCACTCGGTGCAGTAGACCGTGTCCTCTTCCTGCGGGTGGAAGGAACCGCAGGCACAGTACCAGCCGTTCTCGAACACCTGCGGCATATACTTGAGGCCGGTGCGGTTCATCCGGCTTTCCAGTGCCTTTTCCAGCTCCGGACTCAGGCGGCGCGGGGCCGAAGCAGGCGGACGCGCTTGATGGCATCCAGATGCACGACCTTTTTGCCGCTGTATACGTTCTTCAGGACCACATCCACGCTGGTGATGGCCTTCTGGGTCACGAACACGGCATCGTCCATGCCAAAGCTCTCACCGGGCTTGACCTCGATCTCGCGGTATTCAAAGGCATCCTCACACAGGATGATACCGTCCACGCCCTTGCACTTGAAGTGGATTTCCAGTGCAGTCAGGGTGACCTTGGAGATGTTCTTGAAGGTCAGGCAGACTGCGTTTTTCGCCGCTGAGTTCGCCCTTGAGCAGTTCCACACAGACGAACTGCACCGGGCTGCCCGGGGTATAATAGTTGGCCCGGGTGCGTGCGACCGGGTTAAAATTTTCCTCCACGACACTCGCTCCCCTTCGATCATTCGTTTTCCTGCGGGGCATCCTGCGCCGGGTCGGGCATTTCCTCGCCCAGCACTGCCTGCTCCGCCTGTTCAGCGGGCTCTGCGCTCTCGGCAGGCTCTGCAGTCTCCACAGGGGCCGCCGGTGCGGCGGGTTCCTGTGCAGGCTCGTCGCCGTCACGCGGGGGCAGCTTGCCGCTAAACCATCACGGTGTTGAACTGCTGCTCGTTGAGCTTTTCGCGTTCCATCAGAGCCTGTGCCAGCGCATGGAGCTGGTCGATGTGCTCCGTCAGGGTGCGGCGGCAGGTCTCGTAAGCCTCATCGATGATATCCCGCATCTCGCCGTCGATCTCGGCAGCGGTGGTCTCGCTGTAGCCCTTGCCCTGGCCCAGATCACGGCCCAGGAAGGTCTCCTCCTGCGAGGTGCCGTAGACCACAGGGCCCAGGCGCTCGGAGAAGCCGTACTTGGTGATCATCTGGCGGGCAATGTTGGTTGCCTGCTGCAGGTCGTTGGAGGCACCGGTGGAGATATCCTCCAGGATCAGCTGCTCGGCCACACGGCCGCCCAGGCTGGACACGATGTCCTCGAACATCTCACCCTTGGTCACATAGCTGCGATCCTTTTCAGGCAGATACATGGTGTAGCCGCCAGCCTGGCCCCGGGGAATGATGGTGATCTCGTGCACGCGGGGGTGGTGCTTGCAATAGAAGCCTGCCACGGCGTGGCCCGCCTCATGGTAGGCGGTCAACTTCTTTTCCTCGGCAGTCACAACACGGCTCTTCTTCTCCGGGCCGGCCATGACCTTCATGGATGCCTCCTCGATGTCCTCCATCGTGATGGCCTTGCGGCTGCGGCGTGCAGCCAGCAGAGCGGCCTCGTTGACGAGGTTCTCGAGGTCAGCACCCGCAAAGCCTGCGGTGCGCTGTGCGATGACTCTGAGGGAGACATCGGGAGCCAGAGGCTTATTCTTGGTGTGGACCTTGAGGATCTCCTCGCGGCCCTTGACGTCGGGCAGGCCGACATAGACCTGACGGTCGAATCGGCCCGGACGGAGCAGTGCCTTATCCAGAATGTCGGCACGGTTGGTGGCTGCCATCACGATGACACCATCGTTGGCCTCAAAGCCGTCCATCTCAACGAGGAGCTGGTTCAGGGTCTGCTCGCGTTCGTCGTGGCCGCCGCCCACGCCGGCACCGCGCTGACGGCCCACGGCGTCGATCTCGTCGATGAAGATGATGCAGGGCATGGTCTTTTTTGGCCTTATCAAACAAGTCACGCACACGGGACGCGCCGACGCCGACATACATTTCCACGAAGTCGGAGCCGGAAATGGAGAAGAAGGGCACCCCCGCCTCACCGGCGCAGGCACGGGCCAGCAGGGTCTTACCGGTACCCGGAGGGCCCACCAGCAGAACGCCGTGGGGAATGCGTGCGCCCAGAGTGTTGAACTTCTCCGGGCTTTTCAGGAACTCCACGACCTCTTTCAGCTCTTCCTTTTCCTCGTCCTCGCCGAAGCAACGTCGGCAAAGGTGGCGGTCTTTTTGTTCTCGTGCTCGTCCTTCACCTTGGCCTTGCCCACGTTCATGATGCCGCCGCCGGCACCGCCGCCGCGCATCATGGAGAAGAGCAGGAAGCCGGTGCAGCCCAGCATGGCCAGATAGAACAGGATCTCCATCCAGGGGATGGACTCCTTCAGGGTGGTGTAATCGTACTCCATGGGCGCGGTCGGGTTGGCTGCGTCGTAGGAATCGATATACTGCTGGACGTTCTCGATGAACACATAGGCGTAGGGCAGCTTGTAGCGCACCGTCACCGTGCCGTCATCGTTTCTGGTCGCCCCCACGGAAGAGGTGGAGGAGGAGAACAGATTGCTCAGCAGACCGCCGGAGGCCTGTGTGGCAGAGGTGGCACCTGTGGTTTCAGGCAGCTCCTGCTTGCCCTCCTTCAGCGTCAGGGTGATGACGCTGGTGTTGCGGTCCAGCGTGAAGGATGTGACCTGATTGTGCTCAAAGTAATGGACGACGGTGGAGTAGCTCATGGTGGAGCCGCCGGTACTGCTGTCGCTGGTGCCCAGCACCGACCAGATCATCAGGACACCGGCCAGTGCCAGCGCCAGGATCGAGGGGATTAAAGCGAGGTCGTTTCGGTTGCAAAAAGGGATCAACTCCAGTTCTAATTCGTTTTTGTTATGCGTAGATTTCCGGTTTCAGCACACCCACATAGGGCAGGTTGCGGTATTTCTCATCATAGTCCAGACCATAGCCCACCACAAACTCGTCCGGCACCTGGAAGCCCTCGTAATCGGCTGGATGTCGGCCTTGCGGCGGCTGGGCTTGTCCAGAATGGTGCAGATCTTCACGGAATTCGGGTTGCGCATCTTGAGCATGGGCACCAGCTTGGAAAGGGTGACACCGGTATCCAGAATGTCCTCCACGATCAGCACATCCTTGCCGGAAAGGTCGCCGTCCGATCCTTGATGATCTTGACCAGACCGCTGGTGGTGGTATTGCTGCCGCCGTAGCTGGACACGACCATAAAATCAATGCTGCAGGGGATGGTCACAGCCCGCATCAGGTCGGCCATGAAAACCACCGAACCCTTGAGGATGGAGACGAGGACACGGTTTCTGCCCTCGTAATCCCTGCTGATCTGTGCACCCAGTTCGGCAACCTTGGCTTTCAGTGCTTCCTCACTGACCAGGATGTTCTTGATATCGTCATTCATGCTCATGGGTTGTTCCTCCATTTTCCAATTCCAACTGCAAGATCTGTACAGTCTCCTCGTCCGGGGCAAGGCCCTCGGCAAAGCCCGCACCGCAGACCCACAGTACTTCGCTGCCCGCCGCCAGCAGCGGCAGGCCCTCTCGTATTCCGGCAGGAATGCCTGCCTCATTCATCCATTTGCGCAGGGGCTTGCTCAGCCCCCGCCCCGCAGGCCGGAACCGGTCTCCCGGTTGACGGGTGCGCAGCGTAAGGGCAGAATATAACAAGGTTATTCTAGCATAATCCGCCCGATTTTTTAAGTCTTTTTTTATGAACACCCTGTGTTTTTTCTCGAAAACCGCTTACAAAAAGCCGTGTTTTCAGGGTTTGGCCCCTAGGCAGAGCAAATTCCGCCCCATCGGCAGGGGCAAACGGCAGCGAAAACGCAGGGGCCGCAGCCTCTTCCGGCCTTGGCTCTTTTCCTGCCAGAGCATCCCGCTGCCTGCGCAGCAGAAGCGGACCGTATCGGTCAATTGCACCGCCCCGCTCCCCTGCTCCACCAGCTCTGACAACAGGCGGATGTACTTTTCCTCCGCATCCCGCACCGGGGCAACAAGGCTGTGGAGCGCTGCTTCCAGAATGAGCGGGTCAGCGCCCTGCAGCGGCTTCAGCCGCCACACTGCCCTGGCTTTCGGGGTCTTGCGGGCAGTCTGGGCTGCATCCAGACGTGCGCCAAAAAGCAGCTGTTCTGCCTGCCTGGCAAAGTAGGCATCCGCGCGGGCCGCCTTTTCACAGAAGCGGGCCAGATTTTCCTCTGCCGCATCGTTGACGCTGCGCAGGGCCGGAACGGCCCCATGGCGCAGGCGGTTGCGGGCGTAGGCATCGGACTCGTTCGTCTCGTCCGTCACCCAGCCCTGCTCAAAGGCGGCGCAGAGCGCTTCGGTCTCGGCCCGGGTCAGGCCCAACAGCGGGCGGCAGTAGCCGGGCCGCCTGGGCCGGATGCCCCCCGCCCCGTGGAGGCCCGTGCCCCGGGCCAGCCGGAACAGCAGGGTCTCGGCCTGGTCAGTAGCAGTATGGGCCGTTGCAATGCAGTCTATCCCGCCTGCCAGCAGTTGGGCAAAGCAGGCATAGCGGAGTTTGCGGGCCCAGTCCTCCCCGGCATGGGGCGGCACAGCCATTCCCACATCTGCCGGGCGGAAGACTGTCAGCGGCACCCCCAGCCGGGCACACTCGGCCCGGACAAAGGCTTCGTCCCGGTCCGCAGCCTCACCCCGCAGGCCATGGTTGACGTGGCAGGCAGAAAGAGTATACCCAAAAGCTTCCCGCAGTTCCAGCAGTACCCGCAGCAGCGCCATGCTGTCGGCTCCGCCCGAAACGGCGGCGCACAGGTGCAGAGCCCGGCCCGGCTCCGTAGCCGCAAACAGCTGCTCCTGCCGGGCAAAGCGTTCTACTTTTGCGATCAATTTTGATGTTTCGTCGTTCATCAGCGTTTGAAGTCCACATCCATAAAGCGGGTGTGTGCGCCATCCCAGCCCAGCGGCACCGTGCTGGTCTCGCCGTGGCGGTTCTTTGCCACGATGCACTCCGCAGTATCCGCATCCACCTCGGCCCCATCGGGGTTCTGGCTGGCGTAGTAGGAATCACGGTAAAGAAAAAGGACGCAGTCGGCATCCTGCTCGATGGAACCGGAGTCACGCAGGTCCGACAGCTGGGGCCGGTGAGAAGAGTTGTTGCCCTGCTTCTCCACCGCACGGGACAGCTGAGAAAGTGCGATAATGGGCACATTCATTTCCTTTGCCATGATCTTCAGGTTTCGGGTGATGGAGCTGATCTCCTGCACACGGTTCTCGCTGCGCTGGCCGGTGGTCATCAGCTGCAGGTAGTCGATGACGATGAGACCCACATTCGGGCGGGTGGGGTCCTGATTCACCCGGCGGATCTTCGCCTTCATCTCGGTGATGGTGATGCCGGAGGTATCGTCCATATAGATGGGTGCATCGTGGAGCTTTTCCGTTGCCAGTGCCAGATACTCCCAGTCCTCACTGCGGAGGGCACCGGTGCGGAATGCCTGGCTGTCGATGCCGGCCTCGGCAGAAAGGATGCGGTTCGTGAGTTGTTCCTTGGTCATTTCCAAGCTGAAAATGGCCACCGGCACCTTCTGCTGCATGGCCACGCGGGTGGCGATGTTCAGCGCAAAGCTGGTCTTGCCCATACCGGGGCGGGCGGCCAGAATGATGAGGTCGCCGCGGCCCAGGCCGGTCAGAACAGTATCCAGCAGACGGAAGCCGGTGGGGATGCCCTTGTACTTGTCGGCATCCGGGCCGCTGATCTTCTGCAGGTTGGTCAGCGTCTCCACCATGCTGGAGGAAAGCGGGGTCAACGCGCTGGAATCCCGCCCGGAGCGGATCTCGTAGATGCGCTGCTCCGCATTTTCCAGCAGCAGGTCAGCGTCCGGCTCATCGCCCGCGTCCCTGCAGAATGTCCTTGGCAACGCCCATCAGCTGGCGCACCAGATACTTTTCCTGCACGATCTGGGCGTAAGCCTTCACATTGGAGATGCTGGGCACCGTCTCGGCAAGACCGGTCAGGTACACCTTTGCTTCGTCGGCACTGGGGAACACGCCGTCCGAGATAACAGCATCCAGCAGGGTGACAAAGTCGATGGTCTGGTCCGCCGTAAACAGGCGCAGCATCTCGGAGTAGATCTGGGCATTCTGCCGGGTGTAGAACATTTCCGGCCGGATGATCTCCACCAGATCGGTCAGGGTCTCAGGCTTGAGCAGCACCGCGCCCAGCACGCTCTGCTCGGCCTGCATATTGTAGGGCAGATTGATGCCCACACTCTCCAGATTCAGTTCATTGGAATAATGTCGTTGTTCGTTGGGCATGGTTCATCCCCCTCCATACTGGGCCAGCTTCCCAAAACGCCAAAAACGCCCCCTGAAGGCAGGGGGCGCAGATGGCGTTTCAATCAGGCCTGTTCTACTTCCACCATGATCTTGAAGGAAGCCACGACACCGACATGCAGGCGCACCTTTGCGTTGAACACACCGGCATCCTTGATGTCCTTGGTCTCCAGCTCGATCTTCTTTTTATCAATAGGAGAACCGGCCAGCTGGGCCAGAGCCTCGGCAACTTCCTTGCCGGTGACCTTGCCGTGCAGGCGGCCGGATGCGCCGCCCTTGGCCTTGATGGTCACGGTCTTGCCCTCGATCTTTGCAGCCACAGCCTGTGCGGCGGCCACAGTTTCAGCCTCGTGGAAATCCGCAGCGGCCTCCTTGCCGCGTGCGATATTCACCGCAGAAGCATCGGCCACAGCGGCCAGCTTGCGCGGGAACAGAAAGTTGCGGGCGTAGCCGTCGGAGACCTCATGGATCTCATCCTTCTTGCCAATGCCCTTTACGTCCTGCTTCAGAAATCACTTTCATGGTGTTATCCTCACTTCTCACCGGGGAACCGGTGGATTTCTATGGTTAGTATACAGCATTCAGACCGTTGCGTCAACGCCTTCGATGACAGTGGGGTTACCCCAGCTCCCGTACCGCCGCATCCAATGCCGCTTCGATCACCTTATCCATATCATAATACTTGTACTCGCCCAACCGGCCGCCAAAAATGACCTTTGTCTCGGCATCGGCAAGCGCTTTGTATTTTGCGTAAAGCGCGCCATTCTTTTCGTCGTTGACGGGGTAATAGGGCTCATCGCCCTGATGCCACTCGGTGCTGTACTCCCGGCTGATCACCGTTTTGGGCTGGGTGCCGAACGCAAAATGCTTGTGCTCGATGATCCGGGTATAGGGTGTTTCCGCATCGGTATAGTTCACCACCGCGTTGCCCTGATAGTTGTCGGTATCCAGCACCTCGGTCTCAAAGCGGACGCTGCGGTATTGCAGTGCACCCAGACGGTAGCCGAAGTAGGCATCCACCGGGCCGGTGTAGACCACCTTCTCGGCCAGAGCGTTCAGATTTGCCCGGTCGGCCAGATAGTCCACATTCAGCCGCACCTCGGTGCCGTCCAGCATCTTTTCCACCATGGCGGTATAGCCGCCATCGGGGATGCCCTGATACAGCGCGTTGAAATAGTTGTCGTCGTAGGTAAGCGCACCGGCAGACGCTTGATAATGAAGGCCGGCAGTTCGGTGCAGGGGCGGCCCCACTGCTTGCCAGTGTAGTCCTTGATAAGCTTTTCGTAAATGTCCGTGCCCACCAGACTGATGGCCTGCTCCTCAAGATTTTTCGGGTCGGTGATGCCCGCTTCCCGCTTCTGCTCCTCGATCTTTGCCTTGGCCTCGGCGGGGGTCACCACACCCCACATCTTATTGAAGGTGTTCATATTGAAGGGCAGATTGTAGATCTCGCCGTGATAGTTGGCAACAGGACTGTTGGTGTAGCGGTTGAACTCCGCAAACTGGTTCACATACTGCCACACCTCCTTGCTGCTGGTGTGGAAGATGTGGGCCCCATAGCGGTGGACCTGAATGCCCTCCACTTCCTCGGTATAGATATTCCCGGCAATGTGGCCGCGCTTATCAATCACAAGGCATGTTTTGCCCGCCCTTTTTTTTTGCTTGCTGGGCAAACACCGCACCGTAAAGGCCTGCGCCTACGATGAGATAATCGTAATGGTTCATCCCTGCTTCTCCTTTTTTTTTCTGGATTCAGGTTCATTTTTTGGAGAGCGGCTTCTTCTGGCTCTCACGGTACTGGTCAATGGCGGTCTGGATGCGTGCCCGGGCTGCCTCGGGGGTGATATGCTTGAGCTGGGCCGCCGCCATGGTCTGGTGGCCGCCGCCGCCCAGACTTTCCATGATGACCTGAACATTGACCGCTCCCAGACTGCGGGCGGAAATATTCACGCCGCTTCCCACCTGCACGGCCACAAAGCTGGCCTCCACATTCTGGATGGTCAGCAGGTCGTTGGCAGCCTGCGCAATGGCCACACGGGCCTCGGGGGGCACCTCGCCGCTCACCGAGATGGCGCAGTTGCGGTACATCTGGGCAGCCTCCACAAGGTCTGCCTTGGCGTTGTACTCCACCATGGTCACATCAAAGAGCTGGCGCACCCGCTCCGTCTCCGCACCGTAGCGGCGCAGAGCGGCGGCGGCTTCAAACGTGCGCACACCGGTGTGCAGGGTGAAGTCCCGGGTATCCAGCATAATGCCCGAAAGCAGACCCTCTGCCTCCACACGGCTGGGCTTGTCGTCGCGGTCGCCCACATACTGCAAAAGCTCGGTGACCAGCTCACTGGCCTAGGAGGAATAAGGCTCATGGCAGACAAGGTCTGCATGCTCGATGAAGCCCACGCCCTTGCGGTGGTGGTCGATGACAGCCACCTTGCCGCACCTTTCCAGGATCTCCTTACTTTCCACAAGGCCCAGCTGGTATGTATCCACCACCACGCAGAGCGTTTTCTTGGAGATAATGGGCAAAGCCCCCTTGGGGTCGATAAAATCATCTGCCTGGCCAGGCCCGGCACAGGGCATCGATCAGGCTGCCCGCCAGCGTGGCATCCCGCCTGACGGCGATCACCGCCGGGACATCGCAGATCTTTGCAGATGCGCAGCACGCCCTCGGCAGCGCCGATAGCATCCAGATCGCTCATCCGGTGGCCCATGATGACCACATGGTCGGCATCCTCCTTGATAAGCTTGACCAGCTGGTCGGCCACGATGCGGCTGCGCACCTTGCTGCGCTTTTCCACGCCGTGGCTCACGCCGCCGTAGAAGTAAAGCCGTCCGGTGTCATCTCAGCGGCCTGATCGCCGCCGCGCCCCTGCGCCATATCCAGCGCCTGCACGGCCATATCCTGGGCTTCCCGCAGGGTCTTGGCCCCGCGGCCGATGCCGATGGAGATGGACAGGTTCACGCTGGGGTCCAGAGCACGGATCTTATCCAGCACATCGTAGCCGCGCTGGGCATACTGCTCCAGATGGCGCTCTTCCACCACGGCGATATAGCGGCCGCTGGCAACGCGGCGCAGAAAGCCTCTGCCCCGGCCGATCATATCCTCCAGCACCCGGTTGATGCCCTCCAGCAGGCGGGCGCGCTCACTGTCCAGCATATCGCTGAACACATCGTCGTAGCCGTCCACCAGGAACACCAGTAACCCGGGCGGCTGGCCTTGTACTCCGTTTCGATCCTGCGCAGGGCGGTCTCCTCATTGAACACGAGCAGCGTCATGCTCTCGCTGCCGCCCGGCACGGTACTGCTGTGCACATTCCACACACCGTCGGCCAGATTGAGCTGCTGCCCTTCCGGGGTGCGGGCCTGTGCGGTGTCCAGGCCGGGCAGCAGCTTCTGTGCCCTGCCCGCAAGCCGGTCCTCGCCGCCCAGCAGCGCCGTGCGGAAGCGGCTGTTATACCACAGCACCGTCTCACCAGAAAGCAGAGCTGCCGGCTGAGAGAGGGATTCCAGGCTGTATTGGGTCCTGGAATTTTCAAAGCTGCCGCCAGCCACCCACTTGGCGGTCCAGCGCCGCAGCTGATACCGGAAAACGCAGATGCCGATGCCCCACAGCACCACCAGCACTGCCAGCGCAGGCCAGCCTGCGGGCCGCTGCACCAGAAGCGCCAGCGTCAGCAGTGCACACAGCACTGCCAGCGCGGCGATCAGCATTTCCAACGTCCATCTCGGTTTTTGTTTCATGGAATCTTCTGCCTCCTGGTCTGCCTGCCCCGGCGGGGCGGCTTCCGGCTTATACCTCCATCAGAATGGGCAGGATCATGGGGCTGCGCTTGGTGCGCCGGTAAATATAGCTGCTCAACGCCTCCCGCACGCGGGTCTTGACGCTGTTCCAGTCGCGCACATGCTCGTCCACGCAGCGTTCCAGCGCGTTTTCCACAATGCTCTGGGCCCCGTCCATCAGGCTCTCGTTCTCGCGCACATAGACAAAGCCACGGCTCACAAGGTCCGGGCCGGCCAGCACCTTGCCGGTCTTGCTGTCCACGGTGGCCACAATGATGACCAGACCGTCCTCGGACAGGTGCTTGCGGTCGCGCAGGACCACATTGCCCACGTCGCCCACGCCAAGGCCGTCCACCATCACTGCACCGGCGGTGACAGGCTCGCCCAGTTTGATCTCGTCCCGGCTCAGGATAACGTTGGAGCCGTTCTCGGCAATGAGGATGTTGCTGGTGGGAATGCCCAGAGACGCGGCGGTGAGGGCATGCTTTTTGAGCTGCTTGTACTCGCCGTGCACCGGCAGGAAATACTTAGGTCTCGTCAGGGTGAGCATCAGCTTCTGCTCCTCCTGGCAGGCGTGGCCGGAAACATGGACATCATACATGCTCTCGTAGATGACCTCCGCGCCCAGCAGGAGCAGACCGTTGACGATCTTGGTCACGCTCTTCTCGTTGCCGGGAATGGGGTTGGCGGAGATGATGATGAAGTCGCCGGGGCCCACCCGCACCTGGCGGTGGCTGCAGGAGGCCATGCGGGAAAGGGCACTCAGGGGTTCGCCCTGGCTGCCGGTGGTGATGAGCACTACCTGCTCCGGCGGGTACTGGTTCAGCTCATCCACACTGATAAGGGTGCCCTCGGGGATGTGCATATAGCCCAGCTCCTGCGCCATGGCAGTGTTATTGACCATGCTGCGGCCGCTGAACGCCACCTTGCGGCCATCCTCCACGGCCAGATCAATGATCTGCTGGACGCGGTAGATATTGGACGCAAAGGTCGCAATGATGATGCGCTTGTTCCGGGCACGGGCAAACAGGTTGCGGACACCGGCGGCCCCCTTCTGCTCTGTGGCGGTGAAGCCGGGGCGCTCGGCGTTGGTGGAATCGCTCAGCAGAGCCAGCACACCCTTCTGACCATACTCCGAAAGGGTGGTCAGGTCGGTCACGCCGCAGGCCAGCGGGGTGTAATCGATCTTGAAGTCGCCGGTCTGGATGATCGTTCCGGCGGGGCTGTCAATGGCAAAGGCCACGGAATCGGGGATGGAGTGGTTGACATGGATGGGCTCCACGGTAAAGCAGCCCAGCTTGATCTTCTGTTTGGGGGTGATCTCCACGAACTTGGTCTTGCCTGCCAGGCCAAACTCCTCCAGCTTGTTCCGGATGAGGCCGCAGGTCAGCCGGGTGCCGTAGATGGGCAGATCAAACTTCTGCAGCAGGTAGGGAATGCTGCCGATGTGGTCTTCGTGGCCGTGGGTGATGAGCAGGCCCTTGATCTTGTCCTTATTCTGCACCACAAAAGTAAAGTCGGGGATGACCATGTCCACGCCGTACATCTCACTGTCCGGGAACACAAGGCCGCAGTCTACAATGATCATATCCCCGTTGCACTCATACACGGTCATGTTCTTGCCCACTTCGCCCAGACCGCCCAGCGGGTAGATGTGGATGGGCACAGCGGCCTCCTTGGGCTGCTGAGAACGGCGGGGCCGCCGGTTATAATAAGGGCGGCGGGTGCGGGTACGCTTTTCCCCGCCGGATTCACTGTTTCTGTTCGGATTGTTCTGAGCCTGAGCCGGGTTCTGTTCTTTGACCTGTGCCATGCGGTACCTCCAAAATCAATTACAAAACGCAGGCACACCCCTTTGCGAGCGGCCTGTCTGCTGTGAAGGAGCAGCAAGCGCACCGCCGCTCCCATCGAAACCATCGTATAGAATTTTTTCGCTTCCATGCCCGTTTTCGGCACTGGGATGGCCGGAACGGAGTAATTTCTGCCCTGTCAGTCCATCTGTTCGATGCGACCGCGGCACTGCCCTGTTCCGGCCGGGCACACCGCACCGGTGTGCCCCTATACGCATTTTGTTACAAACAGTATAGTATTTCTTGTCCACTTTGTCAATTCAAAGCTTTGCCGGAAAAGCCGGGGATGATACGTTTTCCTCTTGACAGAACCGGAAAAATAGCTCTAAATAGAAGTATCCAAAAATTCAAGTTCCGGGAGAAACAGATGAAACAAGTCGAAGTTTACACCGATGGCGCGTGCAGCGGCAACCCCGGCCCGGGCGGCTGGGGTGCAGTGCTGCGCTACCGCTTCAACGGCAAGGTCTACGAAAAAGAGCTCAGCGGCGGCGATGCTTCCACCACCAACAACCGGATGGAGCTGACCGCCTTTATCGAGGCCCTGCGCCAGCTCAAGGAGCCCTGTGAGGTGCGGCTGTGCTCTGACAGCCAGTACGTCATCAACGGGCTGGAAAAGGGCTGGGCCAGGGGCTGGAAGCGCCGGGGCTGGAAAAAGTCCGACGGCTCCCCTGCCCTGAACCCCGACCTGTGGGAACAGGCATTGGAGCAGGAAGCCCGGCACAAGATCACCTATGTCTGGGTCAAGGGCCATGCAGGCCACCCGGAAAACGAGCGCTGCGACCAGCTGGCCGTGGCACAAAGTCAGGCACACGGAGGGAGACAGGGACGATGAGCGATACATTTCTGCCCGGCAGCGGGTTCGATACCTATGAACAGCAGGACAAGGTGCTGGTGGGCCTGTGCGGCGGCACAGGCTGCAAAGCAGCTGTCCGCATTTTACAGCAGCAGGGCTTTGCGGTGATGGGCGCTGTGGTGCGTCTGTGCACCGATGACCCCGTTGTGGATGCCGCCAAGGAAGCCGCCAAGGCTCTGGGCATCGAGTGCATCACCCTGAATGCCAGCGAACTGGCCAGCCAGCTGGCCGAAGAGACCGCTGCCCCGGCCGACCTGCGCTTCCCCGCCCTGCTGGCGGCAGCTGACCGGCTGGGCATCCAGTACATTGCCACCGGCCACCGCGCTCGGGTAGAGACCGGTGCAGACGGCGTGCACGTCCTCTGCCCTGCCGAAATTGCGGACGAGAGTGTCCGGCTTGCCGCCCTGCCGCAGGAGACGCTGGCCCGGCTCATCCTGCCCTTGGGCGATTTCAGCCCCGCGGATGCAGCCGAGATGGCGGCAGAATAAAAAACAAAAAGAGATGCACCCCGCCTTCCTGATTCAGGTTCAGGGGCGGGGTGCATCTCTTTTGCTCCGTTTTATTTCATCGTACAACGCTCAATGGAAGTCATCCGCTTACTTTGCGAAGATCGGATCCAGTTGTGGCCCCACTGAGAATTGGCATCGTAGTTGTAGCCAAGGCACATATACTTGGCGGCGGGGTCCATGATATTGACACGGTGGCCTTCCGAAGCCATCCAGTCTGCAACGACCTTTTCGGGCGTGGTCTCGCCCCAGGCGGCATTCTCGCCGGTGGCGGTATCAGACACACCGTACTCCTTCAGCACGGTGAAGCAGTTGGTGCCATCGGGGCGGGTGTGGGAAGCAACCTTTGCCACTTCCTTTGCGCGCTCATCGGCGGCGGCCTGCAGCTTGGCATCGCCCATAGCCAGAGGTGCCAGATTTTCCTTTGCACGCTCAGCGTTGACCAGCGCCAGCACTTCCTGTGCGAAACCGTTCTCACTGGTGCCGCGGGCGTAGGTAAAGATCATCACCCAGTAATTGCCGTACTCGCCGCCCTCGTAGTAGCCAATGCCAACGGAGGTGGCATCCTTGTCCAGCATCCGCTCCTTGAAGAAATCGTAGCGATTCCAGGCGGCGACCACATCCGAAGCATTCTCAGCAGCTGCCCAGTAGTTCTCGCCCACAGAAACATCGTCCACACCATACTCCGGCAGGATGGTGAACTCGCGGCTGCCATTGGGGCGGTTGTAGGAGTAATTGACGGTAAGTTCTTTTGCACGAGCCTGTGCAGCGGCATTCAGTGCGCTGCTGCCCATGCTCAGAGGAGCCACACCAGCCTGTGCACGCTCTGCGTTGACGAGCTGCAGCAGCTCATCGGCCTTGTAAGCTGCGTGTGCGGGCATTGCCAGAACAAACATCAGGCAGATGAATGCGGCGCAGCAGACCAGATTCTTCAGGACTTTCATCGAAGCGTTACGCATGGTGTTGAACCTCTTTTGTGTTGCCCCATGAAAAAAAAGGTGTCGATTGCTGGTATACTCGGCAATCGACACCTGATGCTTCAGATGAAGGTCACTCAACACCCAATCTCCGCTGTGGAGACCCTCAGGTGATGAGAAGCAACTGGCTGCCATTTTACAGGCCCTATAGCTTTGCGTCACAGCCTTTCGACTGCTTTGCCGAGGATATTCAGTTTTGCGTGCCTTTCTTCTTTTGGGAAGAAATTTGAGAACGAAAAAAGGTGTTGTTCTGCAATACACTCAGCAAAACAACACCTAGAAATTCTAAGCAGGTCGCCCAAAGAAAGATTTCTTTGAGAAGCAGCTGGCTGCCATTTTACAGGCCCTGTAGCTTTGCGTCACAGCCTTTCGACTGTTTTGCCGAGAATATTCAATTCACCTTGAGGAACTGTTCCCATTTCCTCGACATTATCCTACCACATCGGGCAGAACCTGTCAACTGTTTTGGAGCAGCTTTCTCAAAAAACTGCTTTTTGAAGAGTTCTTCCGTTATGCCTGCACCTCTGCCGCCTTTTTGCGCAGCTGGTCGAGGTCTGCGGCATCCGGGTGAGCCAGCGCCTTGTCAAAATTCTCGATCAGCATCTCGAGGTTGGGTGCATGGTTGGGCTGCTGCAGCATCTTTTCGTACTGCTGGCGCACAGTCATGGGCATCTTGCCCTGGCACATATAAGTTCCAATGACCGTGTTGCTCTCATCCAGCGACTTCTGCACCGCTGCCAGGATCTGCTCGAAATATTCCGCACTGCCGCCAAAGCCTGCGGTGCCGAACAAAAAAGACCTGCTTCCCCTTCCAGGGTCTGCAAAAAAGGCGGTGAGGGTGTCATCGGCATGGCCCTTGTCCGTCCAGAAGCCGATGTAAAGGGTCTCAGCCTCCAGTGCCTCCGGGGCCGGTGCTCCGAAGTAGGTGCACTCATTCTGGGGCAAGCTTGCGCGAAGGGTGTCGGCCAGCAGGCGGGTGTTGCCGGTCTTGCTGCTGAAAACGATGGCGTAGCTCATGGTCAGTCTCCTTTATTATGTTTGATATCAGATGCTTCCCTGTTCTTTTGCGTTCAGGGCATCATAGATACAGCGGGTGCCCTGATGGGCGATCAGGCCGCCCAGGCACTTCTTGTTGCAGCGGACACAGCGGTGGATCTTTGCCGCATTGCCGCTCTGCAGTTTGTTGACCCAGTTGGGGTCGGCCAGCAGCTGGCGGCACATTGCCGCACACTGGATGCGGCCGCTGGCAAGCTGCTGCTCCACAAAATCGGGGTCGTTCAGGCCGCCCACACCGCAGAGCGGCACGCTGGTATACCGGCGCACCTCATCGCAGAACTTGAGGAAGCAGCCGGTCTCCTTGAACTCGGGGTGGCTGGCCGCGGGATGGTATTTTCCAGCGCAGAGTGGTTGGCCAGTGTCACATGGAAGCTGGTCACGCCTGCCTGCACCAGCAGGGGCACGAACACGGCCAGTTCCTCCTCCACCACACCGGCGTTGCCGTAATGGGGGTTCTCCTGCCGGACAGCCAGCTTGTAGTCAATGGCCATGCCGGGCACAGCGGCGTGCACTGCCTTGACAGCTTCCACGGCAAAGCGGGCGCGGCGCTCGGCACTGCCGCCGTATTCATCGGTGCGGTGGTTGAAGATGGCGGAACAGAAGCTGCCGCACATCCGGTCGCCGTGCACCTGCACCATGTCAAAGCCCGCCTGCTTTGCCAGCACAGCAGCCTTGCCAAAGCCCGCGATGATCTGATGGATCTTTTTCTGGGACATCTTGGTGATGTAGGGGCCCACGGCATCGTTCATCCGCTCCCGCAGCTGGTCGGGGGTGATTTTTTTTCATCAGCATCCCCGGGATGCACTTGATGATGGACATCATGTCGGTATCGGTCTGGTGGAGCTGGGCGCAGACCTTGCAGCTGTATTTGTGGGCGATCTCGTAGATCTGCTGATAGAAGGCAAAGCCCTTTTTTGTCAAACAGGGACTTCTCGAACCGGCTCTTGGCCACCGGCACGTCGCCGATGATGATCGTGGCGCAGCCGCCCTTGGCCAGCCGCTCCATCTCCGCCAGATATTCCTCGTCCGAAAGGCCGAAGGTGGTGGGGGCAAAGATAATGCGGTTCTTCAGCTGCATTCCACCGTAATCAATGGGGCTCAGGATGGTGTCGTACATGTTACACACTCTCTTTCCTCGTCCGTGCTGCCTTTTGCAGCAGGCTCAGGAGCTGGTGCTGTTCCTCTTCGGTCAGCCCGCTCAAATTTTGTGCATCCCAATCGAAAAATACCTGGTGGCAGGTCCGGAATGCTCTCTCACCCGCCGGGGTCAGCCCCAAATGATAACTGCGGCCCTGCTTTTCCCGGGTCATAAAGCCATCTTCCACCAGCTTGATCACGCTGCGCTGGCAGTGGCCCCAGTCCAGGTGCAGGTTTTTGGTCATCTCAGCCGGGGTGCAGCCGGGATGTTTGCCCACGTAGATCACAAAATACATCATGCCAAAGCTCAGGCCAAACTCCTGCAGCTGCTGGGTGGTGTAGGCTGCGAACTGCTTGTAAAACTCCATCACGTAGAAGGATATGGTCGATTGGATCACTCTTTGCATCTCCTTTACTTGACAAGGTCTAGTATAATCACATTACTTGATAAAGTCAAGTACTTTTTTTCAAAAAAATTCTCCCTGCTCCGTATTTCTGTTTCGGGAGCAGGGAGAAAACGTTTTTTTTTGCCTCAGACCAGCGGCATGATATTTTCCGGGGCGGCAGCAAGGCAGGCGGGTGCTTTTGGCGGCGGGGCCGCCAGCGTCTCCTTGGACACCTTCCACCACAGGCGAGTCTCACCGCCGGGCAGGGTGAAGATCATGTTCCAGTCAAAGGGGTTCTCACTGGTGGTGACAGCCTGCACCGGCAGGCTGTTGGGGTGCCGGGAGCGCAGGGCGCAAAGTCATGGGCGCGGATGCCCACGGCGCGGCAGCCCTCGGGCACCGGCAGAGCCACGGTCAGCGGCTGTTCCCAGCCTGCCAGATGAACGGTATGCTCCCCCACCCGGGTGCAGGGCAGAATATTCTTGCAGCCGGTCAGGCGGGCGGCGGCACGGGTGCGGGGATCGGCAAAGACCTCCTTGGTCGTGCCCGCCCGGAGCACCTCGCCGCTGTCCATCACGATCATCTCCCTGCACAGGCGGTAGGCCTCGTCCCGGTTGTGGGTCACCAGCAGGGCCGTGCCCGCAAATCCGGCCAGCAGGCTGCCTACCTCCCCCTCTACCTCCTCGCGCAGATAGCTGTCCAGCGCACTGAACGGCTCGTCCAGCATCAGGATGCGGGGTTTGGCCGCCAGGATGCGGGCCAGGGCGGCACGCTGCTGCTGCCCGCCCGAAAGCGCGCCGGGCAGGCGCTTGGCCAGTTCCTCCAGCCGCATGGCACGCAATGCCTCGGCACAGGCGGCCCTGCGGGCGGCAGGGTCCTTTTCCTTTTTCAGGGCACAGAGGATATTCTGCTCCACGGTCATGTTGGGGAACAAGGCGTAGTTCTGGAACAGCAGACCCACATTGCGCTGCTGGGGCGGCAGGTCGATGCCCTGAGCGCTGTCGAACAGCACCCGGCCATCCAGCACGATGCGCCCCTCGTCCGGCCGGACGATGCCTGCAATGCAGCGCAGGGTCATGCTTTTGCCGCAGCCGGACGCGCCCAGAAGGGCGGTGGCAGTGTCCCCTGCCGTGAACGCAGCGTGGAGGGTAAAGCCATCAAACCGCTTGGTCACATTTACTTCCAGGCTCATGCGCGCTTTCCTCCCTGCTTCTGCCTGCGTTCCAGCAGGTTGACTGCCAGCAGCACCACCGCCGAGATAGCGATATCCACCAGCACCCACTGCATGGCCCCGGCTTCATCGTTGGTGCGCCAGAGCTGGTAGACCGTGGTTGCAATGGTGGCCGTCTTGCCCGGCGTGTAGCCTGCGATCATGCTGGTGGCACCATATTCGCCCAGCGCACGGGCAAAGGCCAGCACCGTGCCTGAACCCAGAATGCCCTGACGGCAGCAGGGCATCCGCACCCGCCAGAAGATCCAGGTGTTGGAAAGTCCCAGCGTCTGTGCCGACCAGGCCAGCGTTTCGTCAAAACTCTCAAAGGCACCACGGGCCGTGCGGTACATCAGCGGAAAGGCCACCACGATGGAAGCAAAGATGGCGCTGTACCAGTTCATCACCAGCTTCACGCCGAAATGTTCCATAAAAAAGATGCCCAGCGGCCTTTTTTGCGCCGAACAGCAGCAGCAGGAAATATCCCACGACTGTGGGCGGCAGCACCATGGGCAGGGTGAGCACCACATCCAGCACGCCCTTGAGTACGCGCGGGAGCTTTGCAATGTAGTAGGCCGCAAAGATGCCTAAAAAGAACACTGCTGCGCAGCTGATCAACGCAATGCGCAGGCTGTTCCATAAGGGATACCAGTCCATACCATCCCCCAGCGGATGCTTACAGTGCGGTGAAGCCGACGCTCTCGAACACGGTCGCAGCCTTGTCGGTGCGCAGGTAAGCCAGGAACTCCTTGGCAGCCTCGGCATGGAGGGCGTTCTTCATCACAGCGGCGGGGTAGATGACCTGACCGCACATTTCCTTGGTGGCCTCGTCCACGGAGGTCAGACCGGCGCTGTACGCATCGGTGCAGTAAACGACACCGGCATCCACGCTGGCTTCGGTGATCTGGGTGGTGACCTCCTTGACGTTGGAGCCGTAGGTGATGACACCGGCTGCGGCCAGTGCTTCCTCGTCCAGAGCGTAGTAGGCAAGGATCTTCTGGGTGTACTGACCCACAGGCACATCACTGTTGCCCATGCAGAACAGGATATCCTCTGCCTTCAGGTGCTCAGCCAGGCTGTCGAAGCTGTCAATCCCCTTGTCGCTGCCCTCGGGTACACAGAGCACGACCTTGTTCTCCAGCAGATCCACACGGCTTTCGGCATCCACAAAGTCCAGGCCCTCGGTGTTCACCTCAGCGGAAGCGGTGCTGTCCAGCTGGTTCATCTGCTTCTGACCGGCGGAGATGAACAGGTCGCAGTCCGCGCCCTCCTGGATCTGGGTCTTGAGGGTGCCGGAGGAGTCAAAGTTGAAGCTGAAGGTCACGCCGGGGTTCTCGGCAGAGTAGATCTCGCCGATGGCGGTGAGGGGCTCGGTGAGGGAGGCGGCGGCAAAACGATCAGCTCCACGCTCTCGCCGGAGGCAGCTTCCAGAGGAGGCGGCAGCGGAGGATGCGGTGGAAGATGCAGTGCTGCTGGAGGAGCCGCCGCAGGCGGTCAGAACAGCAGATGCGGATGCGATGCCGGAACAGCGCACAGGAAGCTGCGGCGGGAGATCATAGTTTTCATAGTCTTGCTCCTTACAGTGGGTATGCTTTTGCTGTACTTTTATTTTTACGCCCGGCACCAAAAGCAATGCCGCGGCGGTGAAACAGGCTTATTTACGGGCGCACTCGCCGTCCAGCCCAGCGGCAATGCGCACCCCGTGCTCCAGGCTGGGCAGGATGTACTCCAGATTCTCCTTCACGGCCTTGGGGCTGCCGGGCAGGTTGACGATGAGGGTCTTGCCGCGCAGGACGCTGGCGGCACGGCTGAGCATCCCGCGCGGGGTGATGGTCAGGCTGTGGTACCGCATGGCCTCGGCAATGCCGGGCGCGTTGCGGTCTGCTACGGCATAGGTGGCTTCCGGGGTGATATCCCGGGGGGCAAAGCCGGTGCCGCCGGTGGTCAGGATCAGGTTGACCTGACGGCCATCGGCCAGCCGGATGAGCTGTGCTTTCAGGGCCTTGGCCTCGTCGGGCAGGATCATGGTCTCCTCCACCACATAGCCTGCGGCGGTGAGCATCTCCACGATGAGGGGGCCACTTTTGTCCTCCCGTTCGCCGCGGCTGCCCTTGTCAGAAAGGGTGATGACAGCAGCGCGCAGGGGCGGATTTTCCGGCGGGGGCAGCAGGGTCACCTCGTCCCCCACGTGGATCTCGCCGCCCTGCAGCACCCGGGCAAACACGCCCTCCCGGGGCATGATGCACTCGCCGGTCTTCTGCTTGATGACGCAGTCGTTGTGGCACTCTTTTTGCCGATCTGGGTCATTTCCAACACCACGTCCCCGATGGCAAAGCGGCTGGTCACGGGCAGATTGCGGAAATCGTAGCCCTCCACCACCAGATTCTCGCCAAAGGCACCGTAGTCCACCCAGATCTTCTTGCGGAAGTTCTCGATCTTTTCGGCACTCAGCAGGCTGACCTGACGGTGCCAGTTCCCGCCGTGGGCATCGGTCTCAATGCCCCATTCCGGGGTCAGGCGTGCGCTTTCCACTTCGGTCTTGACCGTGCCCCGCTGCGGGCTGGTGCAGATCGCCAGAAGTTTTCCCATAGATTTATCCTCCAATTCGGTACATGCCCCGGGTCGCGGGGATGTCCTGTTTCAATTCAAAATGATGTTCCTGGGGCTTTTCCCAGATGGTGGTACGGATAGCAGTCAGCAGCTCTTCGTCAGACGCGCCACTGCGCAGCAGGGCTTTCAGGTCACATCCGGCCTCGCTGGCGAGGCAGGGGCGCAGGAAGCCTTGGCTGGTCAGCCTCACCCGGTTGCAGGAGGCGCAGAACTTGCCGTGGACAGCGGCAATGAAGCCGATGTCCCCTTTCCAGCCCGGCACGGTGTAATAGACCGCCGGGCCATCGCCCAGCGCAGCACATGCTGCCCCGGGCAGCGGGGCCAGCTCCGGCCAGCGCCTGCGGAAGCGGGCCAGCAGCTCCGGGCCGGAGATACAGGGCATGGCTGCCCCGTAGCCGATGGGCATCATCTCGATGAACCGCACCTGCAGGGGCTTGTCCTGTGCCAGAGCGGCCAGCGCTTCCAGCTCACCTTCGTTCACGCCCACCTGGGGCACGCAGTTCAGCTTGACCGGGATGCCGCTTTCCAGCGCGGCATGGATGCCCGCCTGCACGGCGGCAAATTCATCCCGGGCCGTGATCTTTGCAAACAGGGCGGGGTCCAGCGTATCCAGACTGATGTTCACGCTGTCCAGCCCGGCCTCCAGCAGGGCGGGCAGCTGCTGCTCCAACAGGACGGCGTTGGTGGTCATGGTGACCTTCCGGATGCCGGGGATGGCTTTCAGCCCCTTGACCAGCTGCTCCACGCCCTTGCGCACCAGCGGTTCGCCGCCGGTGACCCGCACGGTATCCACCCCGCACCGGGCAAACAGGGCGGCAAGGCGCAGGAATTCTTCGTAGGTCAGGATATCCTCCCGTTCCAGCTTGTCCACACCGTCCGGCATACAGTAGCGGCAGCGCAGGTTGCACAGGTCGGTCACGGAAAGGCGGAGATAATGGATATTGCGGCCCTTGGAATCAAACATAGCCGCCCTCCGCCCGGATGTAATGTCCGCTCTTGCCGCCGGTCTTTTCCACCAGATGGATCTCGCCCAGCTCCATGCCCTTATCCACGGCCTTGCACATGTCATAGATGGTGAGCAGGGCGGTGGAAACGCCGGTCAGGGCCTCCATCTCCACGCCGGTCACGCCGCTGGTCTTGACCGTGCAGCGCGCTTCCACAGCCCGGCGCTCGGGCAGCAGGTCAAACTCGATCTGCACCTTGGTCAGCGGCAGCGGTTGGCACAGGGGGATCAGCTCGCTGGTGCGCTTGGTGGCCATGATGCCGGCCACCCGGGCCACGCCCAGCACATCGCCTTTTTTCACGGTACCGCTTTTCACAGCGGCAAAGGCCTCCGCATTCATGGTGATGATGCCGTGGGCCGCAGCCTCCCGGGCCGTGACGGCCTTTTCGCTCACGTCCACCATCACGGCGTTGCCGGAGGCATCGAAATGGGTCAGATTATTTTCACTCATATTTTTTCACCTTAGTTAAGCTCCCCCTTCGGGGAGCTGGCAAAAGCCAAAAGGCTTTGACTGAGAGGGGTTCAGCAGTGTCCGAAGCCGCAGTTGGGCCAGTGGCATTCCGCACAGCCCAGGCACAGCCCGCCCTCGCCCAGACGGGCGATATCCTCGGCGGTGATGGGGTCATCGGCCAGCAGGCGGGGCAGCAGCAGATCAAAAATGGTGCGCTTGGCGTACATCACACAGCCGGGCAGACCGCAGACCGGCACACCGTCCAGATAGCTGACCAGGAACATGGCACCCGGCAGCACCGGCGCGCCGTAGCTGATGATGTCGGCACCGGTGTTTTTGATGGCCAGCGGGGTGCGGTCATCGGGGTCCACGCTCATGCCGCCGGTGGTGAAGATCAGCTCACAGCCTGCGGCCTTTGCCTCCAGAATGGCGGCCGTGATGCCCGCCGGGTCATCATCGCAGACCTTGCGGAAGGTCATCTCACAGCCATACACCGCCAGCTTTTGCTCGAGGATGGGAGTAAACTTGTCCTCAATGCGGCCCTTGAACACCTCGCTGCCGGTGTTGATAACGGCAAACTTCTTCTGGTGGGAGGGCAGCACGTTCAGGATGGGCTTCGGCCCGGCAGCAGCCTGCATGGCCTCCATCTTTTCCTGCTCAATGACCAGCGGGATGATGCGGGTACCAGCCAGCTTGGCTCCCTTTTTCACAGGCAGGTCGCCGTGGATCGTGGCGATCATCATCTGGGGGTGCTGTTCACTGCCAGCAGGGCCCTGCGGTCGATCTTGAGCAGACCGTCGCAGTCGGCGATCAGTTCGATCTTGCCCTCCCGGGGCTCGGTGCCGTGGATATTCTGACCGGCAGCGGCCTTGTAAAGCAGGGCGGCAGCTTCGTCCTCGTGGAGGATGCCGGGCTTTTTCTCCCAGACATAGAGGTTTTCCTTGCCGATGCTCAGCAGCACCGGAATATCCTCGGGCTGAATGATGTGGCCCTTTTTGAAGCGGGCCCCCTTGAATTCACCCGGGATGATGCTGGGTGATATCGTGGCAGAGCACCTGCCCGGCCGCGTCTTCGGTACGGATCAGTTTCATGGTTTCTTCCTCCCCTGTTACAATGCAGGCATCTGTGCAGCGATCCAGTCGGCCAGCGCTGCGGGCTCGTCCAGCGCAAAATCCGCGCCCGGAACATCCCCCACGATGGCCAGCGGCTCAAAGGAGACAGGCTCCTCCGAGACAGCCTTGCGCACCACCTCGATCTTGGCCCAGCCGCTGTCGCCAAAGCCTTCCAGCAGTACAAGGTCGTAGCCGTGGCGCTCGAACAAAGCCAGCAGGTCCTGCTCGTTCAGGCGGAATTCCTCCGTCAGCAGGTAACGGCTGCCCGAAAAGACCGCCACGCCCTCGGCCCCGGCCTCCCGCAGGCGGAAGCTGTCGGTGCCCGGCACGTCGGGGGTGAAATCGTGGCCGTCATGCTTGATGACACCCACCTTCAGGCCCCGTGCCCGCAGCAGGGGGATGAGTTTTTCCAATAACGTCGTTTTGCCGCTGTTGTGCGCACCGCTCACGGCCAGCACAGCCGGGCGCTTCAGGCTCAGCTCGGCAGCAAGCGCCTGTTTCTTTTCACTGTACAAAGTACAGCACCTCCACTTCTTCGCCCGGGGCCACCGGGCCGCTGCCCGCAGGCAGCTCCACCAGACAGTTGCAGCCCATCATGGCCGACAGACTGCCCGAGGAATGCGCCTCCGCGTTGCCCTCGCCGGGGATCTCCACCAGGCCGCCCAGCGCTCTGGCCCGCAAGAAGCGGGTTCCCTTGCTGGGCTTGGAAAAGCCGGTGGTCAGCCTGCCCCGGGTATGCACCGGGATGCAGTCCTCTTCCCGCCGCCCTGCGGCCCGCAGCAGGGCCGGAACGGCATACTGCTCCAGCGTGGCAGCAGCGGCAAAGGGATTGCCGGACAGGCAGAACACCAGCTTTTCTCCCACCTGTGCAGCGATCATGGGGCTGCCGGGCTTCTGGGCCACCCCGGCAAAAACAGGCTCCGCGTGCAGCATTTCCAGCACTGTGGGCAGGTAATCCTTCTGCCCCACCGAAACACCGCCGCTGGTGATCACCGCATCACACCGGGTGAGCAGATCCTGCATCCGGGCGGCGATCTCCTCCGGGTCATCCGAGCAGTGGGTGCGCTCCACGGCAAAGCCCAGCTGCCGCAGGCGGGCGGCATTCTGGATCCCGTTGGCATCGTAGATCTTGCCGGGAGCCCAGGCCTCACCCGCTTCCAGCAGCTCACTGCCAGTGGCAAGCACACCCACGGTCAAGGGGCGAAAGACCTCAGCATCCGGGATGCCCTGACCGGCCAGCACACCGATGTGCGCCGGGGTCAGCACAGTTCCGGCAGCGGCAATGGGGGCACCGGCGGCGATGTCCTCACCCCGGAACACCACATTGGCGTTGGGCTGGAGCCGGGCGTAAATGCGCACCTGCTCCTCCCCGCTGTCGGTCAGTTCCTGCATCAAAACGCAGTCCGCGCCCGGGGGCAGGGGTGCACCGGTCATAATGCGGGCAGCACACCCGGCAGGCAGGGCAGCGGCGGGGGCATCCCCGGCGTAGAGCTTCATCACCACCGGCAGGGTGACTGGGGTTTTCCCCCGCCCCGGCCGTGTCGGCACTGTGAAGGGCATAGCCATCCAGAGGGCTCCGGTCAAAAGGGGGCTGATCCATCCGGGCGCACAGGTCCCGGGCTGCGATCCGCCCACAGGCATCATCCAGCGGCACCCGCTCCGTGGCAGGCACCGGGAGAGCCGCAGCAGCATCCAGCACCCGGCGCAGGGCCTGGGCTGGCGTGCAAAAAGGCTGTTTCATTGCAAAAATCCTCCATCGCTCCCCGGGGCAGTTTGCCCGCTATGGCCCGGACAAACTCCCGGGGAGATCTCTTTTCGATCGGCAGGTGAAAAAAAAGCGGAGACGTTTTGACCGAAAATCAAAACGCCCCCGCAAAAAACCGAACATGGCCCGGAGCGGCGGCTTGCAGGCCGCCACGCCGAGGGAGCCGCTTCCTTTTCCGCTGTTGCAGCAACGGGAGGGAGGCAACGCTCCGGAACGGTGGATGGGAGGAGTTCTTTTTTTCAAATTGCAGCGTTTCTTCTGCGGGAAGGCGGCCGGGTTTCCCCTGCCACCCTTGAATGCCGGCGTTGGCCCTTAGCATTGCGGCGCGGTGTCCTGCCCCCCTGCGGGGTTTAGACAGCCTTGCTCAAAGAAGCTCTTGTACCCTATTCAATTGTGCATGATCTTTTAGTCGCAGAAATCATCCACGTCGCTGATGGCTTTTGCATAGCGGCGGGTGAGGTGCTGGGTGGAGAAGAGGAACCGCTCGTTCTGATTGTTGGTCAGCTCCTCGATGTCGGCAAACTCCGGCCTGCCCTGCATGGTCTTCCAGGTCTGCTCGATCTCCTCCGGCGCAAGGCCGTAGGGGGAGCGCTGGAAGTACTTCAGCGGGTGGCACTGGGGTAGACCCGTGCGTTGAAGCGCACCATCTCAGCAAACATGACACAGAGATCTTTGTCCTCAATGAGCTGGGCGATCATGGCGTAGTTGTCGCTCATGTTGGCGTTGGAGTAATAGTAGGTATCCTTTGCGCCTGCACGGACAACGATATCCTCACACTGGGGGTCCTGCGGCATCTGAGCCAGCAGCTCGTCGGCGTTCTCCACCTCACTGACCAGCAGTGCGTGGGGCGTGACAAGCGCGGCGGCGCTGCGGGAACGGATGTAACCGGCCAGCTCCTGCGCGGGGGTCAGCTCCGGCGGCTCCGGCGCGGTCTGGGTGGGCTGATCCGCAAAGGGATCGTTTTCAGCCTCCGGCTCACCGGCCAGAAAATCCAGCAGCTGAGGCTTTGCAGCCTCGTCCTGCACAGTTTCGGCGGCTTCGGGTGCGGCCCCGGCAGCCTGCATTGCTGCAAGCTCTGCGGTCTCCCGCTCCACGGCGGCGATCACATCCTCGCCGGTCTTGGCGGCGCTGCCGTCAAAGCTGCTGCCCGTTTCCTTCAGGCGGCGGGCCGTCTCGCTGGCGGCATCGATGTCGAACACCTCTGCCTTGGGCTTTTTCTTGGCGGCCAGCTCTGCCTTCTGCAGGTCCAGAACGGCCTGCTCCGGGTCCACGCTGCTGTCCACAGTGGTGGTGTAGCCGGGTTTACGTCTGCCAAACAACATGACGATCGTTCCTCTTTCTATGGGATTTATTCAGCTGCTGCGGTGTTCTGGGCGTAGATGCCGCGCTTTTCCAGATCATCGGCCATGTCAGCCAGATCATACTTCTCCAGCGTCTCACGGGTGGGCACACCGGTGGTGCGGTCCCAGCCGAAGATGTCGTAGAACAGATCCTTTGCCTTCTCCATGTCGGCGCGGTCCAGCTTGGTGGTGCCTTCCTCGAATGCCTTGAAGTCGGGGTCCTTATCGAACACCCAGTCGCAGATCGCATCGTGCTCCTGACGCAGGTTTGCGCTGCCGCAGTTGTTCTGGAAGCTGATGGCGGTCATCGCGCGCAGCATCTGGGTGATGCGGGCACCGTCCTCCTGCAGATCGGCCTGGGTATAGGTCTCGCCGGTAACAGCAGTCATAAAGTCTGCCTGCAGATCCAGGTCGCCGTGGTACTCGCGCTCCTTGGAGGGAGACTGGGTCATGGGCCACATCCAGTTGCACAGGGTGGCGGAGTCGTGGAAGTTCTTGTCGTTGACGCAGTATGCAGCCAGCTTTGCCTTGTTCTCGTTGATGGGAGTGTAGGCCTTGGCCTTATCGTAGCAGCCCTCGCCGAAGAAGTCCTCCATGACCTTCTTGGTCACCTCATAGGGAGCACCGGAGCCGGTCTCGCAGACGATCTCGTGGATCATGCAGTCGCGGTTGTAGACGAGGTTGTACAGCATACCCACCTGCCATGCCTCAGCAGGGCCGTGGTGGTTGGGGAAGCCGTTGTAGATCAGGTTGGAGTTGGTGGCACCATCGTCGCGGTCCAGCCAGCTCTTGGGCAGGCCGAACTTCTCCATCATGGCCAGGGTGCCCTTGGCGATCACGGACAGGTCGCCCTCACCGTAAGCCATGCGGCGGATCAGCTCAACCTCCCAGCGGGGATCGCCGGTACCTTCTCCCACTCCCAGGGCAGAGAGTCGTACTCAGCCTCGCTGATGTACTTGGTGGCCTCCTCGCGGGGCATCCGCAGGATCCACAGCAGGTCGCGGTTCAGGTTGCCGTAGTTGTCCCACAGGCCCATGTCATCCACAGCATGAGACCATGCCAGATTGATGACCATGGTGCCGTCGCCTTCGTACTTGAAATCGTGCACGCCGTCCGGATAGACGCGGGTGCCGTACAGCACGGGCATACAGGTGTTGGAGTTGTGGGTGGGCAGGTCGTAATCGGCCAGCGGATCCACATCGTACTCAGTGTAGCAGCGGATGGGGCAGGAGGAGCAGCCGCCGTTCTTCACGGTGTACTCCGCAGCCGGAGCGCCGAAGTCGAAGTAGCCCTTGAAGCAGCGCAGAGCCACCTTGTTGATATCGTTGTAGGGCTGCTCGCCGGTATCCACGGGGCCGCCGGGAGCCTTCTTCCACATACGGCCGGGAGCGCCGGACCAGCGGTTCTTGCCGGAGGTGGCGCTGTACTCTGCCCAGCTCTGGGGCTGTGCGGGCACGTTGTGGTTGTTGTTGCCGCCGATCAGGTTGCCCATCATGTAGTTGGAGAGCTCCAGCACCTTCTTGGGGTCAGCCACCTTGACGCTGCCGGTGCCGCGGATGGCCAGGCCCTTCAGCTTCTTGTTGCCCATGGCAGCGCCCAGACCGGCACCGCCGGAGTTGCCGAAGCTGGTGTTCAGAGTGGAGTAATCCACCAGGTTCTCACCGGCGGGGCCGATGGAAGCAGTCTCGAACTCACGGCCGTTCTGCTCCACCATCCACTTGTTGGCAGCAAAGGTGCCCTTGCCCCAGATGTCGGTTGCGTCCTCCAGAGAGACCTCGTCGTCCTCGATGCGCAGGTAGACGGGCTTTGCGGAGATGCCGGTGATGACGATGCCGTCCCAGCCCGCATACTTCAGCATGGGGCCGATGTGGCCGCCCATGTGGGCATCGATGATGGAGTGGCCCTTGGACCAGGTAGAACGGAAGGTCACGTTCATACGGCCGGAGCAGGGCACGCCAGCACCGGTCAGGGGGCCAACACCAAAGATGACCAGAGCCTTCTCGTCATAGGGGTCCAGCTCCATGGGAGCTTCCTCGTACATAATGCGGTAGGCCATGCCCATACCGCCGATATATTTATGGTATTTTGCGTCGTCCTGGGTGGTGATCTCACCGGTGGTCAGGTTGACGCGCAGGATCTGCCTGCCCAGCCATAGGTTTCAGCCATGTTGTTCCTCCTTACAGATCCTTGTAAGCAGCCTGTGCTGCGCTGGTAACGGCATCCCAGTCCACGATGGACAGAGCGCCGGACGGGCAGCCCGCCACGCAGGCACCGCAGGCGATGCACTTGGAGGACTTGCCGGTCTCGGGGTTGACGGTGGGCATGTGCCAGGGGCAGGCCTCCACGCAGGCACCGCAGCCGATGCACTTGTCGGTATCCACCACACGGATGCCCTGCGCATTGTTCATAATGGCCTTCTGGGGGCATGCATTGCCGCAGGCGGGATCCTCACACTGGCGGCAGGTATCCGGGAAGTAGACAAAGCAGTTGTCGGTACCGGACAGCAGACCGTTGCCGTCGCCGTCCAGATTCAGGCGGCGCTGGATCTTGACGCGGCTGATGTAGGAAGAGCACACGCCGTCGTTGGTCAGGGTGCAGTTGATCTCGCACCGCTGGCAGCCGGTGCACAGGTCAGCATTGACCACCAGCAGACCCTGGGGCAGTGCCCAGGTCGCCACAGCACCGGCGTCCACCTGCTTCTGAGAGCAGCCAAAGAGGGACAGCATAGATGCGGAAAGGGTGAGTCCTGCAAGGCTCTTGCCCGAGATCTTCATAAATTGACGGCGGGTCATGTCAGCCGTCAGAAAATCAGTTTTTGCCATAGGTTTCCATTCCTCCGTGAGGTCACTCTGCGCAGAGCACCTCGGTTACATAGAAATAAGAATTGTTGACGATGTCCGTGACCGCCGTGGACGTAATGGTTGCACCGGAAAGCGCATCCACCTGGGTCATGTCAGCGCTGACCGTGTCGGCCGCACTGCCCTGGGTGGTCAGATCAGCGGCCTGCAGCTTGTACTCGGCCTGCTTTTCAGCCGAGAGATCCGCAAAGGGGATCACCATCGGCTCGCCGTCCAGTGCGCTCTTGCTCAGACACGCCGCGTACAGCTTGCGCCGTGCCACAGCCTCAGCACTGTTGTCCATCGGGGGGGGGGATGAGTGCGTCGTCCATCGGCTGGCCGTTCAGGGCCGAGAGGGTCAGCCCGGCTTCATACATCTTCCGGGTAGCCTCGGCCTCCGGGGAGGTATCGCCCGCACGCCACGCGGCGGGATCGAAGGCCTCAGCGGGGGCAGCATCGGTCTCGGCGCTGCCTGTGGCAGCAAAAAGCCGTGCCGGTGGCCGGGTCGGTCACAGTGTAGCGCTTGCCTGCCAGCGTGAAGGGAGCTGCGCCCTGGTACTGGGCCGTGAACTCCGGGTTCTCACACTGGGCACCCAGGCTGTCGGTCTCGGCCTGTGCCAGGATCTTCACATCCAGCACATTGCCGTCGCGGTCCAGCGTCACACCGGCCTGCACCTCGCTCTGGAAGCCCTGCTTGCTGCCCACCACATAATACGTGGTGTCATCCAGCTGGTACACCGCGCTCACACCATAGGTTGCAGCGTCGGCATCTGCCAGCGGCAGGGCCGTTCCGGCCACCGTGGTGCGGCTGTGCATCAGCCCGCCAAGGCCAAGCGCCATGGCAAGCGTTGCCGCACCCATGGCCGCATAGCCGGGCAGCCGCCTGCGCCACAAGGACTGCGGCGCATGATTTGCCTGCTTCAATTGTATCACCTGCCTGTTTGATTCAGCTGTGCCCGGAACTCCCGGGCACGAAAACAGCCGTTCCACCTGCTGCAACAGTGCGGAACGGTTTCTTCGTTATAAGAATAACATCTTTTCCACCGGTTAGTCAACTCATACGCACAAACAAAGCCCTGCAATTTCTCTCAAAAGCTCTTGCCTCTTGGTGAAATCATTTCTTTTGCCGGATAAACAGTTTCAATCCATATTCCTCTGCCAGCTCCAGCGACTGTACCGTGGGCATACTCTTGCTCACCAGCGCGGGCACACCGGCCCGGATGGCCTTGCGCACCATATCCACCGGCACCCGGCCGCTGGTAAAAGCACACACTCCGCCAGCGGCATACCCCTCTGTCAGGGCGCAGCCCACGGCCTTGTCCAGCGCGTTGTGGCGGCCCAGATCCTCGCACCGGTACAAGATCTTGCCCGCACGCAGCAGCAGACAGCTGTGCACGGCATGGGTGGCACGGTAGAGCGGCAGGCCCTGCCCCATGGCATCGGCCAGCGCATCCACCCATGCGGCGGGAATCTCCCGCTGGGGCACCGGAGCCAGCTGCGGCAGCTGCACCGGGCTGGCCAGCGTCAGGTTATCGGTGCAGCAGCTGGGCACCTCCTGCCCGGCCTGTTCCGCTGCCGCCAGCGGGTGGCGCAGCTGAACGCTTATCTTGAGGCCCTGTGCGCAGACGGCCACCCGCTCCACCTCGTCAGCGGCGGTGATCCAGCCCTCGGTCAGCAGACGGCCCAGCGCCAGCTGCGGCAGAAGCTGGGGTGTGCATACCACCCGGAAGGCCGGCTGTTCGTTGACCAGAATGGCCGCGGCGTGCTCTGCCGCCAGTGTCCGCTCGGTGCCATCTGGCATCCGGACGCTCTCTGCCCCCGGTGCTGCACCGAATTGATCCATGATCTGCATTGGGTGTTCCTCCCCTGTCTGTTTTACTCTGCCCCTATTGTAACACGCTTTTGCTCCGCTGAAAAGCGCCTGTGCCCTCTGGAACAAACTGTCGATCCGTGTCGTTTCCATTTTTCCCGGCTTTGTGATATACTACTGTAAAATGACAGAACCATATCCCAGTACCGAGGTGGAATCCAAATTGAAGCATCTCTTCCGCTCCCTCACGCGGGCACACCGGGCCTACAAGGACACCCGGAACCATGCCCTGACCCTGCTGCACCGGGCCTCCGCTGCCGTTCTGACAGCCGTGCTGGTGTACAAAGCCCTGACTTATCTTTTGTTTCTGCCCGCCATGAACGGCATCTGGTCGCTGACACTGCGCTGCTCGCCGGTGAACTACCTGACCAACAACAACGCACATCAGATCTTTACTTCACCGACCATTTTAGGCGGGATCGTGCTCATCGTCCTTCTGGCGGCGTTCTGGAACCTGTACGGCTTTTCCATCCTCCTGCACGGGTTTGCGCTGGCCCGCCGGGGTGAAACACTGCGTCCTGTTTCCCTGTTCGTCCGGTCGCTGGGGATATCCGCCATGTCCTGCTCCCCACCAAAACTGGCCCATCCTGCTTTACTGTGCCCTGCTCATCCCCTTTACAGATGTATTCGTGACCTACAACTATATCTCTCAGCTGGCTGTGCCGGAGTACATCCTTGGGCTTGTCCGGGCAAAGCCGCTCTATCTGGTGCTTTTTCTTCTTATTCTGGGTGCGGCGTTCCTGTTCACCCTGTTCTGGGTCCTGGTGCTCCCCCCCTCTTTACGCTGGAACGCAAAAAGCCTGTGGGAAGCCGTTCAGGAGAGCGCAGCCCATGTCAGGGAACAGCTGCCCCGGCTGGTCGGTGTGCTGCTGCGGTGGAACCTCAGTGCGCTGGTCCGGGCTGTTCTGATCTTTTTCGGAGCTTCCCTGCTGGTTTACAGCGTGGCAGCGCTGATCGGCCTGCGGAGCACCCGCGCCATGCTGCTGCTCGCCCGTGCGCTGTATCTGTTGGAGATCCCCTTCTTCGGCTTTTTGCTGGACTGCAAGGTCACCACGGCCCAGTGCACCATCATCGCATTCCTCTACGATCGCTGCCGTGACTACTCCTCGGAAGCGCTGCCGGAGGGCAAACCGCACCGCTTTGGCGGCTGGCCCCTGCTCACCGCTGCGGTGGCCGGGGTCACGCTGGTCACTGGGCTGACGGCAGTCTATCTCTATGCCCTGCCTCAGGACGATGCCATGCTCACCGCCGTGGGCGGCGTGACCCCGCTGGTCACCTTCCACCGGGGTGACTGCACCGTGGCCCCGGAAAACACCCTTCCTGCCTTCCGGTCAGCCATCCTCAAGGGCGGCGACCGCATCGAGCTGGATGTGCAGATGACCAGCGACGGCGTGGTCGTGGTGACCCACGATTCAAACCTGAAACGCTGTACCGGCAAAAACGCAAAGGTCTATGATCTGACCTATGCCGAGGTGGCACAGCTGGACGCAGGCCGCTGGTTCAGCAGCCGCTTTGCCGACACCCGGATCCCCACCCTGGAACAGGTGCTGCAGCTCTGCCGGGGCCGCATCGGCCTGAACGTGGAGATCGAAGCCCAGCGCCGCCACCCCTGCTCTGGAGGCTGAGACCGTACGCCTGCTGCGGGAATACGGCTTCGACAGCTCCAACTGCGTCATCACCTCCCAGAGCTACGAGACCCTGCACAAGGTCAAGGCGCTGGCCCCTGAGTACCCCACCGGCTACATTCTGGCTCTGGGCGTAGGCAACTACTACGACCTGCCCGATGCCGACTTTTTCAGCGTGGAGACCACCTTTATCACCTCCGGCATGGTCAACGCCGTCCATCTGCGGGGCAAGACCGTCTCTGCCTGGACCATCGACCGCGAAAAGGTCGCCACCCACATGCTGGAGCTGGGCGTGGACGACCTCATCACCGACAAGCCCGACATGGTGCAGGACCTGCTGGCCCGGAATCAGCAGGTGGACGACAGCCTGATCGACTTCCGTGACCTGCTCAACGCCCTGCTCCACCCGGAGCAGCCTGCCGACTCCTCCGATGACGCGGAGGAGACCATCACCGATGCCGTGGAAGACCCGGAGGAGTTCGTGGACGCGGCGTAACACAGCCCCTCTTTCTTGCGGCATCATTGATCCAACGGTCTGTAAAAAAGCAAAACATCCCCGCACGGCCTGCCGAAACAGGAAGTGCGGGAATGCCTTTTTGTTCAGAGGAATGGGTTATAGAACCTTCCAAAGCGGATGGTCACGGTCAGGCTGATGAGCAGCAGGGCCGCGCCCACGCCCAGGGCAACGAAGTCCCGCCGGGCAAAGGGGCGCTGGGTATACCAGGTACGCTTGCTGTTCTTGCCGAAGCCGCGCAGCTCCATTGCATTGGAAATGGTGTCGATGCGGTTCAGACTGGTCAGGATAAGCGGCAGCAGGATGTTGACAGAGTTCTTCATCCGCTTGAAGAAGGGCTCCTTTTTGCCCAGCTCCACGCCGCGGGCCTGCTGGGCCTGGCTGATGCTGTGGTAGTCGCGCTGGATATCGGGGATGTAGCGCAGGGCAATGGCCACCGAATATCCGACCTTATACGAGATGCCGATGCTGTTCAGGCTGGCAGCAAACTCGCTGGGGTCGGTGGCAGAGATGAAGAGGATGGCCACCGGCAGGGCCACAAAATATTTCAGACTGATGTTGACCATGTAGAACAGCTGTTCCGCTGTCAGGTCATACCGCCAGAACAGGTGGCAGAGCACCGTGCGGGTGCCGTACAGGGTGGTGCCCTGATTGGGATCGAACAGGAAGATGAACAAGTTGTTCAGCAGCAGGAACACCAGCATGAAGGTCATCATAAACCGGACTTCCCGGAATTTGATCCGGCTCAGCCTGAAGGCCAGCAGGCTGACCACCAACAGGCCCAGCAGCACCCAGTTGTTGTAGGTGACCATGCTGGCGAAGGTGAACAGCAGGAAGAACGCCAGCTTGGTGGTTCCGGTCATCTTGTGGATGACACTCTCCCGGGGGAGATAATTCAAAACGGTCTTAGCAGCCACCCTCTCTCACCTCCCGGTCCTGCTCAATAAATCTCTCTACAAATTCCTGTGCGGGCGCAATGCCGCAGCGGTTGGCCAGCGTGTACAGGCTGGTCTCCTTCAGGGCCGCCTGCTCCACCAGCGCGGGGTCACACAGAACGGCGGCCGCGGTGCGGTCGGCAATGAGCCGTCCGTCGCTGAATACCAGCGCGCGGGGCGTGTATTCCAGCATCAGATGCATGTCATGGGTGATCATCACCACCGTCACACCCCGGGCATTCAGGCCCCGCAGGAACTCCATGATGTCGGTATAGTGCCGGAAATCCTGCCCGGCGGTGGGCTCATCCAGAAGGATAAGCTCCGGGTCGAGCACCAGCACGCTGGCAATGGTCACCCGCTTTTTCTGGCCGAAGCTCAGTGCCGAGATGGGCCAGTTCCGGAAAGGATACAGGCCGCAGACCCTGAGGGTCGCCTCCACCTTTTCCTGGATCTGCTCCTCAGTCAGACCGGAGCGCTGCAGGCCCAGAGCCACCTCATCGTAGATCATGGTCTTGGAGATCATCTGGTTGGGGTTCTGCATCACATAGCCGATGTGCTGGGCGCGGCGGCGGATGTTCTCCTCAGCCAGCGGCTTGCCGTTCAGGAAGATCTCGCCCGCATCCGGGGTCTCAAAGCCGCAGATGAGCTTGGAGAGGGTGGATTTGCCCGCGCCGTTCCGGCCCACGATGCTCACCATCTCCCCCCCTTGCCGATCGAGAAGCTGACATCCCGCAGGGTCTGCTGGCCCTTCTGATAACCAAAGCTCAGGCCCTTTACCTCCAGCAACGACTCCCGTTCCGGCGGTGCGGCGGGCCGTGGCCGGGCCGTGAACCAGTCCCGGAGCTTCTGGGTGTCGGTATCGTCCAGCACAAGACTGTCCACATGGGCGGGGTGCTTGTCCGGAGTGATATCCACCCCGGCATAGCGCAGAGCCGTGACATACAGCGGCTCCCGGATGCCGTTTTCCGCCAGCAGGCTGCCCGAGAGCAGCTCATCCGGGCGCAGGTCTGCCAGAATGGTGCCGCCGTTCACCAGCACGATGCGGTCCACGTTCCGCCAGAGCACATCCTCCAGCCGATGCTCGATGATGAGCACCGTGGTATCCGTCTTTTTCTGGATGTCGTCGATCAGCTCAATGGCCTGCTTGCCGGTGGCGGGGTCCAGGTTGGCTAGCGGCTCGTCAAAGAGCAGCACCTTCACCTCGTCCACCATCACGCCCGCCAGGCTTACGCGCTGCTTCTGCCCGCCCGAAAGCTCGTGCGGTGCATAGCCGAGGTGGTTCTCGATGCCCACCAGCTCCGCAGCGCGGCGGGTGATGGCGTGCATCTCATCCTGCGGGGTGCAGCTGTTTTCCAGCGCAAAGGCGATATCCTCGCCCACAGTCAGGCCGATGAACTGGCCGTCCGGGTCCTGCAATACCGTGCCCACATGGGCCGACAGCTCAAAGATGCTGCTGTGCGGCGCATCCACGCCGTCCACGGTCAGGGTGCCGGTGCACACGCCGGGGTTCGAAAAGGGGTTCAGGCCGTTGATGCACCCCGCCAGCGTACTCTTGCCGCTGCCGGAGGGGCCCGCAATGAGCACCCGCTCCCCGGGTAGATCTCCGATCGATATCGGTCAGGGTGGGGCGCTTCTGGGCGCGGTACTGGAAGGAAAAGTTGCGGAATGAGATGATGGGTTTACGTTCTGCCATGGGTATGGTACCTCAGCTGTTCATCAAAAAAAAAGCCTTTCCAACGGGCCGGACGGCGCAGATGGAAAGGCCGGGTTTCATGCGGGGATCACTCCTCGATCCAGAGAGCCCTTCTTGGCGATGGTTCTGGTGTAAGCCAGCACCAGCAGGCCGCCCACCACCACAGCGGTGATACTGTTGGACACTGCGGCAAATGCACCCTGTGCAAACACCTTCTTGACGGGCTCGGCGTAGATGGCAATATCCAGCACGGGGGCCACCAGGATCCAGGCCAGCAGATGGGCCACGATATTGGCCAGCGCAAAGAAAGCCACCTGCTTCTTGCTGAACTCGCCTTCCTGCAGGTTCAGCTTCTTGGAGAACAGGCCCACCACAACGCCCACAAAGGCGGAGGCGATGACCCAGCTCCACCAGGGGCTGCCGCCCCAGGACAGGTCGATGAGGGTGTGGCCGATGAAGCCGATCAGGCCGCCGACCACGGGGCCGTACATGGCAGCCAGCAGGGCCAGAACGGCGTACTGCAGGCTGATGTTGGTGTTGGGCACGCCGCTGGGAATGGCCACAAAACGTCCCAGAACAAAGAACAATGCCGCGCCGATACCGACAGCGACAACGGGCTTGATGCTGCTGTTGTTATTTTTCATATTCTCTCTCCTCTTTTTATTCCGCGGATGCGGGGTTTCTTGCAAGGCATCGTTAGTATACGACACCCTCTTGAGCCTTGTCAATGGACAATCCGCCCGCTTTGCAGAAAAAAGGCTGCTTTCCTGCATTTGGGGGCGAATGCCTTCCCGCCCTGTACAGCAAAAAAAGAGCACCCGCGCCTGCCGGAGCGGATGCCCTGTGAATGCTGATTCGGTTTTGGCCCAAACCTTAGTTCTTAGCGGTCAGGCTGAAGGTGCTCAGGGTCTGGAAGGTGGTCACGATAACATTGATGTTGTTGACGATGGAGCTGCCTGCGGAGAACACGCGGGCGATGTAGTTGAACAGCTTGCCAACGTTCAGGAACACGTCCCAAGCGGTAGCCTCGGTGGTTGCGCCACCCTGCAGGTACACCATTTCGTTCTCATCGATCGCAGCAAAGTTAGCGGGCATTTTGATCTCATTGTTCATCATAACGGGGATTCCTCTCTTTCAAATCAATCTATACTTACCATCTGCACCAAACCAAGTGCACCGGCACCAGAACCAGACCGTGGTTCCTCCGACAGGAACGGGCAGGGGCACGAGTTCCGCATTCCCTCCGGAATTGTTCCCATATATAGGTTATACGATAAATATTCGGATTTGTCAATCGAATTTCCGGAATTTTTACCATTCTGAGCCAAAAGTGGATACCCACAACGCGGAACACCTGCCATTTCGACAGCTTTCCACAAAATATCCGCTGCCGCACGATCCCCGGGCACGAAAAGCTCCTTCGTCCGCACGGCAGCACACAGATCCGTTCCGCCCTGCGGCATTTCCCGGGCAAAAATTCGGCAAAAAATGCCCCCGCGCCCCCCTACACAAACCGGAGCGGTTGTGCTATGATAAGGCTGAAAAATCGGTTTGGCAAAGCCAACCGCAAGGAGATGTCTTGGATGTCTGATCTGATGGAAACATTACGGCAGGAGGGCATCAGCCCCGACCTGCTGCGTGCTGTGGAAGAATACCGCGCCGCCCACGCTCTGCCCGAGGCCCTGCGCCCCCGCATCCCGGCTTCCGGCTTTACCTATTATGGCCGGGAGGTCTGGGAGCAGGCACTGGCGGCCCTGCTCTGCGGCGAAAACCTGCTGCTGGCCGGCGGCAAGGCCACCGGCAAAAAAATGTGCTGGCGGAGAATCTGGCCGCCGCCTTTGGCCGCCCCGCATGGGACATCTCGTTCCATGTGAACATGGATGCAGCCTCCCTCATCGGCATGGACACTTTTGTGGATGGGACGGTCACCTTCCGGCCCGGGCCGGTCTACCGCTGTGCCCAGTGCGGCGGCTTCGGCGTGCTGGACGAGATCAACATGGCCAAAAACGAGGCCCTGGCCGTCCTCCACGCCGTGCTGGACTTCCGCCGCGCCATTGATGTGCCCGGCTACGAGCGCATCCCGCTGGCCGAGGAGACCCGCTTCATCGCCACCATGAACTACGGCTACGCCGGCACCCGGGAGCTGAACGAGGCCCTGACTTCCCGCTTTGCAGTCATTCAAATGCCCACCATCACGGAGGAAAACCTTGAAAAGCTGCTGCGGGCCCAGTTTGCCGACCTGACGGACAAATATGTGCACCAGTTTGCTCTGCTGTTCCTCGACCTGCAAAAGAAATGCGACAGCGCCGAAATTTCCACCAAAGCGCTGGATCTGCGCGGAATGCTGGACGCTCTGCGCCTGATGCGCCGGGGCGTGGCTGCGGGGCCCGCGCTGGACATGGGCATCACCAACAAGGCCTTTGATTCCTACGAGCAGGGGCTGATCCGGGACGTGATCGCCGCCCGCATCCCGGCCAGCCTGACGGCTGAAAAGCTGTTCCGCTGATGGATGCCCGGAGTTATACCGCCGAGGAGCGGCGGGCCGCCAATCAGGTGTGGGCGGCGGCGGGAGCCTACGGCTTCGAGCCGCTTTTCCTGGCACACAACACCGACGGCACGATCGATTTTTATATGAACTGTGTCGTGGGGCTGGTGCACAAATACTATGGCGACGACCTGCTCCGCGACCTTTTGCCACATGGGACGGCGATCTCCGGGAGAGCCAGCTGGACGATCTGACATGGCTCTACCTCGAAAGCGCGGTCTATCTGCTGGAGCTGCCCCGCCGCCCGGTCCTTTCCGAGCTGCGCCGGGCCCACGCGGACTATTTCTTCGGCATCCAGTACAAGCTTTCGCGGCAGGAGTGGATGGCAAAAAAAATCAGCTGGTCTACACCATGCAGGCTGACCGCTGGCGCACCGTACAGGGCAGGCATCCGCCTGTGATGACCCCCTACGAGAGCCGGCTGGCAGAGGCACTTTCTCCCTCCCAACCGCCCCAGCCCGGCCAGCTCAAGGGTGAGCTGCTGGGCCTGTTTGCAAGGTTTGCCCTGTTTGACGGCAGGATCCGGCACAAAGTGGGGCTTCATCTGCATCTGGAGGGGCTGCTGGCCTCTCTTGCCACCAAAACGCTGCCCACCCAGATGATCAAGACCGACCGGCTGACCGTGGAGCACTCCGGTTCTGTGGAAGCGGGCGGCTCCGGCCCCACGGCAGACAAGCGGCTGGCCCACATCACCCTGCGGCAGAATGCCACCGAGGACCGCGCCTACATTGAAAGCTGCTTTGGCCGTTCCCTCTACCCGCCCGAGCGCCTGCGCAAGGCCGAGCAGGCGCTCTGCACCGGGGCGCACCTCGGGTGCCGCCTCTGGTTTGCCTCCGGCGTGCCCAGCCCGGAACAGGCCCCCCACACCGGAGGCAAAGCACCTGGCCGAGCAGGCTCAGCTGCAGGCCGACCGCAACCGCGCCTACTACGCCAAAAAACCGGGCGCTTCACCGCAGCGTGGTGCTCCGGCTCACCGAGCAGATCCGCAATTGCATTCTGGTCCACCAGCAGCCCAATGCCCGGATCGCCCGCAGCGGCGCTCTGGACCCGGAGCGCGTCTGGCGCGCTCCCCTTCTGAACGACAGCCGGGTGTTCCGCTGTGCCGAGGAGGAGAATCAGCCCTCCTTCACCGTGGACCTGCTGCTGGACGCTTCGGCTTCCCGGCTCCACTGTCAGGAGGTCATTGCGGCGCAGGGCACGATCCTGGCCCAGAGCCTTACCGCCTGCGGCATCCCGGTGCGGGTCAGCAGCTTCTGCAGCCTGCGGGGCTATACGGTTCTGCGGGTGCTCAAGGGCTTTGCGGACAAAAGCCTGCAGGGGATCGACCAGTATTTTGCATCGGGCTGGAACCGCGACGGCCTTGCCCTGCGGGCGGCAGGCGATCTGGTCAGCTTTGACCCCGGCCCCGCGCCCCGGCATCTGCTCATCCTGCTGACGGATGCTTCCCCAACGACAGCCGCCGCGTACCGCCCAGCCCGGAACAACCGCTGGGTTGTGATTACGGCGGCTCCTACGGCGTGGACGATGCCGCCGCCGAGGTGCGCACCCTGCGGCGCAAGGGTCTGCGTGTTTCTGCCGTGTTCATGGGCGAGGACAGCTCCAGCCACGATGCGGAACGCATCTACGGCAAAAAAATCTCGCCCGCATCCGGGGCATGGATCAGCTGGCACGCGCCGCTGGGCGGCTCATCCAGAATGAGATCCGGGAGCTGGGCGATTGAATCCTGCCACCACAAAAAAAGGCTTCTCCCGTCGGAGAAGCCTTTTCATTTACAACCAATCCGTTTGTACGCATCCCCGGATTTCCAAAATATTTTGGTTTTTGTCAAACTTATAGTTGTATTTTGTTGTCGTATATGTTATAATGCAGGCAGAGAACAACCGATGGATGGTTTCCGACACATCATCCAAAACCAGAGAGGAGACCCGCTATGGATGCCAGCCGCTATTTTGAAGAGATGCACCGTGCCATGTCCGCACAGAAAAACAATTCTTCCCTGCTCCTGACCGTCAAGGTACAGGACCTGGGCGGCGCTGATGCCTATCTGGAGCTGCGGCAGTCTCCCAATGGCCGCGCCCGGGTGTTTTACTCCACCATGGGCCGCCGCAACCTGAACTTCCAGCTGTTCCGCAAGGGCTGGCAGCTCTGCCACAACGCATCCGGCGAGATGACAGGGCAATTCCCCACCCGGGCCGAAAACCTGTTGGACAGTGCGGACTTTTCCGCCTGCATCCGGGATGACACCCTGGACGCGGGCCGTACTGAGATCATTCTGCGGGAGCTGCGCCGCGCGGCAGGCACCTCCCGCTCCTGCCTGCCTCAATCTGCCCGGGGAGGTGCCATGATCACCGTGGAGAGCTTTGTGGGCCGGGGCGGCGAGTGGAACTACTGGTCCACCCGTGCCGCCGACTGCCTGCCCATTGCGGCCATTCTCTGCTGGCTGGGCGATTTTCTGGCCGGAACGGAGCGCCGCACCTTGCAATCCAGCCCTGAGGCCATGGCACTGGCCGCCCGCTGGCAGGCCGAACTCGCCTCCCCCTTTGCACAACCGGCTGACTGCGTCCAGCGTCCTGCCCGCACGGTTTCGCCTTCCGCGCCCCGCCGTGCCGCGCAGCAGGTGCAGAACCCCCGCTGGCAGAGCATCCTTGCCGTGCTTGCAACCGTATGAGAACAACAGGCGGTGCCGGAAATCTCCGCACCGCCTGTTGTTTTCTGTTTTACTGTGCGGATGCGGCATCCACCACATGGCCCACCAGCACAGAGGTGGTCACTGTGCCCACACCGCCGGGCACCGGGGTGACAGCCTCCACGATGGGTTCTGCCTCATCAAAGCGCACATCGCCGCAGAGCTTGCCCTCTTCGTTGACGTGGATGCCCACATCCACCACGACCTGACCTTCCCGCAGGCAATCGGCCCCGATGGCTCCCCGCCTGCCCATGGCGACCACCAGCACATCGGCCTCCCGGCAGAGGGCGGGCAGGTCCCGGGTGCGGGAATTGCAGAGGGTCACGGTGGCGTTTTCCCGATCCAGCATCATGGCGGCGGGCTTGCCCACCACCAGGCTGCGGCCCACGACCACGGCCCGTTTGCCGGACAGCGGCACGTTGTAGTGTTTCAGGATCTCAAGGCAGGCCTGCGCCGTGCAGGGCGGATAACCGATGGGCATATTGGTGAACACACCAGCCATCGAACCGTCCGTGATGCCGTCCACGTCCTTTTCCGGGGCAAGCGCCTCCTGGACCCTGCGGTCATCGAACCGCTTTGGCAGGGGCCGGAAGATCAGGCACCCGTGAACCGATGCATCCCCATTGATCGCCGGATCACATCCAGCAGTTCCTCCTGCGTAACATCTTCCGCCAGATGGAACTGCCGCACCTCCACGCCAACCTTACCGCACCGGGTGACGATCCCCTTTTCATAAGAAATGTCATCCTCCCGTGCGCCGACCCGCACCACAGCCAGCGTGGGCACGATGCCCTTTTCCTTCAGCGCGGCACAGCGCGCGGCGTTTGCTTCGTTCATGGCGGCCACCACGGGCGCACCCTTCAAGATCTGAGCCATTTTCTTCTCCCCTCACTCATTTGATACAGTCTGATAGACCGTGTCAGCCTGCGGCACAAACTCGGCCAGCAGCTGTTCCGCTCTGGCCTCCAGCGCATCCGCACGGGCCTTGTCTGCCATCAGGCGGGTGTTGACCTTCACGTTCAGCCCCGCCGCCTGCATGGCTGCCTTGCAGAACAGCGCCGCACACCCGGCATCGGAACGGGCCAGCACGCTGCCCTTTTCGGCGTACTCTGCGGCCAGTGCAATACCCTCACCGCAGGCAGTCATCACCTCCAGCGGCACGGCACAGGCTCTGTCCAGTGCCTTTTCCAGCACCGCGGCCTTGTGGGTCTGCTGTTCCGGGGTCTCTTTCGGCAGCTTGTAGGCCGCCGCCACGGGCAGAAAGGCCTCCGCGTCGGCCTGCACCAGCGCTTCCAGCCGCTTGCGCAGGGCCTCGGCCCGGACATTCAGGGCAATGATGTCCGCTTCTACGGCAGCATATTTCTTTTTGCCCACGGTCAGGCTGCCCACCATGCTGCCCAGCGCCACACCGGCCGCGCCCACCAGCGCCGAAGCGCCGCCGCCGCCCGGAGCCGCCGCCTTGCTGGCCAGCTCCTCCAGAAAACCTTCACAGCTCAAATTCATCAGTTCCACGATATACTTTCCTCTCTGTTACAAATCCATCCAGCCGCCAGTCCTGTTCCTCTGCAGCCGCTTCCGGCACCCGCTGGGCCTCAAAGGCCACGCCCAGCGCCACGGCGTTCCGGCACCTGGGCAGGTAGCGGTCATAGTAGCCCTTGCCCATGCCCACCCTGCGGCAGGCCGCATCAAAGGCAGTGCAGGGCACCAGCACCAGATCAAGCGCCTCCGGCCGGATGAGCGCCGCCCGTTCCAGAACCGGTGTGCGGATGCCGTAAGCCCCCACCTCCCAGCCGTCCGGCCCCGGTACGGCGGCGGTCAGGGTAAAGTTTTCCCCACAGACCGGATAGGCCACCGTTTTGCCCAGCCGGGCCGCCTGTTCTGCCAGCACAGCAAAGATCTACCTCCCCGCCAAAAGCGGCGTAGAGCAGCAGGTTCTCTGCCTTTTGGAAGCAGGGCATGGCCAGAAGGCGGGCACAGACGGCTGCATTGGCCGCCGCTCTTTCTGCCTGCGGCAGACCCCCCCTGCGGGCCAGGATGCCCGCCCGGCGCTGCGCTGCTTTCCGGTCCCGGATCTCCATTGACACTTCTCTCCCCTGAAATTTCATACCCACTCAATATATCTGAAATGCGGAAGAATTGCAAGAGCATGGCTGGAAAATAACTGCAAAATAGGCTATAATGGTGCAGAACAAACCAAAAAAGGAGAACGATTATGCTCATTTATCTGCTGCGTCACGGCCAGACGGAGTACAACGCGCAAAAACGATATCAGGGCCAGCGGGACATCCCCCTTTCCGCCGCGGGCATCGCCCAGCTGCGGCAGGCAGATTTTTTTCACCGGAGGTGGTCTATGTCACCCGCTGCAGCGCACCGCCCAGACGGCGCGGGTGTTCTTTCCCGGGGCAAAGCTCATTCCGGTGGACGGGCTGGAAGGAGATGAACTTCGGCCGGTTTGAGGGCCAGCCCTTCGTCCAGGTGGAGCAGGACCCGGAATATCTGGCATGGGTGCAGGAAAACGAGCACACCGCCCACCCGGACGGGGGAGCGCAGGAGCGATTTCTGCAACAGGGTGTGCAAAACGCTGGCTGACCTCATTGACAAGGCCCTTGCCGAAGGGCAGGAGCGGTTGGTCATCGTGGCCCATGGCGGCACACAAATGGCTGCACTGGAGCGGTTTGGCGTGCCCCGCCGCAGCTTTCACGACTGGTGCGGCCCCAACGCGGGCGGCTATGTGCTGGATGCCCGGGACTGGCCGGAGCAGCATATCCTGCACCTGGTGGAGACCGTGCAGTACACCAAGGAGAACGGATGATGGAACAGGGTCTGCTGCATCTTTACTGGGGCGACGGCAAGGGAAAGACCACCGCCGCCATGGGCCTTTGCCCTCCGCGCACTGGGCAGCGGCAAACGGGTTGTCATCGTGCAGTTCCTCAAGGGCGGGCAGAGCGGCGAGATCCCTCTGCTGGCCCAGCTGGGCAAAAAATTTTCCGGGGCAAGGGCGGGCAGAAGTTCGTGTTCCAGATGAACGAAGCGGAAAAGGCCGCTGCCCGGGCCGTGCAGAACGAAAACCTGACCGCCGCACTGGTCGAGCCTGCCGACCTGCTCATTTTAGATGAAGCCGGTTCGGCCTGGGAGCTGGACATGGTGGACAAAGACCTGCTCCGGCGGGCCGTTCTGGAGCGCCCCCGCCGCGCAGGAATGCGTGCTGACCGCCCACAAGGCCCCGCAGTGGATGCTGGATGCCGCCGACTACTCCACCGAGATGAAATGCTGCCGCCACCCCTACCAGAAGGGCATCAAGGCGCGCAAAGGCATCGAATACTGAAAAACGCCCGGAGAACCGCAGCTTTCAGCGGCCCTCCGGGCTTTTTTGTGTTTACTGTTTTGCAATGATATCGCGGCTGACCGCCAGCAGGCCAAGGGCCAGCGTAGCGCTCAGGATGTCGGCCACAGCCTGAGCCATCAGCACGCCCTGATACTGGAACAGATGTACGCAGACCACCAGTGCCAACAGAAACACCACGCCCTGACGGCTGATGGAGAGCAGGAAGGACGGTATGATTTTACCAGTTGCCTGGAACAGCACCGTGAGCAGGAGCGCCACGCCGCCAAAGGCTGCGGTGTAGACCTGCCAGCGGAGCATCTGCGCACCAGTGGCGATCATCCCGGCATCCTGCACGAAGAGCCGCATCAGCGCCCCGGAATTCAGGCAGAGAATGAGGGACAGCACCACGGCGATGGAGACGAGGAAGGTCAGACAGAAGCGGATGAGCTTGCGCATCACGTCCCGCTTTTTGCGCCGTACAGGTAACCGAACAGTGGGATGCCGCCGAACGAGAAGCCCACCAGCACCAACTGGGCGATCATGCTCACCTTGCTGGCAATGCCCATGGCGGCAATTTTATCGTTGCCGTAGGGCAACAGGAACTGGTTCATCACAATGACAGTCAGGCTCTGCATCAGGTTGCTCAGCGCGGCAGTAACACCCACGCCCAAAATCTGCTGCAGCTCCCTGCCCGTGACGTGGCACTGGGACAGCTTGACAGACAGGCAGCGGCTCTTTTTGTGGAGCAGCCACAGGAAGTACAGGTCGCTGCACAGGTAGCCCACAATGGTGGCAATGGCCGCACCCCTTTGCGCCCCAGCCCACTGTGGTGATGAGGATGGGATCGAGGATGATGTTGATGACCGTGCCGCCGATGCTGCCGATCATGGACTGGGTGGCCATGCCCTCACAGCGGACGAGGTTGGAATGGATAAAGTTCAGCACCGTGGCCGGGGCACCAATGGCCAGCACGGTGTAATAGGCCTGTGCGTGCGGCATCGTCTCAGCAGTCGCACCCAGAATGCCCAGCAGCGGGACGCGGAACAGCATCATCAGGGCTGCCAACACCACGCCCGTGGTCAGGGCCACATAGAAGCAGAACGAGCTGACCCGGCCGGTGCCCTCACGGTCGTCCTGTCCCAGCAGGCGGGAAATGAGTGAGCTGCCACCCTGGCCGTAGATGTTGCCGAAGGCCATGAGGGCCGTGAACACCGGCGCACAGAGCGAAACACCCGCAATCAGCGCCGTATCGTTGGACTGCGCAATGAAAAAGGTATCGGCAAGGTTATACACCACGCTCACCATCAGGCCGAACACCGAGGGCAGCGCCATCTTGAAATAGGTGCGGTACAGATGATCGAGATCAAAAATAGAATCCATTGGTTTTTCCTCCACTTTCGTCCCTATTATAAAGGTTTTGCTTGCATTTGTTTGTGACACATGGCACAATGAAATAAAAGAAATGAGGTGAACTCATGCAGGAAATTCGTGACCCAGCCTGTCTGGAAACGCTGTACCGGAAGCTGGAACTTTCCTCCCGGACCAGAACAACGAAACGCCCGCGCAGGAGGTTTCCTGTGCGGGCGCTGCATTTCTTTTTGTGTTTTACCGCACCAACAGCAGCAGCCAGGCGGATGCCACAGCCTGCAGGATGAGCCAGCGGGCTACGACCTGCTCATCGCTCCAACCCAGACGCTTGCGCACATGGTCGTGCAGCGGGGTCAGGGTGTTCTTGAGGATGGAGATGTGCAAAAACCGCTTGAAGCTGATCTTCAGGATGCCCAGGCTGCCGTCCACAATGAACACCAGCGCGGCCAGCAGGAAGGCGAAGGGGTGGCTGCTCTTGAGGGCCAGAACGGCCAGGAAGAAGCCCATGGCGCGGCTGCCCGCGTCACCCATCAGCAGGGTGGAAGGCTTGGCGTTCTGCCACAGGTAGGCCAGCAGGGCACCAATGAACACGATGCCTGCGGTGGTGTAATCCCCCAGTTCCTCCCAGTAGGCCAGCAGGAAGGTGCCGATGCTGACCACAGCAAGGCTGGCGGAAAGGCCGTCCACGCCATCGGTGCAGTTGACCACATTGATGCTGGCCCAGATCAGGACGATGATGAGGATGAGGTAGACGGCATAGGGCAGGCTGAAGCTCCAGCTCAGGAAGTTGACCTCCGTGCCGTTGAAGTTCAGGTAGGTCACGCCCGCCACAACGGCGATGACCAGATCGATCAGGCCCTTTTTGTACTCGTTCCAGGCCTTTTCGGCGGCATCGTCAAAGTAGCCGGAGAGCATGGAAGCGATGAGCAGCACGGTGTAGATGACGTACTCTGCCTTAAAAGGCACCACGGCCAGCGTGACCAGTGCAATGCAGAGCACAAAGATGAGGCCGGAGCCCCGGGCCTTGCCCTTGGAGAGTTCGCCGTTCACGGCAAACGCGCGGCCATGGTCGTGGGGAAGCTTGTTGTGGAACAGCGAATCGGTAAGCGCGGTCAGCGCAAATGCAAGCAGAAAGCCCAGCGCATCCACGGTGCGCGGGTTGCCAGAAAGCAGTTGAAGCATATTTTTTTCCTCTTTCCCGGAGCGGCAGAGGCCGTTCCTGTTCTTTCACTGCTGGATACAAATGAAGTGTATCACGCCCGGTCCAAAAAATCAATCTCTGGGGCAATGGCTACCCCATGGGCTGATGGGTTGACATTTTTCGCCCCCTGTCTATAATGGGAGGACAAACGCCCTTTCGAGGGTATTTTTTGTCTCACAGGAAAATTGGAGAAAGAGGAGAAGACATGAAACTTTCACTTGAACAGCTTTCGGCCCGGATGCGGCAGGGTGAGACCATCCCCTCCCGCCAGACGGCCCAGGTGGCTCTGGCGCTGAGCATCCCTCCATTCTGGAGCAGTTGGTGGTCACTGCCATGGGATACATCGATGCTGCCATGGTGGGCCACATCGGTGCAGAAGCTACTGCTTCCATCGGCATCGTCAGCTCCAGCACCTGGCTGCTCCACGGCGTTCTGGTGGGCCTGTACACTGCCCTCTCCATCCAGATCGCCCAGTATCTGGGGCCGATCGGCAGGATGATGCCCGCAGCGTGCTGCGGCAGGCCATGCTTTTCAATGTGATCCTGGGCGTGGGTGCCGCCCTCTTCGGCCTGGGCATCAGCCCTTTCTGCCGGGGTGGCTGGGAGCTGACCCCTCCCTGCGGGCAAACGCCACAGCCTACTTTGCCATCTGGTCAGCGGCTCTGCCCTTCACCATGGCCATGGGCATGTACGCCTCCATCCTCCGGGCAGAAGGCTACGCCCTGACCGCCAGCCTCATCAGCGTGCTGGTCTGCGTGCTGGATGCCATCTTCAACTTCTTCCTCATCAATCCCACCCGGACGCTGTGGGGCATCACCGTCTGGGGTGCCGGGCTGGGTGCCCGGTGCAGCCCTGGGCACCGCCCTGGCCACTGTGGTGGGCGGCCTGCTGCTGGCTTTGGCCATCCTGCTGTTGCGGGAAGGCCCCCTCTGCATCCGGAAGCCTGCCCCCTGGAAGATCACCCGCTCCTGCCTGCGGAACCTGCTGTGTGTCGGCGGTCCTCTGGCGGGAGAACGTGCCGCCATCTCTCTGGCGCAGGTGGTGGTGGTGCGCATCGTGGTAAACCTGGGTACCGTGGCCATTGCCGCCAACAGCCTGGCTGTCAACGCCGAGGGCCTGTGCTACATGGCGGGCTACGGCATCCAGAGCGCAGCCGTCACCCTCATCGGCCAGGCCGTGGGTGCCAACCGGAAGGATATGGCCAAGCGGTTTGCCTGGCTGTGTACCGGTCTTGGCATGGGGGTCATGGCCCTTTCCGGCGTTGGTCTGTGGATCTTTTTGCCCCCACCCTGATGAGCCTTTTTCACCACCGATGCGGCTGTCATCGCGCTGGGTGCTCAGGTTTTGCGCATCGAAGCCTGGGCCGAGCCCATGTTCGGTGCCTCCATCGTTGCCAGCGGTGCCATGCAGGGTGCCGGAGACAGCACGGGATGCTTTGTGTTGAACATATTCAGCATGTGGGGCATCCGGCTCACGCTGGCGTTCCTGCTGGCTCCTCCGGCTGGGCCTGATGGGCGTTTGGGGTGCCATGTGCTGCGAATTAAGCATCCGGGGCCTGCTGTTCCTCATCCGCCTTGCCCGGGGCAAGTGGCTGGAAAAGGGCGCGCTGTCTTAAATCGAATCGATAAAAAAAAAGGACGCTTTCGCGTCCTTTCTTTTTTTGTCCTGTCACTCACTTCCGGCCATGCAGGATGGGAGAGAGCGGCTTATAGATCAACATGCAGATCAGAGCATCCAGCAGGCCCTTGACCAGAGTGAAGGGCATATTGAAGATGACCAGGCACTTGATAAGGCTGTTTGCAGAGGGCAGGATAGCCTGATACATGCCCAGGATGGCTTCCAGCGGCATGTGGTAGAACTTGACGTAGGCCGGGTAGGTGATGAAGTAGTTGGACGGCACACTGAACAGGGCCATATGGCCACGGCACCGGCCACGGCACCGATGATGGCGTTCTTGCGGCTCTTGTGGTGCTTGTAGAGGTAACCGGCCAGTGCGGAGAACACCGCACCCAGCATGAAGTTGCACAGCTCACCCACCAGTGCGGTAGAGGTGCCCTTGATGACCACATGGAGCAGGTTCTTCATAAAGCTGATGATCACGCCGTACACCGGGCCAAGGGCAAAGGCACCCAGCAGAGCGGGCAGGTCGGAGAAGTCCATCTTGACGAAGGACGGGATGAGCATCGGGAGCGGGAACTCGATGAACATCAGGATAAAGGCCACCGCGCTGAGCATGGCGGCAACGGTCAGGTTGCGGGTCGTGTTTTTCTTCATGGTAATATCCTCCCGGGGCGTTCTGGCCCCAAATCAAAGATTGGAAAGCCCCTTTCGCGTGGTTTCGGAACCGGGAAGACAATCAAAAACGCGCCCTGCCGCAGCAAACACTGCAACAGGGCGCGTAGACAAATCGTATTGCCTGCCGTTTCTTGCATCCGGACTATACCGTTGGCCCCGGAGTCTCACCGGGTCAGCACCCTTGCGGGTGGTCGCGGGCTGTACCGCCAGTGGGGGAATCTCACCCCGCCCTGAAACGAACTTTCTGGCCAAGAGTATAACGCGGCTGCTCCGCCTTGTCAACCCCTTTTTTATTTGCCCTGCACGGGCCGGATATGGTATACTGTGGGACAGGATGTTACAATTTTTGATACAAGGAGCTTTTTGCCATGATTTTTACCGTTCGTGACCTCGGGTTCGAGATCGGGCCTTTTTGCTGGAGGGCTGGTGGGCGCTGGCTGCCCGGGCTGTCTGCGCCGCTGTCATCGTTTTTGCGGGGCTTCTGGTCGGCTGGCTGCTGCGCCGGAAGATCTTTCCCGCTCTGCAGGCCCGCAGCTGGCACTTTGCCGCCACGCCCATCCTCCTGCGCAGCTCACAGAGCCCTTTTGGCGCGGATGGCCTTTTACAGCGGCCTGTATCTGGCCCTGACCAGCCTGCCGTGGGCCATTCCTGGCCTGACAAAGTTTCTGTTCACGGCCTATAAGATCGCAACGACCCTCCTGTTCTGTCAGGGCCTGTACAATGCTTCTGAGGTAGCCGACCTGCTGCTGGCCTCCTGCAGCCCGGAGATCCGGAGCAACAAGACCCTGCGCTCCCTGCTGGACACCACCTACAAGGTGCTGGTCATCATTCTGGGTGTTGCCACCTGCGCGCAGATCGTCGGCTTCCCCATCGGCAGCATCGTAGCCGGTGCCGGTCTGGTTGGCCTGACCATCTCGCTGGCGGCACAGGAAAGCGCCAGCAACCTGTTCAGCGGCATCGTCATCCTGCTGGACAAACCCTTCTCGGTGGGCGACTGGATCACCGTGGGCGATGTGGAAGGCGAGGTCATCGACATCAATTTCCGCTCCACCCGCATCCGCTCCATGGACCACAGCGTGGTCATTATCACCAACAGCCAGATCTGCGCCTCCACTGTCCAGAACGCAGCCCTGCGCACCATGCGGCCCTACAAGTTCAATCTGGGTGTCACCTATGGCACCACCCGTGCCCAGCTGGAACAGCTGATGGCAGACTTGCAGACCATGCTGGACGCAAGCCCTTACACCAACAAGGGCACCAACATCGTCCGGCTGACCAGCTTTGGCGATTAGCATCAACATCCCTCATCTCGGCCTACCTGACCACCAATGTCTATGCCACCTTCCTGCAGCAGCAGAATGATCTGAACTTGAACATCATGGACGTGATGCAGGCAGACGGCGTGGATTTCGCCTTCCCCTCCACCAGCGTCTACATCGAAAAAGAATTGAGCATACCACAACGCCCCCTGTGTGCCTGCTGCGGCGCACAGGGGGCGTTCTTATGTTGTGTTATTCCCGGTTCCTCGATCTCGATCGTTCTGCCGCCAAGATCCTCATAGACGCGAGGGGAGACAGAGAGCACCGTGCGGCCCGCAGACGCGCGGCGCAGAGCCTCCAGCACACGAGCCTCGGTTTCGGCATCCAGATTGGCGGTGATCTCATCCAGCAGCAGCACGGCGGGGTCTGCGGCGGCGGCACGGGCAATGGACAGCAGCTGCCACTCGCCCTGCGAGAAGATGCCCTCAGTACAGACGGTGTCATAGCCCTCCGGCAGAGCCCGGATGGCAGCATCGATCCCGGCCAGTGCGGCGGCAGCCCTTGCCATTTCCCCGGTCGATCTGTGGGTCGCCCAGGGTGATCTGCTCCAGCACGGTGCCCGGCACGCGGGCAAGATGCTGCTCCACACAGCCGATGCAGGTGCGGCGCTCCCGGTCGGTGATGTCCGACACCTTCACCCCGCCGATGGTCACCGTGCCCGCTTCCGGCGGGTACAGGCCCAGCAGGAGCTTGAACACCGTGCTCTTGCCCGCGCCGGTGCGGCCCACCAGCGTGACCTGCTCCCCCTGTTTCACGGTCATGGAAAAATCCTTCCAGAACGTGCCGTTCCCCATAGCCGAAGGTGACGTGCGCAAATTCCACATCGCCCCGGGCAGCCTCCCTGCGCACAGGAGGGATCGTGCGCTCCGGCTGGGCGAGAAAGGCATCGATGCGCCTGACACCCGCCATGGCCGACTGGATGGTCTGGATCTCCATGCCCAGGCTCTCGATGGGGGCAAAGATGCGGGAGATATAGTTGATGACGGCCACCGAGGTGCCCACCGACATGCCGAACAGAGTCAGGAGCTGTGCGTTCCCCGAAGCGGAAAGCAGCATCACGATGCCTGCCACCACCGCGTTCAGCGCCAGCACCACCGGCGAATAGATGGCATCATAAAAATTGGTGCGCTCCATGGCGGCATAGCTGTCACCGATGCACCGGTCATACCGGCGCTCCATGTAATCCTCCAGCCCCAGCGCCCGGATGGTGCGGATGTTGTGCAGGGTCTCGGGCACCTGCCCGGAGACTGCGGCTACCGCGCGGCGGTTGTCCAGCTGCGCGGCCAGCATCCGCTTCTGGACGTAACGGGTGAACACCGCAAACAGCGGCAGCACCAGCAGCAGCACCAGCGCAATGCCGGTGTTTTTTACCGCGATGACCGCCATGATGGAAATGATGCGGCAGGCATCTGCCGCCATGCTGATGATGCCGGAGGTGAACAGCGCTTCCACCGTGTCCACATCGCCGGAAAAGCGTGCTGCCACCTCCCCGGGGTTCTGCCCTGCCAGTGTACTGGCGGGCAGGCGGCTCAGCTTCCGGGACATCTCCGAGCGCAGGGCATGGGTCATCCTCTGGCCAAAGAGCACCAGCAGGCTTTCCTGCGCCGAGGTGAGCACACCTTCCAGTGCAAGGCTGCCGAAGTAGAGCAGCACGGCCAGAAAGGACAGCGGGAGGCCCGCGGTCAGACGGTCGATGACCCGGGCCAGCAGCAGGGGCGGCAGCAGGGATGCCGCCACCGAAGCTGCCACGCACAGCACCGTGCCCACCGTGAGAAGGCGGTGCGAGGCCGCTGCCATCCGGACGGCAGCAAACACGCCGTGATCTTTTTTTTTTTCATGCGCCCTCTCCCCCTTTCAAGCCGGTCTGGCTTTCATACAGCTGGCGGTAGACCGGAACCGCTGCCATCAGCTCCCCGTGGGTGCCAACGGTGGTCCTGCCGCCCTCCATAAAGATGATCTGCTGCATCTGCGGAAAATGGTACAGCCGGTGGGAGATCAGGAACACCACCTTATCCCTGGCATACGCCTGCAGCTCGGCAAAGATCGCATCCTCGGTGCTGCGGTCCAGTGCCGAGAAGGGGTCATCCAGCACCAGCACCGGGCGGGGATGGGCCAGCGTCCGGGCCAATGCCAGACGCTGTGCCTGCCCGCCGGAAAGGCGGGTGCCGCCGCTGCCAATGACCGTGTCGAGGCCGTGTTCCATGGCAAGCACTTCGTCCTTCAGGGCAGCGGCTGCAAGCCACGGCATGACATCCTGTTCGCTGCCGCAGAGGACATTATTCTGCACGGTGTCGGCACTCAGTTCCGGGTCATGGCCCAGATACCCAACCGTGGCGGCGATCTGGCGCGGGGTCAGGGTGGAAAGCTCTCTGCCGCCAAAGCAGACCGAGCCTTGATAGGGCGCTTCGCAGAGGAATACGCGGCCAAGGGTGGATTTTCCGCAGGCGACCGGGCCGGTGATGCCGATGATCTCGCCGGGATGGGCCGTCAGGCTCAGGCCGGAAAAAGACAGGCTCTTCGCCATAGGAGAAGGCGAGTTCTTTCAGCGTCACATCCTGTGCCGCCGGGATCTGCAGGGCATCCAGCTGCTCGGGCGTTTTCATCAGGGGTCTGATGCGCTTCCAGGAGACCTCTGCCTTTTGCACCGCGTTGAAGAGCTTGGCCACCTTGGAGGATTTGACCACCAGCTTGGTGAAACAGGAAAGGAAGGTGGTGAAGGCGGCGATATCCCAGTGGTTCCAGCCAGTGCCCAGCACATTCTTTGCGCCGAACCACAGGATGAAGAGAGTCCCTGCCTCGGATGCCGCCAGATAAAGCGGCGGCAGAGCGGACTGCCACACATTGTTGCGCACGGCAGTCTTTTCATAAAGGCTCAGGGCCTCCTCGTATTTTTTCCATCCGGGCCTCCTCGCAGCCGTAGATGCGGTAGGTCACGGCATTCCGGGCACGGTCCAGCGTAGCACTGCTCAGGGCACCGGCCGCCTTTTTGATAGGCCGCACCGGCGCGCTGCACCGGCTTTTTCATCCATGCCGCGCACACATAGGAAAACGGCGTGAACAGCAGACTGAGCAGGGCCAGCCGCCAGTCGTACACCAGCAGCATGACCGCATAGCCCACCAGCGCCACGCCGGTATCAAAGATCTCGGTGGTGAACTTGCGCATTCCCTCTACGCAGTCGTCCACATCCGAGATGGCCTTGGTCATCAGTTCACCGGCGCCTTCTTTTTCCAGCGCCGCCCGGCTCTGCCGCACCAGATTGGCATACAGGATGCCCTTCATCCGGCGGTTGATGTTGTTGGCAAAGCGGCGGACATAAAAGCGCTTGATAAAGCGCGCCGCCTGCACCAGCAGTGTGACTGCAATGTAGGCCAGCACCAGCAGTGCCATTTGGGCTGCGTTCTCACTGCCGCCCAGGATATCCGCCAGGCACTGGGCCAACCGGCCCTCGAACCACGGCGTGGCCAGCAGACCGATGTTATAGACAAGGCCCGAAAGGGTCACAAGGAGCAGCGGGAGCCACTCCGCCCTGAAATAGGAGAGGACCCGGTCCGGGCGGAACGATTTATCTTTTTTCATGGGGCATTTTACCTCCTGCGGGTGTTCCATTCAGTATACCACGCTTTCGTTCCGCAGAAAAGCGCACACAAAATGCATCTTGACAGCTTTGTTCAGAAAAAAAGCCATGACAGCAGGAACAAAATGCAAGATCATTGCAATGGTCACCGCTGTCATGGCAATCGGTTTTCTTTGTATGAAAAATGCTCCCATCGGCAGGATCTGCATTGCAGTGGTGTGGGTCTGCCATCTTCTGTATTTCACCTTGCGGGTCAAGACCATCAAGCCCACAGAGCAGACTCAGGAAAGTGCAGAATAGATCCCCCCCCGGGATACCATCAGATTGCGGGCACCCATAGCCTGCAGGGATAACAGTTACGTTCTTATCGGTTCACGAAATTCAGCGCCAGCACGAGCAGCAGCATGTGTACCGGGTAAAAGGCGTAGCAGGCATACTGGAACGGTTTGCTGTGGCAGCCCTGCCGCCCGCGATACAGCCAGATGGGCACCAGCGCCAGCAGCGCAAGCCCCTGCTGACACAGCTCAAACTCCATGCCGAACAGCCGGATGGGGTACATCAGCCCGCCCAGAAGCACCACGTTGATCCAGTACAGGGTCAGCACCTGTCCCAGCAGGCAACACCATTTCCGGCCCCGGAAAATGTAAAAAAAGCGAACACGGTCAGCACACCGGCACCGTAGTAATCTGTCATGCCCAGCGTTCCCAGCAGCGCCCCTGCTGCTGCCACTGCGGCGCACACCGGCAGCGAGACCCAGAGCTTTTTGCTTTTTGCGCACCGTTTCCATCAGATGCACCCCCAGAAGCCCCAGCAGCAGCGTCCGATCACGTTCTGGTGCACCGGGTAGAACCATGTCCCGCCATACATCAGATCAAAGGGCACTTCCGAAAGCAGTGCAAACAACAGCAGCCTCAGGGCATAACGCTTCAGATTCCGGGTATGAAAGTAGCCTTCCACTGTCATAAATGCAAAGATAGGGAACGCCAGCCGCCCGGCACAGGTCAGCCAGTCCTGCGCCGGCAGAAGGGTCGCCCACAGGTGATCCATCAGCATCAGCGCCATGGCAATGATATGAAGTACTGCTGCACTCAGGTCAATGCAATTTGCGGCAGTGGGACGAATCGGTTTGGTTGACATGATCATACCTCGTCTTTGTCTAAATTCAGTTGCTTTGTCTGGAATACGAACGACTCCCTCCAAGAATTGCAGCCCCGGCAGTTTTTTACCGCCGGGGCTGCAGCACTTCATCGCTTATCCCTCCGGTTTTGCACCGGCCATTTTGGATACGGCAAGCATCCAGGGCAGCTTCTGCCATTTGCTCTGCCTGCAAAATGGGGATGCAGTGCATCCGCCCCGCAGGCGGAAAAATGCTCCCGCAGCAGTCTGCGGGACAAATTCAGAAAGGGTGGCTTGCCTGCCTGCCCATGGAGACGTCAGCACGGTAGCAGGAATGTGAGGAATGGCAAAGGACGGTTTCGGCGAAGAAACGTCTGGCGGTGGCGGAAAAGCCGAACGCAAGATTTTTTCAATTATGCTGGCTCGTAAGGTGAACCGGACCGAAACTTCCTTTGCGGAACTGTGCAGCGTTATCGTTCATCTGCACCTGAACCGGCAGCCGCGTCCCCGGCGCTTGCCGCACCCAAAATAGCCGGTGGAGCGTTTATTCAGGCATTGGTGCTTTCCAGATAGGTCTCAAATGCTTCGGCAAAGCTGGCGTTCACATCAAAGGGGACGGTGTAGTCCACCTTAGAGGTGACAAGGCAGAGGTCCAGCCGGTTGGAGGTCTCGTCTGCCTGCCGGTTCAGCTTGCCCAAAGCAGCATGGATGACCCTGCGGTCATAGTTGATGGTGGTCACCCGCTTCACATCACAGCGGTAGGCGATCTGGTTGCCCTCTGCATTGAAACGGTAGCCGGTGCCGCCGCCGGAAAGCAGCTGCTCAGAGCTGCGCAGGTCATTCATTCGCTTGAAGGTGCGCGCCACGCTCTGCCGCGCAGCGTTCAGGCTGACCTCGCTGTCCATATCCATGTCCAGCGCATCCTTTGCCTTGCGGATGGCAGCGAACAGGCGGCCCTTCTCCTCCAGCAGATAGAGCATGAACCGGGCAATATCGGTGATCTGCTGGGCATATTCGGTCTGGGGCAGGTCCAGGATCGTCTCGTCCTCAGCCTCTGCCATGACCTTGTGGCGCAGATAGGTGTTGGCCACATTCGTCACGTTGGAATCGCAGTCCAGAATACCCTGGGCCTCGTCCAAAAGGGCCTGCAGCTTGTTCTGATAGCGGAATGCTTCTTTCAGATTCATTGTGTCCACCTCGTTTTTTTGGTCGCTGTGCGTTCCCGTCTGTTTTCCTCTATTGAACCATATTTTCCGGCAAAGCACAAGCCGCCCGCCAAAAGTATATCAAAATGCAAAGCGCCCCAACATGTTCTTTACTACACGTTGGAGCGCTATTTTCTGGAGCAGGATACGGGACTCGAACCCGCCGCCTACTGCTTGGGAAGCAGTCGCTCTACCGGATGAGCTAACCCTGCAGGACTGCTCCATTAGTGTAGCAAAGTGCGGCGGTTTTGTCAACAGTTTTTTCTGTCGGAACGCGGCAGGCGGAAAAAACTTGCTTTTTGCGCCAGTTGCTTTATAATGAAAGATAGATTATCACAATGGAAGGAATTCTACATGATCTTTGTGCCCATGCTGCACTATCTGCAGAACAAAAACTCATTCAGCGGCAACGAGGACGGGATGCGCTACCTCATCACCCCGGGCAAGCGCTCCGTCCCCGACCCGGACGGCGGCGAGGAGGCCAAAAAAGAAGAAGCCATTCTCACGGTGGATCTCTGGCCCGAGCCGTGGACGCTGGACAAGACCGACCCGGCCCTGCGACGGCGGGAGATCTTCCCGATGACCGAGGAGGGCCGCACCGCAGTCGCCCAATATCTGAACGATGCCTACAACGCCGAACCGGAACGCTGGAGCGCCCACCCGTCCATCTTGGACTGCGAGCCCTGGACACCGCCCGCACCGGAACCGGATGCCGAAACACAACACTGAGGTGCACCATGATCTACCGACTGAAAGAATTCAAGGGTGACACCATCCCGGTGCCGCAGCTGGTCTTTTCCAAGCTGGGCATTGCGGAGGAATATAACGTCCGGGTGGCTCTGTATGTGCTGGCCACCGGCATCACTGACCCGGAGAAGCTCTGCGCCGACTTAAAGCTCCGCAGCCGCATCACCGCCGAGAGTGCCCTGTCCTTCTGGGCCGGTGCAGGTCTGCTGGAACGGTACGAGGAGAACGCCGCCCCGGGCGAGGAGCCCACAGCCCCCGCCCCCATGACCTGGAGCGAGATCGCAGCGGCCAGCCGCACTGACCCCATGATCTCCTCCCTCATCGACTGCGCCCAGACCAGCTTTGCCCGCCCGCTGACCCACCCCGAAATGGAAAAGCTGGTAAACCTCTATGTGCAGGAGGGCTTTGCGCCCGAGACCGTGATGCTGTGCGTGGCTTATGTGGCCAGCCGGGGCAAGCGCACCATGGCTGCCGTGACCCACGAGCTGAAGGTCTGGCGGGCCGAGGGCGTGGAGACCGGCGAGCAGGCCGACGCACACCTCCAGCTGCTGGCCCTGCGCGCCCAGCGGGAGCAGTACGTCAGCGGCCTGCTGGGCATTGCCGACACCGAGCTGACCCTTGGCGGGCGCAAGGCCATTGCGCGCTGGTACGAGGTGTACGGCTACGACGACGCCATGGTGCAGGAAGCCGCCGTACAGGCCGGCCCCAAGCGGGACCTGTGGTACTGGAACAGCATCCTCAAAACCTGGAACGCCAAGGGCCTGCGCACCATCCACGATGTGCGGGGCCCGGTGGCCGGGATGGGTGCCAGCCGGAACCTCCGGGTGGACCGCGCCGAACCCAGCGGAAACGATTTTCTCAAGAACGCTGCCCGCCGCCGTCCGCTCCGCAAAAAAACGGACACGCCTGCAGAATAAGGAGCTTTTATGCGTACCAAACAGGAACTGTATCAAGCCGCCCTGCGCACGGTGGCTCTGCGGCGGCAGACCGCCCGCGCCAATGCCGAGGATGCCCGGCTGGAGGCGGAGGCAGCCATCCCGGCCCTGCGCCACGCTGAGGACGAGGTGCGGGTGCGGGGCATCCGCTGCGCGCTGGCAGGCGCTGCCGGAAAAGACCGCACCGAAGCCGCCGCCGCACTGAGCAAAGCCCGGCAGGAGCTCACCGCCCTGCTGGCTGCCAGCGGCCGCCCGGCGGATGCACTGGAGCCCAAGTTCACCTGCAAGCTGTGCCAGGATACCGGCAGCGTGCAGGGCCGCACCTGCACCTGCGTTCACAAGCTGATGCAGGGTCTGCGACGGGAGGAGATCGAGGCGTTGTCCAGCCTGTCCATTTCAGTTTTGACACCATGGAGCTGCGGTACTACCCCAACACCATGGACGAGAAGCTGGGTGAGCCTGTCCGCACCTACATGGGCGGCCTGCTGGAGGATCTGCGCAGCTACGCTGAGGAATTCGACCACAACAGCGAAAGCCTGATGCTCATCGGCAACGCGGGCCTTGGCAAGACCCACGCCGCCCTTGCCATTGCGGGCATCGTGCTGCAAAAGGATTTTGATGTGATCTACGTTTCCAGCCCAGACTTCTTCGGCAAGCTGGAAAACGCCCGCTTCGACTCCTCCGAGGATGCCGAGACCCTGCTGCGCACCGCCTCAGCCGCCGACCTGCTGATCCTGGATGATCTGGGCACCGAGTTCGTCACCCCTATTTCATCACCACTTTTTACAGCCTGCTGAACAACCGCCTGGGAGCCGGGCTGCCCACCATCGTCACCACCAACATTGCGGATGGCTCCCTGCTGGAAAAGCGATACACCGAAAAGATCTCCAGCCGTCTCCTCCTTTGTCCCCTGCCTGTTTGCAGGTGAGGACATCCGGGGCCTGAAAGCGGCGGAGTAAGATAAGGAGGTTTCCCCATGAGCTTTGAGCGCACTACGCCCTGCGGCGTGATCTCCGGCACGGCTTGCCAGTGGCCGGGCATTGCCGCCTACAAGGGCATTCGCTACGCCACCGCCGGGCGGTGGGAGTTCCCCGTCCCCGTCACCCACTGGGACGGTGTCTATGATGCCACCCGGTACGGTGCCTGCTGCTACCAGCCCCGCGCCTTCTATGATGAAGCCGCCGCACCCGGAAAAGCCTTCTACTACAACGAGTTCCGCAAGGGCGAGACTTACACTTACAACGAGGACTGCCTGTTCCTGAACATCTGGACCCCTGCTGACGCAGCTCCCGGGGACAGACTGCCGGTCATCTTCTACATTCACGGCGGCGGTTTTACCGGCGGCTGCGGCCACGAGAAACACTTCGACGGCCCCGTCTGGCCCACCAAAGGCTGCGTGGCTGTGACCATCAACTACCGGCTCGGCCCCATGGGCTTTGTCTGCCTGCCCGAGCTGGCTGAGGAGGCCGGATTCACCGGCAACTATGCCTTTCTGGATCAGTTGGCGGCCCTGCAGTGGGTGCGCGCCAACATCGCTGCCTTTGGCGGCGATGCCAACAACATCACCATCATGGGCCAGAGCGCCGGTGCCATGAGCGTCCAGCAGCTCGTCCTCTCCCCCATCACCAGGGGGCTGTTCTCCAAGGCCGTGATGAGCAGCGGCGGCGGCGTGAGCCAGATGCTGACGGCCAAGCCCGCTGAGGCCCACTACCCGTTCTGGAAGCAGGTCATGGAGACTGCCGGGTGCAGCACGCTGGCCGAGTTCCGTGCTCTCGCCCCCGCCCAGCTGTTTGCAGCCTGGGATGCCGTCCGCACCCAGCCCCAGTTCAAGGGTATGGGCTGTGAGCCCGTGGTGGATGGCCGTTTCCAGGTCAAGACCGGCCCCGAGACTCTGGCTGCCGACGAACAGCACCATATCCCTTACCTCATCGGCTTCACCAGCGAGGATATCGTTCCGCCCTACCTCTACCAGATGGCTCAGGACTGGTGCGCCCGGAACGCCGACAGCTACGGCTGGTTCTTCGACCGCCAGCTCCACGGTGATGACCGTGGTGCCTGGCATTCCAGCGACCTGTGGTACTGGTTCGGCACGCTGGCTCACTGCTGGCGGCCCTTCACTGAGAGGGACACCGCCCTCAGCGCTCAGATAGTAGATTACCTGACCAACTTTGCCAGGACAGGTGACCCCAACGGCGCAGACCTGCCTCAGTGGCAGACTGTTACCGCCCAGCAGACCGATTTCCTCCGTCTGGGTGAGGAGCCCACCCACATGGGCAGCGTGGATGTCCAGAAGCTCCTCTGGACGATGCAGAACGTCCCCGCCGTGGGGAATAAGCCCCGCTCGAATCACCTCAAACCCCAGAAATAACAATATCCCCCGCTGCAGACGTGCCAAAACACGCTTTGCAGCGGGGGATATTTTATGTTCTCTTCTTCAAATAATACCCAATGCCGATGGCATCTGCCAGTGCCCAGCCGATGGGCACACTGAGCCAGATGCCGGTAACACCCAGCGGCGTGGCAGAAAGCAGGTAGGCCAGCGCCACACGGGTGCCAAGGGAAGCAATGGTCAGGATGACCGACATCCCCGGCTGATTGACCGCCCGGTAGTAGCCGTAGAGCAGGAAGAGCACGCCAATGCCGATGTAGCATGCACCCTCAATGCGGAGGTACTGCACGCCCGCCGCAATGATCTCGGTCTGAGCCGGGTCGATGAAAATCCCCATGAGCGGGGCGGCAAAGGCGCAGACCAGCACGCTGATGACGATGCAGAACACCGCGCTTGTCAGCCCGGCACTGCGGATCCCTTTTTGATGCGGTCCGGCTGGCCTGCCCCGTAATTCTGGGCCACATAGGTCGAGAATGCGTTGCCAAAATCCTGCACCGGCATATAGGCAAAGGAATCGATCTTCACCGCCGCCGCAAAGGCCGCCATGATGACCGTGCCGAAGCTGTTGACCAGACCCCTGCACCATCAGGATGCCAAAATTCATAATGGACTGCTGAACGCTGGACATCACCGAAAGATTCAGGATATTGGCAAGGTTCTTCCGGTCCCCCTGCAGTCTGTCCGTTTCGGGCAGAGCTGCGGGAACTTTTTCAGTGTGTACAGTCCGATGCCGATGCCGGACACATACTGAGAAAAAACAGTTGCCCCGGCGGCGCCCTTCACGCCCCAGTCAAGCATAAGGACACAGACCAGATCCAAAATCACGTTCAGGATGGCTGATACGGCCAGAAACGCCAGCGGCACCACGGAATTGCCGATGGCCCGCAGGAGGTTTGCGAAATAGTTATACAAAAAGGTGGCCGCAATGCCCAGAAAGATGATGAGCAGGTAGTCCTTCATCAGCGGACAAAGCTCTGCGGGCACCCGCAGCACCCACAGAATGCCGTTCAGCCCCAGATAGACCAGCAGGTTGAGCACCAGGGCGATGCCCGCAATGAGCAGGAAAGACTGGAACACGCTCTGCCGCATCTTCTCGGTCTCGCCGCTGCCATACTGCATGGACACAGCCGCGCCGCTGCCCATGCACAGGCCCAGCAGCATCGAGGTGAGGAAGGTCATCAGGGTGTAGGAGGACCCCACCGCCGCCAGCGCATCTGCGCCGAGGAAGCGGCCCACCACCCAGGTGTCGGCAATGTTGTACATCTGCTGCAGCAGGTTGCCGAAGATCAGAGGCAGGGCAAAGAGCAGGATATTCTTTTGTAATGGGGCCTTGGGTCAGACTGTGCTGCATGGGGATCATTTCCTCCTGTTTCTATCTCAGACATTTCAGCAGAATTTTGCGCGGTATTCCTTGGGTGTGCAGTGCTTGATCTCCCGGAAGGTCTTAATGAAGTAGCTGCCATCTGCAAAGCCGCACTCCATCCCGATCTCGCCCGTCTTGAGCGGTGGAGCGGAGCAGCTCGGCGGCCTTTTCCACCCGGAACTGCTTGACATACTGGATGGGCGTGATGCCCAGCATCTGCCGGAAGCTGCGCAGGCAGGCGCTCTCGCTCAGGGCCACGCTGGCCGCGATGCGTTCCACGGTCAGCTCCTCGGCATAGTGCTCCTCCACAAAGCGGAGCATCTGCTTCATCCGCTCGGCGGCGATCTGCTCCTGCTGGGAGACCTTGGTCTTGCCGCCCACGCACTGGGTGCTCAGCAGCCGCAGCGCCGCAGAGAGATAATACCGCACCCGGTTCTCGTAGTCAAAGGGCTCCACGGCAACCGCCTGCCAGGCTTCCCGCAGGCAGGCAAGCACCTGCGCCTGCCAGGGCACAGCCCCATCCAGCAGAAAAAACGCCGGGGCATCCGGCTGGAGCATGGGTCGGATGAGCTTCTGCCAGAAGATGGTGTCCATTCCGCCCACCAGCCGGGGATGGAACACGCCCGAGTGAAGCAGGGTCCCCTTTTTCCGCATGCTCCACCGCGTGGAGGATGCCGGAGTTCAGGAACACGCCCTGATTCGTCTGCAGGGTCACCCGGGTCTTGTTCACGTCCACCGTCAGGGGCCTTTCATGGCCAGTATGTACTCAAACTCCTCGTGCCAGTGCCAGGCCACCGAATAGCTTTTCAGGTTCTCCGCGTAGCAGGCAATGGGGAACAGGGCGCTGCCATGCTGGACCATTTCCCGCCCCTCGGCATCGGCCACAACATCCTGCTGGAAGGTCAGCCCGGTAACGATATTGGCAGCAGAGACACAGCTTGTCTGAAACGCCATATTGAACAATTCCTTTCCGCAATACTTTGAATATTTTTTGTCAATGCCGATTTTGTTGTACAAATCGGGTGTTTTTGTTCTATCTATCGTGCCGGTTTCGTGGTATTATTTCATCAGAACCAGCAAGCACAGTATAACACCGCATGGGGCGGAAAACAACCCCGGCGCGGCTTGATCCGGTTCCCGAGAAGCGTTCCGCATGGGCAGTCTGGCCCGGGGGGCTCTTCCAGAATAAAACATTTCTTTGTGGGAGGTATTTCTATGCTTCGCATCCAGTATCTTGATAAAGACCGTTTCATGCAGCAGGTAGCCGCCAGCCGCGGCAGTGTGCTCCTGCACCTGGCCAATGGCGAGACCTGTGACCTGAAAAAGGACAACGCCGCCACCGAGCTGTTCCAGATGATGGACGCTCCCTCCAAGGGCTTTGACATCTCTGTCACCGACCCTGCTGATGTCACCGGCTTCCTGCACTACATGCTTGAGGCCGGCCGCAGAGAGCGCGCCGCCTGCTGACCCTTCGACATTCTCCTTTTTTCGCATATTACAGCAATGTAAAACGCCCGCTCCGGGGTCAGAAGCCGGAACGGGCGTTTTACGTTTTCTTTTTTCTGTTACAGGATGCACCGGCTGATGGCCCGTGCCACCGCCAGCAGCTCATCCTGCCCGATAAAGCCGAACTTTGCCTCGTGCTCGTCCGCAAAGCAGACGGTCAGCTGTGAGGCCTGCAGCGGGTCGCCAAAGCCTGCCGTCTGGATGCCGTAGTGCAGCACCTTGCGGTAGGGCAGCACAAAGAGCTGCTGCCGCGTGCCCGTGACGCCCTGCATATCCACCATGATGATGCGGTGGCTGGTGAACACCACTTGATCGCGCACCGTCTTGTAGGCGCCCACGATACTCTCGCCGTCCAGCAGCAGCTCCTGCACATTTTTGCAGATTTCCTTTTTCCTTGATACGGATGAGGTTCTGCATCGGCTTGTCCCGAAATTCCATAACACACTCCCCTTTCGGCTTGTCCGGATGTTTGGTCAGCCCCATTGTAGCATCTCAGGCGGCGGTTGACAAGCCTTTGCGCTCCCTCTCGCCTTTTTGCTCCGGATGTGCTATACTGGGCAGGAACATCACAATCACCCGGGAAATGAGGTTTTGACCCATGGAGATCATCATCCATCAGGCAATTTTGCATGTGCTGGACACCACGCTGGACGCGCCGGTGCTCAGCGGCGGCGGCATGGAGCTGACTGCCGAAAAGACCGCCTACTTACAGAATCATATCGAAAAGCTGCTGGCCAGCGATGAGATCCGCCAGTGCCGCCCCCTCCGGATTCGGCTTTCCGGAACGAGCTGGAACACAATCAGGATTTCATTGATCTGTCCTGCCGCATTGCGGGGGTGCTGTTTGACTACATGCATGCCCACACCACCATCCCCGGGGCAGACCTTGCCGTGGTGGATTTCACCCGGGACGGCGCGCCCTGGTTGGGCATCCTCAAGCTGAACTATAAAAACGGATACACCCACTACACCGAGACCGTGGAAGGTGCCCCGGTCAACTCCATCATCCAGCAGCGGGCCTGCCTGCCCACCCAGAGCGGCAAGGTGGAGGAGGGCGCACTGGTGGACCTGACCGACTACTCCATGAAGCTGCTGGAAAAGAAATTCGACATCGACGGCCACAAGGAGTTCTACCTCTCCTCTGTTGTGTTCCAGTACACCCAGGCCGCGCCCGAGAAAAAGAAGCTGCAGGCCATTCAGGAGGCCGCCGCACAGGCTGTGAAGGATGCCTATGAGGACGAGCCCCATGCCGACGCGCAGGTGGCCATGCTCATTGCCAACCAGGCTGCCGACAACGACAATCAGGTATCGGTGGAGCAGGTGCGCCAGCAGCTGGCCGAGGAATACCCGCTGGCCGCTGTGCCCTTTGATGACTATGTGGAGAAGAGCGAGGTGCTGGAAGAGGCCGCCGCTCCTGTCACCGTGACCCCCGCCCGCATCCGCCGGATGGAGAGCCGGAGCATCCGCACCGCTAACGGCATCGAGGTCAAGATCCCCACCGAACTGCTGAACTCCGATTCCGAGCTGGAGTTCCTCCACGATCCGGACGGCAGCGTTTCCCTGCTCATCAAAAATGTGATCCTGTAAGCCGCCGCAGATGGCGTTTTTCCTCTCTGCGCGCTGGTGCTCACCGCCCTGATGTAACAGATCACCAAAAAGCCTCAGCCCTTGGGAGGTCGGGCTGAGGCTTTTTTCATCCGCATTTTCAGCGGTTTTTGCGCTTGTTCCGGTACATATCTCGGTCGGCAGCATGGTAGACTGCGATATAATCAAAGGGGCCTTCTGTCACGGTGTGGTATCCAAAGGCAACATCCAGCTTGAGGCGGTCGTCGCTCTGGCGGGCCAGCTCCCCGTGCAGCCTCTCGATCAGCTGTTCGGCCTCTTCTGCAGAGAAGTGGTTGCAGGCAATGAGGAATTCATCGCCGCCCATCCGCAGGGCCACGCTTTCCGGCGGCAGGTTTTCCCGGATCACCCGGCCCACCCGCTTGAGCAGCAGGTCGCCGTACTCGTGGCCGTAGGCATCATTCACACGCTTCAGGTAATTGCAGTCGCCCATAATGATCGTGACGGGCATGATGGCTCCCTTCAGCTGCTCTGCACCCTTTACCTTCAGGTAGTTGCGGTTATACAGACCGGTCAGTTCATCGTGGATGGCCCAGTTCTCGGCCTGTTTTTCCAGCCGCACCCGTTCGGTGATATCACCAATAAGCCCCACGATGCCGATGATCTTTCCCTCCAGCACAACGGGGTTCTTTTTTTGATCTGATAGTATGCCGTCCCATCCTTCCGGGGCACCTCGGTGATAAAGCTGGTTCCCTTGCCGGTGGCAAGCACCTTCTGGTCCTGCTCATAATAAAAGCGGGCCTGTTCCTCGTTGCCCCAGATCTCCAGATCTGTCTTGCCCAGCACATCCTCTTCCTGCCCTTCTCCGTAGGGGAAGAAAGTCCTAACGTCCGAAATAAAAAAGATAACGGCATTCCGTATCCTTGAAAAAGAGGTTCGCCGGTGTACTGCGCAGAAAGGTCATCACTTCTTCATAGCCGAGCGCATCAATCCCCTGCATCCTGTGGCCCCTCCTTTCCATTTCTCTTTTTTATTATTTTACCACATTCTATTATACGAGCGATTTACCTGTTTTGCAAGTGTTAATTGCGTTCCCTCAACGATCCGGAAGCGGACGACTCCACCCCCGGTGCAGACGGAAAAGGCCGCTGACCCATCTCAGGTCAGCGGCCTTTCTGTCTGCGCTTATTCGGCTGCGTTCAGCTGCGCCTTGTGGTATTGCAGGGTGTACAGCTGGTAGTAGCGGCCATGCCGGGCCAGCAGCTGCTGGTGGGTGCCCTGCTCCAGAATTTTACCGTGGGACAGCACGATGATGTTGTCCGCATGCTGGATGGTGGACAGCCGGTGGGCCACAATGAGCATGGTGCCCACGGTGCGCATCTTTTCCAGCGAATCCTGAATGAGCAGCTCCGTCTCGGTGTCGATGTTGGCGGTAGCCTCGTCCAGGATCATCACGCTGGGCTTGTGGATGATGGTGCGGGCAAAGCTGAGCAGCTGCCGCTGTCCGGCGGAGAAGTTGTTGCCGCGCTCACGCACCTCTTCGTCCAGCCCGTGATCCAGCTTGTTGATGAACTTGTCGGCGTTGACGTAACGGCAGACCTCCATGATCTCGCTGTCGGGGATGCCCTCTTCCCGCAGAACGATGTTGGAGCGGATGGTGCCCGAGAACAGGAACACATCCTGCAGCATCTGGCCGAAGTGTTTCCGCAGGGAATCGATCTTGATCTTTCGGATGTCGATGCCGTCGATCGATCGGGATCTCACCCTTCTGGAACTCGTAGTTCCGGCAGATCAGGAGAGGATGGTGCTCTTGCCGGAGCCGGTGGAACCCACAAAGGCCACGGTCTGGCGGGCATCCACATGGAAGGAAACGCCCTGCAGCACCCACTCGCCGGGAACATAGCTGAACCACACGTCCCGAACTCGATCTCGCCCTTCGCCTCGTTCAGCTCAATGGCATCGGGGGCATCCTGCATCCTGGGCTGGATGTCCATGATGGAGAACACCTTTTCTGCCGATGCCAGCGCCGACTGCAGCCAGTTGAACTGCTCGGCGAGGTTCTGGATGGGGGTGAAGAACTTGGAGATGTACATATAAAAGGTGACGATGGTGCCGCTGGAAATGGTCTGCCCCAGGAAGCTGATATTGTTCAGGTGACCCATGCCGCCCAGATAGAACAGGCAGAGGATGGAGCTGATGTACAGCATATACACCAGCGGGCGGAAGACGCCGAAGACGAAGATCTGCTCCTGATTGGCCCGGGCCAGCTTCTGGCTCTTCTGGCGGAAGTCCTCCATCTTCTCGTCCTCCCGGCCAAAGATCTGGGTGACCTTGATGCCGGACAGGTTTTCGGACAGATAGGTATTGATATCGGTGGTCGCGTTCTTGAGCTTGCGGTTGGCGCGGCGGGAGAACTTGCGGAAGATGACCGTGAAGATCACGATGAAGGGCACAAAGCAGAGCACCATCAACGTCAGCTCGTAGTTCAGGCAGAGCATGGCCACCAGAATGCCCAGAATGACAAAGCTGTTCTTGGTCAGCTGGACCAAGAGGTTGGTGAACATCATGGAGATGGCGTTGGTATCGTTGGTCACTCGGGTGACCAGCTTGCCCACCGGGATCTCGTTGAGCTGCTCGTGTGCCAAAGATTCAATGTGGCTGAACAGATCCTCGCGCAGATCGGAGATGATGCGCTGGCCCACCCGCTGCAGGATCACGGCCTGCAGGTAGGTGCTGCCCATAGAGAACACCAGCACGCCTGCATACACTGCCACGCCCAGGAAGAGGGCGCGGAGTTCAAACTCCCCGGCCACCAGCTCCTCGATGCGGCCCACGATGAGGGGTGAAATGATATCGTAGGCAATGGAGAAGAGCATCAGCACGCCCACAATGAGGAATTTGCTCAGGTAGGGCCGGGCATAGCGGGCAAGGCGGCGCATGATCTCGCCGTCCTCCATGTTGCGCTCAAAGCCCATGGCGGTCTTTTTTTGTCCTTGACGGCGGCATAGGCTGCCACCAGCAGGGCGGTGATCACGCCGATGACAGCGCCCACCAGAACCAACGGATTCAGATGCATCATGCGTTTTCGCCTCCCTTCGTCTCATCCTCCAGCCGCTGCAGATCGACCATCCGGCGGTACTCCGGGCAGGAAGCATACAGCTGATCGTGGGGCCCGACGGCTTCCACCCGGCCCTCGTTGAGGAAGATGATCTTGTCCAGCCGCTCCACCGTGGAAATGCGGTGGGCAATGAGCAGGGTGGTCTTGCCTGCCCGGCTGTTTCTGAGGTTGTCCAGAATGATCTTCTCGGTGCTGGTATCCACCGCCGAGACGGAGTCATCCAGGATCAGGATGGGTGCGTCCTTGAGCAGGGCGCGGGGCGATGGAGATGCGCTGCTTCTGACCACCGGACACCGTCACACCGCGCTCGCCCAGAACGGTCTCGTAGCCGTCCTTGAAATCCACGATATTATCCCGCACATCGGCCATGCTTGCCGCCCGCTCGATGTCCTCGGGGGTGGCATCGTCCACACCAAAGGCAATGTTGTGGGCGATGGTGTCCGAGAACAGGAAATTATCCTGCGGAACGTAGGCACAGGCATTGCGCACCGAGTGGATGGAAAGGCTGTTCACATCCCTGCCGTCCACGAACAGGGTTCCGTCCGGCACATTATAGGTGCGCAGCAGCAGGTCCACCAGCGCGGTCTTGCCCGCACCGGTCTTGCCCACGATGCCCACGCTCTCGCCGGGCGCAATGGTAAAGGAGATATCCCGCAGCACATCGTACTCGCCGTCCGGGTAGCGGAAGTTCAGGTGGCGGAACTCGATGCCGCCTTTGGGGTCGGTCAGGTCGGCCACGCCGGGGCGGTCGGCCACGTCGATGGGGGCATCCAGCAGCTCGGTGATGCGGTTCAGGGAGGCCTTGCCGCGGCTGGTCTTTTTCGATCAGCATGGACACAGCCATGATGGGCCAGACGATGGCCTCAAAGTAGCCGATGTACTCCACCAGCTGGCCGGCGTTGAATCGGCCCTGATAGACCAGATAACCGCCGTACCCCAGAATGATGCAGACCACGGACTCCACGAACAGGGTCACCAGCACCTCCAGCAGGGTGGCGATCTTCGTGTAGGTCACGTTGATCTCCTCGTTTTCCTTGTTCAGCTTCCGGAAAGCCTGCAGTTCCTTGTACTCCTTGACAAAGGCCTTGATGACCGCAATGCCGGAAAAGTTCTCCTGCGCGAAATCGGAAAGGCCGGAGAAGGCCTCCTGCCGCTCCTCCCAGCGCCGGGTCATCACCTTGCTCATCTGGGTGCCGATGGCAAACATGATCAGGGGCCGGGATCAGGGGCCAGCAGGGTCAGCCGCACGTCCATGGTCCACATCTTATAAAGAGCCAGCAGACCCAGGGTCAGCGCGTCGAAGAACATCAGCACGCCGTCGCCAAAGCACTCCTGAATGGTGTCCAGATCGTTGGTGTACAGGCTCATCAGGTTGCCGACCTTGTTCACCTGATAGTACTGCTGGGACAGCCTGCGGCTGTGGTCGAACATCCGCTCCCGCAGATCTGCCGCAACCCGCACCGCCGAACCGAAGAAACAGATGCGCCACAAAAAGCGCCCAATGACCATCAACACCACGATCCAGATCATGGGCAGACAGATGTGCTGCAGCAGCACCTCTTTGGTAAAGAGCAGCGTCTCACCGTTCATCACCACCTGGCCAAGGTTCACCCCGTTGATGACCAGCCGGTAGAGCTGCGGGATCAAAAGCTGGATGTAATCCACCGTCAGCAGGGCGGCAAGGCCCAGCAGCAGCACGGGAGCATGCTTGAGGTAATACCGGTTGATGTACTTGCCGAATATCACTGCGTTTTCCCCTCCTTTTCCAATTCCAAAAAAGCTTTCAACGTACAAAAAAAGCCGCTGCATCACACGACGAATCATGTTTTGCAGTGGCTTGTTTGTCTGGAGCGGCCGACGAGGCTCGAACTCGCTACCTCCACCTTGGCAAGGTGGCGCTCTACCAGATGAGCTACGGCCGCATATAAAGTGCCTCCGATCGGAATCGAACCAATGACACGGGGATTTTCAGTCCCCTGCTCTACCGACTGAGCTACAGAGGCATATAAGCTGCTTCCAGAGAAGCAGCAACGACCCGGATCGGGCTCGAACCGACGACCCCCAGCGTGACAGGCTGGTGCTCTAACCAACTGAGCTACCGGGCCACATGGTGGAAGTTAACGGGCTCGAACCGCTGACCCTCTGCTTGTAAGGCAGATGCTCTCCCAGCTGAGCTAAACTTCCACAAAATGGAGCGGCCGACGAGGCTCGAACTCGCTACCTCCACCTTGGCAAGGTGGCGCTCTACCAGATGAGCTACGGCCGCACATTTCATGTGGTCTGCCGGGGTTTCGCTCCCGGCGACGTTGGCTATTATAGCGTAAAACGCAGGCTTTGTCAACAACAAATTTCCAAAAAATCAGACTTTTTGCAAAACACGCCTGCCTGCGCCTGTTTTTCAAAAACAAAGCCGAAACCGGAATGAAACCGAAATGTTTCAGCTTTGCGGCGGCAGACACAAAGAAAATTCGGTTGCTTTCCCTTCTTAGAGAGGTTATAATAAACTTGTCAAAAAGTTGCACAAAAACACGTCTGCTGTGCCGCGCGGGCGGGCAGACGTGTTTTTGTGCCGAGATTTTGCCAGAAAAAGGAGCAACCGCAATGTACAAGATCACTGAAAAGGTCGCGCTGAACCCCACCGTGACAAAGATGGTCATTGAAGCCCCGCTCATTGCCAAAAAGGCAAAGCCGGGCCAGTTCATCATTGTGCGCCCGTTTGAGGACAGCGAGCGCATCCCCCTGACCGTGGCCGGTTACGACCGCGAAAAGGGCACTGTGGATATCATTTTCCAGATCGTGGGCGGCACCACCATGGAGCTGAACAGCCTGAACGCAGGCGACAGCGTCCATGACTTTGTGGGCCCCTTGGGCCGCGCCACCGAGACCGAGGGCCTGAAGAAGGTGTGCGTCGTGGGCGGCGGCGTAGGCTGCGCCATCGCCCTGCCCATTGCCAAGGAGCTGCACGACCAGGGCTGCGTGGTGCACAGCGTCATCGGCTTCCGCAATAAGGATCTGCTGATCCTTGAGGACGAGTTCAAAGCCTGCAGCGACGAGCTGCGCATCATGACCGATGACGGCAGCTACGGCACCAAGGGTGTGGTTACCGCTGCACTGGACGAGCTGGTGGCAGCCGGCAACCAGTATGATCTGGTCATCACCATCGGCCCGCTGATCATGATGAAGTTTGTGGTCAAGACCTGCCAGAAGCATGGCCTGAAGAGCATCGTTTCCATGAACCCCATCATGATCGACGGCACCGGTATGTGCGGCGGCTGCCGCCTGACCGTGGGCGGTCAGACCAAGTTTGCCTGCGTGGATGGCCCCGACTTTGACGGCGATCTGGTGGACTTTGACGAGGCAATGGCACGCGGCACCATGTACCGCCCGTTTGAGGCAAAGGCCCGCGAGAAGGCCTGCAATCTGTTCAAGACTGAGGAGGCAAAGTAAGATGGCTTTCAATATGGATCCCAAAAAAGTGCCCCATGCCCACCCAGGACCCCAACGTCCGCAACAAGAACTTTGAGGAAGTTGCACTGGGCTATACCGAAGAGATGGCCGTGAACGAGGCAAAGCGCTGCATCCACTGCAAGAACAAGCCCTGCCAGACCGGCTGCCCCGTGGGCATCGATATCCCCGAGTTCATCGGTCATGTGGCCGAGGGCGACTTTGAAGCCGCCTATCAGGTCATTGCCCGCTCCTCCTCCCTGCCCGCCGTCTGCGGCCGGGTCTGCCCCCAGGAGAGCCAGTGCGAGGGCAAGTGCACCCGCGGCATCAAGAACGAGCCCGTGGGCATCGGCCGTCTGGAGCGCTTTGTGGCCGACTGGCACCGTGAAAACGTCCACACCGCCCCCATCGTGCCCGCATGGAACGGCCACAAGGTTGCCATCATCGGTGCAGGCCCTGCCGGTCTGACCGCCGCAGGCGACCTGGCCAAGCTGGGCTACAAGGTGACCGTGTACGAGGCCCTGCATGTGGCCGGCGGCGTGCTGGTGTACGGCATCCCGGAGTTCCGTCTGCCCAAGGCCATCGTGCAGCAGGAGATCGACGGCCTGAAGAAGATGGGCGTGGATTTTGAGTGCAACATGGTCATCGGCAAGGTGCTGACCATCGATGAGCTGATGGACGAGTACGGCTTCGAGGCCGTGTTCGTTGGCTCCGGCGCCGGTCTGCCCCGCTTCATGGGCATCCCCGGCGAGAGCCTGAAGGGCGTGTATTCTGCCAATGAGTTCCTGACCCGTATCAACCTGATGAAGGTCTACCTGCCCACCAGCAAGACCCCCATCCGCACCGGCAAAAAGGTGGCCGTTGTGGGCGGCGGCAATGTGGCCATGGATGCTGCCCGCAGCGCCCTGCGTCTGGGTGCCGAGACTGTGTACATCGTCTACCGCCGCGGCATGGCCGAGCTGCCCGCCCGTAAGGAGGAGGTCGAGCACGCCGAGGAAGAGGGCATCATCTTCAAGACCCTGTGCAACCCCGTGGAGATCCACGCCAACGACGAAGGCTTCGTCAAGTCCATCACCTGCGTGGAGATGGAGCTGGGTGAGCCGGATGCCTCCGGCCGCCGTCGCCCCGTGGAGAAGAAGGGCAGCGAGTTCGAGCTGGATGTGGACACGGTCATTATGAGTCTGGGCACCAGCCCCAATCCCCTCATCCGCTCTACCACGCCGGGCCTGGAGACCAACAAGCACGGCTGCATCGTCACCGAGGGCGACGAGGGCAAGACCAGCCGCGAGGGGTGTGTACGCCGGCGGCGATGCCGTGACCGGTGCCGCCACCGTCATCAAGGCCATGGGTGCCGGTAAGGCAGCCGCCAAGGCCATGGACGAGTACATCCAGAATAAGTAAGGAACACTTCCCTTCTCCATAAAAAACAGGTGCACCTGAACGGTGCACCTGTTTTTTGTGCATCACTATATTTTTAAGTCGTTATGAGGCCCTGTTCCAGACAGTACCAATAGATGCCATCCTCCATCACGGTACGGCAGCGTGCTGCAGCAGCAGCCTTCAGCTTCGCAGAGGCATTGCCCATAGCCACACCGGTGCCCACAGCCCCAAACATCTCCAAATCATTGTTGCCATCTCCGAACGCCATGCTATCGGCTTTGGAGATGCCATAGAACTCCAACACCTTTTCCACGGCAATCCCCTTGCCGCCGCTGGCCGGAATGATGTCCACAGCCCGATTCCACCACGCCGCGATCTTTGCATGGGGTACATCCTTCAAAATAGCTGGGTACTCCTCTTCCCGGCCACCCATGAGCACCTGGAAAATTTCTCCCTTTGCCATCTCCTCAAAATCCTCAGCGATCTTCAACTCAACGCCGCCGATGGCAAAATACTCTTCCAGATCCGGTTCGGAGCCGTTGGCCGCCAGCCGGGTCGTGTTGGCCAGGGCAACGGGCCGTCCCAACGCCGCTGCGTTCCGGATGAGGGTAGCAACCTCCTCCGTAGGGATGGTGTTCTTGAAAATATCCTGCTCTGGAGTGAAGCAGTAGGAGCCGTTGTAGGTCAGGAAAGCATCAAAGGACACCCCTCAAACTTCGGCACCTCCATAGGAGCCCGCCCGGTGGCGATGCAGAGACGGATGCCGTTCTGGTGCAGCCGCCGTAAGGCTTCCAGCGTGCGGGGCCGGGCAGCACCCTTCAGCGGCACCAGTGTTCCATCCACATCAAAAAAGATGATCTTCGGTTTATTCATATGCCTTCCCTCCGGTTGCCGGACAGCCAGGGCTTATCCTCTGGGTTCCAGCTGTTTTATGGGAAAATTATAGCACGAAGGGGGCGTTTTTTCAAAGGTATCCCACTCTTTATGCATCCTGCCCAAAAAACAGAGCAATATTTTGTCACTCAAACTTGGCGGAACCTGATTGATTTTGACTGAGATTTTGCTATAATAAGGGAGTAAGGCGGTCAGAATCCGCCAACGTCAATCAAAATCAATCATATAAAGCGAACAAGGGGGAATGTTCCCGATGCTGGCAGAAGAACGATTCAGCCTGATTCTGGATCTGCTGGCGCGGCAGCGCACCGCCACCGTGCAGGAGTTGTGCGAGGCGTTGAACGCGAGCGAATCCACCATCCGGCGCGACCTGAACGAGCTGGACAAGCTGGGCAAACTGAACAAGGTGCACGGCGGGGCCACCCCTGCCGGACAGCCCCTTCCGCACCGACGAGCCCACCATGGCCGCCAAGGAAGAGCTGGCCGTCAGTCAGAAACAGAGCATCGCCCAGGCGGCGGCAGAACTGATCCTGCCGGAAGATTTCATCTATCTGGATGCAGGCTCCAGCACGCTGGCTCTGGCACGGGCGCTGAGCGGCCCGGCCCTGAACGCCAGCTATGTGACCAACGGCGTGGCCCACGCCCGCCTGCTGGCCCAGAAAGGCTGCCGGGTGTTCCTGCCCGGCGGGCTGCTGCGGCCCCAGACCGAGGCCATCATCGGGGCGGCTGCGCTGACTGCCATCCAACAGTACAATTTCACCAAAGCCTTCATGGGGGCTAACGGCGTGGCGCTGGATTCCGGCTTCACTACCCCCAGATCCCGAGGAGGCCGCCGTCAAGGCTGCGGCTCTCCACCGGGCGCGGGAAACGTGGTTCCTGGTGGACGACACCAAATTCGCGCAGGTCTACCCCGCCGTCATCTGTGATCTGCACAGCGGTGCCATCCTGACGAACCGGTGCCCCAACCCCAAATACCGGCAATACACTCTGATAAAGGAGACCGAGGTATGATCTACTGTTACATTCAATCCTGCCATTGATTATGTGGTCCGTCTCGACAGACCTCTTGAGGTGGGCGAAGTGAACCGCGCCGCCGGGGAGGACTGCGTGCTGGGCGGCAAGGGCATCAATGTTTCCGGCGTGCTCCGGGAGCTGGGCTGTGAGAGCGTGGCTCTGGGCTTTGTGGCCGGTGAGACCGGTGCCTGGCTGGAACGTGGTCTGGCCGCGCAGGGGCTCCGGACCGATTTCATCCATCTGGCCGAGGGCATGACCCGCATCAACGTCAAGATCAAGGCGGGCACCGAGACTGAGCTGAACGGCGCAGGCCCCAGCATCCCGGAAAGCGCCATGCAGCAGCTGGAAGCCCAGCTGGACACCCTGCAGCCTGACGACATCCTCATTCTGGCAGGCAGCATCCCCAAAATCCTTTCCCAGAGCACCTACGAGCGGCTGCTGGCAGGGGCTGGAGGGCCACGGCGTGCGGGCCGTGGTGGATGCCACCCAGGATCTGCTGGTCAATGTCCTCCCCTATCACCCCTTCCTGATCAAGCCCAACGATCACGAGCTGGGCGAGATCGTGGGCCGGGAGCTGAAAACGGACGAAGAGATCACCGCCGCCGCCCGCGCCCTGCAGGAAAAAGGGTGCCCGGAACGTGCTGGTGAGCATGGGCGGGAACGGCGCTCTGCTGGTGGATGAGCACGGCGAGGTGCACCGCATCGGCTGCCCCAGGGGCAAGGTCGTGAACAGCGTAGGCGCAGGCGACAGCATGGTGGCCGGTTTTGTGGCAGGTTATCTGCAAAGCGGCAGCTATGAGCAGGCCCTCCGGCTGGGCACCGCCTGCGGCAGTGCCACCGCGTTCAGCCTTGGGCTGGCAACGAAAGAAAAGATTGCCGAACTGATGCAGGAAATTTGAAGCAGAGCCCTCTTTGCGGTCTGCGGCGCAGACCGCAGCTGAGAGGGCTGCACAGAGAGAGAAAGGAGAACTCTTATGCGCATTACGGAATTATTCACCGCAAAGTCCATCGAGCTGGATTCCGCGGCCTCCAACCGGGACGAGATCCTCTCCCGGCTGGTAGAACTGCAGGCCACCCACGGCAACATCACCGACACAGAAGCCTACAAGAAGGCTCTCTACGCCCGGGAGGATGAGGCCTCCACCTACGTGGACAACGGCATCACCGTTCCCCACGCCAAGACGAATGCGGTCACCCGGCCCAGCCTCGCGGCCCTCCGCCTGAGCACCCCGGTGCAGTACAACACCGAGGATGACGGCAAGACCGACCTGCTCTTTGCCATTGCAGCCCCCGAAAACGGCAGCCTGCATGTGGATATGCTGGCCCGCATGATGCAGATGCTGATGAACGAGGACTTTGTGGAAAAGCTGAAGGCCGCCAAGACCCCCGCCGAATTCCTTGCCCTCATCGACGCACAGGAGGAGGCCCAGTTCGGTGAGGAGAGCTTCACCCAGCAGGCCATCCCCCAGAGCAGCTACCGCATTCTGGCCGTGACCGCCTGCCCCAACGGCATTGCCCACACCTACATGGCCGCCGAGGCGCTGGCCAAGGCCGGTGACAAGCTGGACCTGCCCACCAAGGTGGAGACCAACGGCTCCGATGGTGCCAAGAACGTGCTGACCCGCGCCGAGATCGCAGCCTGTGACGGCATCATCGTGGCTGCAGACAAAAATGTGGAGACCGCCCGCTTTGACGGCAAGCCCGTGCGTTTGCCCGGGTGGATGACGGCATCCACAAGCCCGAGGAGCTGCTGAAAAAAGGTGGCCCATGGTGAAGTTCCTGTTTACCACGCCAAGGGCGGTGCCGCCGCTGCCGAGGAGGAGACCTCCGGCGACAGCTTTGGCCGCAAGGTGTACAAAGATCGATGAACGGCGTGTCTCACATGCTGCCCTTTGTGGTGGGCGGCGGCATTATGATCGCGCTGGCCTTCCTGCTGGACGATTACACCATCGACCCCTCCAACTTCGGCATGAACACCCCCATCGCCGCCTTCTTCAAGACGGTGGGCAGCGCCGCCTTTGGCTACATGCTTCCCATTCTGGCAGGTTTCATCGCCATGTCCATCGCCGACCGTCCCGGCCTGGCCGTGGGCTTTGCGGGCGGCGTGCTGGCCATGAACGGCACCAACTTTGCAGGCCTTGCCAATGGTGAGACCACCGGCATCTCCGGCGGCTTCCTCGCTGCCCTGCTGGCCGGTTTCGTGGCCGGTTATGTGGTCGAGTTCCTGAAAAAGATCACCGAAAAGCTCCCCGCCAGCCTGAACGGCATCCGTCCCATGCTGATCTACCCGCTGGGCGGCATCCTCATCATCGGTGCCGTGATGTGCGGCATCAACCCGGTCATGGGCATGATCAACACCGCCATGACCAACTGCCTCAACGCCATGGGCGGCACCTCCAAAGTCCTGCTGGGTGCCATCGTTGCCGGTATGATGAGCATTGACATGGGCGGCCCCTTCAACAAGGCAGCCTACGTCTTTGGCACTGCCGCACTGGCCTCCGGCAACTACGAGGTCATGGCTGCTGTCATGGTGGGCGGCATGGTTCCTCCCATCGCGATTGCCCTCTCCACCACCTTCTGCCCCAAGAAGTGGACCCCTGACGAGCGCCGCAACGGCATCGTGAACTACATCATGGGCCTGTGCTTCGTCACCGAGGGTGCCATCCCCTACGCCGCCACCGACCCGCTGCGCGTCCTGCCCAGCTGTGTGGCCGGTGCCGCGCTGGCCGGTGCCCTCTCCATGACCTTCGGCTGCGCCCTGCGCGCTCCTCACGGCGGCATCTTCGTGTTCCCCGTGGTCGATCATGCCCTGCTCTACTGCGTGGCTCTGGCCGCTGGCAGCGTGATGGGTGCCGTGATCCTGAGCCTGCTCAAGAAGGACCGCACCGACGCGGCCTGATCTGCCATTTTCCTTCTTTCTTTACCATATAAAAAGGGCCCGTCTGCGCGCACCAAAATGCGGCAGGCGGGTCCTTTCGTGTTTACCCTTTGATGATCCGGAGCAGGGTCTTGTCCAGCTGGATGGTGCGGTTCCAGGGGTTCAGGATGATGCCCTGGATCTCCGGCACCTGCAGTGCGGCATCCAACAGCTTTTCAAACTCCACCAGAAAGGTGGACTGCACCGCTTCCGCGCCCTTCATCTCCTCTTCAAAGCTGGTAAAGGCATACCACCAGCTGGCCCCATCGGCTGTGCGGAGGGCCCGCAGCTGCATCTGCTCACTGGCCGGGTTCGGCTCCACCGCCACCACGACCTGTCCGTTTTCCCGCATCCTCCGCCGGATCACGGTCAGGGTATGCGCCAGCTGCTCCTGTGTAGGCTCCTGCTGTAACTGGCAGACCGCCTGTTCGATCTTTTCGTTGCCGTTCAGGCCCTCGTCCTTCTTCTGTGCCATAAGCTCTCCCATTCTTTTTGTTGTATTTTATGCTTGTATTATATCCGGACTTTACGAAAAATGGAAGCGCAGGCCAGAGATTCTTTCTTTTTTCGTCTGCTTTCGGGTTTTTTTTCAAAAAATCAGTAGCCCCCGCCCCGAAAAAGTGTTACAATGTTTTCGTCTGGTATCATTTCAGAAACGACAGGGCGCGCCGCTTTTCCGTGAGCCGTTTTGTCGGAATGGGAGAGATAATGTAATGAAACGGATCCTTCGTTCTGCCGTCAGTCTGCTGCTGTGCGCCGCCGTGGCGCTGGGCGGCACTGCCTGCGGCCGAAGCAAAGCTGCCCACCACCATCACGATCTGGACCTACTACAACGGCGATCAGGCTGGAATGCTTCAACCAGCTGGTGGAGCAGTTCAACTCCACCGTGGGCAAAGAGAAGAACATCCGAGTCGAAAGCTCCAGTCAGGGCAGCGTGAACGACCTGGAGACCAGCGTGCTGGCCGCCGCCGCCGAGGGCAAGGTGGGTGCCGAGAAGCTGCCCAACATCGTCTCCTCCTACGCAGACACCGCCTTTACGCTGGATCAGATGGGCCTTGCCGTTGACCTGAGCCCCTACCTGACCGAAAAAGAGAAGTCCGCCTATATCGCCGGTTTTCTCGAGGAGGGAGACCTGATGAACAACGGGGAGCTCAAGGTCTTTCCCATAGCAAAATCCACCGAGCTGCTCTACCTGAACGTCACCGACTTTGTCCCCTTTGCCGAGGCCACAGGCGTGACCTATGCGGATCTTTCCACCGTGGAGGGGCTGAACGAGGCCGCACACAAATACTACGACTGGACCGATGCCCAGACGGCTGCGCCCAACGACGGCAAGGCCCTGTATGGCCGCGACGCGCTGACCAATTACCTGCTCTGCGGCGCACAGGAACTGGGTACGACCATCTTTGATGCCGAGAACGGCGTGATGACCCTGCACTTTGACAAGCCGACCCTCCGCAAGCTGTGGGATAACTACTATGTCCCCTACATCAAGGGCTGGTGCAGTGCCAGCGGCAAGTTCCGCAGCGACGATATCAAGATCGGCAGCCTGCTGGCCTATGTCGGTTCCTCCTCCAGCGCTTCCTTCTTCCCCACCCAGGTGCTGACCAGCGACACCGAGAGCCACGGCATCGAGATGGCCGCGCTGCCCTGCCCCAGCTTTGCAGGCTGTGAGCCGGTGGCCGTCCAGCAGGGGGCCGGCATGGTAGTCATCCCGGGCACCGAGGACGAGATCAGTGCCTGCGTTGCCTTTCTGAAATGGTTCACCCAGCCGGAAAACAACCTGCAGTTCTCGGTGCAGTCCGGCTATATGCCAGTGACCTATGCCGCCAACAGCATATCTGCCCTTGAGAACAGCGGCCTGACGGTCTCCGAGCGCATCCACAAGGTGCTGAGCCTGTCCATTGATGCCATCGATCACAGCAAGCTCTACACCACCCATGCCTTCCCGGATGCCCTGCGCGCCCGCAACACCCTGCAGTACGCGCTGGAAGACCGTGTCACTGCCGACCGTGCCACGGTGCTGGAGCGGCTGGCTTCCGGGCAGACCCCCGAGGAAGCCGAAGCTGAGTTCCTGACCGATGCCTATTTTGATGCCTGGTACGACCAGACTCTGGCCGCTCTCAGCGCCTTTGCGGGCTGAGATGCCCTTGGAACAATCACAAAAGGAGAAACCCTCAGATGCAGAACCGCAAGCCGCACAGTCAGAAGGCCTCTCAGACGGGCCATTCTATCTTCGGCACCATCCTTTTTCTCCCTGCTGGCTGTGCTGGCGGTGGAGTTCCTGCTGCTGACCTTTGCCGTCCACGTCACCCGGCTTGGCCCCCAGCTGAACCAGAACGCCGAGGATATCCTTGCCATGCAGGTGGACAACCGCAGCCGGTATCTTCAGTCCATATTCCACGATGCACAGGAGCTGACCAGCCTTTCCGATACCATCAATGGCCTGACCCAGCAGCTTCTGGACGAGGGAGAGATCAGCCTGAGCACGCTGGACAGCAGCAGCGACGCGGCCTATCCCCTGCTGGAAGCCGCCGCGCAGGAGCTCATCAGCACCCTGCGCATCAAGTCGGTGACCGGCGTGTTCCTTATCCTGAACACCCATGATCGGATAAGCGGAAGCAGGACAGCCGCCTGCCCGCCATCTACCTGCGGGATCTTGACCCGGATGCCGCTCCCTCCCAGCGCAACGCCGACCTGACCTTTGTGCGGGCACCGGCCCAGCTGGTGCAGTCCCTCTCCATTGCCACGGACAACAGCTGGTCCCCCACCATCCGCTACCGGGCACTGGGAAACCGGGGCTTCCTTTATCCCCCTTTCCAGGCCGCCTATAAAGACGGAGCCAGCCTTGCCGCCTCCGATTATGGCCACTGGACCTCACAATCCTATCTGGTACCCGGGGGGACACCCACGAGGCCATTGCCTACAGCCAGCCCCTCCGATCCTGCCGGACGGCACCGTTTACGGCGTGATCGGCGTGGAACTGCTGGCCGACTACCTGTGGGAGAACCTGCCCTGCTCTGAGCTGCAGAACAACGGCACCTATTTTCTTGCCGTGACCGATACGGAGGAGCTCTCTGCCTCTGAACTGCAGCTGCGTCCGGTGCTCCGTTCCCACTGCGACGGGCAGCCGGGTTCTGCGGACGAAAGCCTTACGCTGCGCCTCCACAGTGCCCATACCCACCGCTACCTCTTCAGCAATGCCCTCTACATTGCTTCGGTCTCCCCCTTGAACCTCTACAGCCGGAACGCCCCTTTCTCGGGCAAGCACTGGCTTCTCGTGGGCTCCGTTCCCGCGGTGCAGCTCTTTGCTTTCGCCCAGCGGCTGAAGCAGCTGTTCTCCTTCATCATGCTGATCACGCTGGCCGTTGGCTTTGTTTGCAGCTGGCTGATCAGCAGGCGGCTGGCCCGGCCCGTTGCCAAGCTCTCGGCCGAGGTAGCCGCTGCCGAAGCGGATTCCTCCGCCATCCCGCATCTTTCCACCACCGGCATCAGGGAGCTGGATCAGTTCTCCTCTGCCTTTACCCAGCTGAGCAAAGACGTGCTGGACTCCTCCACCCGCTTTTTGCGCATTATGAAATTGGCCAGTGCGGAGCTGGGCGGCTATGAGCTGCGCGATGACAGCGTTTATGTGACTGATAACTTCTTCTCCATGCTGGGCCTTGCACAGGAGCAGCCAGATCCGCTCACGCCAAAGGCTTTCCGCGCCCTGATGGGCACACTGGAGCAGCGGTGGTTCTACCGCCTGTCCCCGGCCAATAACAAGGTCTTTGCCATCCCCCAGCCTGACGGCAGCACCCACTACATCACCCTGCGTGTCACCCATATCCTGGGCGAAAGCGCCTCCGAGGTGGGTCTGGCTGAGGATATGACCACCACGGTGCTGGAGCAGCAGCGCATTGAGCACGAGCGCGATTACGACACCCTGACCGGCCTGTACCGCCGCCGTGCCTTTGACCGCGCCTGTGACGCGCTGTTCCAGCAGCCCGAAAAGCTGGGCTGTGCCGCCCTCTGATGATGGATCTGGACAACCTCAAGCAAATCAACGACACCTACGGCCACGACTGGGGCGACCAGTACATCCGCCAGACCGGCCAGTGCTTTGCGGCCAATACGCCCGCCAGCACCATCTGCTCCCGCCTTTCGGGCGATGAATTCCCTGATTTTCTTCTATGGCTATCAGGATCAGGCACAGCTCCGCGCCCAGCTGGAGCTGCTGAGTGCCGCCCTGCAGCGCAGCGTGTCCATCCTGCCCAACGGCAAGCAGCTGCACATCAGCATCTCGGGCGGCATTGCCTGGTACCCCACGGACGGCCACGACCTGCTCACCCTGAAAAAATATGCCGACTTTGCCATGTATCAGGTCAAGCATTCCCACAAGGGCCGCATGTGTGATTTTGATATCGGCAGCTACCATCAGGAGGCATACGCCGCCCAGACCCAGCAGGACTTTGAGCGCCTGCTGCAGGAGGAGCTGGGGTCCTACCACTTCCAGCCCATCTACTCTGCCCGCAGCGGCCGGGTCGCAGCCTACGAGGCCCTCATGCGGGTCGATCTGCCCACCCTGCACTCCCCCGCTCAGGTCATGCAGCTGGCCCATGAGACGGGCCGCCTGTATGAGATCGAACGGATCACTGTGTTCCATTCCAGCGAGATCTTCCAGCGCATGCAGGCACAGGGCCTGCTCCAGAGCGATGCCCTGCTCTTCATCAACTCCATCGCCAATGTCAGCCTGACGGTTGAGGATGTGGAGGAATATGCTCAGCGCTACCCCGAGCTGCTCAAGCGGCTGGTGGTGGAGATCACCGAACAAGAGGATCGGACCGCGCATGTCTGGAACGGAAGCGGAACGTTCCGGGCTTCTCCGGCTCCTTTGCGCTGGATGACTACGGCAGCGGCTACAGCAACGAGCTGAACCTGCTGGAGCTTTCGCCCCGGTATATCAAGATCGACATTTCCATTGTGCGCGGGATCGACACCGACCGTGATAAGCAGCAGATCGTCTCCAACATTGTGGCTTACGCCCACGCCCGCAGTATGCAGCTCATCGCCGAGGGCATTGAGACCGAGGCCCAGCTGCGCACCGTCATCGGTCTGGGCGTGGACCTGCTGCAGGGGCTACTACCTCAGCCGCCCCGCCGCAGTGCCCGCCCCCATTGCACCGGCAGCCCAGGCGGTGATCGACCAGCTCGAACACCAGCGATTCAATCCTCTCGGTTTATGATCTTTTTCCGGCTCCCCTGTGTGGGGAGCCTTTTGTGACCCCATTCAGAGAAAGGAGACACGATGAACCACGAATCCAGTTCCGCTCTCCCCGCCGCCATCCGGGTGCGGGGCGCGCGGGTGCACAACCTGAAGAACATCGACGTAGACGTGCCGCTCCACAAAGATCGTCGGCATCGCGGGCGTGTCTGGTTCCGGCAAATCGTCCCTTGCGTTGGGTGTGCTGTATGCGGAGGGCTCGCGCCGCTATCTCGAAGCCCTTTCCACCTACACGCGCCGCCGCATGACGCAGGCCGAAAAGGCGCAGGTGGACGAGATCCGCTATGTACCCGCCGCACTGGCCCTCCACCAGCGGCCCGGCGTGCCCGGAATGCGTTCCACCTTTGGCACCATGACCGAGCTTTTGAACAGCCTGCGCCTGATGTTCTCCCGGCTCTCCCACTACCCCTGCCCCAGCTGCGGCTGCATGGTGCCGCCCAGCCTGAACATTGCGGCCGAGATCCCGCTCTACTGCCCCCGGTGCGGCGCACAGGTGCCGGTGCTGGGCGCGGAGCAGTTCGCCTTTAACAGCACCGGAGCCTGCCCCAGCTGCGAGGGCACCGGCATCGTGCGGGTGGTGGACGAATCCACTCTGGTGCCGGACGAGAGCCTTTCCATCAACGAGGGCGCGGTGCTGCCCTGGCAGACCCTGATGTGGTCGCTGATGAAGGAGATCGCCGAAAAGATGGGCGTGCGCACCAACGTCCCCTTCCGGGAGCTGACCCCGGAAGAGCGAGACATGGTGTTCCACGGCCCCGCCAAAAAAGTGCACCTGCTCTACCAGAACAGCAAGACCGGCGCGGCGGGTGAAATGGATTTCACCTACTTCAACGCCGTTTATACGGTGGAGAACGCCCTTGCCAAGGTGAAGGACGAAAAGGGCATGAAGCGGGTGGAGCGGTTCCTGAAGCAGGGCCCCTGCCCTGCGTGCGGCGGCTCCCGCCTGAACGCCGCGGCCCGGCTCCCCCCCGGCTGCGGGGGCATCGGGCTGGCCGATGCCTGCCGCATGACGCTGGACACGCTGGTGCAGTGGGTGGAGGGGGTACCCGCCTCCCTGCCCGTGGAGATGCGCCCCATGGCTGAAAGCATCTGCGAGTCCTTTCAGGCCACCGCTGCCCGCCTGCTGGATGCTGGGGCTGGGCTACCTCTCCCTTGACCGGGAGGCTGCCACCCTTTCCACAGGGGAGCGCCAGCGGGTGCAGCTGGCCCGCTCGGTGCGCAACCGCACCACCGGCGTGCTCTATGTGCTGGACGAGCCCTGCATCGGCCTGCATCCCTCCAACATCGTGGGGGCCTGACCGGCGTGATGCATGACCTGATCGCGGACGGCAACTCCATTGTGCTGGTGGATCACGACACTGAGATCCTGCGGGATGCCGACTGGCTCATTGAGATGGGCCCCGGTGCCGGTGAAAATGGCGGCACCATCCTGACACAGGGTACTGTGGAGCAGGTGGCCCAAAGCCCGGCCTCCCGCATCGGGCCCTTCCTTGCCGACCTGCACACCCTCTCGGCCCGCACCCGCACCCCGGAGGCGGAGCTCTTTGCGCTGGGCACCATCACCCTGCGCACCCGGGCCATCCACACCGTCAAGCCATTGGAAGTCCGGCTGCCCAAGGGGCGGCTCATTGCAGTGACCGGCGTGTCCGGTTCCGGCAAGACCACTCTGGTGCTGGAAAGCCTGATCCCCGCGCTGGAGGCCGCCGCCAAGGGCGAAGCTCTGCCCGCCCATGTGGAAAGCATCGATGCACCGGGCATTGCGCAGGTCAAGCTCATTGACGCAACACCCATCGGCATCAACGTGCGGTCCACGGTGGCCACCTACGCCAATGTCCACGATGAGCTGCGCAAGATCTACGCCCGCTCCCCCCCTTGCCAGGGAGAAGGGCTACAAAGCGGGCGATTTTTCCTACAACACGGGCCGCCTGCGCTGCCCCGGCTGCGACGGCACCGGCACCATCAGCCTGGACATCCAGTTCCTGCCGGATGTGGAGATCACCTGCCCGGATTGCGGCGGCTCCCGCTACCAGAAGGATGCCGCCGCCCTCTACCGCACCCGGAAGGACGGCACCCAGGCCGAGAGCCTGCCCCGCCTGATGGAGATGAGCGTGGACGAAGCCCTTGCCGCCTGTGCCGACCTCAAGCTGGTGGCCAGTCGGCTGCAGACCCTTTCCAGCCTGGGGCTGGGCTACCTGACTCTGGGCGAGGCCACCCCCAGCCTTTCGGGCGGGGAGGCCCAGCGGCTCAAGCTCGCCAGCGAGATGGGCAAAGGGCAGGCTGACACCGTGTTTGTATTCGACGAGCCCACCATCGGCCTGCACCCGCTGGATGTGCGCACGCTGCTGGGCGTATTCCAGCACCTCATCGACAGCGGGGCCACCGTGGTGGTCATTGAGCATGATCTGGATGTGATCCGCAACGCCGACTATCTCGTGGACCTTGGCCCCGGCGGCGGCGAGAGCGGCGGACGCATCGTGGCCTGCGGCACACCGGAGCAGGTGGCCGCCGATCCCGCCAGCATCACCGGAAAATATTTGCACCTGTAAACCAAGAGGGAGAGCCCCGCAAGGAGCTCTCCCTCTTACTATTTTATTCTGCCTTTTTCGGGTAGCGGACGAGGTCATACAGCGTGCCGCCCGGCCCCCCAGGTCGCGCGTACCGTAAAGTTTCATGCCCAGGTGGACATACTTATCGCACTTGGATTTTGCATCGGTGTCCAGCACCACGGGAATGCCCAGCCGGTCGCCTTCGGCAAAGGCAAGATCCATGACCTTGCGCATATAGCCCTGCCCCTGATAAGCTTCCCGCACGCAGACCATGCCCACATAGATGCAGGGCTTTTTCTCCTTATTCAGCACATCTTCCAACGAGGGCCCGGCCTTGGAGAGCATCCGTGCAAAGTGAAACAGCTCCCCCAGGCTCATGGATTGCAGCATCCCCCGCAGCAGGATCCGCGCCGCCTTGAAACTGACCTTCTGCCCCGGCAGCTTGTAGGCAATGTAGCCCTCGCCACGCTCACTGGTGGTGTGCAGAAAGCCGTCTGTCAGCACGCACCGCACAAAGCCGCAGATGTAGGTCACAACCGCTTCCTTGTCACGGAACCAGCTGGCCATGCCCTTTTCTTCGCCGTAATCATAATAGCCAAAGGCATGGCCAATGTCCTGGATGTGCTGCTCACTGATCTCTTTTCCAGCATAAACTTCCTCCTCATTTCTCCCTTCACCCGGGCTTTTCCGCAGACATGAGTGCGAGTTATATAAAACTAACCGAAGTACAGCATAGCTGTGAAGCGATTGCAAGGTGGGGTCGCGTTTTCTCGTGAGTAAAAAGACCCCCGGAAAGAACAGCCTTTTGCGCCTCTGTTCTTCCCAGGGGTTATAATTATACTTTTTGTATCAGACTGCAACGCGACCTTCAGCCCTGCCCTGCGAAATATAATGCTCGTAGTATTTTACGTTGTCATCGCCAAACACTGCCACCAAATCAGGGTTGTTCGCCTTATAGGCGTTTAGGTTGAATCCCATGCTTCCCTGTCGGCCTTCTTTCATGCCGCTGGAAATAAAGTGTTCAAAAAGTGCTTTCTGGTTTGTGCCGATTATATCCGCAAGGTCGGGGTTGAGACGCAAATAATCCTGATAGTTGTAGACAGCATCATATTGCGCAAGCTGCTGAGCAAACGGAGGGTTTTGCAAAGTCATACCACGATACTTTGAGTTCACATTTGTGACCGTCTCTGCGCTTCCGTCCATGTAAGTTATGACGACTTTATCCACTGCAAGATAATCAATCGACCAGTCTCTCCACCATACGTCAGAAAATTCACAACCACTGTAGTCAAACATCGCGTTCTGGATTTCATCTTCGCTCAAATAAGTATAGCTTTCAGGATTGTTTTCATCTGGTTTTACAAAGAGATTACCGTATGCATCCTGATATACGAACTGAATGCCATCGGCTGCAGCAATCGCATACGGAACTATTTTATAATGCCGAAACGGGCTATCCTCTCTTGCATTGCTTTGAACCATCCATTCAAAATCTACATTTTTCCAAGGCTGAACGGCTCCAACGGCCCTACCATTGTCAATTTTTTCGTTGGAAACATCGAGGCTTTATCACCTACACGATTATATGCTGATACATACCAATCTGCGTATTTAATCGCTTTACTGGAATTAACTCGAAAATATATAATCGGTTTCGATACCATAGGCTCATCCCATATGGCATATAAGCCCATTAGCTCTATGCTCGGTTTCTTTGCCGCAAATGCTGTTCCACACAAACATGCGCATAGAACTGCCAACGTACAAAACAACGCTGCAATTTTCTTTTCTCATCATTCTTCCTCCTGTCTCTGCTCAAGTGTCGTGCAGTTTTATCGTAATAAAATTATACCACCTAAAAAAAACGCCTATCAATCCCTGAAACTTGCTATTCATGCAAATTTCAGGACGTTTCACGCAGAGACAAGCAAAAACAGCCAGAAAAAGCGCACTGGCCTTTTCTGGCTGCAAACAAAAAATCGAATTCTATTTTATCAGGTATCCTGCAGCTCCCCGCGGCTGGCGGCCTTGAGGTAAGCAAAGATGAAGCCGTCCAGATCACCATCCATCACGGCATCGACATTGCCGGTCTCGTAGTTGGTACGGTGATCCTTGACCATGGTGTAGGGCATGAACACATAGCTGCGGATCTGGTGGCCCCAGGCGATCTCATTCTGCACGCCCTTGATGTCATCGATCTTGTCCATGTGCTGCTGCTTTGCGATCTGATACAGCTTTGCCTTCAGCATTTCCATGGCGTAGTCACGGTTCTGGAACTGGCTGCGCTCGGTCTGACAGGAAACCACAATGCCGGTGGGCTTGTGGATCAGGCGGACAGCGGAAGAGGTCTTGTTGATGTGCTGGCCGCCGGCACCGGAGGAGCGGAACACCTGCATCTCGACATCCTCCGGGCGGATGTCCACCTGAATGGTGTTGTCCAGCTCAGGCATCACTTCCAGAGAGGCAAAGCTGGTCTGGCGGCGGGCGTTGGCATCAAAGGGCGACACGCGCACCAGACGGTGCACACCGTTCTCGCTCTTGAGCAGGCCGTAGGCGTTGGCACCCTTCACCATCATGGAGGCGCTCTTCATGCCGGCCTCATCGCCGTCCTGATAATCCAGAACCTCCACGGTCATGCCGTGTGCCTGTGCCCACTTGTTGTACATGCGGTAGAGCATCTCGGCCCAGTCCTGTGCCTCGGTGCCGCCGGTACCGGCGTGGAAGGTCAGGATGGCGTTGCTGTGGTCGTACTCACCGTTCAGCATGGTCATCAGCTGCAGCTCGTCCACGGCCTTGCCCACGGCGTTCACGGCTTCCTCTGCCTCGGGCACCATGTCGGGGTCGTACTCCTCGTCCAGCATCACCAGCATAGTCTCGGCATCATCGTACAGACCCTGCAGCTTTTCAAAGCGGTTCAGCTTGCCCTTCAGGTCGCCCACTTCATCAAAGACCTTCTTGCTCAGCTCAGCGTCATCGTAGAAGCCGGGGCGGCTCGTGTGCTCCAGCTCCTGCACGCGCTTGCGGGAAGCGTCGATGGCCAGCGCTTCCTCCAGGTCCTTCACAGCGGTGCCGTAATCGGCCAGCTGCACTTTCAGTTCGTCAGTAGTAATCATATTTTAAGAATCCCTCAAAAGAGACAGTTTATACACAGATACTTCATTAGTAGACCCAGAATCCATGATAAAGTAAAGAGGAAAAATACTCAACCTACTGGAATTTTGAAGATTTTTGCCTTTTCCTTTTTCTCTTTTTTAAGGGAGTATAATAAGTTCAACTAGCATACCGGGAGGATCTTATGCCCAAATATTATGGCTGCCCCTGTGAGGGCTGCGGCAAGCCGCTGACACTGCAGGACGACATCGTTGTCTGCCCCGACTGCGGCGCGCCTTATCACCGCGATTGTTATGAAAAGCTCGGCCGCTGCATCCATGCCCCGGCCCACGCCGCCGGATACGAGTGGAAGTTTCCTTATCAGGAAAATGAGCTGTGCACCTGCCTGCCTGCGGCGAGCGCACCCTGCGCAGTGAATCCGTCTGCCGCTGCTGCGGTGCGGCCCTGCACCCCCGGAGGGGGCACAGGAACCCACAGACCGTGCCGATTCGGATGAGCACAGCGAGGAGTTTGATTACTCCACCTTTTACCGCCAGTTCCAGGAGACCGGAGCCCCGCAGGTAGACCCGCTGCGTCAGACCTATCAGGCCGCTTTTGGCAAGGAAGAGGTCATGGACGGCATCCCCTGCAAGGACTGGGCGGATTTCATCGGCCCGGCTTCCCCTGCCTACCTGAGCGCCTACTGCCGGATGCAGCTGTCCCACACCAAGACCTCCATGAGCTTTTCGGCCATGCTGTTCGGCCCGTTCTATTTCTTCTACCGCAAGGCGTGGAAGCCCGCGTTCGCCTTTCTGGCCGCCGAGCTGGTGCTGGCTCTGCCCACCTTCATTGACCTTTTGCAGATCACGGACAGCAGCCTGGCCCCGGGGCTTTCCACCTCCACCCTGCTCACCCTTTCCCGGGTCTGCTCGGTGCTCAGCTTCCTGCTGATGATCGTGCGCGGCCTGTATGGCAAGTGGCTCTACCGCCAGAGTGCCGCCGAGAAGATCCGCCGCATCCGCGCGGAGTTCCCGGACGCGGCACAGCGCAAAGCCGTGCTCTGCGCGCAGGGCGGCACCAGCTGGGCCGCCGTGCTCGGCTGTCTGGTCCTGCTCATGGTCATTGGCAGTGCGTTCACCCTGCTGCTTGGCCCCAATGTGGATGCCCTGATCCATCTGGTCTACGGCTGAGCGTTCAGCCTGAAATGATATGATGAAGGAGTTCCGAACCATGAAAAAAAAAGTTACGAAGGCTGTCATCCCTGCCGCTGGTCTGGGCACCCGTGTGCTGCCCGCCACCAAGGCCATGCCCAAGGGGATGCTCCCCATCGTGGATAAGCCCGCCATCCAGTATCTGGTGGAGGAAGCCGTCAAGTCCGGCATCACGGACATTCTGATCATTCTGGGCCGCAACCAGAGCATCATCGAGGATCACTTTGACCGCAGCCCCGAGCTGGAAGAAAAGCTGGCCGCCCCCGGCAAGGAAAAGATGCTGGAGGAGTGCCTGGGCATCTCGAACCTTGCCAACATCTTCTTTGTGCGCCAGAAGCAGACGCTGGGCCTGGGCCACGCCGTGAGCATGGCAAAGGCCTTTACCGGTGACGACCCGTTCGTGGTCATCTACGGCGATGACGTGATCTGGGGCGAGGACCCTGTCTGCGCCCAGCTCATCCGCGCCTATGAGGAGTTCGGCCGCCCGGCTGCCGGTGTCTCCGCTGTGCCCTGGGCCGATGTGAGCCGCTACTGCAGCCTGAAGACCACCCCCATCCACGACAACTATTTCTTTGTGGATGACATGATCGAGAAGCCCAAGAAGGGCCAGGAGTTCAGCAACTATTCCATCCTGGGCCGCGTGCTGCTCACCCCGGAGATCTACGACCTGCTGGCCCACACCAAACCCGGTGCCGGCGGTGAGATCCAGCTGACCGACGCCATGGCCGAGTACGCCCGCAATTACGGCGGCATGACGGCCGTGGAGTTTACCGGCAAGCACTACGACATGGGCAACAAGCTCCGCGTGGTGGAGGCTCAGGTGGAGCTGGCATTGCAGCACCCCGAGATCGGCGAGGCTTTCCGTGCCTACCTGAAGGAGTTCTGCAAAACCCTGTAATATTCCGCTTCTTTTCCATGACCCAAGACCGCTCTGCCGCCGGGCAGGGCGGTCTTTTGCTGCAATAACCCCGGCAAGGAATTGGTTGATACAAAACAGTTCCTGCGGTATACTGGGCGTGAATGTTTTTTATGTAAAAGATCGTGTCAAAGAGAAAGCGAGGTTTTTTTCATGGCAAATGCCGACCGCAGCGCGGAGCAGTTCCGCAAAATGACGGAGACCCCCATCCCGAAATTGATCCTGAGTCTGGCGGCTCCCACGATATTGAGCATGCTCATCACCAGCATCTACAATCTGGCCGACACCTTTTTTGTGGGCCAGATCTCCACCAGCGCATCCGGTGCGGTGGGCATTGTTTCCAGCCTGATGGCCATTCTCCAGGCGCTGGGCTTTATGCTGGGCCACGGCTCCGGCAGCATCATCAGCCGCAGCCTGGGCAGCCAGAACACCGATGCCGCCACCCGGTTTGCTTCCACCAGCTTCTTCACAGCGCTGGTGTTTGGCGGCATCATCACAGCGGCGGGCCTGCTCACCCTGCCCGATTTTATGATGCTGCTGGGCAGCACCGAGACCATCCTGCCCCACGCCTGTGCCTACGCGCGGTACATCCTGCTGGCCGCTCCCATTATGATGTCCAGTCTGGTGATGAACAATATCCTGCGCTATGAGGGCAAGGCCAGCTTTGCCATGATCGGCCTGGTCACCGGCGGCCTGCTGAACATCGCGCTGGACCCGCTGTTCATCTTTGGGCTGGGCATGGGCACCGCCGGTGCGGGCCTTGCCACGGCCCTGAGCCAGACCATCAGCTTCTGCATCCTGCTGTCCATGTTCCTGCGGGGCAAAACGGTCAGCCAGTTCCGGATCACGGCTGTCACCCACAGCCCGGCGGAGTTCGGCACCATCCTGATGACTGGTATGCCCAGCTTCGGCCGTCAGGGCCTGAACAGCATCGGCAGCATGCTGCTGAACGTCGCCGCCCGCAGCTACGGCGACGCCGCCGTGGCCGGCATGAGCATCGTTTCCCGCATCTTCATGTTCATCATCTCGGTGGCCATCGGCACCGGTCAGGGTTTTCAGCCGGTGGCGGGCTTCAACTATGGTGCCAAAAAGTACCACCGGGTGCAGCAGGCCTGCCTGTTCACCATGGCAGCCAGCTTCTGCTTCCTCTCTGTCATTCTTACCGTCTGCTGGTTCAATGCCGAGACCCTCATCCGCCTTTTCCGCGATGACCCCGACGTCACCGCCGTGGCACTGCCCGCCTTCCGCTACCAGTGCTTTGCCATGCTGCTACAGCCCGTGATCGTGGTGGCCAACATGCTGTTCCAGTCCATCGGAAAATCGGGCCGGGCCACCTTTCTGGCCTGCTGCCGTCAGGGCGTGTTTTTCATCCCACTCATCCTCACCCTGCCCCGGGCCTTTGGGCTGCTGGGTGTTGAGATCTGCCAGCCCATCGCCGATGTGCTGACCTTCTTTGTCACCGTGCCCTTCCTCTTCCCCTTCCTGCGTCAGCTGGTGCGGATGGACGAAGCCGAGGCTGCCAAGGCCTGAAGCGCCCCTGTAACAAAACTGTAACCATAACCGGACGTTCGATTGCAATTGAACGTCCGGTTTATTCGTATTATAATCAGGATAGGAAAGTTAAATTCTGCCAAACCTGTGAGGTACGCTTATGAAACGTTCTGTTCTCCGCATCGGCTGTGCAGTGCTCAGCCTGTCTGCCGCGGCAGGGCTGCTGGCCTCCTGCTCCCTGCTGCCTCCGGCCTCGCCACTGCCCGATTCCAAGCCCGCGCAGGCTGAGGAAGCGCCCGGCCCCGCTGCAGCTCCACTGGACGACGGCAAACTGCGCATCCTGTACAGCAACGGCTCCAACGGCGGCAATACCGTGCTCTGCGGCAATACCGTGTTGTATCAGGCCGCCAGCAGTGAGACCGTGTATCTGGTGCCGGATACCCTGACCGGCACCGTGCGGTACTATCTGCGGCAGTGGTCAGCCCCCGGCACCCCCACCGGGCGGGCAACCGCCCTGTGTGACCGCAGCGGCAAGGGAGATCCTGACCTTTGACCGTGCCTACGATGCCGTCCTGACCGGCAGCCTGCTGGTCCCTGACCGCACCGGAACAGATGGCCTATGCCCCCTGCAACAACCACGCCGCAGGCGATTGCCGGGTGATCGACCTTGCCACGGGCGAGGAGCTGGCTGTGCCCGAAAACGCCTACGGATGCAGCATAGCAGGCAGCTATCTGGCCTTTGAAGTCTGCAATGTCCCGGCAGACTATGTGCAGGAAAACGAATGGGGCGATGATCTGACCGCCTACTGCGCCGTGCAGGTGCAGGATCGGCAGGGCGAGGTGGTCTATCAGGCAGAGCTGTCCGGCCTTTCCAACTTCTACGCCAGCAGCAGCGACAGCTCCGCCCCCACCGACTGGCTGGTGGTGAGCCACTACAACGAGGATGGCACGACAGGTGCCGACAGCCTGTACAACCCCACCACCGGCGAGGAGCTGACCGGTTACCAGCAGTACACCGGTGCAGGCACGGTCAGCCTGTATGACGATGGCAGATATCAGCTGGTGGATCTGGTCAGCACGGAGCAAAGCGCTGTGCTCTGCGAATACGACCAGCCCATCCGGTATTATGTGCCCGGCGCAGCAGTCACGGAGCCAGATGCCTCCACCCCCGAAATGGCGGGGCGGTATCTGTTCCACGACCTGCTCACCGGCGAGGAGAAGGATCTCTACGATGCCAATACGGATGATGCCACGTTGGCCATCTATGCCGTAGACGGCACCGTGCGGGTGTTCGACCTGCAGACCGGTGTTCTGCTGACCGATACCACCATCGACCCGGTGGAAAATCAGGTGCGTACCCATATTTACCCCCAGGGGAACGGCTGGGCCTGGGTCCAGCAGGATGACAATGACAACTATGACGCAACGGCTATCCACATCTGCGGGCCGGACGGCATCCACAAGACCCTCGACCCGGCCAAGCTGAATGAGACCTACAACTACTACTCGCCCCTGCTCTCCACTGAGGACGGCATCTACTTCTACGGCTGCTACAACGGCCCCGGCAGCAGCTGGCTCTACGATGTTCTGGACAGCGACGGCAATGTGGTGGTGAGCGGTCTGCGCACTTGTGCCGGGTACTACGCCAACAGCGTCAACGGCCTGCCCGAGGGCGTGTTCGCCGCCGTCAAGGGCTTTGAGAGCGGCTGGATGGACCTGACCGGCCAGTGGCTCTACGCCGAGAGCATCTTCGCTTCCAGCAACGACGAAATGGACAACGGTTTCTTCTAAGGAGGTTTTTCCATGCATACTGTCAAAATTTCCCGCCGCGCGTTCCTGACCGGTCTGGGTCTGGCATCCACGGCCGCCCTGCTCTCTGCCTGCAATACCGTACCTGCCTCCTCCAATTCGGGGGGCGGCACCGTCTCAGCCGGATTCTGAGGCCCCTGCCTCCTCTGCCGCCAGTGAAATGCCCGCACAGCCCATCCTGAGCGTGGATGAATTTCCCATTACGGATGGCAGCACGGCCTGCATCCCGCTGATTGCACAGATCATGGCCGACACCACCGGGCTGGATCGGAGACCGCCCGGAGCGCCGTGACCACCAACACCACGGCCCAGGCCTGGCGCAACCTGGGCCTGTACGGCAACAATTACGGCGATTCGGTCAAGCTTATCATTGCCTACGAAGCCCCGGAATCCGTCAAGGAGGAGCTGAAGACAGACGGTGACCCGCTGGAGCAGAAGGCCATTGGCCGGGACGCACTGGTGTTCATTGTCAACGAGAACAACCCGGTGCAGAGCCTGACCCTGCAGCAGCTCAAGGACATCTACGCCGGAGCGATCACCAACTGGAAAGATGTGGGCGGCAAGGATCAGGGAGATCATTGCCTTCCAGCGGCGGGCGGACTCCGGCAGCCAGACCCTGTTCCAGAAACTGCTGATCCAGGGCGGCCCGCTGATGGAGGCCCCCACCGAGCTGGCCCCCACCGCCATGGGTGAGCTGGTGGATAGCATTGCAGAGTATAACAACTCTGCCAACGCCATCGGTTTCTCGGTCTACTACTACATCGACCAGATGTACTCCAAGCCCGGTCTGCGGCTGCTGGCCGTGGATGGCGTGACTCCTTCCAACGAGACGATCGCCGACCAGAGCTACCCGCTATGCAACGAGTTCTATGCCGCCATCCTGCAGGATTCCGCTGCCGACAGCCCGGAGCGCAGGATCACGAATGGCTCTCCACCGATGCAGGCCGTTCCTGCATTGAGCACTCCGGCTATGTAGCCGTCCAGTAATTCCCAGAAAATTCGGCACATTTCATTGACTTTGCTCAAATCCTTTGCTAAACTTAAGAAAAGTTTGTCAGCTTTTTTTTTTTCGTTTCACGATCTTGAGCAAAGGAGATGCCGTATCATGTCCCATCCTTCCGACACCCCGCACTCCTCCCACGTTGAGAGCCGCAGCCGCAAGGCACTGCGCAGCTACATCATTCAGGCCTCCACCCTGCTGGAGATCGTGCTGTCCGGGCTGGTGCTCATCGGCCTGCTGCTCAGCTTCATTCCTCTGCTCAAGTGGATGCCGGGCCTGCTGTTTGATGGCAACGATGTAGAGATCCGCGGCTTCCTTGAGCGGGCGCTGGACATTGTCATCGGCGTGGAGTTCATCAAGATGCTGGCCAAACACAGCCCCGGCAGCAGCCTGGAAGTGCTGCTCTACGCCATTGCACGCCACATGGTGGTCGGCCACGAATCGGCTCTGGACAACCTCATCAGCGTGGGTGCCATTGCGTTGATCTTTGTCGTGCGCAAGTTCTTCTTTGTGCTTAAGCCTTTGGTGCCCACCTGCCTGACGGCAAGCCCGCTCCGCATCTCGACCCCCAACCAGAGCGGCATCCCCCGCCGAGGAGTTCCGCACCCGCCTGCGCCAGCGCATCCATGCAGAAGCTCTCGCCGAGGAGGAGGACGACGACGGAGGATGAGACTGAGGAAGTGTAAGATTTCCGAATGCACAAAAACCCGAGGACAGCTGTGATGCTGTCCCCGGGTTTCTTATTTGTCCGCGATTCCGTTTTCAGGCTCAGGCGTTGGTCTCGCCGCCCTCAACGATCAGCTCATCCTCATAGTCGAGGCCGTAGGTATCCACCAGCGTCTCCTCGTAATCCTTGTGGAAGAAGCTCTCCTCGCCCAGGCTCTTGATCTCGTCGTTGATCCAATCCAGCAAGGTGGTGTTGCCCTTGCTGACGGCGGGGGCAATCGCGTCCTGGCTGCCCAGGGAGGGATGCCGACCGGTAGCCGGGGTTCTGGCTTGCAAACGCGATGACCTCGGTGTTGTCGTTGGCCCAGGCCACGCCATTGCCGTTCTCCATCGCGCTCTTGGCCGTGGCGTAGGAGTCATACTTCTGCAGCGGGATGTCAGGGTACTCCTTGGTCAGGTAGGTCTCGGCGGTGGTGCCGGAAATGACGATCATCTGGTCGTCGGCGTTCCAGTTGTCCAGAGTGGTGATAACATTGCTGTCCGGAGAAATGACACCCAGAGCCACGTTCATGTAAGGCAGAGCAAAGTCCACTTCCTCGGCGCGCTCCGGCGTGACGGTGAAGTTGGCCAGAATGATATCGACCTTGCCGGTCTGCAGGTACTCGATGCGGTTGGCGGCTTCCGTGGAGACGAAGTTGGCTTCCACGCCCAGATCCTCGGCCAGGCGGCGGGCAAAGTAGACATCATAGCCCTGATACTCGCCGTTCTCATCCACATAGCCAAACGGGTTCTTGTCGGAGAAAACGCCGATGTTCACGGTGCCGTCCGCCTTGATCTCGTCCAGCGTACGGAACACGTCACTGCCAGCAGCTGCGGCACTGCCGGATGCAGCAGAGCCGGAAGCGGCAGAAGAGGAGGATGCGCTGCCGCCGCAGGCAGAAAGCAGGGCGGCGGTGGAAGCTGCGCCCAGACCCAGCAGGAAGGCACGGCGAGAGATCTTGTTAATTTTCATGGTAGTAACTCCTTTCCTTTCTTTCCCATATGAAAATCTATCCATGATCTGTGACATCATTTCACAGCATCAGACAAAAAGTTTCAAAGTGGAAATGGGCTGCTGCACGTTTCTCACTGCTTTGCAACCGCATCAAAGGTGAAGGTGCGCAGGAAGCGCTGTGCACGTTCGGTCGGCGGGTGGTCGAAGAAGTCCGCCGGGGGCGCTTCCTCCACGATACGGCCATCGTCCAGAAACAGCACCCGGCTGGCAATTGCCCGGGCAAACTGCATCTCATGGGTGACGATCACCATGGTCTTGCCCTCACGGGCCAGGTCGAGCATGACGTCCAGCACCTCGCGCACCATTTCCGGATCAAGGGCAGCGGTCACTTCGTCAAACAGAAGGATCTCCGGGTGCATACACAGTGCGCGCACGATGGCAACGCGCTGCTTCTGTCCGCCGGAAAGCTCACGCGGGTAGCTGTTCTTTTTTCTTGGCAAGCAGGCCCACGCGGTCCAGCAGGGCCTCGGCTTCCTGCTGCACCTCAGCCCGGGGGCGCTTCTGCACCTTGGTGGGGGCCAGCAGGATATTTTCCAGCACGGTCAGGTGCGGGAAAAGCTCATAGCTCTGGAACACCATGCCGATGCGCTGGCGCAGGGCCGCCAGATTCTTGCCGCCGTAGGCGACCGTCTCACTGCCCAGCTTCACCCGGCCCGCCTGCACCGGCTCCAGACCGTTCAGACAGCGCAGCAGGGTGCTTTTGCCGCAGCCGGAAGGACCCACCACAACGATGACCTCACCGGGCTTGACGGCAAAGCTGACATTATCCAGAACATTGGTCTTTCCATCGTAGCTTTTTACCAGATGATCTACAGTCAGGATCGGCTCTGCCATAACAGTCACTTCCATTTCTTTTCGAGGTAACCGGCCAGCAGGCTGATGGGCCAGCATGCCAGAAAATACAGGATAAACACGGTGAGGTAGATACCAAACGCTGCGTTCGGGCTGGCCATGCGGTTTGCCTCGATGATCTGCTGCGTGACCTTCAACACCTCGACGACGCCGATCATCAGCACAAGGCTGGTGGTCTTGATCATGCGGGTGATCAGGTTGATGCTCAACGGGATCAGGCGGCGCACCGTCTGCGGAATGATGATGTACCAATAGGTCTGCGCCCGGCTCATGCCCAGCGCCTCGCTGCTCTCATACTGATGCTTCGGGATGGCGATGAGGGCACCGCGGACGAGGTCACTCATCTCTGCCGTGCCCCACAGCACAAACACGATGACCGCCGCCGTCTCGCCGGAAAGATCCCAGCCAATGGCCCGCGTGGTGCCAAAATACACCAGAAAGAGCAGCACCATCTGGGGCATGATGCGGATGAATTCCAGATACACCCGGAGGATGGCTTTCAGGATAGGATTTTTGAAGGTCATCAGCACGCCCAGCAGGATGCCCAGCGGCAGGCTGAGAAGGACAGACACAGCGCTGATCTTAAGCGCCACACCCAGACCGCCCAGCAGGCGCGAACCATATTTTTGCCCTTGAGCAGGACTTCAAGACCCAAATCCGGCATAGCGCAGCCTCCTTTCCAGCCAGCTGCCCAGCAGGGACACCGGCAGCAGGATGATAAGGTAGAACACCACCAGCAGGAAAAAAGGTTCTCGGCCGTCTTATAGTACAGGCCGATGAGGTCTTTTTGCCGTGAACATCAGGTCCATCAGGCTGATAGCGCTGAACACGCTGGTTTCCTTGAGCAGGAAGATGATATTGGCCATAAAGGCCGGCATACTGATGGAGACCGCCTGCGGCAGCACCACATAGCGCATGGTCTGCAGCCGGCTCATGCCAAGGCTCAGGGCACTTTCTGTCTGGATGGGTTCAATGGCTTCCAGCCCGCTGCGGAACGCCTCCGCCATGTAGCTGCCGCCCAGAAACGCCAGACCTGCAATGCCGCAGAGCTCGGCGTTGGTCTTGATGCCGATCTTGGGCAGGCCGTAATACAGAAAGAACAGCTGGACCAGCAGCGGCGTGTTCCGGCTGAGCTGGATATAAGCGCCCACGATACGGCGCAGCACCGGCACTTTTTCGTACTGGAGCACGGCGCAGACAAGGCCCACAAGGATGGCCCAGAAGATACCGGCCACACCCAGACGCAGGGTGAGCCAGGCCGCTTTTTCATACTGCGGCAGATATTGCACCATCACATTCCAGTCCATGTCTGTTCCCCTCCTTTTCTCCCGATCTTTGCGGATGTTTGTTTCCGTTGGCCGTATGATATACCCATTTCCCCAGAATGTCAATAGGTTTATTGGTTTTGTCACACAAATTCCGGTCAAATTGATAAACAAGCGATTCATCGCTGATTTTTCGCTTCGGTTTTTCCACGCAAAAACGCCGTCTCTTGCCTTTTTGCACAAGAGACGGCGGGGTGTTTTGGGGATTTAGTTTTGTTTTTCGAGAAGCTGGTCTACCTTTTTCTGAATTTCTTTGTTGTCGCCCTCATAGTTGATTTCTGATAATGCAAAGCAGCACTCAAATGCAGAATTACCAATCGTCGAGATCTCTTTTCCCAAAAAATACCGTTTTCAAAGAAATACAGTTCGCAAATGTATGCGGTCGGATCTCTCCCTTTTATCTCTACTCTTGCCTGGGTCAACTTCTCACAGTTTGCAAAAACGCAGTCATCTTCCAACTTTACATTCTCTGGAAGGTCCAGTTCTCGCAGTCCGGTACTTGCAAATGCCGAATTAGAAAGCTCTAGCCCACTATTCTCCGGAAACTCTACCTTTTTTGCAACGCAGCACAGCCAAAAAAAAGCTGACGCGCCGATTTTGATCAGCGATTTTGGCAGCTGCACAGATTTCAGATTATAACACCCTGAAAATGCAGCAAAGCCAATCTCCGTAACGCCTTCCGGGATACTCACCGATTCCATGGTGGTATTATTTTTTTGAAGCATCCTGAATCAATTTTGGTAAACTTCCCGCTGGGCAGAACAACATCCTTTTGCTTGCCGGTATCGTAGCTTTTCAGCACGCCATTCACGATCAATGGATTCTCTTTTTCCGGCACGCTGGATGCTGGCGGCTCCGGTTCACTGGAAGAAGCCGATTCCGAGGGGGCGGGCACTTCCTCCGGCTGAGAGGGAGCCGATCCCTCACTGGAAGCGGGCGGTTCTGCAGGCGCGGGCATCTCTCCCCCGCCGCAGGCAGAAAGCAGCACGGTACCGCACAAAAACAGTGCTGTGCATAGAACGGTCCTCCATTTCATAGCGAGCCTCCTATTCTGCCCCGCCCAGGGGCCATCTTCTTTTTTCAGAACACCTTGCGGCACTCCACCACAAGGCCGACCACCCGCACCTGCACCCGTTTCAGATCATAGATCTGGGGCTGGTGCACAGGGTTGAAGCTTTTGGGGTCAGGACCACAAGGCTCCCCTCTTGACGGAAATATTTCACGGTAGCTTCATCGCCGTTGACCATCACCACGGCAAGCTGGCCGTTTTCCACCTCCGGCTGCTCCCGCACCAGGATCTCGTCGTTTTCCGAAATGCCCATGGCGTTCATGCTGTCGCCCCGGACACGGAGCCAGAAGTACCGTGCCCCATCCTTCCGGGTGATGGGGATGTAGCCCTCAATGTTTTCTTCCGCATACATGGGCAGGCCTGCACGCACCGTGCCCAGCAGCGGGGCCGTGAGGGCGGGATCGAACGGGACAGCTCCTTCGGGCAGCTTCCGCTCCTCCTGCACCGACGGGAAGGTTTCGCCCAGCAGTTCCCCCACCGGCACGCCAAAATAGGCGGACACCCTGGCCAGCGTCTCGCCCGAGGGGGTCGCCCCGGTGTTTTTCCATTTGGTCACTGTGGAGTTGCTCAGCCCCATCTCCTGCGCTGCCCGGCTGCGGCTGATGCCTCTGGCCTGACACAGGGCCGTGTAGCAGTCATAAAACACAAATTTTGCACTCCTTCTTGTGCAGAACGCCGGTTTTCTAACCGGATTCAGATTTTCCCTTGACTTTCTGAATTTAATCAGATATTATAGCCTCACAAGCTGATTTTGGTTAGATTTTATCCACCAAACCTTCTGCGGTCTTTTCACAATCTTACCGGAATCTCTAACCAAAGTCAAGCTTTTTTTGAACGCGAAAACCACGACAAAAGAAGAGTGAAACTGTATGATCGAACGTCAGATCCATTTATCCTCGGGCGGCGGGGCTGCTTTGCAGGGGTACGACGGCCTGCTCCGCTTCGGCTACACCAAAAACCGGGGCATCTACGCCCTGCGGGTGGAAGTCGACGGCGAGTGGCAGAGCATGACCCTGCGGGCCTTCTGGCATCTGCCAGGCGGGAACCCCGCCCCCTCCACGCTGGTGGTGGACGGCCTTGTGGAGGTGCCTGCCCTCATCACGGCTGTGCCCGGGGAGGGGCGCATTACCTTTGAGGGCACCGATGGCACCCGCACCCCTGACCAGCGCGGACGTGTGCTACTGCGTGGCCGAAAATTCCGGCACTGAGGATAGCACCCTGCCCCAGCCCGGCACGCCCGCCTGGCAGGCCCTGCTCGACCGGCTGAAAGCAGCTGTGGAAAGTGGTGCATTCCGGGGCGAAAAGGGTGACCCCGGACCACAGGGAGAACCCGGTGCCGCAGGACCCACCGGCCCCAAAGGAGAGCCCGGCCCGCAAGGCCCGCAGGGAGAACCCGGCCCCCAGGGCCCAAAGGGTGACCCCAGCGATCCCGGCCAGTGGGAGCTGCTGGAAAAGGTGTCCCTGAACGCCGCCGCTGCCAGCTTTGAGCGCACCTTTCCCACCGAACTGCAGGCGCTGAAGGTGCTGTTTCAGGCAGGCAGCAGCCAATCCAAGGGCACGCTGCACTGGGTTTGCAGCACCAGCGATGGTGCTCAGCTGCTCAGTGCTTCTGCCCCCTGTGCTGCCAGCAGCTCGATGTCCAGCCCACCCACCCGCACCTTTGCCAGCTTTCAGGCACTTCCCTGCTTCGGGCAGTATCTCTGTTTTGCCGCATCCGGCACCACGGGTGCACCGCCTGCGGTCGTTTTGCCTGCCGGAAGAGGCGGCCAGAATGTGGATGCCAGCCAGAAGCTCGGCAGGCTGACCCTGACCGTGGACACCAACGTCCGGCTTGCCGCCGGTGCCACGATCGAGCTGTGGGGCGTTCCGGCCTGAGCAGGCGCACCGAAACCGTTTCCGACAGAACTTTCGGTAAAATTTCTTTCACTTTCCATGAAATTTTTGTGTTTTGCCTTGATGCATCTTCCATATTTTGTTATACTGGTTAAAAAGCGGAAAGTGGGGAATCGGCCATGGATGTCCCTGTTCGGTTTATCGATTCGATCATCAACAATCCCCTGCTGATGCAGTTTCTTGTGCATCGGTGGTTTTTCCTGCTGGAATATGACCCCCGTCTGGATCAGCTGCGGGTCTACGATACCCAGAGCCGCACGCTGGAGACACTGGATGCCTACCTTGGCTCCGAGAAGCCGGAGCACGCCACGATCTTCGCGGAGGACCGCTGGAAGATGCGCGCCCTGCTCACCGGTGAGCTGTACGGCCCGCTGGAGATGCGCTTTGTCTCGCCGGAGTGGGTGTATTATTCCCGGGAGGTGGATGCCCGCCCGGTCGAGGACCCTGCCCGCGGCACGCTCTATGTGGGCTACGCAAAGGACATCACCGACCAGAAGAATCAGACCCAGGAGCTGCTGGAGCAGGCCCGCCACGATTCCCTGACCCAGCTGTATAACAACCGCACCGGCAAGGAGCTCATTGACCGCTATCTGCAGGCCAAAGATCCCTATGCCTCCTGCGGAATGCTGGTCATCGACCTGGATTTTTTCAAGAACGTCAACGACTGCTACGGCCATCTGTTCGGCGACAAGGTCCTGCAGGAGTTTGCCCGGCTGCTGCGCACCCTGTTCCGCTCCAGCGACATTCTGGTGCGGTTCGGCGGCGATGAGTTCGTGGTGTTTCTGAAGGATATCCCCAACACCACCCTGCTCCAGAAGACCCGCCAGCTTTCGGAATCCGTGCAGCAGGTGAAGTTCTGGGAAAACGATTACCGGATGACCTGCAGCATCGGTGCCTGCTTCCTGCCCGAAAACACAGCGGGCTATTCCTTTGACCAGCTGTTCGAAAACGCGGACTGGGCCCTGTATCAGGCCAAGCAGAACGGCCGCAACCAGTATGTGTTCTGCGATAATCTGCGGCGCTATGCCCAGGCGGTTCCTGCCGCCCCGGAAACGGCCGATATCGATGCACGCTACCTGCACAACGACCTGATCTCCACCGCCTTTGAACTGTTTGAGAAGAACAACAGCTTTGAGACCGCCATTCCCCTCTTCCTGAAGATCGTCGGCATCCGGCTGCAGCTGGACCGCATCACCATTGTGGACACCCGCATCCGGGAACGCAGCGTCTCCCGGCAGTTCCAGTGGACCTCTCCCCGCGGGGGAGCCGGTGCCTCTGAACGGTGAATCCTATACCAAGGAGGACTTCCTGACCCTGTTCCACAGCTATGATGAATACGGCACCACCGTGCTGCAGGCCGACAACATGGGGATGTACTCGCCGCAGGGGCGCGCGCTGCTGATGCAGGGCGGGGCCCAGACAGTGGTCTACGCTGCCATGTACGGCGAGGGCGAGTATCAGGGTGCCATTGCCTATGTGGTGTGCGGCAGCAAGCGGTACTGGACTCCCCAGAACCGCCGGGAGCTGGGCGAGATCACCAAGATCATCAACGCCTACCTGAGCAAGCATCTGGCCGTGAACGCCGTGAGCCGCGGCATGACCTCTGCCCCCGAGTTCGACCGGCTGACCGGCCTGCTGTCCTTTTCCCGTTTCAAGGAGGAGGTCTCCCACAAGATCATCGGCGGCTACGCCGAGGGCTTCCAGATCTTCTACTGTGACTTCGAGAACTTCAAATACTTCAACGAAAAATACAGCTACGCCACCGGTGATCAGCTGCTGAAGGAATTCAGCGATTTCCTCATCGAGGCGGCCCGCCACTGGGGCGAGTGCTTCCTGTGCCGGGTGGTGGGCGACCAGTTCGTGCTCTACCTCTCCTGCCGCGACGAGAGAGGCCCGCTCCACTATGCAGACACGCTCTGCCACCGGTTTGAGCAGTATCAGGCCCAGCATTACCCGCAGGTACGCCTGCGGGTGCGGATGGGTGTGTACGCCATTGAGCCCGGCTGCCTGAGCGCATCGGCCGCCATCGACAAGGCAAACTTTGCCCGCAAGCAGGTGCACAGCAACACCCGCGTGTCTGCCATCCAGTTTGACAAAAAGCTGGAGGTCAAGCAGACCCTGGCCGGTGAGCTGCTGAGCGGCCTGCCGCAGGCGCTTGAGAACGGAGAGTTCAAGCTGTACCTCCAGCCCAAGTTCTCGCCCAAGGATCTCTCGGTCATCGGGGGCTGAGGCGCTGACCCGCTGGATCAAGCCGGACGGCACCGTGGTCTACCCCGACCAGTTCATTCCCATTCTGGAATCCACGGGCCACATCGTGGAGCTGGATCTGTACATCTTCGAGCAGGTAGCCCAGTTCCTGCAGCGCAATGCACAGGCCGGGCACCGGCTGCTGCCCATTGCGGTGAACGCCTCGGCGGTGCTGGCCCGGGAGGATGCCCCCACCCAGGAGTACAGCGAAATTCTGGAAAAGCACAACATCAGCGCCCGGATGTTGGAGATCGAACTGACCGAGACGGCGGTGGTCTCGGAGTACGACCGGGTGAAGCGCCTGCTTTCCTCCTTCCAGAGCAATGGAATGCAGACCTCGCTGGACGATTTCGGCGCGGGCGGTTCCCTGCTGAACAACATGGTGGATATCCCGGTGAATACCATCAAGCTGGACAAACGCTTCCTGACCCGGTGCAGTTCCAACGCGCGGGGCACCGATTTCCTGCGGGAGATCGTACATCTGGTCAAACGGCTGGGCTACAACGTCATCTGCGAGGGCATCGAGACCGAGGAGCAGGTGCAGCTCCTCCGCTCGCTGGACTGCGACGGCGCGCAGGGCTTCTGGTTTTCCAAGGCCATCCCGGCTGAGGAATTTGAGCGGCGGTATCTCTGCGACTGAGACAAAAAAACACTCCCCTTCGGGTGGAGCCGTGCGGCACACGGTCCTGCCCGAAGGGGAGTGTTTTTGTTTAGAAAGAATTATACCGTGGTCTCGACCCGGGGTAGCACCACCGGCGATTTCTTCTGCCGTCAGGGGGCGGCCTGCGCCGGGGCGTTCAGGCGCTCCTTAGCGACTGCCAGCATCAGCTTGATGCGGTTTTCCTGGTTGACCCGGGTGGCGCTGGGGTCATAATCGATGGGGGTGATGTTGGCGCTGGGATACAGGGCACGGATCTTGTTCACCATGCCCTTGCCCACGATATGGTTGGGCAGGCAGCCGAAGGGGCTGGGCACAGACGATATTGCCGTAGCCGCCCTGCACCAGCTCGATCATCTCGGCGGTCAGCAGCCAGCCCTCGCCCATCTTGGCCCCCAGCGAAATGATGCCGTGGGGCTTTTCCACCAGCTCCTTGAAGGGGCCGGGGGCATAGAACCCGGCATCGGCTGTGGCCTTGAGCATGGAACGCTCCACACTGTCCAGCCAGTTGAGCAATTGATCCGTGCCCATCTTGACGGCCAGCTTTCCGCCGTAGAGGACATGATCCTCGCCCATATTGAAGATGCAGTACTGCACAAAGCCCATCAGGCCCGGGAAGTTCACCTCACAATCCTGGCTCTCCAGGAACTTCTGCAGGTCGTTGTTGCCCAAGGGGCTGTATTTAACGTAGATCTCGCCGACCACACCCACCTTGACCTTGGGCACCCGGGTCACGGGGATGGCCGCAAAATCCTTTGCGATGAGGGGGAAGGTGTGCTTCATTTCCCGGGCGGTAAAGCCCTTTAAACCAGCAGAACGCGGCCCAGACGCTCGACCCACAGATCGACCATCCGGTCAGCGGCTCCCTTTTTGTTCTCGTAAGGTGCCACCTGATTGCGCAAAGCGCACAGCATATCGCCGTAGAAGATGCAGGCCAGCGCACGGCGGGCCAGCGGCAGGGTCATCTGGAAGCCGCTGTCCTTTTCCAGACCGGAGAAGTTCAGGCTGGCCACGGGGATCTGGGGATAGCCCGCCTTGACCAGAGCCTTGCGGAGCAGGTGGATGTAGTTGGAAGCACGGCAGCCGCCGCCGGTCTGGGTGATGAGCAGGGCCGTATGCTCCAGGTCATATTTGCCGCTGTTCAGCGCATCGAGGAACTGGCCGATGACCAGCAGCGCCGGATAGCAGGTGTCGTTGTGGACGTATTTCAGGCCCAGCTGCGCCACAGCGCTGCCGCAGTTGCCCAGGATCTCGCACTTGTAGCCGTCGTAGCGCAGGGCGTATTCCAGCAGCCGGAACTGGGTAATGGCCATGTTGGGGATGAGGATGGTGTGGGTCTGCTTCATCTCCGGGGTAAATTTGGGATAATTGTATTCCATAGGTTCCTCCTATGTATCAGGCTTCTGCCTTGGGGGCGGCCTTTTCCTCTGCCGCCTCGTCGCGCTCCTCCAGAGCGGCGAACAGGCTGCGCAGACGGATGTTGACCGCACCCAGATTGGTGATCTCATCGATCTTGAGCTGGGTGTAGAGCTTGCCGCCTGCCTGCAGGATCTCGCGGGTCTCATCGGTGGTAATGGCATCCACGCCGCAGCCAAAGGAGACCAGCTGCACCAGATCCATATCCTTCTGGGTGGTGCAGTACTTGGCCGCCGCATACAGGCGGCTGTGATAGGTCCACTGGTTCAGCACACTGGTGGGGAACCTTTCCACCCGGTTGGAGATGCTGTCCTCGGTGACAACAGCCGCGCCGTGGCGGGTGATGAGGTGGTCGATGCCATGGTTGATCTCAGGGTCAACGTGGTAGGGGCGGCCAGCCAGCACGATGATGCGCTTGCCCTGACGGCGTGCCTCATCAATGATCTCGCTGCCCTTGACCCGGATCTGGGCCATGTGGGCCTCGTGCTCGGCGTAGGCAGCATCGGCAGCAGCCTGCACTTCCTTTTCGGAAATGCTGCCGAAGTACTTGGGCAGGATTTCCTTTGCCATCTTATGGACGAAGTCCTTCGGACGGTGGATGCCGACGTAGTCGTAGATGAACTTCTGGCCCTCCAGCTCGGGGCAGTTGCCTGCCAGAACTTCAGGGTAGTAGGCCACCACCGGGCAGTTATAGTGGTTGTCGCCCAGTCCTTCGTCAAAGTTGTAGGTCAGGCAGGGGTAGAAGATGGCATCCAGGTGCATCTGGCTCAGGGCCTTGATGTGGCCGTGGCTCAGCTTGGCCGGGAAACAGGCGGTGTCACTGGGGATGGTGGCCTGACCGGCCAGATAGAGCCCCGGCTGGACACCGGGCTGGTGTGCACGGCAAAGCCCAGCCTGGTCCAGAAGGTGTACCAGAAGGGCAGCAGCTCGTACATATTCAGGCAGAGCGGGATGCCAATGGAGCCGCGCTTGCCGGGCACGGGCTTGTAACCGGCCAGCAGCTGCTGCTTGTAGGCGTACAGATTCAGGCTGTCATCCTCGCTCTTACCGGTCACGGGCTTATCGCAGCGGTTGCCGGAGATGAACTTGCGGCCATCGGCAAAGGTGTTGATGGTGAGCTGGCAGTGGTTGCCGCAGCCGCCGCACTTGACGCTGACTACCTTCTGGTCGAAGGCTTCCAACTCGGCCAGATTCATCATCCCGGAAGTTTCCTGATGGTTCTTATGGCTCTGGCGCAGGCCGAACAGGGCCGCGCCGTAGGCACCCATCAGGCCCGCGATGTCGGGGCGGATGACCTCCACGCCCATCTCTTTTTCAAAGGCGCGGAGAACAGCTTCATTGTAGAAAGTACCGCCCTGCACCACGATCCTGCGGCCCAGCTCCTCGGGGCTGGATGCGCGGATGACCTTGTACAGCGCGTTCTTGACCACACTGATGGACAGACCGGCGGAAATATTCTCGATGGAAGCACCGTCCTTCTGGGCCTGCTTGACCGAGCTGTTCATAAACACGGTGCAGCGGCTGCCCAGATCCACGGGGCGGTCTGCGAACAGGCCGAGAGCGGCGAACTTCTTGACATCATAGCCCAATGCCTGCGCAAAGGTCTGCAAAAAGCTGCCGCAGCCGGAGGAGCAGGCCTCGTTCAGGAAGATGTTGCTGATGGCACCATCCTCGATCTTGAAGCACTTCATATCCTGACCGCCGATGTCGATGATGAAATCTACATCGGGCATAAAGTATTTGGCGGCGGTGAAATGAGCCACCGTTTCCACCAGGCCATAATCACAGCGGAAGGCGTTCTTGACCAGTTCCTCGCCGTAGCCAGTGGTGGTCACGCTGGCCACCTGCAGGCCGGGGTGCTCCCGGTAGATCTTGATCAGCTGTTCCCGGATCAGGGGGCAGCGGGTTGCCAAGGTTCGGTTGGTAATTGGTGTACAGGATCGGCTCTTCTCGTCCACCACCACCAGCTTGACGGTGGTGGAGCCGGAGTCGATGCCGATATGCACCGGGCCGCACTGCGCGCTGAAAGGCACATGAGGCACTCTGTGGGACATGTGCCGGGCATGGAATTCCTCGTACTCCTGCTTGTTGGCAAAGAGCGGAGGCTCACTGGCATAAGTAGCGGTGGCGGCGTACTGGTCCAGCGCGTCGGCCACTGCGGAGAGTTCGAACTCCTTATCCGCATAGAGGGCGGCACCCAGCGCCACATATAGCAGGCTGTTCTCGGGGCAGGTTCCGGTGACCCCCAGCGCCTCATCAAAGCTCTTGCGCAGCACGCTGCTGAAGGTCAGCGGCCCGCCCAGATACAGGATATTGCCCTTGATGGGGCGGCCCTGTGCCAGACCGGCAATGGTCTGGTTGACCACCGCCTTGTAGATGCTGGCGGCAATGTCCTCGGTGCGGGCGCCCTGATTGATGAGGGGCTGTACGTCGCTTTTGGCAAACACGCCGCAGCGGGACGCGATGGTATAGGTGCGCTCTGCCTTTTCCGCGGCCTTGTTCATCTCGTCGGCACTCATCTTCAGCAGGGTGGCCATCTGGTCGATGAAGGCACCGGTGCCGCCGGCGCAGCTGCCGTTCATGCGGACCTCGGTGCCGTTGGTCAGGAACAGGATCTTTGCGTCCTCGCCGCCCAGCTCGATCACGCAGTCGGTGGCAGGCACAAAGCGCTTGACCGCCACGCGGGTGGAGAACACCTCCTGCACAAAGGGCACGCCGCAGCTGTCGGCCAGACCCATGCCCGCCGAACCGGAAATGCTCAGCAGCGCCTTGTTTCCGTGCAGCTGCTCGGCATCGATGCGGCGCAGCAGCTCCTGCGCCTTTTCCAGAATATGGCTGTAATGCCGCTCGTATGTTGAATACAGCAGCGCATCATGTTCATCCAGCACCGCGCACTTGATGGTGGTGCTTCCGATGTCAAGACCTACTCTCACTTGCTTTTCCTCCTGAGGAACAATATAAAAAATACAGTTGTATTATACTCAAAAATCGGGATACAATCAATCCAGTCACCACATTTTACACGCAAAAATAGTATTTTCCGCTCAAAAAGTTAAACATTTTGTTAAATTCACGAATACAGCCCCCCTGTTTTTCTACATTCCGGTTAAGATTCTTTACTCGGAGTGATTTTTACACAAAAACGCCCTGCCCCGGAAAAGCCCGGAGCAGGGCGCTGAATATCATATCATTCCATTTTATCGGACAACAGGGCAAGCTCCCGCAGGATCGCCAGCGCAGGCCATCCGCTGTGGTGAGTGCCGGATGGATGGTGTGCAGTTCCACGCTGCCCTCAATGGGAAACATCGTTCCGGCCAACGGGATGCGCACCTCTGCCCGGGTACCGCTTCCTGCACCGCGCGGCGTGAGGGAAAGCACCCACCCCATGTGGGCGCAGTAGCGGCGGCAGAGCAGCAGCCCTGCCTGCACACCGCCCAGGAAGCGGCGGCGGTTCTCCATCCAGTTTTCACCGGTGGGCAGGCCGCAGCCGTCGTCCTCCACGATCAGGTACAGATCCTCGTCGTCCCGGGTGAGCCGGATCTTGATCGCCCGCCGGGGCTTACGGCCCGCAGGGCGTTGGAAAGCAGATGAAACAGCAGCTGCTCGGCCTCCTGGGCATCCGCCTTGACATAGCAGCGCCGGAACGGGCTGTGATCCACGGTCAGCCGGATGCCCAGCTGCTTCTCGATCTCCGGGGCTATCTGGGCGGCCTCCATCAGGATCCAGCACAGGTCTACCGGCTTCATGGACGGCTTGTCGTTCATCTCCACTTCCAGCAGGCCCATCATTTCCCGCAGGGTGCGCTCCAGGCGGATGCTCTCCTGCCCCATATCCTCCAGCGCCTGCCGGGTCCTTTCGTCTCCGGTCCGGGCCAGATGCATCTGCAGGTATTCCCGGTTCTGGTCCATGATGCGCAGGGAGTGCAGCAGCACGCTCTCAAATTGTTTGCGGGGAAATCCCCCATCCCGCTCTCTTTTGCCATTCCGTTCTCTCTCTTTTTTTCATCGTCCGGCCTTCCGTCCCTGCGTTCCGCTGTCGATCAATTTCTGGCGGCCCGCATAGATCAGCTTGCCCAGGGTAACGCTATGCCCCATCAGGCCGTAATCCTGCTTGAATTTCTGCCAGGCTTCGGTGTTGTATTTTTCCACCCCGTCGATCAGGCGGCGCATCCCGCAGTCCACGGCGGCCACTGTGGTGTGGTGTTCCTCGGCCACAGTCTGCAGGATCTCCTTGCGCACGGCCAGCTTCCGCTCCGTGCCGCATACGACCTGCAGCGCAGTGGTCAGATATTCACAGTTCACATCCGGCTGCTGGATGCCCCACTCCGCATAAAGCTGCTTGCAGAACGGCAGCACCCAGAAGATGCCGATGTCCGTGGAGCTGCGCAGATCCAGCAGCAGATCCAGCAGGCTGCTGCGCTCCGGCAGGTACTGCCTGCCGTCCGGCCGCAGGAACGATGCCGTGGCATCGCTGTACCAGTCATCCCCCTGCAACAGCAGCAGCGGGCGGTTATGCAGGCTGTTGAGCCGCTTGAGGAACTCATACCCATCCATATCCTCCAGCTGGCTCGAAAGCACCACGATATCCACACTGCGCTGCTGGCGCAGCTCCCCGCAGCAGCTCCTCGCCGCTGTGGAAGCAGACACAGCAGATCGCCGGATTCTGCTCCTCCAGATAATTTTTCCGGACGCGGATCTCCCGCTCGTCGTAGCTCAAAAGCGCGACATGCAGCTTTGAAACGAGTCGTTCCGTCAATCCAACCTTCCCCTTTGCCTTAAATTTGCCGCACTTTTCTTCCGTGCGTACTGTACGATACTATTTTATAAGGCCCTGCGGAAAGATTCAATCCCCGAAAAAACGTCACTATGCGTCGAACTGTGCAGGAATGGCGGCTTTTTGCGTCTTGATTTCTGGTAATTTACGTCATAAAGTGTCGATTTTTGTTTCTTTTACCTTCTCCAGCATAACACCATCTTTCCAGAAAAGCAACGGTTTGTTCACATTCATCTGATACCATATCTACGTTATTTTGTTTTTTGTCCGGCATTTCCCACACGCCGCCGGGCATGCATAAGAAAAAGGCCTGCCTATGCTTCAACTGAAAAAGATCCGCAAGGAATACAAAACCGGTGACCTAGTACAGACCGCACTGAATGATGTCAGCCTGAACCTGCGCGACAGCGAATTCGTCGCCATCCTGGGCCCCTCCGGCTCCGGTAAGACCACCCTGCTGAACATCATCGGTGGCCGGGATCGGTACGACAGCGGTGACCTTGTCATCAACGGGATCTCCACCAAAAGTACACCGACCGCGATTGGGACTCCTACCGCAACCACACCATCGGCTTTGTGTTCCAGAGCTACAACCTGATCCCCCATCAGACCGTTCTGGCCAACGTGGAGCTGGCCCTGACCATTTCCGGCATCTCGGGCGCAGAGCGCAAGCGCCGCGCCACCGAGGCACTGCAGAAGGTGGGGCTGGGCAATCAGCTGCACAAACACCCCAGCGAAATGTCCGGCGGCCAGATGCAGCGCGTCGCCATTGCCCGCGCCCTGGCCAACGACCCGGAGATCCTGCTGGCGGACGAACCCACCGGCGCCCTGGACAGCGAGACCAGCATCCAGGTCATGGAGCTGCTCAAGGAGGTGGCAAAGGACCGGCTGGTGGTCATGGTCACCCACAACCCGGAGCTGGCCCAGCAGTACGCCACCCGCATCGTGAACCTGAAGGATGGTGTCATCCGCTCCGACACCGCCCCCTACAAACCTGACACCGCTCAGCTCGCCCCTGCCGTTCACAAGAACATGGGCCACTCCTCCATGTCGTGGTGGACCTCGCTGACCCTGAGCTTCAACAACCTCTGGACCAAAAAACCCGCACCCTGCTCACGGCCTTTGCAGGCTCTATCGGCATCATCGGCATTGCTCTGATCATCTCCCTGTCCACCGGTGTCAACCAGTATATCGCTGATATGGAGCGGGACACCCTTTCCGAGTACCCGGTTCAGATCCTGCGCAGCGGCATGGATCTGACCAGCCTGCTGTCCGCCGACCTGCCCGGCCAGACCGCCGCCCCCGACCTCGGCGAAGGGATGGTGCCGGTGCGCCAGCTCGTGACCCAGATGGTTTCCGGCATCACCTCCAACGACCTGAAGAGCCTGAAAACCTACCTCGAGAGCGATGCCTGCAGCATCGGGGAGAGCGTTTCCTCGGTGGAGTATTCCTATAATGTACAGCCTCAGATCTACCGCCAGGACCCGGACGGCAGCATCCGGCAGGTGAACCCGGATTCCTCCCTTTCCGCTCTGGGCATCAGCTCCACCAGCTCGACCAATAACATGATGGCCAGCATGATGAACACCAGCGTGTTCTACCAGCTGCCCGCCAGCGATGCCCTGTATCATTCCCAGTACGAGGTCAAGGCAGGCCGCTGGCCCGAAAACTACAACGAGTGCGTTGCCGTGCTGGGTTCGGATGGTTCCATCACCGATTATGCTCTCTACGCGCTGGGCCTGCGGGACAACGCCGAGCTGGACAAGATGATCCAGCAGTTCGCCCAGAACCAGAATGTGGATGTACCCGAAGATTTCAAGACCTACCGGTACAGCGATTTTCTGGGCCGCACCTTCAAGCTGGTCAATGCGGCCGACCGCTACCAGTACGATGATGCCCACAGCACCTGGGTGGATAAATCGGACGACAAGGCCTTCCTGCAGGAGCTTGTGGCCAACAGCGAGACCATGACCATCGTGGGCGTGGTGCAGCCCAGAGAGAACGCCTCCGCCGCCATGCTGTCCTCCGGCATCGCCTATCCCGCCTCCCTGACCCGGCATGTCATGGACACCGCCGCCCAGAGCAGGCTGGTGCAGGATCAGCTCGCCGACCCGCAGACCAATGTGCTGAACGGTGAGCCCTTTGGAACCGAACAGACCACTGCCGTGGACATGGCCTCCCTCTTCTCCATTGACACCGACCAGCTCGAGAGCGCCTTCCAGTTCGACCCCGGCAAGCTGGATCTTGACCTGAGCGGCGCGTTCGACCTGAGTGACGGTTCCGTAGATTTTTCCTCCCTCATTGACCCGGACAGCTTCCAATTTGATCGACCGAAACGCCCGACATCGACATGAGCGCCCTGACGGACGTGTTCGCCAACATGGACATTTCCATCCCCGCCGACAAAATGCAGCAGCTGGCCCAGAAGGTGATGACCGGCTACAAGGATTACATCATCGGCAACGGCATTCTGGGGCTGGACAAGATCGGTTTTGACCAGTATCTTGCCAGTGACCAGTTCCAGCAGCTGATGAAGGATTCCATGGGCAGCCTCATCGATACCGCTGCCCTGCAGGAGCAGTTTACTGCCGCCATGCAGCAGGTCATGGGCAGCGTGATGGCAAACTTCTCAGAACAGATCGCCTCCGAATTGCAGACCCAGCTGGGCGCTGCCATGGAGCAGGCCATGGGCCAGATCAGCACGAATCTGCAGAGCCAGATGACCGAGCGCTTCTCCTCCCTGGGCAGCCAGATGGAAAGCGCGCTGAAGATCGACGCAGATGCGTTCCGGAATGCCATCCGATTCAACATGACCGAGGACGATCTGGCGGAGCTGATGAAGTCGAAAATGATGTCCACCAGCGCCACCTATGAAAGCAACCTGCAGGCCTTTGGTTATGCCAGCGAGGACGACCCCAGCCAGATCAACATCTATCCGCTGGACTTCGAGCAAAAGGCGAAGGTCCTCAACGTGCTGGACAGCTACAATGCCGCCATGCGTGAGCAGGGCGCGGAAGACAAGGTGATCAGTACACCGATGTGGTGGGCACCCTGATGACCTCGGTGACCAAGATCATCAACATGATCAGCAACATGCTGGTGGCCTTTGTGTCCATCTCGCTGGTGGTGTCCTCCATCATGATCGGCGTCATCACCTATATCAGCGTGCTGGAGCGCCGCAAGGAGATCGGCATCCTGCGTGCCATCGGCGCGTCCAAGCGCAACATCTCGGAGGTATTCAACGCGGAAGCCTTCATCATCGGCCTGTGCTCGGGCCTCATGGGCATCGGCCTCAGCAGACTGCTGCTCATTCCGGGCAACATGCTCATCCAGAAAATCGCCGTCGGCACCAGCGTAGTGGCCGTTCTGCCCTGGAAGGCCGCTGTGGTGCTGGTTGCGCTGGCAACTGTGCTGACCATTCTGGGCGGCTTCATCCCCGCCAAAACCGCTTCCCGCTCTGACCCTGTCAAGGCTCTGCGAGCGGAATAAGATCACTTTTTTCAAAGAGGCTGTTGCACAAGCCCCAGCAAAAAAGACCAGAGTTGTTTCGCCAAAAGGCGTTACAACTCTGGTCTTTTGCTTTCTTTCATGTGAACAATGCGGCGGCTTCTTTACCACTCTTCTTCGTCAGCGCCCACCCTTGTGCGGCGGAACATGCTCTCCACAATGGCACAGTATTTATCCGCCAGACAAACGATGACCGCCTCGCGGCAGGTCGGGATATGGCGGAAAGTCAGGGGCCACATGTGGCTTGCAATGATGTTCTGCTCCTTTTTTTGGTAATGCCGAACACCCGCTGTGCGTTCACACAGGCAGACCCCGGGTGGGAAAAAGCCGTGCATCTCAAACAGATGCCGCAGGCCGTGGAAAGAGCCCTGCTTGTGCCAGTCATAGAGGTAGAAATCATGGAGGAAGGCCCCCACGGCCAGCGTGGTCTCATCGGCTCCCAGATGGAAGCGGTGGTTGATCCAGCAGCTGACCACGACCACATTCTTGCAGTGTTGGTAGGTGGTCACATCACCGTGCTGGATAAACTCACGCATTTCCTGCACCTTGGGGGTGATGGTCGTACTGTTCCAGAATAGCGGACAGGCGCTCCCGTTCCGTTTGTGAAAGCTGCATGGAAAATTCCCTTTCTTTTTTTTTTGTCAGAAACGCCGAGCTCAGCTCCGCAGCTGAACCGGGTTGGAGCTGCCGAAGTTCTCAGCAGCCGAAGGATTTTGTCGCGGGTCAGGCTCAGGTCCACCAGATACTGCTTGCCGTCGCCCAGTGCTTTCAGCTCGGCCAGCTTGGCCTCGGCAGAAGCCTTGTCCGGGTACCACTGGATGAGGAAGAAGTTTTCCTCCTCCACGCCGTAATACAGCCACTGGCCGTCTGCCCGCAGCAGGTCGTCCAGATGATCCCTCATCGCCATCGGTCAGGCCCAGGCCCTCCTCGGCATAGACATTTTCAGGTTCCACCTGCAGCACTTCGATGACCTGAATGGCGCTCTGTAAGTATTCATCCTGCGAAATGCTCTTGTCCGAGCGTTCCCAGCCCGTCAGGAATGCCTGCATCAGCAGGTTCTTCACGGAGATCTCCGGCTTCATTGCCATAACATATTCCTCTTTCCTCGTTTGTTTCCGCTGACCAGTATACGCTAAAAATTGTGAAAGGTCAACTATTTCTTTATGAATTTTTTGTAGCAACGCACAAAAAGGCATTTTGTTCCAGTTCATTTCTGAACTTTTTATGAAAGCCCTTGATTTTTATCTCCCGTCGGTGTATATTAGCACTCGAAAGTTATGAGTGCTAAGAAGATGCAGCATCGGCTGCTTCTTTTTGCATTGCCGCTCCTTTTGCGAGGGGCCGGATCTGAATACTGTACAAAAGAGGTCTTGTATTATGGCGAAGAAAGAATTTCAGGCTGAAAGCAAAAAACTGATGGACATGATGATCAACTCCATCTACACCAACAAGGAGATCTTCCTCCGTGAGCTGATCTCCAACGCTTCGGATGCCATCGACAAACTTTATTATAAGAGCCTGACCGACCCCTCCGTCGGCATGAACAAAGGCGATTTCCGCATCCTGCTCACCCGCGACAAGGACAGCCGCACCCTCACCATCTCCGACAACGGCATCGGCATGACGAAGGAGGAGCTGGAGCAGAACCTGGGCACCATCGCCCACTCCGGCTCCCTCGACTTCAAGAAGGACAACAAGGACGAGAACATCGACATCATCGGCCAGTTCGGCGTCGGCTTCTACTCCGCCTTCATGGTGGCCGACAAGGTGACCGTCATCTCCAAGGCATACGGTGCGGACGAGGCCTGGCAGTGGGAGTCCAGCGGTGCTGACGGCTACGAGCTGACCCCCGCCGAGAAGGAAACCGCCGGTACTGACATCATCCTGCACATCAAGGGCAGCACCGATACCGACAATTACGAGAACTTCCTCGATGAATACGGCATTGTGGCCATCGTCAAAAAGTACAGCGACTATGTGCGCTATCCCATCCAGATGGAGCGGGAGAAGAGCCGCCAGAAGCCCGAACCCGATCCCAAGCCCGAGGACTACAAGCCGGAGTGGGAGACCTACACCGAGCTTGAGACCCTGAACAGTATGGTGCCCATCTGGAAGAAGCAGAAGAGCGAAGTCACCGACGAGGAATACGCCAGCTTCTACAAGGATAAGTTCAACGATTATTCCGACCCCGCCCGCGTCATCGTCAGCCGCACCGAGGGCACCGCCAACTACAACGCCCTGCTGTTCGTGCCCAGCCATCGCCCCTATGATTTCTACACCAAGGATTATGAAAACGGTCTGGCCCTGTACGCATCCGGCGTGCTCATTATGGAGAAGTGCGCAGACCTGCTGCCCGATTACTTCAGCTTCGTCAAGGGCATTGTGGACAGCCAGGATCTGAGCCTGAACATCAGCCGTGAGATGCTGCAGAAGGACAACCAGCTCAAGCTGATCCACAACGCACTGGAAAAGAAGATCAAGAACGAGCTGCACTCCATGCTGGTCAACGACCGCGAAAAGTACGAGGCATTCTGGAAGGAGTTCGGCCGCCAGATCAAGTTCGGCGCTTACTCTGATTACGGGATGCACGCTGAGCTGCTGCGCGACCTGCTGCTGTTCTGGTCTGCCAAGGAGCAGAAGATGGTCACCCTGCAGGAGTATGTGGACAAGATGCCTGCTGAGCAGAAGTTCATCTACTTTGCCGCCGGTGACTCCACTGACCGTCTGGCCAAGCTCCCCGCCGCCGAGCTGGTGCTGGACAAGGGCTATGATGTCCTGCTGCTGACCGAGGACGTGGATGAGTTCTGCCTGCAGATCATGCGCAGCTACCCTCGCAAGGATGCCGAGGGCAAGGACGGCACCGTGGAGTTCAAGAACGTCAACAGCGGCGATCTGGGCCTTGAGACCGAGGACGAGAAAAAGGCCGCTGAAGATGCCACCGCCGAGAACAAGCCCCTGTTCGATGCCATGAAGGACGCGCTGGACGGCAAGATCAAGGAGGTCAAGGTCTCCACCCGCCTGAAGGATCCCCCGTCTGCCTGTCTGCCGACGGCCCGCTGTCCATCGAGATGGAGAAGGTGCTCTCCAAGCAGCCCGGCAGTGAGGGCGTGAAGAGCGACAAGGTGCTGGAGCTGAACATCAACCACCCCGTGTTCGCCGTGCTGAAGGCCGCACAGGAGGCCGGTGATACCGACAAGGTCAAGAAATACAGCAGCCTGCTCTATGCACAGGCACAGCTGATCGAGGGCCTGCCCGTGGATGATCCCGCCGCTTACGCCGAGGCCGTTTGCAGCCTGATGAAGTAATTTCCTTTCCCACAAATAAATTACCCCCCTTAACAAAAAAGGGGCCGTGCTCCGCTATAATAAAGTGGAACACGGCTTTTTTGTTTTAGGAGGATTCTGCCCCATGGAGCCCAGACGCAGCAAACATTTTCTTGCCCACATTCCCACCATTGCCCTGCTGGTAGTATTCGCCATGTCAGCACCGCTGGGCGTTCTGTTTTTCATCCTGCGTGCCATTGACCGGGATGCCGAAAAAAGAGCAGGAGAACGCGGAATATTCCAGCGATTTCCGCTCCCAGGACACCGGTGCCGGTCAGCCGGCCCGGGACACTGAGCCGGTCTACGGCCACGATGTGCCCACTGCCGAGCAGCAGAACGCCAAAAAGTGGCACAAGACCCTGACCAGCCTCTGCACGGTGTTCGGCGGCATCTTTCTGGTGGTGGGCCTTGCAGGCCTTGCCGATATCATTGACCTGTGGGGCTACTGGTTCGACTGGGGCGAGTTTCTGACCGCGCTGGCCCAGACCATTGGCGGCGGCGCTGCGCTGGCCATGGGCCTGCGGATGAAGCAGGCCCGCAAGCTGGAGCGCCAGCTGGACAAGATCGTTGGGACCCGGGATAATATCCCGCTGGACGAACTCTTTTTGCAGCCGCAGGCATTGATGCCGACAGGGGCCGCGCCGCCGTGGAGCGCGCCATCGACCACGGCTATTTCGGGGCCGATGCCTATATCGACAACCGCACCGGCACGCTGGTGGTGCGGGGCGCTGCGCCCCAGCCGCCCAAGCCCGCCGAGCCCGCACCCGCACCGGCTCCCGAGGATCAGTATGCCGCCCTGCAGCGCCAGCTCCGGCAGGCCAACGATGCCATCCCTGACCCGGTGATGACGGCCAAGATCTCCCGGCTGGAGGATGTCAGCGCCCGCATCTTCGCACTGGCAAAAAAAGGACCCGGACAAAAAGCCCAGCTGCAGAAATTTATGGATTACTACCTGCCCACCGCGCTGAAGCTGCTGAATACCTACGCCCAGCTTTCGGCACAGGATGTGCAGGGCACCAACATCACTGAGGCAAAGCAGAGCATTGAGCGGAGCATGGATCGCTCATCACCGCCTTTGAAAACCAGCTGGACAAGCTGTTTGCCTCCGATGCACTGGATGTTTCCACCGACATTGCCGCGCTGGAAGGGATGCTGAACCTCGACGGGCTCACCGGCGGCGATTTCGCGCCCCGGAGCTGACCGCCGGAACTGCGTTGACCTTTCATCCAGATGCAACAATAATACATGGTCTTTTCTCGACAGAACCGATATTATAGAATCAGAAGAACGGGCCCTGGCCCTTTGAAGAATCATTCACCTATACGAGGAGGAACGCGCCATGATGAAGCCTATTTCTGTCTGGAAGCAGGAGCTGGCGGGCGGCACCCATACCGCCCGGCTGGCCTCCCTCTACTGCTGTTCGCCGGAGCAGACCGCTGCCCACGCCGCACGCTATGCGGCAGTGCTGGACGGGCTGGAAGCTACCTTTGGTGCCCACACCGAAGCCGGACTGTACAGCGCCCCGGGCCGCACCGAGATCGGCGGCAACCACACCGACCATCAGCATGGCCGGGTGCTGGCCGGCAGCGTGAACATCGACATGATCGCCGCCGCAGCCCCCAACGACAAGAACCAGCTCCGCGTCCAGAGCGAGGGCTATGACCTCTGTGTCATCGACCTTGGCGACCTTGCTGCCCGCAAGGAGGAAGAGAACACCACCATGGCCCTGCTGCGGGGCGAGTGTGAGGCTTTCAAGGAGCGTGGCGCTGCCCTCTCCGGCCTGGACATTTACATCTCTTCCAACGTGCCGAAGGGCAGCGGCGTCTCCTCTTCTGCCGCCTTTGAGGTGCTCATCGGCGTCATCCTGAACGACTGCTTCATGGCCAAGAAGGTCTCTCCCATCGCCATTGCGCAGATCGGCCAGTGGGCAGAGAACGTCTACTTTGGAAAGCCCTGCGGCCTGATGGATCAGATGGCCTCCAGCGTGGGCAACATTATCACCATCGACTTTGCCGATCCTGCCCACCCCGATGTGGAGCCGGTGCAGGTGGATTTCTCTCAGGCGGGCCTTGCCCTCTGCATCCTGGATTCCGGTGCAGACCACGCCGACCTGACCGATGAGTACGCCGCCATCCCCGCCGAGTGCCGCGCCGTGGCCGCTGTCTGCGGCGGCGAAGTCCTGCGGGATGTGCCCTTTGAGACCTTCCTCGCAAAGCTGCCCGAATGCCGCAGACAGTGCGGCGACCGTGCCGTGCTCCGGGCTTTCCACATCTACGCCGACAACCAGCGCGTTGCCCGGCAGGTAAACGCCCTGCGCGCCGGTGATTTTGAGACCTTCCTGCAGCTGGTCAACGAATCCGGCACCAGCAGCTGGGAATACCTGCAGAACGTCATCCCCGCCGGGTACAAGGAGCATCAGGAAGTGGCTGTGACCATTGCCGCCGCAAAGCATTTCCTGAACGGCGCAGGCGCTGTCCGCGTACACGGCGGCGGCTTTGCTTAAGCACCGTGCAGGCCTTTGTGCCGCTGGAGAAGCTGGATGCCTTCAAGGCTGAGATGGAGGCCATTCTGGGCGCAGGCAAGTGCCACATCCTCTCCATCCGTCCGGAAGGAGGTGCCGTGCTGTGATCTCTACTGCCATTCAGCAGCTCGTCAACTATGGGCTGGACACCGGTCTGATCCTGCCCGATGACGAGATCTACATCCGCAATCAGCTGCTCATGACCATGCAGCTGGACAGCTTTACTGAGCCCGAGGGGGGATGTCTGCTACACCGACCTCGAGAGCATCCTGAAAACGCTGGTGGACGATGCCGTGGCCCGGGGCGTGTGCGAGGACAATTCCACCGCCCGTGACCTGTTTGACACCAAGCTGATGGGCGTGCTGACCCCGCGCCCCTCCATTGTCCGCGCCAACTTTGAGGAGCGGTATGAGACGGACGGCCCGCAGGCCGCCACCGACTGGTTCTACCAGTTCAGTCAGGACACCGACTACATCCGCCGCTACCGCATCAAGCGGGACCTGAAGTGGGTCACCAAGACCCCCCTACGGCGATCTGGACATCACCATCAACCTCTCGAAGCCGGAGAAGGACCCCAAGGCCATTGCCGCCGCCAAGCTGGCCCCCCAGAGCGCCTACCCCAAGTGCCAGCTCTGCGTGGAGAACGAGGGCTATGCAGGCCGGATGAACCATCCCGCCCGCGAAAACCACCGCATCATCCCGCTGACCATCAACGGCAGCGCATGGAATCTGCAGTACAGCCCCTATGTCTACTACAACGAACACTGCATCGTGTTTAACAACCAGCACACCCCCATGAAGATCGAGCGTGCCACCTTCCGCAAGCTGCTGGACTTCGTGGGCCTGTTCCCCCACTATTTCGTGGGCAGCAATGCAGACCTGCCCATTGTGGGCGGCAGCATCCTGAGCCATGACCACTTCCAGGGCGGTCACTATGAGTTCGCCATGGCCAAGGCCCCCATCGAGAAGAGCTGGGTATTCCCCGGCTTTGAGGACGTGGAGGCCGGCATCGTACACTGGCCCATGAGCTGCATCCGCCTGACCTGCGAGGATGATGAGCGTCTGGTGGAGCTGGCCGACAAGATCCTGACCGCATGGCGCGGCTATACCGACGAGGCAAGCTTCATCTTTGCCGAGACGGACGGTGAGCCCCACAACACCATCACCCCCATCGCCCGAGTGCGGGATGGCAAATATCACTGGATCTGGTCCTGCGCAACAACATCACCACCCCGGAACACCCGCTGGGGGTCTTCCACCCCCACGCAAAGCTCCACCACATCAAAAAGGAGAACATCGGCCTGATCGAGGTTATGGGTCTGGCAGTCCTTCCCAGCCGCCTGAAGCAGGAACTGTTCGATCTGGCAGATATGCTGGTGGCCCGGGTGCCTGCCGAGCAGTACCCCGAAGCCCTGCAGAAGCACGCCGCATGGGCACAGGAGATCCCTGGCCCGCCATCCTGAGCTGAACAGCGACAGCGTCCACCTGATCCTGCAGGATGAGGTAGGCCAGGTGTTCGCGCAGGTGCTGGCAGATGCCGGTGTCTACAAGCTGGATGAAGCCGGCCGTGCCGGTTTCGTGCGGTTCCTTGAAAGCGTAAAGTAATGGATTAAACCTCTCAGTCACGCTTCGCGTGCCAGCTCCCCTAGTAGGGGGAGCCCTTGGCAGAATGGTTTAAGTTTATCAAGGCAACGAAAGGCCCGTCAGTAGAGATGCTGACGGGCCTTGGAGGTATTTATGACTTACACATTGGAAGTTTGTGTAGACAGTGTCGCAAGCGCCCTTGCGGCAAAGCGGGGCGGGGCCGACCGGCTGGAGCTGTGCGCCGACCTGATCATCGGCGGCGGCACCACGCCCAGCCTTGCGCTGGTGCGGCAGGTCAAGGCCGAGACCGGCCTGCCGGTGCGTGCCCTGCTGCGGCCCCGGTTCGGTGATTTCTGCTACGACCGCTATGAGCTTGCCCAGATGGCCGAGACCGCCGCCGCGCTGGTGCAGGCGGGTGCGGACGGCATTGTGACCGGTGTGCTGACCCCGGAGGGGGAGCTGGACGTGGACGCACTGCGTCCCATCTACGCGGCCGCCCGGGCCGCTGCAAAGGCCGCTGGCTGTCCGGTCGTCTGCACCCTGCACCGTGCCTTTGATGTCTGCAAAGACCCCTTTGCGGCGCTGGAAGCGGCCAAAGCGCTGAACCTTGGCACCATCCTTACCACCGGGCAGGCCGCCAGCGCCCCGGCGGGCGCTTCCCTGCTCCGTCGGCTGGTGGAGGCCGCCGGACCTGATCTTGAGATTCTGGTGGGTGCGGGCGTGACCCCGGCCAATCTTCCGGCTCTGGCGGCTGAAACAGGCGCGCACGCCTTCCACATGTCCGGCAAGCAGGTGCTGGACAGCCGGATGACCTTCCGGCGGAAAGGTGTTCCCATGGGCCTGCCCGGCTTCTCCGAGTTTGAGGTTTGGCAGACCAGCGAGGAGACCATCCGTGCCGCGCGGCGGGTCCTGAACGAATTATAACCCATAAAACGACCCCGGAAAGCTGCAGTCAAGCTTTCCGGGGTCGTTTGTCGATCATCGCTTTTTTTTCTGGCAGCCGGTCTCCTGTGTTTCCGGGGCAGCATGGCATACACATACCCAAAGGCTGTGCCGCACACGCCGCCGACGATATGCATGAAGTTGGCCACGTTGTCCCGCACAAAGATGATATACACCTGCTGGCCCAGATAGAGCGCCGCCACCAGCAGCATGGTCACCGGGATGCCGCCGGAAAAGCCGGACAGGGACGCCAGCATGATGAGCATAAACACGATGCCCGAAGCCCCCAGCAGGGCGGTATGGGGGAAGAGCACACACTGCAGAACACCCGAGATGAGCGCCGTGAGCAGGATGCCCTTGAGCAGGGGGCCGCTGCCATATTTTTCTTCCATCGGCGGGCCGATGACCAGCAGCAGGAGCATATTGTTCAGGAAATGATCCCAGCTGGCATGGCCCAGCACATGGCCGAAGAGCCGGATGTAAAACAGCGGGTCTTTCAGAGAACCGCGATAGACGCAGAACAGGTGCTTTGTGGTCCAGCCGCCTGTCCACTGCCCCAGGAACAAAGCCCCCAGGGAGAGCAGAAAAAAGGTCAGGATCACCGGCGAATTGTATTGCAGTTGCAATGTTAGCTTGGGACGTTTCGTAAGCGTTTCATCCTTTCAGCGCCCGCTCTGGCACGGACGGAATTTAAGGATATTATAGCATTTATGCCAGATACGGGTCAAGCAGGGCATCCACCGTTTTGTTCCGCTTGGGTGCGGGCTTGTGCACGGCGCGGCCGCGACAGACCACCAGTTCCAGCATTGTTGTGCGCCACCGGCTCCATCTGTTCGGTGCCGTCCAGCAGGATGCAGTTGAAATAGGCTCGTTTCATCCGTATTCTTCCCTTTCCATTCCGGCGCAGGCCGTTTTCTTTCAGTATATCACGTTTGCGGAGGCGATAAAAAGACATCTGTCGTTTTTTCTTCTGCCTCCTGCATTGACATTTCCCGCCCCGGTGGGTACACTTATAAGGTATTCTTTTTTCTGAAAGGGGGCCCCGCCATGGCAACGGAAGCCAAACTGCGTCAGCTGGCAGACCGCGGCTGTCCGGTCTACTATTTCTATTCCAGCGAGCGGTATCTTGTCCGGCAGGCAGTGTCTGCCGCCGTCCGAATACTGAGCGCTGACACGGATGAGGAGCCAACCGTGCTGGACGGTGCCGCGCCCGAGATCGAGCAGCTCATCATGGCAGCGGGCACCATCTCCTTCTTTGGCACCCGCCGCGTGGTGGTGCTGCCCGAGCTTGACCCCCCGCCTACGGCGACAAGGATCTGGACGAGCTGTGCAGTACCCTTGCCAGCCTGGAAAATGCCGTGGTGGTGCTGGGCAGTGTGTTCGAGCTGGAGCGCAGCAAGCTCAAGACCGGCAAGCGGGCACAAAAGCTGATCGCTGAATGCAAGAAGCTGGGCTTTGCCGAAGAGCTCTCAAACCCAAGCCCTATGAGCTGAAGATGATGCTCATTGAGCGGGCCAAGGCGCAGGATACCACCCTGCCCGAGGGCGCTGCCGCAGCCCTGCTGGAGCGCTGCGGCGAGGATCCCTTCCTGCTGGAAAATGAGGTAGACAAGCTCTGTGCCCTTTCCGGCTACCAGACCGTTACCGCTGCCATGGTGGCCGAGATGGGCACCGTGAGCCTGGAAGCCGATGTGTTTGAGATGATCCGGATGATCACCGCCAAGAACGCCACCGGTGCCTGCAAAAAGCTGCAGACCCTGCTGCGCTTACAGCAGGAGCCCATTGCCATCACCGGCGCAATGATCGGCAGCTATGTAGACCTGTACCGGGTCAAGCTGGGGGCTTCCAAACGGAAGAGCTACGCCGCCGTGTTCAAGGATTTTGGCTACAAGGGCAGTGATTACCGACTCAAGCGCTCAGCCGAAACGGCATCGCATTACACGCTGGGCCAGCTGGAGACCTGCCTGCAGGTGCTGCTGGACCTCGATAAAAGTTTGAAGAGCCATCCCGTGGATGTGCAGACCCTGCTGGAAGCAGCACTCTGCCGTCTGGCGCTGGCGGGGAGCGGACGATGAGCGAACGAGAACTGCTGCACACCGACCGGGTGCTGGTGGTGGAGGGCAAATACGATGCCGCCCGCCTTTCCCACCTGACCGATGCCATGATCCTGCTGACAGACGGCTTTGGCATCTACAAGGACCAAAAACGCCAGCAGCTGCTGAAAGCCCTGGCGAAAAAAAATGGCCTGATCCTCTTCACCGATTCCGATGCCGCCGGGTTCCGCATCCGCACCTACATCACCGGTCTGGTGGGGGCTGAAAACGTGGTGCAGGCCTATGTGCCCGCCATCCATGGCAAGGAAAAAGCGAAAGCCCCAGCCCGGCAAGGAAGGCCTGCTGGGCGTGGAAGGCGTGGACGATGCCATCGTCCTGCAATGCCTGCGGGATGCACTGGGCGCAGAAGCCGGGGCCGCGCCTGCCCGCCCGGAGGGTCGGCAGATCACCTACACCGACCTGTACAACTGGGGACTTTCCGGCACCCCGGGCAGTGCCGAGCGGAAATACCAGCTGCTCAACGCACTGGGCCTGCCGCCCCGGCTCTCCAAAAAAAGGAGCTGGTGGAGGCGCTGAACCGGCTGTACAGCTTTGAGCAGCTGGATACCCTGCAGGCCGAAATACTCGAAGCACACTGACAGACAAAAAAAGGAGACCGCACCGCGCGGTCTCCTTTTTGCGTTACAGGGCAACATCCAGCGCCATCATCAGGGCAAACCCTGCCACCACGCTGATGACCCCCGCCGGTTCGTCTGCCTCCACGGCTTCCGGAATCATCTCCTGTGCCGTCACACAGACCATACACCCGGCGGCAAGGCTCATCAGCCAGGGCAGGGCTGCACTGACCCACCCGGCCAGTGCAAGGGCCAGCAGGCCCCCCAGCGGCTCCACAAGCCCGGAGGCAGCCCCCGCCGCAAAGGCGCGGCACTTAGACCTGCCCTCCTGCGCCAGCGGCAGGCTGACCGCAGCTCCCTCGGGAATGTTCTGCAGCCCGATGCCCAGCGCAAGGGCCAGCGCCCCGCTGATGGCATCCGGTTCTCCCCGCAGGGCCAGCGCGGCAGCAAGGCCCACCACCATGCCCTCGGGCAGGTTGTGCAGGGTGACTGCCAGCACCATCCGCCCACAGCGGCCCGGCCCGGCATTCAGCAGGCGGCCCGCCAGCGTTTCCAGCCGCAAAAGCCCTACCGCACCCAGCAGCAGGCCCACGGCAGGCGGGACCCATGCAGGTAGCGGCCCCTGCTCTGCCCGCTCAATGGCGGCAAAAGCAGGCTCCACACGCTGGCCGCCAGCATGATGCCCGCCGCCATGCCGCAGAGCATCCGCCGGGTGGCAGGCTCCCCGGTCTTCCGCAGCAGGAACACACCAGCCGCACCGGCTGTGGTGCAGAGCATCGGCAGCAGCAGCACTGCCGCCGTCAGGAAAATCTGTTCCAAATCGCACTCCCCCTTTTCCCGGTCTATGCCAAGGCGGCAGGAGGTGTGCAGAGAGCGACCCTAAACAGGATTTTCAAAACAATTTCTGCAAAATTTCCTTGATCTGCTCCAGATCCTCTACAAAATAGATCCCCGTGCTGGCGTTCCGGGGAGGAGAGCCCCTTTTCGATCATCCGGGCAAGCAGGGCTTTCAGTCCATCGTAGTAGCCGTTGAGATTGTAGAGGATGCAGGGCGCATCCAGCTGCCGGAGCGACACCATGGACATGACCTCTGCGATCTCTTCCAGCGTCCCGGTGCCGCCGGGAAACGCCACAAATGCATCCCCCAGCGCGATCATCTTTGTTTTGCGTTCCGTCATATCCTTTGTCACGATCAGCTCCGTCAGCCCCTCGTGCTGCAGCTCTCCCTGCACAAAAAACTCCGGTTCCACGCCGGTCACTTCGCCCCCGGCGTTCAGGGTGCTTTCGGCGATCTCTCCCATCAGGCCGCAGCGGGAGCCGCCGTACACCAGCGCATTCCCGCTCTCCCCCGATCCACCTTCCCAGCTCCTGCACCGCCTGCTTCAGTGCCGGATCATTGCCCTCGTTTGCGCCCAGATATACCGTGATGTTCATTGTATTCTCCCCCAGTTTCGTTTTTGCCTTATTTTATCACGCTTTTCTCCGGCAGAAAAGAGGGCAGGCCGGTTTTCCTTGCAAATGCCGCCGGACTGTGCTATGCTGAGAGGAAAAAAAGGGGGATTTTCCTTATGAAAACAGCATTGACCATTGCCGGAAGCGACTCCAGCGGCGGCGCAGGCATTCAGGCAGACATCAAGACCATGACCGCCAACGGCGTGTTTGCCCTGAGCGCCATCACGGCTCTGACAGCCAAGAACACCACCGGCGTGACCGGAATCTTTGAGACCACACCCGAATTTCTGGCCCAGCAGCTGGATGCGGTGTTCACCGATATCTACCCGGATGCCATCAAGATCGGCATGGTATCGTCGTCTGCGCTCATTGAGACCATTGCCAAAAAGCTGCGCCAGTATGATGCCAAGCACATCGTGGTCGATCCCGTGATGGTGGCCACCTCCGGCTCTAAGCTGCTGCAGGACAGTGCCATCCAGATCCTGACCGGGCAGCTTCTGCCCATGGCCGAGGTGGTCACGCCCAACATTCCGGAGGCCGAGATCCTGTCCGGCATGACCATCACTGATGCCGCCGGGATGGAGGCCGCCGCAAAGTGCATCAGCGAAAAATACGGCTGTGCCGTGCTCTGCAAGGGCGGCCACAAGGTGAACGATGCCGACGATCTGCTCTGGCGCAACGGCAGCGGCAAGTGGTTCCACGGCGAGCGCATCGCCAACCCCAATACCCACGGCACCGGCTGCACCCTGTCCAGCGCCATTGCCTCCAATCTGGCAAAGGGCTATCCCCTGGATGCCGCCGTAGAGCGGGCCAAGGCATATATTTCAGGCTGCCTGTCCGCCATGCTCGATCTGGGCAAAGGCTCCGGCCCTATGGACCACATGTTCGCCCTGCGCGGTGAACTCGTGGAGCACTGAGCCACAAAAAAGGGCGATGATCTCTCATACGCCCCAGAACAGGATTCCCAGTCCCGCCGCCAGCAGGATCATTCCGATGGGCGACGGGGCTTTTTGCGTCCGCTTCTTCCAGACAAAATGCACCGCCCATAAAACAGCGAACACAAGGATCGATCTCGCATCCGGTGCAAATCCATCCGCCAGCGTTTTGATGCCGCCCAGTGTGGAGAGCATCATATTCAGCGCGGTCGCCAGGATCATGGCCACCACACAGGGCCGCACACCGGAAAGAAAGGCCTCCACGCCCGCATACTTCATCAGGTTTTTCAGCACCGCCGCGATCAGCAGGATGATGAAGAACGAGGGCAGCACCACACCCAGCGTAGCGATCAGCGCCCCCCGGAAAGCCGCCCTGTGAAGAACCAATGAAGGTTGCCATATTGATTGCCAGCGGGCCCGGCGTGGACTCGGAAACGGCGACAAAACTCAGGAATTCTGCTTCGGTCAGCCAGCCATGACGCAGCACGGTCTCCCGCACCAGCGAGATCATCCTGTAGCCGCCGCCAAAGGAGAGCGCTCCGATCATCAGAAAATTGAGGAACAGCTGGAGGTAGATCATGCTTTCTCCTCCTTCCGCAGCTTTTTAACAGGTAGAGCAGCACCCCTGCCGCCCCGCAGAGCAGGATGTAGTAGAGGGACGAGAAGGACACCGCCGCCACCGAGCAGCCCACCATGGCCGCCACAACACCGGCAACGATGATCCTGTTGAAGGCCGTACCGGACAGGCTTTTCAGCATCTTCATCCCCGCCGAAAGGATCAGATAGATGACGCAGACCTGAATGCACCGGAACGCGCTTGCCACTGCCGACAGCTGCAAGAACCGGTCAAACACCAGTGAGATCAGGTAGATGACCACAAACGAGGGCAGGCAGACCGCCAGTGTGGATGCCGCGGCCCCTTCTGCCCCTTCGATCTTATAGCCCACATAGGTGGCGCTGTTCACCGCCACAGGGCCCGGCGTGGACTCCGCAATGGCGACCATATCGAGAAATTCCTCCCGGCTCAGCCACTGCTTATCTTCCACAAATTCCCGTTCCAGCAGGGCCACCATTGCGTAGCCGCCGCCAAACGTGAACGCACCGATCTTCAAAAAAGTCCAGAACAGATCTCTTGTTTTTTTCATACACTTCACCTCGCTGCCTGCCTATTATAGCATAAAGTGTCCCATCAGGAAACCCCTTCACAAGACTTGCGATCATCCTATCTCTTCCGGCACAAATGAGTCTTTCTCACAAACAAGGTAGATGTCCTTCTTCATTTTCTTCTCAAAATATTGCTTCAAATTCATATTGGAATCCCACTTGTCCTGCGGATAAGAGCCATACCGTTTCTTTACGTCGTTCATTCTATTTTCTATATCCAGAACTCCTTCCGCTCCTGCCAGACTATCACACAATTGAATCAACCGGTCATAATCATCGTATACTGTCCTGGCCAATTCAGTCTTAATCATTTCCATCTCTTCATCTGAAACATCAAACTTTCCAATGTATTCATCTAGCTTGTGATTGTTAAAAAGAATGCGTCAAACAGATCCTTGCCGCCTCATCATATCCAAGCGACATCATAAATCTGTACCCATCGGAAACATGTCCAAGATGCCTTACACCAAATTTTCTTCCTATATCATGTAGCAAGCCTAAAATATAGGCTTTCTCAGCATCCATATCTCCACATGCCTCTGCTATTTTTTCTGCACAATGTGCTGCTGTTAAACTATGTTTTCCCCAAGGCCCCGGATTATTTGATAGACCATCCCGAAGCAACGCCATTGCTTCATCTCTTGTCGGCAGCATAACCTATTCCTTCTTTCCCTTTTCTTATGCATTGATAAAAACAAATGCCGAAAACCCGCATGAATACAGGCTTTCGGCATTTTTGATCCATTACTCGAGCTCGATGGTGGCAGGCGGCTTACCGGTGCAATCGTAGAACACACGGTTGACGTGCTTGACCTCATTGACGATGCGGCTGGTCACGGTGCCCAGAACATCCCAGGGCACATTGTAGCTCTCAGCCGTCATAAAGTCGGTGGTGGTCACAGCACGCAGGGCCACAGCGTAGTCATAGGTACGCTCGTCACCCATTACGCCGACACTGCGCATATTGGTCAGGGCGGCGTAATACTGGTTGATCTCCTTATCCAGACCAGCCTTGGCGATCTCCTCACGCCAGATTGCGTCTGCATCCTGCACGATAGCAACCTTTTCGGGGGTCACCTCGCCGATGATGCGGATGCCCAGACCGGGGCCGGGGAACGGCTGACGGCTAACCAGATACTCAGGCAGGCCCAGTTCGCGGCCAACCTGACGCACCTCATCCTTGAACAGGTTGCGCAGAGGCTCCACCAGCTCCTTGAAGTCCACGGTATCGGGCAGGCCGCCGACATTGTGGTGGCTCTTGATGACGGTGGATTCGCCGCCCAGGCCGCTCTCCACAACGTCAGGGTAGATGGTGCCCTGTGCCAGGAAATCCACCTTGCCGATCCGCTTTGCCTGCTCCTCAAAGACGCGGATGAACTCCTCGCCAATGATCTTGCGCTTGCGCTCGGGCTCGGTAACACCGGCCAGCTTGCTGAAATAGCGGTCGCGGGCATCCACAGATGAAGTTGATATCAAAGCCGTTGGCATTGCCCGGGCCAAAGACAGAGCAGACCTCTTCCTTCTCGTTCTTGCGGAGCAGGCCGTGGTCCACAAACACGCAGGTCAGCTGCTTTCCGATGGCCTTTGCCAGCATCGCAGCCAGCACAGAGGAGTCCACGCCGCCGGACAGGGCACACAGCACCTTGCCGTCGCCAATGCGCTCCCGCAGGGCCTTGACATTGTTCTCCACGAAGGAGTCCATCTTCCAGTCGCCGGAGCAGCCACAGACGTTATACACGAAGTTGCGGAGCATCTTCTTGCCCTCAGCGGTGTGGAGCACCTCCGGGTGGAACTGAACAGCGTACAGGCCCTTCTCGGCGTTCTCTGCAGCAGCCACAGGGCAGTTCACGGTGTGTGCGGTGATCTTGAAGCCGGGGGCTGCCTGCTCGATGTAGTCGTTGTGGCTCATCCAGCAGATGGTGGAGGGCTGAACATCCTCGAACATCTTGCTGCTGTTGTCCACAAAGACCTCGGTCTTGCCGTACTCACGCTCAGGGGCGCGGCAGACATGACCGCCCAGCAGGTGCATCATCAGCTGGCTGCCGTAGCAGATTCCCAGCACAGGGATGCCCCAGTTGAAGATCTCGGGGTCAATGGTGGGCGAATCTTCCAGATAGACGCTGTTGGGGCCACCGGTAAAGATGATACCCTTGGGATTCTTTGCCTTGATAACCGACAGATCGGTTTTATAGGAATAGATTTCACAGTAGACATTGTTCTCGCGGACGCGGCGCGCGATCAGCTGATTGTACTGGCCGCCAAAGTCCAGCACGATGACAGTTTCATGCTGCATGATGTTCTCCTCCCCTTTTTCGAGATGTTTCTATAGGTAGACTTAGTATAGCACATCTCACAACGAAAATCGACAGTCTTTGTGAACTTTCCCGATTTTATTTTACGCGAACAGGATGCCGCAGCACTGTTTTCAGTTTTTCCGGTGCTGTCCGGCGCGGATCGCTGAGGTAAATTTCGTGGTGGCGGCGGTGCCCTGTAAAATCTGTCTCATAGCCCTGTTCCCGCGCAAAAGCATCCATCTGCTCCAGCGTCTCCGGTTCAGTATCATAAGAGCCAACATGCATACACTGCACACAAAGTCCCTCATCATAGTGGAGGAACTGCACTTTGGAGAAATCCTTCTTCTTTTTTGCAGTCGCTTCCTGAACGGCCCAATCGAACACTTCCCGGGTCACGAAATCCGGCAGGCGGATCATACTTGTCCACTCAAAGCATTCTTTGTGGGCGTAGTCCACACCGTCCACCCCCCTCCTGATGCCACAAACCCTCCAACGGTGGGACAACATATTCAAAGTAACCGTCGATCTTATGGCTTCCCTTGTAGCTCATCTTGATGGTAAAGGCAATGCCATACAGCAACTCCATTGCCGCCTGATACTCTCCACCTGGTTCATTGGGGTCTCCCCTGCCCTGTACAGACACAAAAAATTCATCGGCGGAACAGTCACCATACCCGGCTTCCTGGGTGGAAGATAAAACTCCTTGTACTCCTTCTTATAGTCATACGCCATCGTGCCGTCCTCCATTCTCCGACATCTTTTTTAATATCAGCATATCATAACAACCTTTATTTGTAAACAGATCTACAACAAAAATTCCTCCAACTTTTGTCTGTCTTTATGTCATCAGTGAATTTACTGCGATTTCTATTGCTATTTTTACAGATAACTGCTATACTATAACCACAGAAAGGAGCTGACAGACATGGCATCTGTTGTAAGCGCTATTACCAATACGATCCCGATCACTCAATTCAACCGCGGCCTGGCGGGAAAGATCTTCGAGGAGGTCAAACGGAACGGTGCAAAAGTTGTGATGAAGAACAACACCGCCGAATGCGTGCTTCTCTCACCCGAGGAATACGTTCGTCTGATGGATGAGGTGAACGATGCCCGCCTGCTGACCATTGCCACCGAACGGATGGTGCACTATGACCCCGCCACAGTCATATCCGAGGCAGAAATGAACCGCCGCTTGGGCATCACGGCAGAGGACCTCGCAGATTTTGACGAGGTAGACATCGAATGAGCTGGACACTGGAATACCTCCCCGAGGCCGAAAAAGATCTGAAAGCACTGGATGGCAGCCAACGGCTCCTTGTCCTGAAAGCCATCAAAAATGTGCAGAAAAATCCCCTGCCTGCTGAAGAAAATGGTTATGGAAAAGCTTTGGGCAACCATAGAAGCACCAATCTGGCTGGATTTCTAAAAATCAAGCTTCGTGCTTCCGGCCTGCGGGTCGTCTATCAGCTGCGCCGCACCGAGACGGAAATGCTGGTGATCGTCATCGGTGTCCGTGCGGACGAGGAAGTGTATGAAATTGCTCAGAAACGATCCAATCAATATGATCTGCTCGGCTGATCCCCCGGCAGCATAAAAAGCCTCCTGCTCTGCGGAATGCAGAACAAGAGGCTTTTCCCTTTGATTCGCCGATAGCGCAAAAAGAGCCTTCCCACTCTCCGGAATGGGAAGGCTCTTTGTAAGTTCAACCTTTTGCCTTAGAACAGGCGCGAAGGGTCAAAATCACTCAATGATCTTGCCGACGACGCCGGAACCAACGGTACGGCCACCCTCACGGATAGCGAAACGCAGGCCCTCTTCCATAGCAACGGGGGTCAGCAGCTCAACGTGCATCTGAACGTTATCGCCGGGCATGCACATCTCGGTGCCTTCGGGCAGGGTGATGATGCCGGTCACGTCAGTGGTACGGAAGTAGAACTGAGGACGATAGTTGGAGAAGAAGGGGGTGTGACGGCCGCCTTCGTCCTTGGTCAGGACGTAGACCTGAGACTCGAAGACCTTGTGGGGATGGACAGTGCCGGGCTTAGCCAGAACCTGGCCACGCTCGATCTGGGTACGGTCAACACCACGCAGCAGAGCGCCGATGTTATCGCCAGCCTCAGCGAAGTCCAGAGACTTACGGAACATCTCCAGGCCAGTGATGGTGGTGCTCAGACGATCGGGCTTAATGCCAACGATCTCCATTGCATCGCCAACCTTAGCAATACCACGCTCAACACGACCGGTAGCAACAGTACCACGGCCGGTAATGGTCATGACATCCTCGATGGGCATCAGGAAGGGCTTGTCTTCCTCACGATCGGGGTTGGGGATATAGGTGTCAACAGCGTCCATCAGCTCCTTGATGCAAGCATACTCGGGAGCATCGGGATCAGTGGAGGTAGACTCCAGAGCCTTCAGAGCGGAGCCACGAATGATGGGGGTGTCGTCGCCGGGGAAGTCATACTCGCTCAGCAGCTCACGGATCTCCATCTCGACCAGATCCAGCAGCTCCTCGTCGTCGACCATATCGCACTTGTTCATGAACACGACGATATAAGGCACGCCGACCTGACGGGCGAGCAGGATGTGCTCACGGGTCTGGGGCATGGGACCATCGGTAGCAGCAACGACCAGGATAGCGCCGTCCATCTGAGCAGCACCGGTGATCATGTTCTTGACGTAGTCAGCATGGCCCGGGCAGTCAACGTGAGCATAGTGACGAGCGTCGGTCTGATACTCAACGTGAGCGGAGTTGATCGTGATACCACGAGCACGCTCCTCAGGAGCCTTATCGATGTTGGCATAATCCATGAAGTCTGCGTCGCCCTTCAGTGCCAGATACTTGGTGATAGCGGCGGTCAGAGTGGTCTTGCCGTGGTCAACGTGACCGATGGTGCCGATGTTCACATGCGGCTTAGAACGGTCGAATTTTGCCTTTTCAGCCATTGGAATATCCTCCCTTAAACGGATTGAATTTGGTTACAACAGTCCTGCAAACACAGAATTGCATTGCAAAACTATTCTACTAAATTTGTCCTGTAAAATCAAGTGCTTTTTACAGGAAATTTTGCCGGAGCTACACTACCCCGGCAAAATTTTTACTTTGTTTCAGGCAATCAAGCCTTGGTGCGGCCAGCGATGATCTGGTCGGCAATGTTCTTGGGAACCGGCTCGTAGTGAGAAGGCTCCATGACATACTGGCCACGGCCCTGGGTCTTGGAACGCAGGTCGGTGGCGTAACCGAACATCTGAGCCAGAGGAACGAAAGCGTTGACACGCTGAGTGCCTGCCATTGCCTCCATGCCCTGGATCTGGCCACGGCGAGTTCAGGTCGCCGATGACATCGCCCAGATACTCATCAGGAACGATAACAGCAACCTTCATGATGGGCTCGGTGATGATGGGGTCAGCCTTGCGCATAGCGTCCTTGAAGGCCATAGAACCTGCAATGGAGAAGGCCATTTCAGAGGAGTCGACCTCATGATAAGAACCATCCCACAGAGTGACCTTGACATCAACGACAGGATAGCCAGCTAGAACGCCGGACTTCATAGCACCCTGGATACCATTGTCGATAGCCGGGATGTATTCCTTCGATGGCACCGCCAACGATGGCGTTGACGAACTCATAACCCTTGCCGGGCTCGTTGGGCTCGATCTTGATCTTAACATGACCGTACTGGCCCTTACCACCAGACTGACGTGCGTACTTGGTCTCCTGATTGGCCTCCTTGCGGATGGTCTCACGGTAAGCGACCTGAGGTGCGCCGACATTGGCCTCGACCTTGAACTCACGCAGCAGACGATCGACGATGATCTCCAGATGGAGCTCGCCCATACCTGCGATGATGGTCTGACCAGTCTCTTCATCAGTGTAGGTCTTGAAGGTAGGATCCTCTTCGGCCAGCTTTGCCAGCGCGATGCCCATCTTCTCGTTGCCGAAGCCTGGTCTTAGGCTCGATGGCAACGCGGATAACGGGCTCGGGGAACTTCATGGACTCCAGAATGATGGGATGATTCTCATCACACAGAGTATCACCAGTGGTGGTGTTCTTCAGACCGACAACAGCAGCGATATCACCTGCATAGCAGCAGTCGATATCCTTGCGGTGGTTGGAGTGCATCTGCAGGATGCGGCCCATACGCTCTCTAGCGTCCTTCACGGAGTTGTAGACAGTAGTACCAGCCTCGACCTTACCGGAGTAGACACGGAAGTAAGCCAGCTTACCAACGAACGGATCGGTTGCGATCTTGAAGGCCAGAGCTGCGAAAGGAGCGTCGTCAGAAGACGGACGGGTCTCCTGCTCTTCGGTCTCAGGGTTCACACCCTTGATGTCCTCAACGTCGGTAGGAGCGGGCATATAATCCACGATAGCGTCCAGCAGCTTCTGGACACCACGGTTCTTGTAAGAAGAGCCGCAGACAACGGGAACCAGCGTGTTAGCGATGGTCTCCTTGCGGATGGCAGCCTTCAGCTCCGCACGGGTGATCTCCTCACCCTCGAGGTACTTCTCCATCAGCTCTTCGTCGTTCTCGGCAACAGCCTCGATCAGGATGTTGCGGTACTCCTCGGCCTGCTCGCGCATATCCTCAGGGATGGGCTCAGTGCGCATATCGTTGCCCATGTCGTCGTAGTAGACCTCAGCGTTCATATCGACCAGGTCAACGATACCACGGAAGGTGTCCTCCTGGCCGATGGGCAGCTGGATCGCCACGCCGTTAGCGTGCAGACGATCATGCAGCATCTTGATGCAGCGGAAGAAGTCGGCACCCATGGTATCCATCTTGTTGACGTAAACCATGCGGGGGGACTTTGTACTCATCAGCCTGACGCCAAACGGTCTCAGACTGAGGCTCGACACCGCCCTTAGCAGCCAGAACGGTCACAGAGCCGTCCAGAACGCGCAGGGAACGCTGAACCTCAACGGTGAAGTCAACGTGGCCCGGGGTGTCGATGATGTTGATGCGGTGACGATTCTTCTTGAATGCAACCGGATCCTTCTGGGTCTCAGAGTGGCTCCAGTAGCAGGTGGTAGCAGCGGAAGTGATGGTAATACCACGCTCCTGCTCCTGAACCATCCAGTCCATGGTGGCACCGCCATCGTGGACTTCGCCGATCTTGTGGTTGATGCCGGTGTAGTACAGAATACGCTCGGTAGTCGTAGTCTTACCAGCATCAATGTGGGCCATAATGCCGATATTTCTCGTCATCTGAAGAGAAACTTCTCTGGGTGTAGCCATGAAATTAACCTCCTACAGAACAGATCAATAACGGAAATGAGCGAAAGCCTTGTTGGCCTCGGCCATCTTGTGGGTATCCTCGCGCTTCTTCACGGCGTTACCAGTGTTGTTGGCAGCATCCATGATCTCGGCGGCCAGACGCTGGGCCATGGTCTTCTCACCACGGCTGCGGCTGTAAGCGGTCAGCCAGCGCAGACCCAGGGTCTCGCGGCGGGCAGGGCTGACTTCCAGAGGAACCTGGTAGTTAGCGCCACCAACACGGCGGGTCTTGCACTCGAGGCTGGGCATGATGTTCTCCATCGCCTTCTCGAAAGTTTCCAGAGGATCGTTGACGGTCTTTTCCTGAATCATGGAGAAAGCCTCGTAAACGATCTTCTGAGCGACGCCCTTCTTGCCATCCAGCATCACGCTGTTGACCAGACGGGTGACCATCTTGGAATTGTAAATAGGATCAGCTAAGACATCGCGCTTAGCAATGTTACCTCTTCTAGGCATCTTTCTTCCCTCCTTCACAGAATGATATCATCGGTACTCGAAAGTAATAAAACTCCCGTTGTGTCACAAAGAGCTGACCTTACATAAACCGTTACCCTCCGCACAATGCGGACTTGTTATTTATATAATGGAAAGCCGTTTATGGCGGTTGTCCTCAATTACTTCTTTGCAGCACCGGCCTTAGGGACGCTTTGCGCCGTACTTGAGCGGGCCTGGTTACGGCCTGCCACACCCTGAGTATCCAGGGTACCACGGATGATGTGGTAACGCACACCGGGCAGGTCCTTAACACGGCCGCCACGGATCAGCACGACGGAGTGCTCCTGCAGGTTATGGCCGATACCGGGAATGTAAGAGGTGACCTCGATACCATTCGTGAGGCGGACACGAGCAACCTTACGCAGAGCAGAGTTAGGCTTGGGGGTCATGGTACGAACTGCAGTGCAGACACCACGCTTCTGGGGGCTGCTCAGATCAGAGTACTGCTTCTTCTGAGAGTTATAAGTCTTCTGCAGGGCGGGAGCGGTGCTCTTGGTAACCAGGACCTCACGGCCTTTGCGTACAAGCTGGTTAAAAAGTAGGCATTTTGTTTCTCCTTTCTTAATAGTGAACATCGGATATTTTCCGACTTTTTAGCCGCACTTCCCCTATGGGGACGCGCAACAGTTATATAATACTCGTTTTGATTAGGAATGTCAACAGTTTTTCCAATATTTTTTGTTTTATTCGCCGAAGGACTCAACCGCCGATTTTTCTTTACTCCCTCAGTCTGCTGCGCAGACAGCCCCCTCTCAGAGGGGGCCTTTCCCCCTGCTTCGGGCCAAGCAGGCCTCCCTCCCCGAGGGAGGTGGCATTGCGAAGCAATGACGAAGGGAGTTTCAAATCAAAAAAGCCGCCCTCCCCTGCGTTCAGGGAAAGGCGGCTCATGGATCAATTCAGTTCCGGGCAGATAGAGTTTTACTGCTGGTTTGCTGCAGCCAGCTCAGCGGCAACAGCCTCGTCGCGCTCCTGCTCACGGCGCTTCAGATCCTCACGCACCTCCGGCAGACCGGTACCGGCGGGGATCAGCTTACCGATGATGACATTCTCCTTCAGGCCGGCCAGCGGGTCAACCTTGCCCTTGATGGCGGCCTCGGTCAGCACACGGGTGGTCTCCTGGAAGGATGCGGCAGACAGGAAGGACTCGTTGGCCAGAGCAGCCTTGGTGATGCCCAGCAGCACCTGCTGATACTCGACCAGCTTGATGCCCTGCTCGCCTGCGTCGATCCGCTTCTGCAGCTCGGCGTTGATGTTCTCAACTTCCAGACGGTTTGCCAGGGCACCGCCGATCAGGTCAGAGGAGCCGGAGTCGGTCACGCGGACCTTGCGGCACATCTGACGGACGATGACCTCGATATGCTTATCGTTGATCTCAACGCCCTGCAGACGGTAGACCTTCTGGACCTCGCTGATTAGGTAGTTCTGCACATCTTCCAGGCCCTTGATGGCCAGGATATCCTGGGGATACAGAACACCTTCGCGGGTGATGATGTCGCCCTTCTCCACACGATCGCCGGGCATGACACGTGCATGCTGGGTGAAGGGGATGGAGTAGCTCTTCACCACCTCGGCACCGTTCTCATCCTTGCCGGTGACCTTGATGACGACGTTCTTCTTGGTGTCATCCTGAGAGACAACACCGGAGATCTCGCTCATAATGGCCATGCTCTTGGGACGGCGGCTCTCGAACAGCTCCTCAACACGGGAAGACCCTGGGTAATATCCTCAGCAGATGCGATACCGCCGGTATGGAAGGTACGCATGGTCAGCTGGGTACCGGGCTCGCCGATGGACTCTGCTGCGATGACACCGATGGACTCGCCCAGCTGGACAGGCTCACCGTTTGCCATATCGCTGCCGTAGCAGTGTGCGCAGACACCCACCTTGGCGCGGCAGGTCAGCAGGCTGCGGATCTTTCAGCTTGGTGATGCCTGCAGCCTCGATGTCATTGGCATCGTACAGGTCGATCATCTTGCCCTCGGGCACGATGACCTCGCCGGTGACGGGGTTGATCACATCGCCCACAGCATAACGGCCGATGATACGCTCACGGAAGCTCTCGATCTTCTCCTTGCCCTCGTGGATCTCAGAGACCCACAGGCCGTCGGTGGTGCCGCAGTCGATCTCACGGACAATGACCTCCTGAGAAACATCGACCATGCGGCGGGTCAAGTAGCCGGAGTCAGCGGTACGCAGAGCGGTATCGGCCAGACCTTTACGAGCGCCACGAGCGGAAACGAAATATTCCAGGATGTTCAGACCTTCGCGGTAGTTTGCACGAATGGGCATCTCGATGGTCTTACCTGCGGTGTTTGCCAGCAGGCCGCGCATGCCGGCCAGCTGCTTGATCTGGTTCATAGAACCACGCGCACCGGAGTCAGCCATCATAAAGATCTCGTTGTCCTCGGGCAGGTTGGCTGCCAGAGCCTTGGAGACCTTATCGGTGGTTGCCTGCCAGATGGCAATGGTCTGGTTGTAACGCTCGTTGTCGGAGATCAGGCCGCGGTTGAACAGCTTGCTGACCTGAGAGACCTGCTTGTCGGCGTCGGCGATCAGCTCGTCCTTCTGGAGCGGGATGACAGCGGCACACACAGCAACAGAGATTGCAGACAGGGTGGAGTACTTATAGCCCTGAGCCTTGATGGAGTCCAGCATCTTTGCGCAGGCACGGGTGCCATTGCGGGTCATGCAGCGGGAAATGATGTCGGGCAGGGTCTTTTTTTTTTGGTCACGCGGAAGCTGACCTCATACTCCAGCCAGTGCTCCGGGTCGGTGCGGTCGATATAACCCAGGTTCTGAGGAACGGGGTTATTGAAGACGATCCGGCCGACGGTGGCATCCACCAGACCGGTGCGCTCCACACCATCAATGACCATGGTGCGGCGGACCTTGATGGGAGCGTGCAGGGTCACAACGTGCTCTGCATAGGCCATCAGGGCCTCGTTCTCATCACGGAAGATCTTTGCCTGCACCCTCTTCGTTCTCACGAACAGTGGTCAGGTAGTAGCTGCCAGGATCATATCCTGAGTAGGAACGGTAACAGGTGCGCCGTCAGGGGGCTTCAGCAGGTTGCCGGAAGCCAGCATCAGCATCTTGGCCTCGCGGCAGGCATCCTCCTCGCCCAGGGGCAGATGAACTGCCATCTGGTCACCGTCGAAGTCGGCGTTGAATGCGGTACATGCCAGGGGGTGCAGCTTGATGGCACGGCCCTCGACCAGCACGGGGTTGAAGGCCTGAATGCCCAGACGGTGCAGGGTAGGTGCACGGTTCAGCAGGACCAGGTGGCCCTTGATCGCAGTCTCCAGGCTGTCCCAGACCTCGGACCGGCTTTGCACGCTCGACCATCTTACGGGCAGACTTGATGTTGTTGGCAACACCCTTCTCGACCAGATCCTTCATCACGAAGGGCTTGAACAGCTCGATAGCCATTTCCTTGGGCAGGCCGCACTGGTACATTTTGAGCTCCGGGCCGACGACGATAACCGAACGGCCGGAATAGTCGACGCGCTTACCGAGCAGGTTCTGGCGGAAACGGCCCTGCTTACCCTTGAGCATATCGGACAGGGATTTCAGGGGGCGGTTATTGGGGCCGGTGACCGGACGGCCGCGGCGGCCGTTGTCGATCAGGCTGTCAACTGCTTCCTGCAGCATCCGCTTCTCGTTGCGCACGATGATGTCGGGAGCACCCAGCTCCAGCAGGCGGCGCAGACGGTTGTTGCGGTTGATCACGCGGCGGTACAGGTCGTTCAGGTCGGAGGTGGCAAAACGGCCGCCGTCCAGCTGGACCATGGGGCGCAGATCGGGGGGGCAGCACAGGCAGCACGTCCATGACCATCCACTCGGGGCGGTTGCCGGAAATGCGGAATGCCTCAACGACCTCCAGACGCTTCCAGGATGCGGACCTTCTTCTGACCGGAGGACTTTTCCACCTCAGCGGTCAGCTCAGCGCTCAGCCGATCCAGATCGATCTCCTTCAGCAGCTCCTGGATGGCCTCAGCACCCATGGATGCCTCAAACTCATCGCCGTAGCGCTCACGCATCTCACGGTATTCCTTCTCGGTCAGCAGCTGCTTCTTTTCAGCGAGAGTCAGACCGGGATCGGTAACTATATAGCTTGCAAAGTACAGGACTTTCTCCAATTGCGGGGGCTGATGTCAGCAACGGCCCATGCGGCTGGGGGATACCTTGAAGTACCAAATGTGGCTGACGGGCGCGGCCAGCTCAATATGGCCCATGCGCTCGACGAACCTTTGCCTTGGTGACCTCGACACCGCAGCGATCGCGAATCTTTGCCCTTGTACCGGATGCGCTTGTACTTTGCAATGGCACTCCCAGTCTTTGGTAGGGCCGGAAATGCGCTCGCAGTACAGGCCGTCGCGTCACGTTCAGGGTTCGGCGTGGTTGATGGTTCAGGTTTTTTGTTGACCGTCACGCATATCAAAGCCGGTCTCTTCATCGTCGAAGTTCTGGCGCATATCGATCTCGTTGCCGTCCTTATCCTGCACGATCACGTCCATACCCAGAGACTGCAGTTCCTTCAGCATAACGCGGAAGGACTCGGGGATGCCGGGCTGCGGGATGGGCTCGCCCTTGACGATGGCTTCGTAGGTCTTGACACGACCCTCCACATCATCGGACTTGACAGTCAGGATCTCCTGCAGGGTGTAAGCGGCGCCGTAAGCTTCCAGTGCCCAGACCTCCATCTCGCCGAAGCGCTGACCGCCGAACTGAGCCTTGCCGCCCAGAGGCTGCTGAGTGACCAGAGAGTAGGGGCCGGTGGAACGGGCGTGGATCTTATCGTCGACCAGGTGATGCAGCTTGAGGTAGTACATATAACCAACGGTAACGCGGTTATCAAACTTTTCACCGGTACGGCCATCGTAAACGGTGGTCTTGCCGTCACGATCCAGCTCGATCTTGGAGAAGTCGATGATGTGGCCCTTCTCGCCCATGATCTTGGGCAGCTTGGTGGGATATGCGGGAGCATTCTCGCCGTGCCACATCTCGCGGGCGGTATCAAAAAAGTATCGCCGATGTCGTTCTCACGGGCAGAATCAAAGACGGGGGTCATGACCTTGATGCCGCAGGCCTTGGCAGCGTAGCCGAGGTTGACTTCCAGCACCTGACCGATATTCATACGGGAAGGCACGCCCAGGGGTTCAGCACGATGTCCAGCGGGGTGCCGTCGGGCAGGTAAGGGCATATCCTCCTGCGGCAGGATGCGGGAAACGACACCCCTTGTTGCCGTGACGGCCTGCCATCTTATCGCCGACGCTGATCTTACGCTTCTGAGCGATGTAGCAGCGGACGACCTCGCGGACACCGGGCTGCAGCTCATCGCTGTTTTCAGGAGTAAAGACCTTGACATCCACGATGATGCCGTACTCGCCGTGGGGCACACGCAGAGAGGTATCACGGACTTCGCGGGCCTTCTCGCCAAAAATGGCGCGGAGCAGGCGCTCCTCAGCGGTCAGCTCGGTCTCACCCTTCGGGGTGACCTTGCCGACCAGGATGTCGCCGCTCTTGACCTCGGCACCGATGCGGATGATGCCGCGCTCGTCCAGATCCTTCAGGGCATCCTCGGAGACGTTGGGGATATCACGGGTGATCTCCTCAGGTCCGAGCTTCGTGTCACGGGACTCGGTCTCGTACTCTTCAATATGGATCGAGGTGTACACATCCTCGCGGACGAGCTTCTCGTTCAGCAGGACGGCGTCCTCGTAGTTGTAGCCCTCCCAGGTCATAAAGCCGATCAGGGCGTTCTTACCCAGAGAGATCTCGCCGTTGCGCATTGCGGGGCCGTCGGCCAGCACCTGACCGGCCTTGACGGTCTCGCCCACATTGACGATGGGGCGCTGGTTGTTGCAGGTGCCTGCGTTGGAGCGGGCAAACTTGACCAGCGGGTAGTTGTCCACCGTTTCCGCCCTGTGCATTGCGGACGGTGACGTGGTCGGCATCCATCTTCTCCACGATACCGTCGTTCTTGGCCAGAACTGCGGTGCCGGAGTCGGTAGCTGCCTTGTACTCCATGCCGGTAGCCACGATGGGCTGCTGGGTGACCATCAGAGGCACTGCCTGGCGCTGCATGTTGGAGCCCATCAGAGCACGGTTACAGTCATCGTTCTCCAGGAAGGGGATGCATGCGGTCGCAACAGAGACCATCATTCGGGGCGAGACATCCATATAATCGACCTTCTATCGGCATCGATTTCCAGAATGTCATCGCGCGGCGGCGGGCAGAAACGCGGGGACGGATGAAGTGCTTGGTCTCATCCAGAGGCTCGTTGGCCTGAGCAACAACGTACTCGTCCTCAACGTCAGCGGTCATATACTCCACTTCATCGGTAACGACCTGATCGATCGTTTTTCGTCGTAAAGTCTTTTTGACCTTGCGGTAAGGAGCCTCAACGAAGCCGTACTCGTTGATCTTGGCGTAGGATGCCAGATAGGAGATCAGACCGATGTTGGGGCCTTCAGGGGTCTCAATGGGGCACATACGGCCATAGTGGCTGTAGTGAACGTCACGGACCTCGAAACCTGCGCGGTCACGGCTCAGACCGCCGGGACCCAGAGCAGACAGACGGCGCTTGTGTGGGTCAGCTCGGCCAGAGGGGTTGTTCTGGTCCATGAACTGAGACAGCGGAGAGGAGCCGAAGAACTCCTTGATGGCGGCGACCACCACGGATATTGATCAGTGCCTGCGGGGTGATAACGCTCTGATCCTGGCTCTGCAGGGTCATGCGCTCACGGATAACGCGCTCCATGCGGGAGAAAGCCGATGCGGAACTGGTTCTGCAACAGCT